>Ga0114129_10008086_pt1 | contig 14985 bp, 10 predicted proteins | sample RhiMetdeltSRZDD1_FD_80071 | JGI IMG/M metagenome (GOLD analysis project Ga0114129, IMG submission 80071) | Populus rhizosphere microbial communities from Tennessee, USA - Rhizosphere MetaG P. deltoides SRZDD1 (version 2) (version 2) | ecosystem: Host-associated > Plants > Roots > Rhizosphere >...
GGTTGCAGCCGTTGACGATCCTGACGCCGCGGTTCCTGAGGATCACTGCCGAGCTCTCCTTCTGACGCTCCGCATGCTCAGCTTGTCAGGGCGTCCTTCGTGCCGGCGATCGCTGTTGCCGATCCTCGTCGCTCTAGCGGAACTCGGTCTGGCGGGTTCGGCCTGGGCTGCGCAACGCCAGAAGCAGGTGCTCGTCTTGTACTCGACGAGACGGGATGCGCAAATCGCCATCGTGGGCGAGCGTGAGTTGCCGCGACTCCTCGATGAGGGTCTCGATCATGGGCTGGACTACTATTCTGAATATATCGACCAGGCGAGGTTCCCGGACAGGCAATATCAAATCGCTTTCCGTGATTTTCTGCGCCTGAAGTACCAGGAACATCGCTTCGACGCCATCATTGCGATGCACGATCTCGCGCTCGAGTTCCTGGGCGAGAATCGGAACGATCTCTTCCCCGATACGCCGGTCGTTTTCTTTGCGGACTCTCCCGACACTCTGCGCATCGAGAACTCCACCGGAGTGATCGCGCCCTTGAATTTGAGGAGGACGCTCGCTCTGGCGACCGAGCTGCAGCCGGATGTCCGGCGCGTGTTCGTCGTGAACGGCGCCGGCGGCGGCGACAGCGAGTACGAGGACCTGGCACGAGCGCAGTTCCGGTCTTTCGAATCTCTACTCGAGATTACCTATTTGACGGGGCTGCCGACCAAGGACCTCGAGACGAGACTGGCGGCATTGCCGAAACACTCCATCATCTACTATCTCGTCGTCAACCGGGATGGCGCGGGCCAAAACTTCCACCCGTTGGAGTACCTGGACCGAATCGCGGCAGTCGCCAGCGCACCGATCTATTCCTGGGTGGATTCCGCTATGGACCATGGGATCGTCGGAGGCAGCCTGAAGACCCAGAAGACCGAGACGGAGGCCGTCGCGCAGCTCGCCCTCCGGGTGCTTCGCGGAGAACCGGCCGACAGCATCCCAACGTCTTCGCCCGAGCTGAATGTCACTCAGATCGACTGGCGCCAACTTCGGCGCTGGGGCATTAGCGAAGCGCGTCTCCCCGTTGGAACGCTCGTCAGATTTCGAGAGCCCTCGGCCTGGGACCGCTACAAGGTCTACATTCTCGGGACGATGGGGGTCCTGCTGGCGCAGACAGTGCTGATCGCGGGGTTGCTCATCCAGAGGACGAGACGACGACAGGCCGAGGAGCAATTGCGTAGAAGCCAGGCGGAGCTTAGTACAAGCTGCGGGCGAATCCGCGACCTCGGATCGCGCCTTCTGAATGCCCAGGAAACCGAGCGCTCGCGGATTGCTCGCGAGCTCCACGACGATATCGGCCAGCAGATGGCGCTCCTGGAAATCGATCTCGAGCTGCTGGGCGGTGCTGTTCAAGGCGATGGGGAAGGGCTCGCCGGCGAGGCATTGAACCGTACGCAGGTTATTGCCAGAAGCGTGCACGATCTATCGCACCGCCTGCATCCGGCGAAGCTGAGGCTGATTGGTCTCGTCGCCGCTCTCGATGGTCTTCGACGCGAGACATCACGGTCAGAGATCGACATCACCTTCACGCACGAGAACGTGCCGTCGACGCTCCCACCCGATCTAACGCTGTGTTTGTTCCGAATCGTTCAGGAGGCCCTGCAGAACGCCTTGAAGTACAGTCAGGCGCACCAGGTCTCGGTCCATCTGCATGGCGGCGCGAAAGGGCTCGCGCTGACTATCGTCGACGATGGCGTGGGGTTCGACGTGGATGCGGCATGGACCAAAGGGCTCGGCCTGATCAGCATCGCCGAACGCCTGGAGACAGTCCACGGCACGCTCCAGATCCGATCCAGTCCTGGCGCCGGGACCCGGCTGGACGTCGCGGTGCCACTCGCTGGGGTCAAGAGTACGGCAGTCGCTGCGGTCTGACATCAGCTCTCCTCCTGAAGAACAATGTGGACTAGCTGTCCCGTGCCGATTCTGCATAGTCCAGGACGCCTTTATTCTGGAGACTATGCGGAATTCAGGATCCGAGGGGAAGAACACACTCGTCGATTTCGCCCCGGCGTGATGGAGTAACGCCGTATGGGACGACCTCGGGTCCTGTTGGCGGACGATCACGTACTCGTTCTGGGTGCGTTCGAGAAGTTGCTAGCGGACGAGTGCAACATCGTCGGTCAGGTGTCAGACGGACGGGCTCTGGTTGCCGCTGCCGAGAAGCTCAGACCCGATGTCATCGTCCTGGACATTTCGATGCCTCTCTTGAACGGCCTCGAGGCAGGACGTCTGATCAAACAGAAACTGCACGACGTCAAGTTGGTCTTTCTGACGATGATCGAGGATCCCGACGTTGCGGCCGAGGCGTTTCGGTCGGGAGCGTCCGGCTACTTGCTCAAGCGTTCAGCGGCTTCGGAGCTCGCGACCGCGATACGGGAGGTCGTGCAGGGGCGATCGTACATCACGCCACTGATGACCGAGGGTCTGGTTGGAACGCTACTGAACGGCGGCGAACACAAGGTTTCCCACGATCTGACGTCGCGGGAGCGTGAAGTGCTGCAGTTGCTCGCGGAGGGACGTTCGATGAAGGAAGTGGCAAGCATGCTGAACGTCACGCCGCGGACGATCGCTTATCACAAATACCAGATGATGGAACGGCTCAGAGTCAAGTCGACTGCCGAGCTGATCCAGTATGCCGTCAAGCACCATATCGTCTGAACCGGCACGCGTACTCCTTGTCGACGACAACGAGGCCATGCTCGCTCGTGCGGCCGCGGTGCTCAGGCCAGGCTGCATCGTTGTCGGAGCGGTGAAAGATGGGCCGGCCGCGCTCGAAGCGGCCCTGGCCTTGCGGCCGGACGTCATCGTGCTCGACATAGCGATGCCGGGGATGACCGGCTTCGAGCTCGCGGATCGTCTCCGCGAGGCTCGTTCGACTGCCTCGCTCGTGTTTCTCACCGTGCACGGCGACGAAGAGTTCGTTATGGCTGCGAAGGCCGCCGGCGGGATTGGTTTTGTCATGAAGCGACGGCTCGCGTCCGATCTGATGTTCGCAGTACGCGAAGCGCGAGCGGGTCGTTCGTTCGTGTCGTCGATCCGCTGACTCTCTGCCTGCCTCCGCTCATCCGTGCCCGCTCGACGCCTTGCACGAGTTTACCGCGATTTGTCATCCGCTGGAGAAACGGCCCACGGGCATCGCACGAAGAGCACGAAGATACGAAGGCCACGATGACTTTGTGAAGGAGCCGTCGGCGCGTGACAGTGAGAATCGTGGCAAATGGTAGATCGCAAAAGGAACGCGCGCATCTCCTCACATCCGGCTGGCCAAGGCAGACGCCTTCGCCAGACCGGACATGCAGAGTATCACTGCCACGGGGAGGAGGCCGCAGCAGCGTTTCGAAGCGATCTCAGACGCTTATGCGGCGCGCTGCGAGAGTCCGGTTCGCCGCTTGCCGCATACACGTCTGTTGCGCGCCAGGGGCGCGCCGCGCCGGAGCGGAGCGGGGCGAAGGGGCCCGCGAGCGACGGCGATTGGGGTCCGGCGGGGCGAAGCCCCCCGGTCTGAATTAGAATCGGACGCCGAAGGTCGTGGCCAAGAACTGACCGTTGGCCTTACGAGTATCGGCAGCCACACCAGCGATGGGCTGAGAAGGTGTTAGCGCTTGCACTTCCGGGCCCCAGATGTAGTGATAACGGACCTCGGCGAAAACGACGCCGAAGTTCACGCCACCGCCGAAGGCCATCCCGAAGTCTGTGGAGTTGCGCTCACCCAGGATATTCGTGGTTTCAACCCAGCCTCCCGGGTAGCAGACGTACCACCAGGGATCACAGTACCCCGGCACCCAACCGACACCCGGCGACGTCACTTTGATCGGCCGATAATACACTCCCATCCCGATCAGCCCGTACGGCCGCACGTTCCCGGCCGGCTTCTGGACGATGACGCTCCCGGTGCCGTACTGCATGTTCATGTCGGCTGAAATATTGGTTGGGACTCCGCCGGCCAGGAGCGGCTGCGGAAACACGTCAAACGTGAGGTCCTTGCTGCCCAGACCGTTGAATCCGTACTGGCCTTCGATGCCGACGACCGGGGTCACGTTGACCTGGACGCCGATGGTGAAGTTGTAACCGCTTCCCAGATGATCGCGCACTTCCGAGTTCGGCGCGGTGTAGCCCCCTCCGATCGAGAACAGCGCGCGCTTGTCCTGCGCGTGGGCCAGCGTGGCCATCAACATCAAACTTGAAACGAACACAAATACTGTCCTGCTCCGCATGAACGCATCCTTTCGTTGCCTGTCCTCCGCCTGCAGGAGCACTCGACGTGCCAGGCAACCCCTCATCACCTCGAAGTTCCCAAAGAGCGTTTTTCAAAAGGATTGCGCTCTGTGTGGGTTGGAGCACTTGCAGGTACGCCTCTCCTGATATCGGAGATCCTCCGGAATAACGTAGGTGTGGCGTGTCTCGGGATCCCTGAGCCGGCGCGCGATCGGTTCGCTTTCCCAACAACTTGGACGCCGCATGGCCAAATCGACTGCGTGTGGTACCCGGTGTGCTGAACGCACGGTTCGATGGATTCGTCATGCGCTTCACATGTAAACAGGAAACAACTTTTCGGGCGGGTTGGCGTTGCCCTTCTTCTTGCGCTTGTCGCTATCGATTCGAGCTTTGCGCAGGACGTTTCGGCACAGCAGACCGGCTCGCTGCCAGCCACGGCCGCGCCAGCGCCACAGGCCACGCAGCCATCCGTCACTTGCGCATCGAAGGTTGGTGAGCGTCAAGAGTGTCCCGCGGACACGTCGAAGGGCGTCGTACTCGCGCGTTCGTACGGCGAGGCGGCGTGTTTGCTCGGGAAGACATGGGGCTACGACGATCGCGGAGTGTGGGTTTTGGACGGCTGCGTTGCTGACTTCATCGTCTCCGGAACCAGCACCGCCGGGCCGCCGCCCGAGCCGACGAAAAAGGCGCCGCGCTACGTTCCGAACGCCGGATTCCTGATCGTCGAGCAGGACCTGGGCGAGGTGTATCTGCGCTTATTCAGCTACGCACGCTATCTCAATCAGCTGGGCCTCGACGAAACCTACACGGATGCATTCGGGAACGTCCACACGCTGCAGCGGCGCCAGGACGCGCAGCTGCAGAAGTTCTTCCTGCCCCTTTCCGGCTGGTTCCTGACGCCGAAGTTCCGTTACTACCTGTACGTCTGGTCCTCGAATCCGTCGCAAGGTGATCCCGCGCAGGTCGTCGGCGCCGGGAACATCAGCTATGTGTTCAACAAGTACGTCACGTTCGGCGCCGGGATCACCTCTCTCCCGAGCGTCCGCAGCACCGAGGGCCAGTTCCCGTACTGGTTGGGCGTGGACGATCGCCTCATCGCCGACGAGTTCTTTCGCGGCTCCTACACGAGTGGCTTCTGGCTCAAGGGGGAGCTTGCGACGAAGTTCAAGTACATGGCGATGATTGCGAACAACCTGAGTACGCTCGGCGTCAGTGCGGCGCAGCTCGACAACAGGTTCGACACGCAGTCGTACATGCTGCAGTGGCTGCCGACCACCGGCGAGTTCGGTCTTTACGGGACGTTCGGCGACTTCGACTATCACGAGAAGCTCGCGACGCGCCTGGCCGTCCACTACACGCAGAGCACCGAAGACAAACAGAGCCAGCCCGGCACGAATGCGATCGAGAACAGTCAGATCCGACTCACTGACGGCAGTCAGATCTTCACGCCGGACCTGTTCGGCCCGGGCATCACCGTCGAGCGGGTGAAGTACCGCATGTCGAGCGTCGACGGCGGCCTGAAATATAAGGGCATGGCATTCGAGGCCGAATACTACTGGCGCTGGCTGAGCGGCTACCAAGGTACCAACGTCTCGGCGATCCCCGACATCACCGATCACGGCTACCAGCTGCAGGCGTCGGCGATGGTGATGCCGAAGATCCTTCAGCTGTACTTCGGGAACTCGGGGATCTACGGTCGGTTCGGCGATGCATCAGAAGTACGGGGAGGCGCGAACTGGTATCCCGTCAAACAGCGTGGCTTCCGGGTGAACACCGAGTTCGTCCACGTGAACCACTCGCCGGTCGGGTACACCGCCTATCCGATGCCCGTTGGCGCCAACGGTACGATCTTCCACGCCAACCTGGAGTTGAACTTCTGACCCCAAGCGACGGCCGCTCGTGCTGACGCCGCTGACGGAAGGACGTGGAACAGCAAGAAGTGGGGGACAAGGAGCAATCAATGGTGCGTGACTACCAGTCCCGACGGCTAGCCGCGGCGCTTGCGTGCGTGGCTGTCGCCGCCTGGTTGTGGCTCGCACGCACACACGCGCAAACGGCGGCAGCCGGGTCGGCCGACGAATTCAACGACTCGCACTTTCACCTGACCAACTACATTCAGAAGGGCATCGACGTGCACCAGTTCCTCCAGATCATGGGAACCCGCGTCAGCCGCTCGACGCTGTTCGGCATTCCACTCCAGCAGCAGTGGTCGTATCAGAACTCGGGCGACTTCGCGCCGACCTATTACCTGCACAGCGACGCGCCGCTCTATTACTACTCGTTCACGGACGCGTACATCGCGAGCGTCTACCGCAAGCTCCCGAAGGAAGACCAGGCGCGTTTCGATCCGATGATCACCGGGTTCAATCCGGCGGACATGTACGGCGTGGACCACATCCGGCGTGTGCTGGAGACGTTTCCTGGCGTATTCACCGGCATCGGCGAGTTCAGCATCCACAAGGAGTTCGTCTCCGCGAAGATCTCCGGCGAGACCGCGAGCCTCACCAACCCCGCGCTCGATCGCATCCTCGACTTTGCCGGCGAGGTCGGTCTCGTCGTGATCCTCCACAACGACGTCGACATGCCGTTCGCGAAGACGGACGCGGAGCCCGTGTACCTCACCCAGACGAAGGCGCTGCTGCGACGCCATCCGAAGACCACGATCATCTGGGCGCACGTGGGGCTCGGCCGCATCGTGCATCCGGTGCAGGTGTCCGCCGAAGCCGCAGAGCGCACGCCGAATCATATGCAAATCGTCGAGGCGATGCTCGAGGATAAGGGTCTGCGCCATGTGAGCTTCGACATTTCATGGGACGAGGTCGCCAAGTACGCGGTCGCCTCGCCACAGTCAATCGAACGCGTCTCATCGGTTCTGAACCGTTATCCCGATCGGTTCCTGTTCGGCACCGACACCGTCGCGCCCGCCGGCCCGGCGCCTTATTACGCGGTGTTCGACATGTGGGCGCCGATCTGGCAGCGGTTGACCCCCGACGCCAGCCTCAAGGTCCGCAAGGGGAATTACCAACGGATCTTCGACGAAGGACGGCGGCGAGTTCGATCCTGGGAACAGGCGAACGTGAAGTAACTGAATTCTTCTACCAAGGAGTTGTACATGCGATTCGAACGGAGCGCCCGGCTTGCCGGCGCGATGTCGCTGCTGACGGGAGCCCTCTGGCTCGCCGGTGTCGGCACCGCGCGCGCACAGGATGGCACCCCGACGGCGGCACCACCGGCACCAGCCGCGCAGGCCCAATCTGCATCGAAGCCGAGCGCGGAAATCTACGGATTCGCGATGCTCGACATCGGGCACGATTTCAAGCAGATCAACCCGAACTGGTTCGACACGATGCGTGTCACTAGGCTGCCGTCGGTTGAAGACGAGTTCGGGCGCGACCACAACACCTTCGCCGGCGTCCGTCAGAGCCGCCTCGGCTTCCGCACATCTGTACCCACTGATCTCGGCGAACTGAAGACGACGTTCGAATTCGAGCTGTTCGGCACCGGCGTCGACGAAGGGCAGACCACGTTCCGCCTGCGCCACGCGTACGGCGAGCTCGGCGCGTTCGGCGCCGGCCAGACGTGGAGCCCGTTCATGGATCCGGACGTGTTCCCGAACTCCCTCGAGTACTGGGGCCCGACCGGGATGGTGTTCTTTCGCAACGTCCAGGTCCGATGGATGCCGATGAAGGGCGACAAGAGCCTGACCCTGGCTCTCGAGCGCCCGGGCGCAAGCGGCGACGCGGGCGTCTACGCGGCGCGTGTGGAGCTGCAGAACATCCGGCCGCGGTTCCCGCTGCCCGACTTCACCGGCGCCTACAAGTGGACGCAGAAATGGGGGTACGTGCGGGCCGCCGGCGCACTGCGGTGGATCAAGTGGGACGACGTGCTGGCTGATCAGTTCGACCTGTCGGGTGATGCGACTGGATGGGGACTGAACTTCAGCTCGAACCTCAACGCCGGCAAGAAGGACGTGATCCGGCTGCAGCTGGTGTTCGGCGAAGGCATCCAGAACTACATGAACGATTCTCCTGTCGACATCGGCATCGTGAACAACCTCTCGAATCCGGTCACGCCAGTTCTGGGCAAGCCCATTCCGATCGTTGGCATCGTCGCCTTCGTCGATCACACGTGGAACGGAAAATTCAGCAGCACCTTCGGCTACTCACGTCAGGACAACGACAATACCGACGCCCAGGCAGCGAACGCGTTCAAGGACGGGCAGTACGCGCTCGGCAACCTGCTCTACTCTCCGGCTCCAAACGTGATGGTGGGCGGCGAACTCCAGTGGGGCCGTCGCGAGAACTTCTCCGATGGTTTCCACAGCGACGGCTTCAAGCTTCAGTTCTCGTTCAAGTACAACTTCAGCTACAAGCTCGGAGGCCAGTAATGACACGAAACAGAACGATCCTCTCGCTCGGCGCGTACGCTCTCGCGCTGGCAGTGACGACGGTAACCATGCCGCCGGCTCACGCGCAGGCGACGGGCGACCCGCAGAAGGCCGTCGATGCCGCGTACGCGAAGTTCAAATCTCTCAAGGAAGGCAAGAACGCCGACTACATTCCAGCCCTGGCCAAAGTCGACCCGAATCTGTTCGGGATTGCACTGGTCACGGCCGATGGTAAGGTCTACACCGCCGGCGATATCAAAACCGAGGTCTCAATTCAGTCGATCTCGAAGGTCTTCACGATGGCTCAGGTCATCCAGGAGCAGGGACTCGACTCGATCGAGAAGAGGATCGGCGTGGACGCGACCGGTGCGAGGTTCAACTCGATCATCGCGGTCGAAGCCGTCAAGACCGTCGTGGGCACAGGGGCGCCCGAGATGAACCCGCTCGTCAATCCCGGCGCGATCTCGGCGACGAGCATGGTCAAGGGTGCGACGGCCGACGAGGTCTGGAAGAAGATCATCGGCTTCCACAACGATGCGGCCGGGCGGCAGTTGAACGTCCTTCAGGACGTCTACAAATCGGAGTCTGACACCAATCAACGCAACCAGGCCATCGGCGCGCTGATGCTCGCGTACGGCTACATCAAGGCCAACTGGCAACAGGCCGTCGATCTCTACACGCGCCAGTGTTCGATCGGCGTGAACGCGAAGGATCTCGCCACGATGGCGGCGACGCTGGCGTTCGGCGGCACGAACCCCGTCACGCACAAGCAGGCCATGGACCCGGCCAAGGTTCCCGGCGTCCTCGCCGTGATGGCCACGGCGGGACTGTACGACGATTCCGGCAAGTGGCTCTATCACACGGGACTCCCGGCCAAGAGCGGTGTTGGCGGTGGCATCATCGCCGTCTCTCCCGGCAAGTTCGGCATCGCCGTCGTGTCGCCGCCGCTCGACGACGCGGGCAACAGCGTGCGCGCGCAGCGCGCGATTGCCGACATCTCGAATGCGCTCGGTGGCAATCCGTACGCCGCCGCCAAGAAGGCCGGAAGCTAGCCGCTCCGGCGGAGGTACGACTATGCAAGTTCGCACTTCGTTGGTGTGTGGGGCAGCTGTCCTGTCGGGCGCGATCGCCTGGGTGGAGCCGACCGGCGCGCAATCGAAGCCCCGCATTGTCATCGTCGCGACCGGCGGCACGATTGCCGGCGCGGCGGAGTCCACGACAGCCGCCGGGTACAAGTCCGGCGCCGTCGCCGTGGACGTGCTCATCGGCGCCGTGCCGCAGATGAAGAAGTTCGCGGACGTGCGCGGTGTTCAGGTGTCCTCGGTGGGGAGCCAGGACATGAACGACGAGCTGTGGGTGAAGCTCGCGACGGAAGTGAACAAGCTGCTCGCGCAGTCCGACGTGGACGGCGTGGCGATCACCCATGGTACCGACACGATGGAGGAGACCGCGTACTTCCTCAATCTGGTCGTGAAGAGCGAGAAGCCGGTCGTGCTCACGGGCTCGATGCGACCGTCGACCTCGCTCAGCGCAGACGGTCCGCTGAACATCTACAACGCGGTCGGCGTCGCGTCGGATCCGCGGGCGAAAGGCCGTGGTGTGCTCGTGGTCGCCAACGACGACATCCATGGTGCGCGCGCCATCACCAAGCGGCACACGACCGACGTCGAGACGTTCGTCTCGCCGGAAGTTGGCCTCATCGGCGTCTGTCTGTTCGACGACCGCGAATTCTCGCGAATGCCGGCGCGGGCCCACACAAGGTCGACCCCGTTCACCGTCACGGCCGGACAGACGCTGCCACGCGTCGACATCATCTACGCGCACGCCGGCATGTCACCCGACCTGATCGACGCGGCCGTGGCGAACGGCGCAAAAGGGCTCGTGGTCGCCGGTGTCGGCGACGGCAATATGACCACCCCTGCGCTCGAGGCCGTGAGGCGCGCGATCGCGAAAGGCGTCGTGGTCGTGCGATCGAGCCGCGTCGGTGAGGGGATCATCCGGCGCAACATCGAGGTCGACGACGACAAGATCGGGACGATTGCGTCGAAGGAGCTCAACCCCGCGAAGGCGCGCGTGCTGCTCAAGCTCGCGCTGACGAAGTCGTCGGATCCGAAAACAATTCAGGAGATGTTCGACAAGTACTGAGCCTCGAAGGCGCCATGGAATTCGCTCCAGCCGCGTGGCTCGCTCAGACCCTGCGCACGTATCCCGAGCTTGCCGTCTTCCTCGCGCTCGCGATGGGGTTCGCCCTGGGTCCGCGGAAGCTTGGCGGCTTCACGTTGGGGAACGTCACCGCAACCCTGCTGGCTGGTGTGCTCATCGGCCAGCTGGGCATCACCGTTGGCGGACCGATCAAGTCCGCCTTCTTCCTGATGTTTTTGTTCGCCGTCGGTTTCGGCGTGGGCCCGCAGTTCTTCCGCGGGCTCGGCAAGGAGGGTCCCCGCCAGATCGTCTTCTCGCTCGTGGTGCTCGCGATGTGCCTCGCCGTTCCAGTCGTGTGCGCGATCTTCGCGCACCTGGACCTGGGCTACGCGGCAGGACTCTATGCCGGGTCGCAGACGATTTCGGCTGCCATTGGTGTCGCCACCGATCAGATCGATCGTCTCGGATACACCAGTGAGCAGGCGCGGGCGTACGCCGACGCCGTGCCGATCGGCTACGCGGTGACGTACATCTTCGGTACGATTGGGTCGGCCGTCGTGCTCGCCCAGCTCGGCCCGAAGTTGATCGGCGTGGACCTCGCCGCGGCGTGCGCCGAGTACGAACGCCAGCTCGGCGCCGGAACCGTCGGCTACGACGCGGGAGTCTTCTCCGCGTATCGCGCGATCGAGATGCGAGCCTACAGAATCGATGCGGTGTCCGGGCTGAGCGGACGGCCGGTGCGTGACCTGTTTCCGGGCGAGCGCGTGTTCATCGAACGCGTCCGGCGGGGTGACACTCTGATCGATGCAGACGCCGACACCGTGCTTATGGCTGGTGATACCGTTGCACTCGTCGGACCGCACCACGCCCTGGTGGAACGCATGGAGCCCGCCGTCGCCGAGGTGCACGACCCTGGGCTGCTGAATCTCCCGGCCACGAAAGTGGATCTGTTTCTGACGAACAAGGCGTTCAGTGGAAAGACGCTTCGCGAACTGGCCGATCAACCCTTCGCCCGTGGCGTGCACCTCAGGAAGATCACGCGGAACATGGTCGAGATCCCGATTCTTCCCGAGACGGAAGTGCTCCGCGGCGACATCCTGACGATCACGGGAAGCACCCGCCACGTCGAGGCGGCAGTCAAGGCCCTGGGGTACGCCGATCGCCCGCTCGAGTCCACCGATCTCATGACCGTTGCTGGCGGCATCGTCGCGGGTGGTCTGGTCGGGGCGCTCAGCGTCAATTGGGGTGGGATTCCGATCAGCCTATCCACGTCAGGCGGCGCGCTGCTGGCTGGGCTCGTGCTCGGCTACCTTCGGGCCATACGCCCAACGTTCGGGCGCATCCCGGCGCCGGCGCTGGTGCTGATGAACACGCTCGGTCTGAATGTGTTCATTGCCATCGTCGGCATCAACGCGGGGCCAGGCTTCATCGCCGGTCTCCAGCAAGTCGGCCTCAGCCTGTTCGTGTGGGGCGTCGTCGCGACCTCCGTGCCGCTGATCATAGGGGTGCTGCTCGGCTACCACGTGTTCAAGTTCCATCCGGCGATTCTCTTCGGCGTCTGCGCCGGCGTACGGACGACGACCGCCGCGCTGGGAATGATTCAGGATGCCGGCAGAAGCAAGGTTCCGGCGCTGGGGTACGGCATGCCCTACGCCATCGGCAACACGCTGCTCACGATCTTCGGCATGGTCGTCGTGCTGCTCATGAGCAGGGGTTAGGCAGGACGGAGGACGACCGTGGATCCCTTGACGCTGCAACAGTACGAGACGCTGAGTCCGTTCGAGATCAAGAACGACCTTGCGAAGGTGGCAGCGAAAACCGCGAAGGCCTCACAGATCGCATACCTCAACGCCGGACGTGGCAACCCCAACTGGATTGCAACGGAGCCGCGTTCCGCCTTCTTTCTGCTCGGCCAGTTCGCCATCACGGAGAGCCAGCGCACCATGCAGCGTCCTGGCGGCCTCGGCGGGATGGCGAAAGCGCCCGGTATCGCGGCACGCCTGTCCGCCTGGCTCGAGACGCACGCAGATATGGCTGGCGCCGCGCTTCTCTGTGACGTCATTCCCTGGGCGGTGGAGACGTTCGCCTTTGCACCAGATGCGTTCGTCCACGAGCTGGTCGACTCGATTCTCGGCGACAACTATCCGGTACCAGATCGCATGCTCGTGCACAACGAGCGCATCGTCCGCGAGTACCTGCAGTGGGCGATGTGCGGAGAGCCGAGGCCGAGCGGGACTTTCGACCTGTATGCGGTCGAGGGTGGCACAGCGGCGATGTGCTATATCTTCAAATCTCTCAGGACCAATCGCCTGCTCAACGGCGGCGACACGATCGCGATGGTGACGCCGATCTTCACGCCGTATCTCGAGATGCCGCACCTCGAAGACTACGGCCTGCACACCGTCTTCATTCAGGCGCGCCAGGAGCAGCGCTGGCAATTCACCGACCAGGATCTCGCGACCCTGCTCGATCCGCAGGTGAAGGCATTCTTCGTCGTGAACCCTGGCAACCCGTACGCGGTCGCGCTGAGCCGTGAATCGATCGCCGCCATCGGCCGGGTGCTCGAGAAGCGTCCCGAGCTCATGCTGCTGACAGACGATGTGTACGGCACGTTCGTGCCGGGATTCCGATCGCTGCTCGGCGAATTCCCGAGCAATACGATCGGGGTCTACTCGTACAGCAAGTACTTCGGCTGCTCCGGATGGCGTCTCGGAGTCATCGCCCTGCACGAGAAGAACGTGTTCGACGCCGCGATAGCCAAGCTTCCCGAAACGGTCCTCGAGTCGCTCGACAAGCGGTACGGGCCGCTGACGCTCAAACCGCGGTCGCTGAAGTTCATCGACCGGATCGTCGCCGATAGCCGGGACATCGCGCTCAATCACACCGCCGGTCTGTCGCTGCCGCAGCAGGTGATGATGACACTCTTCTCGCTCGCCGAGCTCCACGACCACAAGAAGGAGTATCAGCAGGCGTGCATCAATCTCCTGCGCACACGTGTCCTTGCCACGATCGAAGGCCTGGGGATCGAGGTTCCGCCCAACCCGCTCTTCGACTGGTACTACGGTCTGATCGACTTCGATTTCTGGTTGCGCAAGTACGGCGGCGAGGACGTCGCGAAATGGGTGAAGGCGAACGTGCATCCGCTCGATATTGTCTTCCGGCTCGCCGAAGACCACGGCATCGTCCTGCTGAACGGTGGCGGGTTCGAGGCGCCCGACTGGTCGGTGCGCGTGTCGTTCGCCAATCTCGATGACGACGTGTACGACGATATCGGTCGCGCTGTCCGCGCCGTCGCACGCAGCTACGTGATGGCTTTCCGGGCCTCGCAAGCTGCGACGGCGGCTCCCGCCGGGACGTAGGGGCCGCCACGCATGATTCAGGCGTTCATCGGAATGCTTCGGAATCATCCCGAGGTGACGTTCTTCCTCGTGCTCGGGATTGGTTATCTGGTCGGGAAGCTGAAGCTCGGGAGCTTCACGCTTGGTGCTGTAACGGGTACGCTGCTCGCCGGTGTGATTGTCGGTCAGCTGAACGTCCAAGTCTCTGGCGAAGTGAAGCAGTGCTTCTTCCTGCTGTTCCTGTTCTCGATTGGGTTCAGGACGGGGCCGCAGTTCTTTCGTGGTCTGAAGAGCGACGGCTTGCAGCAGGCGTTGCTGGCGGCGATCGTGGCGACGACAGGACTCGTGGTGGCTTACTCGGTCAGCCGCCTGTTCGCCTACGACGCCGGCACGGCCGCCGGCGTGATCGCCGGCTCACTGACCGCATCAGCGACCATCGGGACGGCGAGCGACGCCATCGCACGGCTGCCCTTGCCGCCGGCAGAGATCGCGGCGATCACCAACCGGATTCCCGTTGCCTACGCGGTCACTTATCTCATCGGCGTCGTGGTTGCCACCTGGTTCCTGTCGCAGCTCGCGCCACGCCTGATGGGAATCGATCTCGAAGAGGAATGCCGGCGGTACGAACGTGAAATGCAGGGAGGCCATGCCCCTTCGTCGACGGCGCGGCGCGACATCGAGTACCGCGCTTATTTCGTGCAGCCGGGTTCCGCGCTGGTCGGCCGACGTACTCGCGACCTCGAGCAGCTGGCGGCCCGCGATCGTCTGTTCGTCGAACGCATGCGGCGAGGCGACGGCACGCTCGACCCTGACGAGAACACGGTTGTGAACGCGGGCGACACACTCGCGATCACAGGTCGGCGCGA
>Ga0114129_10008089_pt1 | contig 14984 bp, 14 predicted proteins | sample RhiMetdeltSRZDD1_FD_80071 | JGI IMG/M metagenome (GOLD analysis project Ga0114129, IMG submission 80071) | Populus rhizosphere microbial communities from Tennessee, USA - Rhizosphere MetaG P. deltoides SRZDD1 (version 2) (version 2) | ecosystem: Host-associated > Plants > Roots > Rhizosphere >...
CGGCAACTCGCTGTTCGACCTTCTACGCAGCGGCCAGAAGGTGCCGCTGCTGCACGTCACGCACGCACTCGACCAGATCATCGACCGCGGCGTGCTCTACCCCAGCGGCGGCTGCCTGGTCGGCAGCGTCTACTGCACCCCGCTGACCCGCGACGGCGATCACTTCCGGATGCACAACCTCGGCTCATACGTGCTTACCCGCGAAGCCGTTCTGGCCCAGGAGAACGGCCACGCGCTCAGCCGGCCCATACCGCTGATCATCGAGGTCGAACTGCCACGCAGCGCCTACCGAGGTGTCGTCGGCGTGGACTACCTGCGGCTTGGAGAGATCCACCTGCACATCTACCAGCACCTGGAGTACCTGCTCGCCCGCGACGAGCGCCACAGGCTGCGTGACACCATCGTCGGCCGGGTCCGCAATGCCATGCCGTTCCTCGGCGCGTGCGTCACCCGCTGTGTGCAGGAGGTCGCCACCGACCCAAGCCTGTTCCTCGACTGGCTGTCGGACACCGTCGACCACCTGCCGATCCTGGGCTACCTGTACTTCGAGGCACTCAGCGAGTACCTGATGCTGCACTCGACCGGCCCACGCGCCGGCCACGCGAAGGCGCACGGCGAATTCGACAACTGGCTGTACAAGGAGCTGCTCTTCGACACCTTCCCCGGCATGGCGGGCAAGTTCGACCTGGCGCGCTTCCGGCCCACCACTGCGGGCCTGGCCACAAAGCTGGCCACAATCGACCCCAGCATCGACATGGCCCACCTCGCGGCCTACCTGGCCGACCGGCTGGCGCTACTGGTCTGCGCTCGCCTACTGCACCCGGCCATGTACACCGCCGACTGGACCCGCCTGCGATGGGAGTTCGACGAGCTACGCCCATTCGTCGCGCCGCTGCTGGGCCACCTGATCCACCGCGAGCTGCGCACCTTCGGCCGCTACCCCGACTTCTACTTCTACTTCGACCAGTACAAGGCCCTGCAGGCATGGAACTACTGGAACCACATGGACATCGTCCTGCCGTTCAACGCCACCATGCCCAAAGGAGAGATCGGCGTGAACCCCGCCTACCCGGCGCTCCGAACAACTGTGCACCGCGCCGAACTGACCGACGCCGGAACCCTCGTCCCCACCGAGCGGCTGGACGTCACGATCGCGCCGAGACTGATCGACCTGCGCTACACGCTCATGCGCGCCCGCCCCGACATCCTGACTGCCGCGAGGTAACCATGACCCTCACCGACCTCGGCCCCACTACGGACGCCATCATGTTCATCGGCATCATCGGCCCGCCCGCCAGCGGCAAAAGCACCCTGGCAGCGAGCCTGTCCACCGCACTGGACGCGCCGATCATCCGGCCCCGCGACGCGATCCGCGCCGCCGTCGCCCACGAGCCGCAACTGCACGAGCTGTTCGTGCCGATCAACGAACTCGGCTGGATCTCCGACGGCGCGCTCGGACTGGCCGTACGCGCGGCCGTCGCCCGCGTCCCGGACACTTGCCGCGCCGTCGTACTGGAGAACCTACCCGGCGACGCCTTCCAGGTCGCCGACATCCACATGGCCGTGGGGCAGCGCGGCGGCCGGTTCGTCGTGTTGCACCTTGACAGCGCCAACGAAGTCTTCATCGCCCGTGGCATCGGACGCCGGGTGTGCCAAACCTGCGAGGCCGACAGCACCACCGAACCGCACGAGCCCGCCCAGCCCAGCACCGCCGACCCGAGGCGGTGCGGCCGCTGCGGCCATCAGTTGACGGTTCGGCCCGACGACGAAGACGGCGTCCTACGCGAACGCACCATCCGCCACCGCCACTACGCACGAGGTGTGCTGCGCATGGTGACAGCACTCGGCATCCCGCTGATCGGAATCGACGCCGCCGCAACGCCTTCGACCGTTCACGCTGCCGCGCTCGACGCCGTGGCGCTACTGGCCACCGTTGCGCACGACCGCGGTTAACCGGGTTCCCCGATATAGATCAAACCCGTAGTGTTTAACGGACGTACTACCGTCCCGGGGGATCGATCACCATGGCCAGGACAGCGCGGGCGCTACGCGAAGACGCCATGCGCCTGCGCGAATCCGGCTGGACCTTCACCGCCATTGCCAAAGACTGGGCCACCCGCCATGGCCTCAACCCCCGCGTCGCCATGCGGCTCGCCCACGGGCTCACCCAGTCGCAAGTGGCCGAGCGATGGAACGACCTGTGGCCCGATCCGGTTCCCAAGACCGCCAAACACATCTCGTACTGGGAGATCTGGCCCGAGCGCGGAGGACGCGCCCCGTCCCTGGACACCCTCAATCGTCTGGCCCTGATCTACCAGTGCAACGCCGGTGACCTGCTCGGCGGACAGGACCACACCTACCTCGACTCGGCCGCCTCTGCCGTGCTTACCTCACCGAGCACTGTAGGCCGCACTGACGGCTCGGTGCAGCTGCTCACGGTCGCCATCGCCGTTGTCCGCGAAGGCCACCAACTGCTGCTCGTCTGCCGCCGCGACGAAGCGGGAGGCTCGTGGCAGTTCCCAGCCGGCGTCGTTAAGCCCGGCGCCGACCCCGCAGCCGTCGCTGTCACCGAGACCCTCGCCGAGACCGGTATCCACTGCCGCGTGACCAAGCACCTCGGACGACGGCTCCACCCCGTCACCCAGGTCATGTGCGAATACCTCCTCTGCGACTACCTCACCGGCACGCCCGACAACGGAGACCCGGTCGAGAACCTGCCCGTCAGCTGGGTCGACGACGCTAAGCTCACCAAGTTCATCCCGGCCGAGGCCATCTTCCCGCCGGTCCTCAACCTGCTCACGGAGGCAACGTGACGCCACCCCGGCCAGCGATCGTCGCCGCGATCGTCGTACGCGACGGCCGCGTCCTGCTCGTGCGCCGCCGCATTGCGGAAGGCTCGCTGTCGTGGCAGTTCCCCGCCGGGGAACGCGAGCACGGCGAGACGGTTGAGCACGCTGCCGTTCGGGAAACGGCCGAGGAGGTCGGCCTGCCCGTGCGGTCTGTTTCGGTCATCGGTGAACGGGATCATCCCGTGACCGGGCGGTACATGATCTACATCGAGTGCGAGGCGGACAACGATGACGCGACCATCCTCGACACCGAGGAGCTGGCCGAGCTGGCGTGGTGCGATCAAGCCACCCTGTCCGAGAAGGTTCCCTCCGGCCTTTTCGAACCGGTCGCCGCGTACCTGCGTGAGCATCTAGGTTAGGGAACCAGGCCCCGGAGCGAACACATCGCGTGGGCCAGAGCCGCTGAGTATTCAGGAGAGCGTCATCGAGCAAGGAGCATTGAGGCTGCACGCGCCGGCCCCGGGTTCTCGTTACAGGTCGTGATATGCATCCCGATGGATACCGTACGACGAACGCAATCCGGGAAGGCGAGCCTGATCGCCTCCCATGGCGTCATAGCCTCGCGTAGGCCAGCACATCGATGATCCGATCGACACACTCTGGAATCAAACTGTTCGTCGGGTCACGATATCTACCGGTAGAACCTTTGTCCTGCTTGCGTTTTGGGTTAGTAACATGGCCAGCGCCATTCGATGGCGCACAATGGCTGGTAGTCGAGTGGATCGCGACCCGACGTCGCAGCCGGGCAACGGTGGCCTGACCCTACCGTGGTGCATCAGTAGCCGTTGATATAAATGGTCTATCGTGGACGCAGCGAATCTCTTGCGCGGCGTTGGGGGGCGTATGAATGAGAACGAGCAGATCGGGTTACGCATCGCCCGGCTGCGCGTGCTTGCCGGATTGACTCAGCGCCAGCTTGCCGACCGGATCGACCGGACACGAGGTTTGGTCGGCCACATTGAGACTGGCCGTGTCGCGCCGACCGATGCGCTTGTCGGTCGCCTAGCGGTCGCGTTGGGTACGACGGTCGACCAACTTAGAGCGTCGACTGGGAGTCTCTCGGTGCAGTCCGAGCGGCAGCTCGGCGGACTTGTGCCCCAGGTGCGTGCCGCGCTCGACGGCGTATTGCCTGCGACGGGTCGTTCGGTTGCCGCCCTCCGACGCCTTACCGTAGATCTTCAAGTAGCTCGCATGGCCTGCGACTATCCGCGCTTATCCGAGCTGCTCCCAGGTGTACTCGCCGACGCTATCTGGCTTGGGGATCAAAGCGACGATCCGAGCGCTGCCGATGTCGTGGTACGCACATGTGTTGCCGCTGCACTTGCGTTGCGACCAGTGGGTTACGTCGACCTATCTGTCCGGCTGGCTGAGCGCGCTGATCGCGAAGCGGCTCGTGTCGATGACCCGGTACTTCGTGCGGCGTCGGATTACGTTCTGGCCCAGGCTGCGCACTCCTCAGCGCTTGACGCACAGCGTACTCGAGCGCTAGCCCTTGCGACGACGGCTGCGACCCGTCTGGAGCACCTCAGTTCTGACGACGCGTTGGTCTGGTATGGCATGTCGAACCTGCAAGCCGCGTTGTCGGCCGCTGCGCTTGGCCGCATCGACCTCGCCGACATGCATCTGGCCGAAGCGCTGCGTATCGCCAGTCGATCTCCGGCGGACACGTGGGTACAAGAGTTTAGCGTTGCGAATGTGACCGTCTGGCGTCTCGCCGTGCGCCTGCAGGCCGGTGATTCGGACGCGGCTTACACCGCAGCTCGAATGGTCGATCGTCAGGGGTTGAGGACCCGTCATCGGCAGGCCCGCTTTGCGCTCGACGCTGCCCGGGCGTACGCGGGTGCCGGACGTTACGAGCAAGCGGTGACCCTCCTAACGCAGGCACTGACTCTGTCGTTGGCCGAGATTCGCACCCGGCCCGTGACGCACGAACTTGCTGCTCGCGTGGCTGCCTCATATACGGATCCACGCTTGCCGGGCATTATCGCTCGGTTGCAAATCCCCCCGGGACGGCACGCTCCAACGGTGTGACGGGGCGGCCAGCAGAGTAGGGCGCCACTTCACAGTATCGATGCAAGAGCGGATGGCACCGCCAGCCGCTCGCGGACATCGACGATCCGCATATTTGCAGCGAGTCCGGCGAGGATTCCCTGATCAGCGTCCTCGTATACGAGGCATCGCTCCGGAGCGACGCCGAGACGCCGCGCCGCTAGGAGGAAAACCTCAGGCGACGGCTTACCTGCGCTGACGTCGCTCGAGGTGACCGTCACCGCGAACAGCTCGTCCAGGCCGGTTGCGGCCAGGCCAGCGGCGAGGGTGCGAGTCGAGGCATTGGATGCGATCGCCAAAGGCAGGCCAACACTGTGGGCGGCCTGGGCGATCGCCGCGACCTCCTCGATCACCACTAGCTCGACGGCATGGGCGATCACATACTCGCGGCAGAAATCCGTAATTATCGAGAAGTCGGCTACCGGTAACGGACCGTAGTCCATTTCCCATTGCGCCAGGAGTTCACGCGTTGCCAGCGATGTCTTCGGCGTATACCAGTCTCGATCCAGTTGTACACCCTGGGCGAGCAGCGCTCGTCGGACGGCCTGAAAGTTGATCTCGGCCGACTCCACGAGAGTGCCGTCCCAATCGAAGATCAACGCCTCGACGCTCTCGCTGTCGGGCAGAGCGGCGTACGGATGACCCTCATGCGGCATCCGCCGACCATACCCACCCTTGATCGCGTTCAGCCGGGGGACATCCGCAGATTCGGCGCATCGACCGGGAGCAGCGAGTCGGTAGTACGAGGCATGGCTGGGCCACCAAGCGAGACGTCGCCTTTTGCGCTGCCAATGTGAGGGCCCAGAACTTCGTTGACTGAGTATCGACAGTTCGACGGTTGGCGTCGCCGTCATGAGCGTGGCGGCTCGCAGCAGAGCGTAGACCTTCTCTTTGGACAAAGAGTCATTGGATCAGTTGCCCAATTTATCTCGAACGAGGGCTACGCAAGGAGGATAGCGAAACTATCCCGGGCCTGACGGCATTCCACATAAGTTACGCCACGGCATCTAGTCGATGTGCGGTCGACAAGATTTCATCGCTGACTGCACAGCGTCACGGGAGACCCACTTGGTATTTGCCCTCATGGAGGCACACAGACATGGGCTACAAAGCCCAGCCCGCGACGCGACGTGCCCGGCGGTGGCATGCCAACGAAGTTGCTCGAAGGGAGACCGTTGTGCGCCGACATTCGGCTCGAGGCCGGGGTGCGCTGCTGGGGCGGCTGAAGGTCCGTGCGCAGCTGGCGTTGATTCTCGCGTTGCCGTTGCTGGCGGTGTTGGCGTTGTCGGGAGTGGCCGCGTACGCCGCGGTAAGCCGGATTCGTTCGGCGGATGCGGGGCTTCAGCTTGTCCGGTTGTCGGCATCGGCGGGCCGCCTGGTTTCGGCGTTGCAGGCCGAACGCACGTCGGCGACGCGGCTTCTACAAGATTCGCGCGGGAATGGGGAAGAGGTGTATAGCCGCCGCGCCGATGAATCGGACGCAGCGGTCGCGGCGTTTCGCCACGACCTTGTTCAGGTGCCCGCGGGTGAGACCGCACAGGCGGCGATCCGGGTCGAGGCGGCGTTAGCGCAGCTGCCGTTGCTGCGGGTGCGCGTGCAGTCCGATGCCCGGTTGTCGCTGCAGGGCGTGGTGGTGCGGTATCGGCTGCTGATCGCGGACCTGTTGCAGCTCCGGCAAGCGCCGATGCTGGTCGGATTGCCCGGCGATCTAGCGGATCGGGCGCGGGCCGCGTGGGCGCTGTCGGCGGCGGCCGAACAGGCCGCGCTGGTGCAGGTGACAGTGATCGCCGCTGCGGGCCAGGAGTGGTCATCGGCGCAGTTGAGCCGATTCGTCGCCGGGCAGAGCGGATACACGGAGGCGCTGCGGGAAGCGTCGAGCGCGGCACCACAGTGGCGGTCCTGGTGGGATCAGACGGTCGCCGGCGAAGCGGTGCTTGCTATGCAGCGCCTGGAAGGCGCCGTTTCGCGAACCAGGCTGGGCGAGGCCTTGCGGGTGGACACTTCGGCGTGGGCGGGCTCCGGCGATGCCCGCCTGGGGCTGATGAACCAGGTGGTTAGCAGGGCTGATGGACAGCTGGCCACGGAGGTACGGCTGGATCGAAGTCGCCAGATCCGTCAGCTGGTACTGCTGACGGCGGCGGTAGTCGCGGGCGTAGCGGCTGCGTTGCTGGTCGGCGTGCTGGTGAGCCGGGTGCTGTCTCGTCGGCTGCGCCGGCTCGAGGACGACGCGACGAAGGTCGCCCACCATCACCTTCCCCGCGCACTGTCGACCGTGGCGGCATCCGCTATCGGCCTTGATCCGCAGACGGTGCTGCGGAACGCATCCGAGTCGCTGCCGCTGCCGATCGTCGGCAGCGACGAGGTCGCGGCGGTAGGCGAGGCGATGCACAAGGTAGCAGTGGAGGCGCTTCGGCTGGCCGTCGGCGAGGCCCTGGTCAAGGGCGGCGTCCGGCAGTCGCATATGGACATTGCCCGGCGGATGCAGCGGCTGTTGAACGTGGTCCAGGGCCGGTTGGACGAACTGGAGATGCGCGAGCAAGACACCGCCCGGCTGAACGCGATCTTCGCGGTCGACTCCGCAGTCGCACAGATCATGCGGTTCACCGCGAGCCTGCTGGTTCTCGCCGGTGGTTCGAGTGAGTTGCCGCGCGAGGAGCCGGTCGAGCTGTATGACGTCGCCAAAGCCGCGATGAGCCAGGTGGAGCAGTATCCGCGGGTCGAGGTCCAGATCGAGGCCGGGCTGATGGTGGCGCCGATGCTCGTCGACGACCTCGTTCATCTGCTGGCCGAGCTGATCGACAACGCCACCGCCTTTTCGCCGCCGGAGTCCAGCGTGGTCGTCCAGGCCTGGCGCAGCCGGTCCGGGGTGCGCGTGACGGTCGAGGACCAGGGCTTGGGCGTGTCAGCGCAGCAGCTGGCCCAACTCAACCAGGAACTGGCGGCGCCGACGGATCCGGTGTCGCCGCGATCGCTCGGGTTGGCCACGGTCGCCCGCCTGGCCGCACGCCACGGTCTTGCCGTACGGCTGACCAGCGGCCACAGCACCGTGGCCGAAGTGGAGCTGCCGGCCCACATGCTTCAGCTTTCCGTGCGGCAGCCACGCGCCAACACCGGCCAGCCGATGCTGATTCCGCGACCATTCGACCGAGCATCCAACGCGCAGCGGGCATCTGCGCCGGTGCCCGCCCGACCGGACGTCACGTGGCCGCCGCAGCCCGCCCCAGTCGTGGGACATCAACCGCCGCAGCTGTCCGAGCAGCCGCCCCAGACCCAGAACATCACCGAGGGCGGTCTGCCGATCCGGCAGCCGCACGCCAAACTGCCGCGCCAGCACACCACCCCGCCGGTGCGGGTGCTCACCCCTATCGACCCGCATGCGGCGCAGACGGCGATGCGCAACTACCAGCGCGGACTGACCGCAGCCGGAAGGCTACCGGCTCCTCGGACCGCGCGTGCCACTCACGAGCCGAAGGACATATGACATGAGCCAGTACAACTTCTTCCTCGACAACCTGGCGCGCTCCACACCCGGCGTCGTGCACGGCCTGCTGGTGTCCGACGACGGACTACGCCAGGCCAAGACCGCCCAACTGCAGGAGGGCCTGGCCGATTCGCTGTCGGCGATGACCTGCGGCCTGATCTCCCTCGCTAACGGCGGTGGCCGACTGCTCGGCGACCTCGCGGTCCACCAGGTCGCCATCACCTACGAGGGCGGTCACCTGCTCCTGATGTCGACGGGCCTCAACTCGCACCTGGCCGTGCTGGCGGCCGCCGACAGCGACCTGGGCGCGGTCGCGTTCGCGATGGCCGAACTCGTCCGCCGGCTCGCCGACAACGCCCTGGTACCGGCACGCAGCACGGAGACCCGCGGTGCCTACTGACGTGCAGGTGCGGCCCGTGTCACCGGACCCCGTATCTTCAAGCGTTCAGGTCGGACAACCCGTCAAGATCATCGTTGCGGGTGGGTTCGGCGTAGGGAAGACCACCCTGATCGGTGCGATCAGCGAGATCGACCCGGTGACCACCGAACACATCATGACCACCGCTGGCGCGGCGAGCGACGACACCAGCCTGGTGCCTGGCAAGACGTCGACCACGGTGGCGATGGACTTCGGCCGGATCAGCCTGGCCACCGACATCGTGCTGTATCTGTTCGGAACACCTGGCCAGAAAAGGTTCTGGTTCATGTGGGACGCGATCTGCGCCGGCGCGGTTGCGGCGGTCGTGCTGGCCGACACCCGCCGGCTGCGGGACGCGTTCGGGCCGATCGACTACTTCGAGAAACACCGCATCCCGTTCCTGGTCGCTGTCAACCCGTTCGACGGGCAGCTTGCCCATCCGATCGACGACGTCCGCGAAGCCCTCGCCGTCGACCCGTCGGTGCCGATCCGGGTGTGCGACGCGCGCACCCGTGACGCCGTCCGCAAGCTCCTCATCGACCTTGTGCAACACGCCATCCACACCTGTATCCCTTCACACCACTGAGGAACGCGACATGACCAAGTCAGACTTCTGCCGCCGCCGCCGGGTGCAGGCACTGACGGCGGCAGCGGCCGTCGTGGCGCTGGCGGCCTGCCAGGCGAACACACCGCCACCGTCGGCTGATGCGAACGCGCCGGTGTCGATCGGGCTGCTGGTGTCGCTGAGCGGCACCTACAAGACCGTCGGCACCGACATGAAGCAGGGCTTCGAGCTGTATCTGAAGCTGCACGGCAACAAGCTCGGCGGCCACCAGGTGGACCTGCACACCGAGGACGAGGGCGAGGGCGGCCCGGCGGCCGTGGCTCCGCTGGACAAGCTGATCAAACAGAATCAGGTGCAGGCGCTCGTCGGTCTGGTCGGCGGCGGCACCGTGGCCACCGCGACACCGAAAGCGGTCGCGGCGAAGATCCCGCTGATCGGCACCAACGCCCGCCCCGGCAAGCAAGACACCTCCTGGGCGTGGCACACCTCGTACATCTCCACCGAACCCGGTGTCGCGCTGGGCGACTACGTGCACCGCAATACCCCGGGTGACGTGTGGGTGATCTGCCCGGACTACCAGGGCGGCTGGGACGAGTGCGGCGGATTTGTCGACGCCTACACCAAGGCCGGCGGGAAACTTGCCAACCCGGACGGCAAGCCGACCTACACGCCGTTCCCGGCCACGACGAACTGGGCGCCGTACTTCGCCCAGATCAAGGCCGCGAAACCCGCCGCCGTCTACACCTTCTACGCCGGCGCCGCGGCGGTGAACTTCGTGCGCCAGTACAAAGACTTCGGCCTTGCGGCCACCACGCCCCTTTACGCGGCCGGGTTCCTCGTCGAAGGTTCAGTCCTCGACGGGCAGGCCGACGCGGCGTTGAACATCAAGAATTCGCTCAACTACAGCCCCGACCTCGACAACCCGGCCAACCGCACATTCGCGGCCGAGTACGTCAAGGCCTACAACACTCTGCCGACCACGTTCTCCATGGCCTCCTGGGACGGTGCGGCCGTCCTCGATAAGGCGATCGCCGCGCTCGGCGGCCAGCCGGTCACCGGCGAGAACATCAACAAGGCCCTCGCGACGCTCGGGCAGATCGACAGCCCGCGCGGCCCGTGGCAGTGGAACCCCACCACCCACGCACCCGTACAGCGCTGGTACCTGCGCCAGGTCCGCAAGGACGGCCGCGGCCTGTCCAACATCGTCCTGCAGGACCTGACCACGCTCGGCGGATAGCGGAATCCGAGTTCCGCGAACGGTTTCGGTCTGAAGACGACACGTGCGGCGGTCCGCCTCCGCCCGCCGGCGTGTGCCGAAACCTTCCGCCTTTCGGTGGTGGGCGCCGCTGAGTCCGGCCCTGGTCGGCGCCCACCACCCGCCCTCAACAACCCTGAACTTCTCGTACGGGAGCCACGACGATGACCGGCAAGCCTGCCTACGCCTTCCACGACGCCGACCTGACTGCCGTCCAGCTGGACTACCTGCAGCAGTGCCTGGACGACAACACCAAACTGCAGCTGCGGCGCGCCGGCCTGGCCCCGGGCTGGCGGTGCCTGGAGATCGGCGCGGGCAGCGGGTCGATCGCCGGCTTCCTGCACCGCAGCACACCCGACGGCTACGTCCTGGCCACCGACCTACGCCCGGAACGGATCCAGGCCAGCTGTGACACCCTGCGCCACGACATCACCACCGACCCCATCCCCGACGCCGGTAGCTGGAGTCTGATCCACGCCCGCCTGGTCGAACTGCACCTTCCCCAACGCCGCGAGATCGTCGCCAACCTCGCCGCCGCCCTCGCCTTGGGCGGCGTGCTGTTGCTGGAGAGCTTCGACTGTCGCACCCCACCCGCCCTGCTGCGCAGCCCGGACGGCACCGACCCGACGGTGTGGAACCGGGCGATCGCGGCGATCCTGCTGTATCTGCAAACCTCCGGCGCGGATCTGGACTGGGCGCAGAACTGCCCTACGGCGATGCTCGACTGCGGTCTGTCCGATGTGGTCGCCGAGATGTTCAACCGCACCTGGGCCGGGGGAACCCCCGGCACCGGGCTGCACGCGGTCAACCTGGCCCAGTTGAACGGAAAGCTCGACAGCCTCACCACTGATGACGTCGCCGAGTTCGAGACGATCGCCGTACACCCGCAGACCCTCGCCTGGTTCCACCCGATGGTCAGCAGCCGAGGCGTGCGGCGATGACCGCCTACCTGGCCACGATCTTGGACGGCATGGCGATGGGCGTGGTGCTGTTCGTCATCGCCGCCGGCCTCGCCCTCATTCTCGGCGCCGCGGACCTGCTCAACCTCGCCCACGGCTCGTTCTACCTTCTCGGTGCCGTGATCGGCTGGCGCGCTGGCGACGGCACCTGGCGCGGGCTGGCCACCGCCGCCGCAATCGCCGTCGGCGTCGGCGCGGGCGCGGGTCTGGCGCTGCAGCTGGTGCTCCGGCCGCTGATCCGGACCGGGCACCTGCGCCAGGCCCTGGCCACGATCGGCATCGGCCTGCTGATCGCGGACACGACCTCGGTGGCCACCGGCGGCCAGACCGTCCTCCCGGCTGTTCCGGCCGCGCTGACCGGTTCGGTGACCGTCGCCGGGGTCACGTATCCGCTGTACCGCCTCGTGTTCGTGGCGTTCGCGCTGCCCGCCGCCATCGGCTTGTGGTGGCTGGTCGAAAAAAGCCGCCCCGGACTGCTCGTGCGCGCCGCCGCCACCGACGCGCCGATGGTGCAAACCCTCGGCGTGCCGCCACAACTGCTCCTCGCCGGGGCGTTGAGCGTCGGGTCGGCGGTGGCAGTCACCGCTGGGGCGTTCGCCGCGCCGATCATCGCCGGCGCCCCCGGAGTCGACCAGCATCTGCTGGTGTCTGCCCTGACGGTGATCGTGCTCGGCGGCATCACGTCTCTGCGGGCCATCTTCGCCGCCTCGCTCGTCCTCGGGCAGGTCGACACCCTCGGGGTGGCGATCTGGCCGCAGGCCACCGCATTCGTCGTGTTAGGGCTGCTGATCACCGCCGTCACCTGGCGCACCCGCCATGCTTCCAGCCCGGTGGCGCCATGAAGCTCAAGCGCAGCCATCTGATCCTGGTGGGCGTCCTGGCCGGTCTGGCCCAGCAGGCCCACGACCCCTACATGGTCAGCATCGCCACGACGATGGTCGCCGCCGCGGTCCTCGCCCTGGCCGTCTATCTGCACACCATGGTCGCGGGCCTGCCCACTCTGGGCGCCGCCGCCTGGTCGGCGACGGGTGCGTTCGCCGCCGTCCACCTCGGCGCCGGGATCCTGTCCCTGCAGATCGTTGTGGGCGCCGCGGCGGGTCTGCTTCTGGCAGCTGTCACCGGACTCTTGGTCGTGCGCAGCAGCGGCCTGACCACCATCATGATCACCCTCGCCGTCGCTGAAGTCGTCCAGGTGACCGCGGGCCACTGGAAAGCGATCACCGGCGGCACCGACGGGCTGTCGATCTCAGTCCCGGTGTTGTGGCCCGGACAGCCACCGGCCGCCGACTACGAGCTGTACACAGCCCTCCTCGTGACCCTCGGCGTGGTCACCGCCGTGCTGTGGATCTGGCTGGCATCGCCGTCCGGGCAGGCATTGCGGGCGGTCGCCGACAACCGGTGGCGGATGCAAGCCTGCGGCTGGAACACCACCGCCCACCTCTACACGATGCACCTCGTCGCGGGCACGATCGGCGGCATCGCCGGCGCGATGCTCCTCGCCGCCCGCCAGTACACCTCACCAGCCGACGCCTCGTTGCAGATCTCGGCTCTGGTTCTCGCCGCCGCCGTCATCGGCGCGAACCTCGAACTGCCCGGCGTCATCGCCGCCGCCGTCGCGCTGGTCGCCGTCCGCGACCTCGCCAGTGCGCTGCTACCGGGACCGTGGGCAGGCCACTCGATGATCCTGCTCGCTGCCGTCCTGCTCGCCGCGTCCTACCTACCGACCCGAACCTCGAACCGACGTGTCCGGCCGGTTGCCGTGTCAAAGGAGTACTGACGTGCTCGACCTGTCTAACGTCAGCCGGTCCTATGGCGGCGTACGCGCCGTCGACGACGTCACCCTCACCGTGACGAAGGGGCAGCGGCTGGCCATCACCGGCGCCAACGGCGCCGGTAAGACCACCCTGCTGCGGCTGATCGCGGGCTACGTTCGGCCGACCGCCGGAACGATCCGCTTCGACAACGCTGCGGTGACTAGGCTGCCCGCCTACGCCCGCGCACGCCTCGGCGTACGCGCCACCCACCAGCAACCAGTTCTGCTCGACCGGCACACCGCTGCCGCGAACGTCACCCTCGCGCTGCTGCGCCGTTGCGGCCTGACCCGCCGCGTCCTGCCCTGGGGCTTCCAGGACGGCCGCATCGGCGGCCTGACAAGGGATCTGCTCACCGAACACGGCCTTGCGGATGTCGCAGATGTGCCGGCCGGGCAGTTGACCCACGGGCAGCGTCGCCGCCTCGAACTCGCGCTCGCCCTGTCGCCCGGCTGCCGGCTGCTGCTGCTCGACGAACCCACCGCCGGTCTCACTCCCCAAGCCCGCGACCACCCCCTGACCGCCCTACAAGGACTCAGCGAGGACAAGACCGTGGTACTCGTCGACCACGACCCGGCCGTCGTCGACGCGGTCGCCGACACCGTCGTCGAGCTGGCCCACGGACACGTCACCGAAACTCGGATGAGGACAGTCCCCTGATGAATGCTCTGCTCACCGTCGACGGTCTGGCCTGCGGGCAGCCCAGCCCGGTACTGCGCGCTGTCACCTTCACCGTCGCTGCCGGGCACGCGTACCAGCTGACCGGGCTGACCTGTTCCGGCAAGTCGACCCTGCTTGACGCCCTGGCCGGCCTCACCGCCCGCACCGGCGACATGCATATCGCCGGACACCGCAGCACAACCTGGCCGGCGTGGCGGCTGGCCCGCCATGTCGCCTACGCGCCGCAGGGCCGGCGCGTGTGGACGAATCTGACCGTCGCCGACCACCTGCACCTGGTCCGCACCCAGCCCGGCCCGCACCCGCTGACCCGCATGTCCGTCCTCGACCTGTTCCCGCCCCTGGCTGCCCGGCTGCGCCAGCGGGCCGACACCCTGTCTGGCGGCGAAGCCCGCATGCTGTGCCTGGCCCGCGCCCTGCTACGCGGCCAGCCGCTGCTACTGCTCGACGAACCCACCGAAGGCCTCACCACCACCATCGCCGGTGCGCTACGCGACACGCTGACCGGCTTGAAACAGCACGGCACCGCCATCGTGTTCGTCGACTCCACCAGCCAGCTACGCCGGCTGGCCGAACACACGCTGACCGCCGCCGACGGCACCGTCCGCCCCGCGCAGCCCGCCGGAGCCCGCCAATGACCGGCTCCCGCGAGCGGCTCGCGGACGAGACGGCGGCGCTGCCGCCGATCGACCAAGCCGCCCAGCTGATACGCCACTGGCGCTTCGCCGACGCCCAAGCATTGCTGTTCGACACGCTGCGCACCAACACCCGCCAGCTCAGCCCACTGCAGCGCACCACCATCGTGCGGCTACTCGCCGACGCCAGCCGCGAACTCGGCGACACCGACCTGGCCACGGCGCTGCTCGCCCCGCTGCTGACCGAATGCCTGCGCGCGTTCGGCGGCCGCCACCCAGCAACA
>Ga0114129_10008090_pt1 | contig 14983 bp, 9 predicted proteins | sample RhiMetdeltSRZDD1_FD_80071 | JGI IMG/M metagenome (GOLD analysis project Ga0114129, IMG submission 80071) | Populus rhizosphere microbial communities from Tennessee, USA - Rhizosphere MetaG P. deltoides SRZDD1 (version 2) (version 2) | ecosystem: Host-associated > Plants > Roots > Rhizosphere >...
CACGTTGAAAAGGTGACCCCAGGACCACGGGCCCAGGACGCGGCCGGGTGCGGTCTGACGCCGGAGGAATTCCGCGGTCTTCAAGAGCGGCACCTTGTCGGCCGTGACGGTCGGGGCGGGGTGGAATGCCCTGGGCGTCGAAACCAGAATCGACGGGATGACCAGAAGGATCGCTGTCGATACGGCAAGCGTGCGGCCCCCGAGCCTCGAGAGGTCGAGGACGGCGACGGCGCCCGAGATCGCACAGAGAGGGGCCGCGACGGAAAGGAAGCGCGTCGAGGAGACGGAGGCCAGCGAATAGGCGAGCGGAAAAAGGAGCAACAATGCCCGTCCTCCGCGCCGCCATCGGCGACTCAGGACCATGGGCGCCGTCAGAAAGAAACCGCCTCCGAGCAGGCACAGATCCACCCACCAGGAGCTGTCTGGCTGCGAAAAGAGCGGCTGGAACTCGGCGATGTTCTTCAACCAGGGATCGCCTCCCAGGAAGTGCGACCCCTCGACGAACGCCGCGGCAGCGTTCGGCACTGCGGCGGCGAAGGACCCGCCGACGGCGAGGGCGAGAAGGGTCGCCGGGAGAAGTCGCAAACCTCTCTTCAGCAGCCAGAGCTGCGCGAGGCAGGCCGCTCCCGCCCCCGCCAGGGCCGTCGCGTGGGGGATGCCGAGGTACCACTCGCTGTCCGGATAACCCGGCGGCTGGAGCTTCCGATAGAGGAAAAGCATGCCCGCCGAAAGGAAAAAGCCGCAGGCGGCGGCGGCCCGGGGGAAATTTCTGCGCGGGTCGAGCAGGAGGATCGCGACCATTGCGACGGCGGCCGCGAAGAGCAGGGCGGGTTGAACCAGGAGGCCGGCGGTCAGGGCGAGCGCCAGGATTCCTCCGTCGCGGAGGGCTTCTCGAGCGGACGTAGCTCTCGTCGCGACCCAAACGGAGGCCAGCAGACCGAGCACCAACGGGAACTCGAGAAAGTGATGATCGATGGCGGCCAGGTGCGACTCATCGAGAAAGTAGGCCGAGAAGGCGATTCCGACTCCCGCGAGGATGCCGGTCGCTCGACCGAACCGTCGCGACAGCCATGCCGCGACGAACGCGGCGACGAGAGAAGATGCGATCGGAGGAAACCAGCTCGCGAGCGCGACCGCCTTCGCGGGCGTGCGGCCTCCGAGGGCGCGTGCGAGAGCCCCGGCGGACAAGTCATAGAGGGGAGGCCACGGGCAGAAGGATCCCCGGGGACCGCGGTTGGGATCGAAGGAGAGAACTCGAAACGGGTGGGCGGCCGAAAACGCGATCCGCTTTGCGTGGTACAGCTCGTCGAAGGGGGAAAGCTGCGGAATCCCTCCGACGAACGCGGTCTGGAAGTTCGCGACCCGAGCGAGGAATGCGGCGAGGAAGATCGCGAATCCGATCGCGAGCGTCGAAGGTAGGGATCGAAATCCGACGCCGGCGATCTTCAATCGTTCAACCTATTCTAACCTCGAGTGCGCGCCGGCGGGAGAGCGTCGCGCAGCTGGAAACGCCGCGGCTTCCGCTTACAATCTCTCCGTGTTGCTCCGCCGTCGGTTTGCCGGAGCTCTCGCGGCGGGAGCAATCGCGCCCGCTCTCTTCTGGCTCATCCCTGCTCTCGCCCGCCATCTCGCGCCTTCTTTTCGCGACCAGGGCGACTTCTTCTACCCGTTGAAGTTGTACACGGCGGACCGGCTTCGCGCCGGGGAGATTCCGCTCTGGAACCCGCTCTCCGGCGCGGGCGAGCCCTGGCTCGCCAACGGGCAGGCGGGCGTCTTCTATCCTCCGGGTCTCCTCTTCCTCCTGCCATGGCCCGCCGTCGCGGGGATCCTCTTCCTGCTCGTTCACTTCGCGATCGGTGCGTGGGGGATGCGCCGTTTTCTCGCGCAGGAAGGCATTTCCGAGTCGGGAGCCCTCTTCGGCAGCGCGGTTTTCGTGGCGTCCGGCCTGCCCGCGTCTCTTTCCGCTTTCTGGAACCACTTCGGGGCCTACGCCTATCTGCCCGCGATCGTCGCGATTGCGCGGGCGGGAGTCCGATCGCGGGGGGCGATTCTCGGCCTCGCTTCGCTCGCCGGGCTTCAGGCCATGGCGGGAAGCCCCGAGATCTCCGCCCTGACCGCCGCGATCGCGCTCGCCGTGTCCTTCCTTCCGAAGCCCGACCCGGACCGGCCGTGGCTCGACTCGCGGAAGAAATCACCGCCGCGGGCCGCCGCAGGCATCCTGCTCGGTCTCGCGCTCGCCGCCTGGATGCTCGTTCCGATGGGGGAGCTGGCGCTCCACTCGGACCGGAAGGGCCCGCTTCCGGCGGCGGAGCGGGAGCCGGGCGCCCTCTCTCTCCCCGGTCTCGCACTGGGTTTCGCGCGGCCCCACACCGCGACGCCGACGTATTGGCTGGCCTCCCTCTTCGTCGGACCGCTCGTCCTCGCGGTCGCCGCGGCCCCCTTCTTCGAGCGGGACCGGCGGCGTCTCGCTCTCGTTCTCGCCGGGATCGGGCTCGCCGCGCTCTCCATCGCGGCGGCCGGCCCTCCGGGTTCGTGGCTGCGCGCGATTCCTCCTCTCGACCGGATGCGGTATCCGGAAAAGACTCTTGCCGCCGCGGTCTTTGCCCTCGCCGTTCTCTCCGGCCTGGGACTCGACACTCTCCGTTTCCGCGCGGGCGGACGGATCCTGCGAGCGCTCTTCCCTCTCGTCGCGGCGGCCGCTCTCTTCTTCGCGCTCGCCACACCCTCGCCGCCGGTCCTTCGCTGGGCGGCCGCGATCGGGCTCGCGTCGGCGGCCGCTCTGGCTCTGGGCGCCGGCCGGTCAAATGCGGCGGGAGCAGCGCTCGGGACGCTGACTGCGCTGGCGCTCGTCGTCTCGTTCGCGATCGCCGGCCGGTCGCTCTTCGCTTTCGTCCCCGAGGCGGCGCTTCGCCACCGTCCGGTGACGCTCGACGCCCTCGGAAATCTGACTGGCCGCGTGCTCACGCCGCCCCCCTCCGCTCTTTTGCGCTGGACCGTGCGGGACGCGAGCTTCGACGCGGCGACGCTCTCCCGGCAGCGCGAAGCGCTCGCCGGATACACGAATCTCCTCTTTGGCGTCTCGACCGTTCGCACCGCCGCCGCTCTCCCGACCGGCGCCGCCCGCGTGATCGCGGAATCGATCGACGCATCGCCCGACCCGGTGCGCGCGGCAGGTCCGGTCAGCGCGCGGGTCCTGTGGAGCCCCTTCCAGCCGGCGCGCCTTCCATCCCGCAAAGTCGGCGAATTCTTCCGGGCGCCGCTCGCCCCGTACCGGCCGCGTCTTTCCTTCGTCCGCAGCTACCGGATCGAGCCGGATCCCGTTCGCGCGTGGAGGCGCGTCTCTCTCGGGGAGATCAATCTCGCCCGGGAAGTTCTCCTGGATCGCGAGCCGTCGCCGCCGCTTCCTCCGGGGCCCCGATCGCCAATCCTGATCGCGCGGCTCGCCGAGGACCGGCCGGAGAAGGTCGTCGCCGAAATCGAGACCAACTCGCCCGGGCTGCTCGTCGTGACCGACCTCTTTTATCCCGGTTGGATCGCGGAGGAAGCGGGGCGCCGCCTCGTGATCCTGCGGGCGGACGGCTTCTTTCGCGCCGTCGCCCTGCCGGCGGGCTCGCATCGGGTGACCTTCCGCTATCGGCCGGTTTCCGTCCCGGTCGGCGCCGGAATTTCGGCAGCCGCGCTTCTGACGATCCTCTTCCTCGGGTATCAGGGCGAGCCGGTCCGTTGATCGCGACAGCCGTCGTCGTTGGTCTCTTCGGCCTGATCGCCGGAAGTTTCGTCAACGTCGTCATCCACCGGCTCCCACGCGGCGAGTCGGTTGCGTTCCCCGGATCGCACTGTCCCGCCTGCGGCGCGCCCATCCGCCCTTACGACAACGTGCCGGTCCTCTCCTGGCTCTTCCTCCGGGGCCGCTGCCGCGTCTGCCGGGCTCCGATCAGCGGCCGGTATCCGGCAGTCGAGCTCGCGAACGCGGTCCTCTGGGTCGCCGTGTTCCTGCGGGCGCCGGGCTGGGCGGATTTTGCTTCGGGCGCGTTTCTTTGCTCCGCGTGTCTCGCGCTCCTCGCGATCGACGCGGAGTTCCGGATCCTGCCGGACCGCATCACCCTGACCGGCATCGCGGTCGGCCTCGCCCTTTCCTTCTTCTCGCGCGTCCGCTCGCCCGCCTCCTCCTTCGCCGGCGCCGCGATCGGAGCCGGAGGTCTCTGGCTCGTGGCCTTCCTCTACGAGAAATGGAAGAAGGTCGAGGGAATGGGCCTGGGTGACGTCAAAATGCTCGGGATGATCGGGGCGCTCTTGGGCGCTTCCGGAGTCGTCATCGCCGTTCTCCTCGCGTCGGTGGCCGGGAGCCTGGTCGGTCTTGCCCTCATGGCGGCCCGGCGCGGATCGCTCCAGACGGCGCTTCCGTTCGGGGTCTTCCTGGCTCTCGGCGCGGTCGCCGCCTTCTTCTGGGCGCCCGTCCTGATCGAGCTGTATCGCGGCGGGTTCCGGTGAGCGCCGCCGTACCGCGGACGTTCCGTCGCGAGTCGCGACTCTCTCTCTGGGTTGCGCTCTTTCTCATTCTGTTCCTGAATCTCCTGACTCTCTTCTTCTTCCGGCGCGCGGTGGACTGGGGAAACGAGTCGGTCGAGCGGCGGGCGGCGGAACTTCTCCGGCGCCTGCCGGCCGAACACCTGGGAGAAGGTGCAAGCGGAACGCTCGGCCGCGTCGCGCTCGAGCGGGACGTGGTCTACGTCGCCACCTACGACCAGCGTGGGCGCCGCGTGCGGACGCTCGGCGCCCAGATCGACGCGCCCGACCTGCTTCCGACCCCGGCCCCCGGCCCCGGGGAGATCGCGCTCGCCTGGCGGAGCAGTCCGATCCTGGTGGTCGCTACGAGCGTCATCCCGGGTGGCTACCTCTCGATTGCGCTCGATCCGGGGCCCGGCGCCGCGTTGCGGTCGCTCGCGCGATCGCTCACCTTCGTCGTCCCGATCGCCGGCGCCGCGCTGGTGGTCCTCGCCGGCTTCTACCTGCGCTCGCTGCTGTCGCCCTACGATCGCCTTCTCGCCGCGGCGGATCGGGCTCCCCGTCCGGCTCCGGCGCTCCCGGGCACTCGCGCCGAACCGGTCGACGAGCGCGAGTTTCTGATCAGCCGTTTCGAGTCCACGATCGCGGCGCTCAAGGAGAAGGAGCGGGAGCTGCAGGCGCGCGCGGACGACCTCGAGACCGGAGCGCGCCTTCTGTCGCGGAACCTCCCCACGGGTGTTCTGTCGGTCGCCGCGGACGAGACGGTCGTCGAGCTGAACGAGTCGGGGCAGGAGATCCTGAAGATCTCGGACGGCCTGCACGGCCGTCGCTACGACGAGGCGCTCGAGACGATCCCGGAGTTTCGCGCTTTGATCGGCGAGGTGCTCTCCGACCGCAAGTCGGTCGGGCGTCGCGAGATCCGGTGGGTCACCGGCGGGGAGTCACGCTCTTTCGGCGTCACGGTGATGCCCGCCGAAGGAGCCGATGGGCGGTTTCTCGGCGTGCTCGCGCTCTTCACCAACCTGACCGAGATGCGAAAGCTCGAGGCACGGGTAGCGTTGACACGGCATCTTTCCGATCTGGGCCAGGTCTCCGCCGGCGCGGCGCACGAGTTCCGCAACGCCGCGGCCGCGATCGACGGCTTCGCCGACCTCGCTCTGCGGGCGCCGGAGCGCGCGGCCGAGCACCTGAAGGCAATTCGCCGCGAGGCCCAGGAGATGACCCGCGTGACAAGCGATTTCCTTCTCTTTGCCCGGCCGGAAAAATTTGCGCGCGAAGGGGTTGACCTCGAGGGCGTCGCCGCGGCCGCCGTCGCCGAGACCGAGGCCGCGTTTCCCGGGGTCGACGTCCGACTGTGCGGGCCTTTTCCGACGGTCTCCGGTTCGGAAGTCCTGCTGCGCCGGGCGCTGGTCAACCTGCTCCGAAACGCGGTCGAGGCGACGCCCCCCGAGCGCCGCGGCGAACCGGAAGCGATCCGGCTCGACGGGTCGAGCCGCGGCGGAGAGATTCTGCTTGCAGTGGGCGATCGCGGGGAAGGCGTGGAAGCTTCTCTGCGCGAGGAGATCTTTCTCCCGTTCTACTCCACCAAGCCCCGCGGTTCCGGTTTCGGCCTGGCGATCGTCGCGCGGATCGCGGAGCTGCACGGCGGGACCGTCGAGGTCGGAGCGCGGAAGGGCGGGGGAGCGCTCTTCACTTTGCGTCTTCCGGAGGCCGTGGGAGCCCGGCACCCGGCGCCGGCGAGCCCGACCCCTTCGCGAGAATAGACCGGAAGGCCTCGCGGTCGAAGGCGCGCTCGAGCGCCGCGTCGGGAGTGACGTGGCCGCGCCGCACGAGCTCGGCGAGCGACTGGTCCATCGAGACCATCCCGCGCGACTTGCCGGTCTGGATCTGGTTGTTGATCTGCGCCGTCTTTCCCTCGCGGATCGCATTCGAGAGCGCGCTCGAGCCGAGCAGAATCTCGAAAGCCGGAATGCGCCCGCTGTCCGCTTTCTTCAGGAGCTGCTGCGCGACGACGGCCCGGAGCGATTCGGCCAGCACGACCCGGATCTGCTCCTGCTCGCTCGCTGGGAACGCGTCGATGATCCGGTCCACCGCTTTCGCGGCGGAGTTCGTGTGCAGCGTGGCGAAAACAAGCAGCCCGGTCTCGGCGGCGGTGAGCGCCATCCGCATCGTTTCCAGGTCCCGCATCTCGCCGACCAGCAGACAGTCGGGGTCCTCGCGAATCGCGGCCTTGACGCCTTCGGCGAAGCTCGAAACGTCCGGGCCGATCTCGCGCTGGGTGAAGATCGAGCGGTCGTTCGTATGGACGAACTCGATCGGGTCCTCGATCGTGACCACATGGCGCGCGAACCGGCGGTTGACGCGGTCGAGAATCGCTGCGAGCGTCGTCGATTTGCCGCTCCCGGTCGGCCCCGTCACGAGAACGAGTCCGCGCGCGGCCGACGCGAGGTCGGCCACCGGACCGGGCAGCTGGAGCTCTTCAACGGTCGGGACCCTCGCCGGGATCAGGCGGAAGACCGCCGCCGAACCGCGTTCCTGCTGGAAGAGGTTGACCCGGAAGCGCGCCTCGCTCCCCATCTGGTAGGCGAAGTCCACGTCTCCCGTCTCGCCGTACTGCGTCCAGATGCGGGGCGGGGCGATCGGTCCGACGAGGTTGTAGAAATCCCCCTCGTTCAGGGAGCGGTAGCGGATCCGTTCGAGGTCGCCGTCGATGCGCAGCACCGGCGGCGATCCCACAGAGAGGTGAAGGTCCGAGCCGTTTCTCTTTGGGAGGACGGACAGAAAGCGGTCGATCCGGTTGGTGCCGGTCGAGATGATGTCGAGAGCTCCGACCTGGAAGACCTTTTCCGAGGTCTCGGAGTGAGCGGGGACCGGATCGCTCACGCCGCGCTCCCTTCCTCGAGAAAAGGCTCGAACGCGTCCTTGCGGAGCGCGCGGTCGTACGCCACGCGCGGATCCACGAGGCCTTCCTGCACCAGCTTCAGGAGCGACATGTCCATGAGCATCATCCCGGCGCCGGATCCGGTCTGGATCGCCGTCGGGATCTGAAATGTCTTCGCTTCGCGAATCAGGCCCGCGACTGCGGGGGTGTTGCGCAGGATCTCCCAGGCGGCGACCCTCCCGGAGCCGTCCCGCTTCGGGAGGAGCGCCTGGGAAATCACCGCTTTCAGCGACTCCGAGACCATCTGACGGATCTGGCCCTGCTGGTCGGCCGGAAACGCGTTGATGATGCGGTCGACCGTCGAGGAAGCGGTCGTGGTGTGGAGGGTTCCCAGGACGAGGTGACCCGTCTCCGCCGCCGTGATGGCGAGCGCGATGGTTTCCAGGTCCCGCATTTCTCCGACGAGGATGACGTCGGGATCTTCACGGAGCGACTGCCGCAAAGCGCGGGCGAAAGAGCGCGAGTGGCTCGGAATCTCGCGTTGGTTGACCAGGGAGTCCAGGCTGACGTGGACATACTCGATCGGGTCCTCGATCGTCAGGATGTGGCAGCGCTCGGTGTGGTTGATCCGATCGACCAAAGCCGCAAGCGTGGTCGTCTTGCCGCAGCCGGACGGTCCGGTCACGAGAACGAGGCCCTGCGAGTACGTCGTCAGCTCCCAGAGGCTCTCGGGCAGCCCGACGTCCGCGAGGTTCGGCACCTCGAACGGAACCAGCCGGAGGACGGCGGAGAGCCCCTTGCGCTGAAGAAAGACGTTCGTCCGGAAGCGGCCGAGCGCCGGATCCTTGTGGCAGAAGTCGAGCTGCAGGCGCTCGTCGAACACGCCGCGATGCTCGGGCGACAGAATCGGATAGATCCAGTCCTCCATCTGCGCCTGGGTCGACTCCGGTATCGGCAGAACGGAAAGCTGTCCGTTCAGCCGCACGTGCGGAACGGTGCCCGTCGAGAGGTGCAGGTCTGACGCGCCCACCGCGCGCGCATGCCGGAGAAGCTCCGACAGGGTCGGTTCGGGCGCGGCGGCGAAGTCGTGCGGAGCGAACTCCCGCGCCGTCTCCGACAGGTTGTCCGAGCCTTCCGCACCCGTCAGCTTTTCCGCGAGACGAGCCGCCTTCTCCCGCACGAGCGGGTCCGGATCCGCCTTGACGATCTTGGCGAGGAGAACGGGCACTCCCCGATCCGGAATCCGCGCGAAGGCGTCGAGAAGCTCGAGACGGAGGTCCTTCGTGCCGCGCTTGTAGGCGTCCAGCAGCGCGGGAAGCGCTTTCGGCGATGCCCACGTGCCGAGCGCCGCAGCCGCGGACAGGTTGGACTCCGGGTCGCCCAGCATCTGGACGAGGGGCTCGAATCCGCGCTCGTCGCGGAGCTCGCCCAACGCGTGCGCGGCGCGGTCCCGCAGCCACCAGTCGTCGCCGACGAGGTAGCGGACGCAGTGCGGAACGACGTCGGGTGAGCGGATGGTGACCGCGACCGAGGAAGCGAGGGCCGCGATGCGGTGGTCGGGGTCGTTGTCCCGCTCGAGGAACGCCGGAATGTACTGGGGCCCGAGCTCGCGCAGCCCCTCGAGGGCGCGGTCCCGCTTCGGGCCGTACGTGTCCTGGTAAGCGTGGAGGAATGCCTCCGCCACCCGGTCCGGCTGCTGGGTCCGGAGGATCCGCGACGCAAGCTGGCGCACCCGCGGGTTCGCATCGGAGAGGAGCGGGATCAGGTCTTCGTTCCAGCGGATGTCCGCTCTCGCGAGAAGCGGCGTCAGCGCCACGATCGCCGCGTCCTGGACGCGGGTCGAATCGAGATGGCAGCGGCGCAGGAGCGGACCGATCGCCGACTCGTCCGGAAACTTCGCGATGAGCCGGACCGCCCGGAACCTCAAGCTTTCTTCTTCGTCCTCGAGACCCTTCAGAGCGAAGGGCACGACGCGAGGCGATGCCGTCGATTCGACGATCGCGAACGCTTTCGCCCGCACGGCGGCAGAAGCGGAGTTCAGGGCTTCCGAGATGAGCGCGAGGTTGCTTTCCGAAGGATTCCGGCGCATCCAGTCCAGAACGACGTGGACGACGGTCGGATCGGAGTGCTTCAGGAGCTCCGGAAGCTTCTCCGCAAACTTCGGCCCCGCGAGCGCCGCGAGGCTTTCGATGGCCAGCCGCCGCATCGATTCGGTCCGGGAAAGCAGGTACGGAAAGAGCGCCGCCGCGGCGTCGTCGTAACCGAATCGTCCGAGCAGGACCTGTCCCTTGCCGCGGAGACCCGTGTCGGAGTCGACCACGAGCCAGGCGACGTCCCCCGGTTCGAGCGTCTGGAGCGCGGCGATTTCGTCGAAGAGCGCCTTTCGCTCCTCTTCGTTCTTCCACCCGCGGGCGTGCGCCTTCGCGAGCAGGGCGCGGGCCTCCGCCGTCGGCTTATGGCGTCTTTTTGCCCACATGACCGCTTCGCCGCAAGTGTAGCGCGACCCCCGGTCGCGGGGAACGCGGATCGGGTCGTCGCGACAATTCTGCTTGTGAAGATCGTCGACCGGCGTCCCCTGCGATCGCGGAAGCGCCCGGCGAAGAGCCTCGGGATCGCCCTGGTCGAGCTCGTGATCTCGGCGCTCCTGTTCGGCTGGGTTCTCCTTGCGATCTTCCCCCTGTTTCTGTCGAGCGTGAAGTCGAACGTCGCCGCGAACTCCTATGGCGAAGTGAACAACCTCGCGCGAACCCGGCTGGAACAACTTCTGGATCTGCCCTTCGAAGACCCGCGCCTCTCCGCGGGAAGTCACGCAACGAACGACCTGGCGGCGACGCTGCCGGATCCGGAGACGGGCGCGCTTCCGTCGACGGTCGCGAATCCGTTCCGCCGGACGTATCAGGTCCGGCAATTCGCGATTCCAGCGGCCTCGGCCGTTGGAAGAGGAAGTCTCTTCGTTCCCGTCCGTGTGACGAGTGCCGGCTTGCAGTTCGACTACAAGCGAATCGACGTCACCGTGGAGTCGGTTTTTCCGCGTCCCGAGCTGGGCTGGATCGCCGCGCGGGTGAGCGCTCTCTCGGCGAATCCCTCGCGGGACAGGTTTCTCTCGCGGGAAGACCCCGATCCGTGAGCCGGCGCAAGGCGCGTCGCTCTCGCGGCCTGACGCTCGTCGAGACACTGGTCGGCGCGTTTCTCCTGGCGGCGCTCCTCCTCGCCTCGCTGGCGCTCTGGGATTCCGCGGGGCGTCTCAACAAGAGCCAGATCGAGGTCGCCGACGCGCAGGGAAGCCTTCGCTTCGGACTGCATCAGATGGCCCGGGTCGTTCGATCCGCGGGAGCGGGAGGTCTCTTCGTCACTCAGGCAATCCTGATTCGCCCGGATCCGGGGCTCCCGGGCGTGGCGGCGCCGCCGGACGACGACTACGACAACGTCGTGGGCGGCGCGGTCACCGACCTGGCGGGGAAGAACCTGTCCGTGCGGCCGGGCACCGACATCCTGGAAATCCGAGGCGTCCTCTTCTCGCCGCTTCTCGCGCTGGATGCCGCGAGCGGTTGCGGCGCCTGCACCGGCTCGAGCGACCTCCCCGTGCGGGCCGTGACCGCGAACGGCCACGTGAACGACGATCCGGCCCGGCGGGCCCGGTTCTCCGGAATCGACTCGTACACCGCGGGCGTCTCCGATCGAAACCCGATGTTCGTCGTCGTCGTCGAGGGCGACGACCTCCGTCCCGGCTGTTCGGATGGGAGCGCCGGGTTCTCGCCGCGGCCGCCGCAACCGTCCTACCGCGTCGGCCTTTTGACCGCTCCGACCCGCCTGGCGGCCGCGGGAACGTTCGGGATCGTCGATTTTTCCGATCCGCTCGCGCGTGAGCTTTCGACCGAGGATCCACGCGACTCTCCGCCTCCGTCCGATCCTCCCGTCCAGGCGCTTCGCCGGGCGGGAATCCTCGACGACGTCCTCTTCTTCATCGACAACACCGATCCGCTCCATCCCGCTCTCGCCCGGGCGCTGCGCCGCGGAAGGCGGTTCGACGTCGTCGCCCTGGCGGAGGACGTCGAAGATCTTCAGGTCGCGTACGGAGTGGACGGACTCTACGGCTCGGACGGCAATGCCCCCGACGGCAAGCTCGGCCGGCTCGTTCTCGCGACGGAGAGCGATCCCGACCCGGAAGTCTCCACGCGCCCCGACGGAGACGAGTGGGCGCCGAACGTGGAGGGCGAGAGACTCTTCGCCACCGGCGACTTTCGATCGCCGGCGCACTGTCCCACGCTCCAGGCCGTTCGGATCGCGCTGGTCGTGAAGTCCCACGACCCGGATCCGACTTTTCGAGGCCGCGGCGCCTTCGGTCTGCGCGCGATGAACTCTCCGAAGGAGACGCGCGACTACGGGCCGGCATCTCCCCGTTACCGGCGGCGCGGAGAGACCGTGACGGTCGGTCTCCGAAACTTCGGGACAGCGGGTTAGCGCGGATGCGGCGCCGGCCGTCGCGGGGAACGATCCTGCTCCTCGTTCTCCTCTGCCTGGCCGTCCTGACGGTCGTGGGGATCGCTCTGAAGTTCTCGACGGGCTCCGAAAAGACGAGCGCGGCGAACGAGTGGGCAATGAGCCGCGCCTGGTATGCCGCCGATGCGGGCATCCGATGGGCGACCGCGGAGATGGCCGCCGATCCGCTTGCCTTTCTCGGCCGGCCGGAGTTCCGGGACCCGCCCGATCCGTTCGGCACGGTGTCCTTCCCGATGCCCGGCCACTTCCACGGCCCCGGAGGTCCCTTCTCGGGCGATCCCGGCGACGATGGCATCCGGGTCACCGTGGAGAGTCCGAGCCTGCTCGGACGCCGGATCGATCCGGGTGCGCCGGAGGGCGACCGGTTCTTCTACGCCTTCGAAGTCCGCGTGAGAGCCTCCGAAGCCACGAACGCAGCCCGTTGTCGGGAGGACCTCGTGGCGGACATCGAGGTGGGCCCGCTTCCGGCGGATTTCCTCGAGAACGCGGTCGGGAGGGCTATAATCGCCGAACATACGACCCAGAATTCGAGGGAGTCGATGGGCAAGACGGAGCCTGTCCGAGTCGTGAGCATGAACTGGAAGGAACCATGACGAAGTCTCTCCGGAACGCGCTCCTTCTGATTTTTCTGACCGCCGCCGCCGGTCTGGGCGAAGTCGTCGTCCTGAAAGGAGGGGTCGTCGTGCCCCTCCGGCGCCCGCCGGTCCGGCGCGGAAACAACGTTCTCCTGACGAGGACCGACGGCACGCTCCTGTCGGTTCCGGCCTCGGAGATCGACGCCGCGGCCACTGCCGCCCTCCGCGCTGTGCCTCCTCCGACCCCCCCGCCGCCGGCGGGCCCCCCGCCGACTCTGGCGGAAGCCGCCCGCGCTTCTCACGAGGTCCCGAAAGCGCGCGTGCGCATCACGGACGCAAACGTCTCGCACCTCGAACACAACGCGCAGGCAGGCGGCAACGCCGAGGACGCGCAGAAGGAAAAGGAAACCGGGTCCGGCGCCGGACGCGTCGAGGTCGGGGATTACACGCAGGAGAAATCGGGCGAGGCTCTGGTGGTGCGCGGCACGCTGCGCAATCCGGGGGCGGCGCCGGCGTTGAGCGTCCGGTTGACGGTGACCGCTCTCGACGCGAAGGGGCAGGCGATTGCCTCCGGTGAAGCGGGCCTGTCGAGCGTCGTCATCGAGCCGTCGAAGACCGCGGCCTTCTCGATCACGCTCCCCGTGGGCACGAAGCCGGCGGCATCGCTCAAGTTCGCTCCGCGTTGGATTGCGCCCGCCTCCGGACCGGGCTCGGAGGAGCCGGCTTCGAAAGTTTCTGCCACTTCCCCGGGCGCCGCGCCGACGCCTCAACCGACCGCCCCGCCGCCGCCTCCTCCCCCTCCGACGCCGTACGGCCGCGGGTCTCTCTACGCGGCGCCCGCCCCTTCGGCGCCCATGACGGCTCCCGCCGACGGAAAGAGCGGCTACATCCCGGGGGCGTCGAGCCCTTCGAACCAGCCGAAGCCGCCGAGTTAGCTCCCTCTCGTCTTACTCTATTCAGGTGCCTCGCATCCTCATCGTCGAGGACAAAGACTCTCTGCGCGCGATGCTCGAAGAGATGTTGCGCGCGGAGAAGCTCGACGTTCGCGGAATCGCGTCCGGCTCCCAGGCGGTCGAGATCCTGCGGTCGGGGGAGCCGGTCGACCTCGTCTTGACCGACTGGCGGCTGCCCGGGGCGGACGGGCTCGCGGTTCTCGACGCGGCGCGCTCTCTCGATCCGACGCTGCCGGTGATCGTGATGACCGCGTTCGGGTCGATCGAGACCGCGGTCGACGCGATGAAGCGCGGCGCCGAGGACTTCATCACGAAGCCGGTCGATCCGGACCTCCTGAGGCTCCTGGTCTCGCGGGCGATCGGGCGGCGCGTCCGGGAGCGCGAATCGCTTCTGTTCGAGGACAACCAGTCGCGCTCGATGCCCGCGATCATCGGCGAATCTCCGGCGATCCGTGCGGTCCAGGAGGAGGCACAGCGGGTGGCCTCCACGGATGCGACGGTCCTCCTCGAAGGGGAGAGCGGCACGGGCAAGGAGCTCTTCGCCCGCGCCATCCACGAGCTCTCGGTGCGCCGGCAGCGACCCTTCGTCGCGATCAACTGCGCCGCGATCCCCGACTCGCTTCTCGAGAGCGAGCTCTTCGGACACGAGCGCGGATCGTTCACCGGGGCGCTCGGACGCCGTCTCGGCAAGTTCGAGCTCGCCGACGGCGGGACGATCTTTTTGGACGAGATCGGCGAGCTCTCTCCCACGACGCAGGGCAAACTCCTGCGCGTCCTGCAGGAGAGATCGTTTCACCGCGTCGGCGGCACGATTCCGATCCAGGTCGACATTCGCATCCTCGCGGCGTCGAACCGCCCGCTCGATCGAATGGTCTCGCAGGGTCTCTTCCGGGAGGACCTCTACTACCGCGTTCGGGTTTTTCCGATCCGGATCCCGCCTCTGCGCGACCGGCCGGAGGACGTGGATCCCCTGATCGACTGGTTCCTCGGACACCTGCCTCAGGAGCTCGGCAAGAAGGGCATCCGGATCGCGCCCGCGGCGCGGGAACGCCTTCGCGCGTACGAATGGCCGGGCAACGTTCGCGAGCTCAAGAACTGCCTCGAGCGCGCGATCATCCTCGCCGATGGCGGATTGATCGAGGAGCGGTCGCTGCGTCTCGCGCCCGACGTGCCGGAGCAGCAGACCGAGCGGCGCGGGGAAAATCTCGAAGAGGTGCGGGAGCGCGGCGCGAAGACGGCCGAGCGACTCTGGCTCGCCCGCGCGCTTGAGCGGGCAAAGGGGGATCGGACCGCGGCCGCGGCGGACCTGGGGTTGTCGCGGCGACGGCTGGAGGCGAAGCTGAAGGAGCACTCGCTCGACGAGTAGCTCCGTCGACCCGAACCTCAGAGCTCGCGAAGGGCTCTTTCCAGAACGACGTCCTCTTCCGGCAGGATCGTGCGCAGGTCGAGGAGAGTCCTGCCCGCTTCGACGCGCGCAATCACCGGTGGAGTCCCGGCTCGCAGTCGGAGGGCGAGCTCGTCGGCCGAGAGTCCCTCCCGCGCGACGGCGAGCGCCCGCGACGCGAACC
>Ga0114129_10008091_pt1 | contig 14982 bp, 9 predicted proteins | sample RhiMetdeltSRZDD1_FD_80071 | JGI IMG/M metagenome (GOLD analysis project Ga0114129, IMG submission 80071) | Populus rhizosphere microbial communities from Tennessee, USA - Rhizosphere MetaG P. deltoides SRZDD1 (version 2) (version 2) | ecosystem: Host-associated > Plants > Roots > Rhizosphere >...
GCGATTCGACACGTCGCGGCTCAACTTGAACGCGAAGACGCGCGTGATGTCGGCGGCGAACGCACGCTGCTCGACAACTCGGTGATCCTGTACGGGTCGGCGATGGGCAACCCGAACGTCCACAATCACAAGCGCTGCCCGCTGTTCTTCGCCGGGCACGCGGGCGGACGGCTGAAAGGCAACCTCCACATCAAGGCGCCGGACGGCACGCCGATGGCGAACGCGATGCTCGCGGCGCTGCAGCTCGTGAACGTCGACACGGCGAACTTTGGCGACAGCACTGCTGCTCTGGATCTCAATCGTACGTAGTGTCCGCCTGTAGGCGGACCTCGAGTGAATCATGACGAAGCACCTTCTCGCGGCGGCATGTCTGACGGTCACGCTCGGCGCCGCTCCCCCTGAGGGCGCGACGCCGGTCGCGGACGCCGCCATGCGCCGCGACGCCGACGCCGTGCGCGCGCTGCTGCGGAGCGGCGGCGACGTGAATGCCGCGCAGGGCGACGGCATGACGCCGCTCCACTGGGCGGCGATGAACCGCGACGCGGATCTCGCCGCCACGCTGCTCCGCGCGGGCGGAAACGTCCGCGCGACGACGCGGCTCGGGGCGTACACCCCGCTCCACGTTGCCAGCCAGTCGGCCGCGGCCGCGCTCGTCGAGCCGCTCCTCGCCGCCGGCGCGAACGTCGACGCGCGGACGACGACGGGGACCACGCCGCTGATGTTCGCGGCATCGGCCGGACACGTGGACACGGTCACGGTGCTGCTCGATCGCGGCGCCGACCTGGATGCCGTCGAGTCGGCGAACGGCGAGACGGCGCTCATGTTCGCAGCGGCGCTCGATCGCGCCGACGTGGTGCGGCTGCTCCTCCAGCGCGGCGCCAGCGCGGCGATCGCGTCGAAGGTCGTCGACCTCGCCGGCGTCGTCGCGCCCGAAGAGGCGCTGCAGAACGACATCCGGGATCGCCAGAACGCGGAGTCGGCGGCGCGAACGGGCGATCCTCCGCCCGCCTCGCCGAGCGCCGCGTCGCGGGCCGGACAGATTCCCGGCGTGACCCGGCCGTATCGATTCAACGAGCTGATCGGCAGGCAGGGCGGGCTGACCGCGCTCCATTTCGCCGCCCGTCAGGGTGCGATGCGCGCCGCGCAGGCGCTCGTCGAGGGCGGAGCCAACATCAACGCCAGGAGCCCGGCCGACGGCACGACGGCGCTCGTCATGGCGGCCATCAACGGGCAGTTCGATCTGGCGAAGTACCTGGTCGATCGCGGCGCCGATCCGAACGCCGCCACCGATGCGGGCATGACGGCGCTCTACGCCGCCGTCAACATCGAGTGGGCGCCGCGCGTGTTCTACCCGCAGCCGCGCGCGCAGCTGCAGCAGCAGCTCTCATATCTCGACTTCATGAAAGCGCTGCTGGACAACGGCGCCGATCCCAACGCGCGAATCCGCCGGAAGATTTGGTACACACAGTACAACTTCGATCTGCTGCGCACCGAGGAAACGGGCGCGACGCCGTTCTGGCGGGCGGCGTACGCGAGCGACATCGCGGCGATGAAGCTCCTCGCCAGCTACGGCGCCGACTCCCACATCGCGACGACGAAGCCGCCGGCGAACGCGCGATTCCAGCAGGGCGGCACGCGCAGCGGCGATCCGAGCCGCGACGGCACGGGCCGTCCGCCCGTGCCGACCGGCGGTCCCGACATTCCACCGCTGCTGGCGGCGGCCGGCGCCGGGTACGGCGAGGGATTCGCGGCCAACGCGCATCGCTTCGCGGCCACCGGGATGCTCGCGGCCGTGAAGTTCCTCGTCGAAGAGATGGGCGCGGACGTCAACGAGCGTGACGCCGGCGGCAACACCGCGCTGCACAACGCGGCGTCGCGCGGCGACAACGAGATGATTCTGTATCTCGTCTCGAAGGGCGCCGACGTCAAAGCGGTCAACCGCACCGGTCAGACGACCGTCGACATGGCGAACGGTCCGGTTCAGCGAACGCAGCCGTATCCGGAGACGATCAAGCTGCTCGAAGGGCTCGGCGCGAAGAACAACCACAAGTGCGTGTCGTGCTGAAAACGACACCACGGAGGACACGGAGACCAGCGCGCGCTGGTCCTGACCCGCACCGACCGCATACACTCGCAGGATGACGTTGCGGCACACCGTCGTCGCCATCCTCGCGTGTTTCGTCCTCGTCCGGCCGGCCGACGCACAACGCCTGCCCACGACCGTCACTCCCGAACATTACGATCTGACCTTCGCGATCGATCTCGCCGGTGAGCGGTTCACCGGCGTCACCGCGATCGACGTGCGCGTCGCGCAGCCGACGAAGGAAATCCGGCTGCACGCGCTGGACATGGACTTCACGTCCGCGTCCGTCCGCTTCGGCGGCCAGACGCACCGCGCGACCGCCACGTTCAACACGAACGATCAGACGGCGACGCTCACGCTGCCCGACCCCGTGCCGGCCGGTGAGGCGCGCATCGATATCGCGTATCGCGCGAAGCTCAACGATCAGCTGCGCGGCCTCTACGTGAGCAAGACGTCGAAGCGCTCGTACGCGGTCACGCAGCTCGAGGCGACCGACGCGCGGCGCGCGTTTCCCTGCTTCGACGAGCCGACGTTCAAGGCGACCTTCGCCCTCACCGTCGTCGCGGACCGCGGAGACACTGCAATCTCGAACGGCCGGATGATCTCCGACTCGCCCGGACCCGCTGCGACCCAGCACACGATGAAATTTTCGACGACCGCAAAGATGTCGGCGTATCTCGTGGCGCTCGCGGTTGGCGACTTCCAGTGTCTCGAAGGGGCGTCGGACGGCATTCCGATCCGGATCTGCGCGACGCCCGACAAGAAGCCGCTGGGCCGTATCGCCCTCGAATCGGCCGAGCGGATCCTCGCGTTCCTGAATCGCTATCACACGATCAAGTACCCGTACGGCAAGCTGGACGTCGTCGCGGTCCCGGACTTCGCGGCCGGCGCGATGGAGAACACGGCCGCGATCTTCTACCGCGAGACCGACCTCCTCGCCGACGGCAAGACCGCGTCCATGGCGACGCGGCGAACGATTGCGTCGATCCTCAGCCACGAGATGGCGCACCAGTGGTTCGGCGACCTCGTCACGATGCAATGGTGGGACGACCTGTGGCTGAACGAGAGCTTCGCGACATGGATGGCGCCCAAGCCGCCGGCGGAATCGAAGCCCGAGTGGCACATGGAGCTGACCGAGCAGCTCGAGACGCAGACCGCCCTGAACCTCGACTCGCTGTCGTCGACGCATCCAATTCACGTCAACGTCAACACCCCCGACGAAATCGAGTCCGTGTTCGATCCGATCTCGTACGAAAAAGGCGCGTCGGTGCTGCGCATGGTCGAGTCGTACCTCGGGCCGGAAACGTTCCGCAAAGGCGTGAACGCGTATCTGGAGAAACATCAGTATGCCAACGCGACGTCCGAGGATTTCTTCGGCGCGCTGACTTCGGCGTCGGGAAAACCGGTCGATCGCGTGATGGCGACGTTCGTCATGCAGCCCGGCGTGCCGCAGCTCGACGTCTCGCTGAAGTGTGACAACGGCAAGATGCAGGCGACGCTGTCGCAGCGCCGTTTCACGATCGAACAGCGCCAGGCCGACTCGCGCGTCGAACGCTGGCAGATTCCGGTCTGTCTGAAGACGCCGGCCAGCGGGAATCCGACCTGCACGCTCATGACGGAGCCGACGCAGACGATCGACGTCGCGACGACGTGCACGCCGTGGGTGTTCGCCAATGCGGGCGGAAAGGGGTACTTCCGGACCGCGTACACGCCGGCGCTGATCAAGGCGCTCGCGCGCGATGCCGAGTCGGCGCTGTCGGCGCCCGAACGGCTGTCGCTGATTTCCGACGAATGGGCGCTCGTGCGCGCCAGCCGTCACACCGTCGCCGACTATCTCGACCTCGCGTCCGGGTTCGGTCGCGAGCCGATGGCGGACGTGCTCGGCAGCGTGACCGAGCGGCTCGACTTCGTCGACGAGTCCCTCACGACGCCGGCGAACCGGCAGGTCTTCCGCGCGTTCGTGCGGTCGCTGCTGGCGCCCGGCTATCAGAGCGTCGGTTTCGCGCGCCGCGCCGACGATTCCGAGGACGTCCGATCGCTGCGCAACGTGCTTCTCGGCGCGCTGGGTCTCGTGGCACAGGATCCGGACGTCATCGCGAAGGCCAGGCGGGCCGTGACCGACGCCGTTCAGGCTCGATCGGCCGACGCCGCGCTCGATCCGATCGTGGCCGGCACGCTCGTCCGCATCGCGGCGGCGCACGGCGACGGGGCGCTGTTCGACGCCCTGATGCGCGCAGGGACGACCGCCACCGATCCGCAGGAACGCTATCGCTACCTGTACGCGCTGCCGGCGTTTACGGATCCGGCGCTCATACAGCGTGCGCTCGAGTACGCGCTGTCACCCGAGCTGAAGAGCCAGGACACGGCGCTCTACCTGTCGGGATTCTTCGCGAACGAAGCCGCGCGCGACCGCGCGTGGACCTTCGTCAAGCAGCGCTGGACGGATATCGAGCCGAAGATCAAAATCTCGGGCGGCGATTCGTATCTCGTCAACAGCCTGGCGTCGTTCTGCTCCGCCCGCGCGCGCGACGACATCCGCGGCTTCTTCACGACGCACAAGCTTCCGGCCGCCGAGCGCGCGCTGCGCCTCACGCTCGAGCGCATCGACAACTGCATCGCAACGAAGGAGCGCCAGCAACCCGCGCTCGAGAGCTGGCTCGCGAAGCGACAATCAGCCCGCTGAGCGCCGATGACACGATACCGGTGACGCGCGTCGTGTCTTAGTCGATCTGCACGACCAGTACGGCGTCGCGTTCGGATGATGTACGAGCCCCGAGCGGACGCCGGGTATGGTTCGATAAAATCGACCGATCGTGTCCAGGGTCTGGAAGATCGTCGCCGCATCGCTGGCTGCCGTGTGCCTTGCGCCAGGGGCGGGACTGCGCTCACGAGCCCAGGCGCAGACCGCCGGCGCGTCGGATCCGGCGGTGGACCTCGTCGTGGCGAGGCTCATCGTAACGACGACGGCGACAGGCGTCGACATTCGGGTCGAGAACGCCACACTCGCCAACGCGATCTTCGCGCAGCGGATCGGACCCTCGTCGGTTCGCACCAGCAGCGCGGAGAACACCATCCAAATCAACGGGAATGCGGAGGGAACCACCGCGACGCTGCAGATCGACACGGTTCTGGCCGGCGTGAAACCACGCTCGCTCGTGCTCTGGAATGTGGCCGTGGCGTCGGGCGGGACCGTCGAGATCGAGGTCGCAAACGGGAATCGAGCAGCGCCGGCCGCTGTCGATCGGTTCGAGACGAGCAAGTCGAGCGCGCGCTTTTCGACCAGCGCGGACCTGCTGCGCGACGGCGGGCCGGTCGCCGGACCGTCAGCCGCCGGCGGCCCGCTCGTCCTCGCCTTTTTCTATCCGTGGTACGACCGGACGACCTGGTCGTCGTCGCAGCTGCGCGATCGGCCGCTCCAGCTGTATTCAACCGACGATCGGGCCGACCTGAGGCGCATCGCGACGCAGGCGGTGGATGCAGGTCTCGACGCCCTCGTCGTCTCGTGGATGGGCAAGACGTTCGACGGCGGCTGGAACCATCGCCGCATGCTGATGTGTCTGGACGCGGCGCGCGAGGCCGGTGTTCGCATTGCCACACTCCTCGAGACGACGGTCGCCAATCCACAGCACGAGCAGAACGGCGTGCCTCCCGATCCAGACACCGTGTTTGCCTGGCTGATTGACATCCTCGACTCCTACGCCGCGCATCCCGCGTATCTGCGCGTCGACAACAGACCGGTCGTGTTCGCCTACGCGGCGCAGCGTCTGACCCAGTCGCAGTGGACCGACGTGCTGTCGCAGCTTCGCGCGAGCGGACGCGACGCGCTCGTCGTCGGCGAAGGCGCTAACAACACGCGACTCGGCGCACTCGACGGCCTGTTCTTCTATGCCTCGAACCTGTTTACCGTCGCCGGCATCGAATCGTTCGATCACGCCCAGAGCCTCAGCGCGCGGACCTATCACCTGCTGCCAGATCGCGGTCGTCGCCGGCTCTGGGTCGCGACAGTCAGCCCCGGGTACGATGACACCCGTCTGACGGACGGACGCACGCCGCGAGTGACGGATCGCGACGGCGGCCGCTACTTCGATGCGCAGTGGCGGAGCGCGCTCGACATGCGCGCCGATTGGGTGGTCGTCACGAGTTGGAACGAGTGGTGGGAGAACAGCGAAATCGAGCCGGGCCAGCGCTACGGCGATTTCTACGTCAAGGCGACGAAAGCGTGGGCCTCGCGGTTTCGAGACGATCGCGAGCGCGCCGATCGGCCCGTCTCGGCACGAATCGAGTAATCGGGTGAATTACCCGATCAGTCCGTGTGGCCGCCCGCTCGTCCCGCGACGACGACCAGGGACCCGCCTCGATCGATCCGGCCCGCGCACTGCGGACCGACTGAGCAGAGTCGTCACGTACGGACGCCACAGAGACACAGAGCCACGAAGCCACGAAGCCACGAAGATGAAAGTCGCAGACGCCGCGCTCAGACGGCGCGCGAAGCGCGCCACTGAACGCTGATCGCGTCGATGGGTTGGCCGGCAAAGCCGGCCAACGTGGATCGCAGACGGTACACGCAAAAACGAATCGCTTGAGACATAGCGGCGACTCGTTTTTGCGTGTACCGTCTGCGATCCCGCGGCGCTTCGCGCCGCCCATCGACGCGAAGCGCTCTGTGGCTCTGTGGCTCTGTGCCTCTGTGGTTTCGTACGTGATCGCGCGCGGCGTTCGCTGTCGGCAGCCCTGCGTGATCCGTTGAAGCACGTGGTCGACCGGTGCCGGGTCCGAGCCGCCTACACCTTGCGCGCTGACAGCTGCGCGCTGATTTATCGCTGCACGCGCCCGGACGCATCTCCCTTTGCGAGCGCGTCGACTTCGGCGACGGTGGCGCGGTTGAAATCGCCGGGGACGGTCTGCTTGAGCGCGCTGGCGGCGACCGCGAAGCGCAGCGCCGCGTCAGGGGGACGCCCGGCCAGCGTCGCGTAGATCAGGCCGGCCGCAAAGCTGTCGCCGCCGCCGATCCGATCGACGAGGCGGACCATGTAGCGCTGGCTCTGATGCAGCGCACCGCTCTTCGCGTCCCACATCACCGCGCTCCAGCCGTTGTCGCTCGCCGACACGCTCTCCCGCAGCGTCACCGCGACGATCGGCGGCCCGAACTCGCGCGTCACCCGCTCCGCGGCCGCGCGATAGCCGGCGGTGTCGAGGGTGCCGCTCGACACGTCGGCCCCTTCGACCGGCACGGCGAGAACCGCCTGCAGATCCTCTTCGTTCGCGACGACGACGTCGACGTCGCGCATCAGCGGGCGCATCGTCGCCTGCGCCTGTGCCTCGCTCCAGAGCTTCTTGCGGTAATTGAGGTCCACGCTCACGCGCGCGCCGGCGCGCTTCGCCGCGGCGATCGCCAGCTTCGTCGCGTCCGCGCATTTCGCCCCGAGCGCCGGCGTGATGCCGGTGACGTGAAACCACGCAGCGCCGTGCATGACCTCGTCCCACGCGACGGCCGCCGGATCCAGCTCGCTGATCGCCGAGTGCGCGCGGTCGTAGACGACGGTGGACGCGCGCTGGCTCGCGCCGGTCTCGGCGAAATAGATGCCGACGCGATCGCCGCCGCGGAGCACGAACGTCGTGTCGATCCCTTCGGCGCGCAGCGCGCGCAGCGCCGCTTCGCCGATCGCGTGCGTTGGCAGGCGCGTGACGTAGCGGCTGTGGAGGCCGAACTGCGCGAGGCTCGCGGCGACGTTCGCCTCGCCGCCGCCGAAGATCGCGGACAGCACCGGTGACTGGAAGAAGCGCTCGAACCCGGGCGGGCTCAGGCGCAGCATGATCTCGCCGAAGGTGACGACGGTGTGAGTCATAGAGGATGGATGCCGCCGGCGACGGTCCGGCTGAAGCCGGACACTACGTACGCGCGGCGGCGACGTTGTCGACGACGCGCCGCGCGTTCGCCGCGATCACCTCGAACCGGCCGGCGTCAATCGCTTTCGCGTCGACGAGCGCCGACCCGACGCCGACCGCGACGGCGCCGGCGCGGATCCAGTCGCCGGCATTGTCGAGCGTGACCCCGCCGGTCGGCATCAGCTTCACCTGCGGCAGCGGCGCGCGAACGTCCTTGATGAACTGCGGGCCGAGCATCGTCGCCGGGAACACCTTGACGATGTCCGCGCCGTACTCGTGGGCGGCGAGGATCTCGGTCGGCGAGAAGCATCCCGGCATCGCCGGCACGTCCCGCTCGTGGCACGCGCGAATCACGTCGGGACGGAACACCGGACCGACGACGAACCGCGCGCCGGCGTCGATCACGGCTCGCGCGGTGTCGGGGTCGATGACCGTTCCGGCGCCGAGCAGAAATCCCTCGGGCATCGTCGGCGCCAGCTCGCGAATCAGGTTCACGGCGTTCGGCACCGTCATCGTCACCTCGAGCGCGCGCACGCCGCCCTCCGCCAGCGCGTCGACGACGGCGCGCAGCTTCGCCGGATCTTTCATGCGGATCACGGCGACGACGCCCATCGACTCGATCGCTTGTGCGATTGCCGCCCGTTTGACGTTGGTTGTAGTGGCCATGTTCATCCGGAGGTTTTAACTTTCACCTTTCAACTTCTAACTTGCAACTTTCAACGGCCCATCCATCCGCCATCGACGACCAGCACGTGGCCGTGGACGTAATCCGACGCGGCCGACGCGAGGAACACCGCGGCGCCGGCGATATCCGCCGGCTCGCCCCATCGTCCCGCGGGGATCCGCTCGAGGATCTGCTTGTAGCGGACCGGATCCTCCGCGAGCGCCCGGGTGTTGTCGGTCCGCATGTAGCCGGGCGCGATCGCGTTGACGTTCACGCCGTGCGAGGCCCATTCGTTCGCGAGCGCCTTCGTGAGCTGCGCGACGGCGCCCTTCGCCGCCGCGTACGCCGGCACCCGCACGCCGCCCTGAAACGACAGCAGCGAAGCGACGTTGATGATCTTGCCGCTGCCCCGCTCGATCATGTGCGCGCCGGCCGCGCGGCACAGCCGGAACAGGCTCGACACGTTGACGTTGAACACCGCGTCCCAGTCCTCGTTCGAATACGACGCCGCCTCGGCGCGCCGAATGATACCGGCGTTGTTGACGAGGATATCAAGCCGGCCCATCTCGTCGACGACGCGCGGAACGAGATCGTCGGCCGCGGACGGCTGCTCCAGATCCGCAGCCAGCGTCATCGTCGTGACGTCGCATTCTGCCGCAATCGAACCGGCGAGGTCGACCGGTTCGGTGCGGCTGGCGTGAAGCGCCACATGAGCGCCGTGCTGCGCCAGGGACTGCGCCATCGCCGCCCCCAGGCCGCGCGACGCGCCGGTGATCAGCGCGACGCGTCCGGTGAGATCGAACGAAACCAACGTTGAGCTCGTCGCGCAGTCTCCTAGAAAATGAGCTTCAGCGCCAGCTGGATGTCGCGCGGCAGGTTGGTCTGGCTCGTCACCCTTCCAAAGTCCGCGTTCGTCGGATCGGTGTTCGGGTTCGCGTAGACGGCGCTGTTGAACGCGTTCAGGAACTCGGCGTGGAACTGCGCGCGGACGCGGTCCGTGACGCGGACCTGCTTGATCAGCGAGATGTCCCAGAGATTGAGGCGCGGGCTGCGCAGGCCGTCGAGCTTCGACGGGAAGTACCGCACGTTGTTCGCGAGCCGGATTCGCGTGTCGGCCCGCTGCTTCACCGGATCGTCGACGCCGTTCGTCTGAACCGCGGCGTCGTGGAAGTAGAAGCCGCTGATGTCGAAGACCGGATTGTTCGTGTCGCCGGAGTAGTCGGTCTTCAGCCTGCTGAGATCGCCGCTGAAGTACACGTTGCGCGCGTTCAGGTCGATCGGCTGGCCGCTCTGCAACTGCCCGATCGCCTGGACGCTCCAGCCGCCGATGAGCGCGTCGGTCAGGCCGCGCGCGTTCGACGCCCAGTGCCGCTCGCGTCCGAACGGCAGCTCCCACACGCCGCTGAGCGTCACGTGATGCGGCACATCGGCCGCCGCGACGCGCTCTTCGTAGTCTGTGTCGTACGGATTCAGCTTGAAGACGCGCTCCGTGAATCGCGACCAGGTGTATGCCGCGAGCAGCGTGTAGCCTTTCGTGAAACGCTTCTCCACCTTGAACTGCGCCGAGTTGTACTGGCTCGTCCCGTCATCGTCGAACGTGCGGAGGTTGCCGAACTGCGGATACGGCTTCAGCAGCTGGGAGCGCGCGATCGTTGCCGCAGTGAACGCCGTGCCGGGCAGCAGACCGCGGAACGGATTCGGCACGAGCGCCGCGAGGAAGTCGATCGTCGCCTGGTCGCGCACGCGGCTCGTCGACAGATACTGCGTCGGGATGGCGTTCAGCTCGATTTCACCCGCCTGGTTCCCGCCGCCGGTCGTCAGGTTCCACCCACGGCTGCCGGTGTAGCCGCCCTCGATCAACCACTGATTCGGAAGCTCGCGCTGCACGCTGACCGTGTAGCGGGTGTTCTGCGCGTTCTTGAAATCGAGCGGCACGAACCGCGCGCCCGAGGCGTTGTTGAGATCCTGGCCGAGGAAGGTATCGGGACCCCTCGATGCCCCGGCGGGCGCGAGGACGCCGCTCGGGAACGGGTTCGCCAGCGTCGCGTTGAACGTCAGGCCGAGATCGTTGGACGGAACGATCGTCGTGGTTTGCGAGAAGCCGGGCTGGAAGTTGCCCGAGATGATGAACGGCACGGTGTAGACCCCGACGCCGGCCCGCAGCACCGTCGCGTCGTTCAGCTTGAACGTCAGGCCGGCGCGCGGCTGGACATTGTTCCTGTCCGCGTTCCAGAAACCCGGGTTCGCGTCCGACGCGAACTGGAGACCGCCGCGCACGCGAAACGCCGACGGCGCGATCTGCGGGATCGGGCTGGCCGCATAGTTGGCCAGCACGGCGCTCTCGATGCCGATCTGCGCGTTCGGATCGAAGCCGCGGACGTTCCGATTCTCGGAATCGCGCGTCGCGCCCTCGTACTCGTACCGGAGCCCCAGGTTCAGCGTGAGGCGGCTGGACACCTTCCAGTCGTCCTGCACGAACAGGCCGTGGTACGGCGTGATGTTGAGGCGCCGCGCGTTGACGTCGATGGTACCGGCGGTCGGGTACCCGAGCAGGAACGTCGCGAGATCCTGGCCGAACGTGCCGGTGGAGTTGTCCTGCTGCCGCGTGAACGCCGAGCCGTTGCGGAACACGTACTCACCCGCCTGCGCGCCGGGGTTCGACCCGAACTCGCGGTACAGGCGCCAGTCGTAGCCGGCCCTCACCGAGTGGTTGCCGACGATGCGCGTCAGCGTCGGCTGGAACGAGTAGATGCTGTGGTTCGTGACGGACGACAGGTTCTCGCCGACGTCGGAGAACTGATCGAAGTCGAAGTGCGGAAAATACTTCGCGCCGCCGAACAGCGACGAGACCGCGCCCGGGAAGCCGAGCGTCGTCGGATCGAAGATGCCCTCGTGCTGCCGGACGTTCGGCTCCCGAAACCGCTGCCATCCCGCGCGGACGTCGAGCAGCGTGCTCGGCGACATCGTGTAGACGTGGTCGTACGTGACGCCATCGTTCGTGCGGAAGAGGAAGTTGCCGTTTGGAATGATCCCGTTCACCTCGCCGTAGATCGCGTTCCGCGATTCGCGGCGGTCGTTGCGCGTGTAGCGGACGAACATCTGCTGCCTGTCGGTCAGCCGGTGATCGACGCGCGTCGAGACCGAATAGAAGTCGTCGCTGCGCGGGTTGACGTAGAAGAAGTTGTTGCGGCCCTGGTTGTCTCCCGACTGGTTCGGCAGCGGATAGTACTTGAGGACGGCGGCGGCAATCGGATTGATGCGGTTCGCCGGGATGATGTTGTTCGGAAACGGCTGGCGGACGACGCGCGCGCCGACCTGCGTGGCGGTCGCGGGATCGTAGATGATCGTGCCCTGCGCGAGCAGCGCCGAGAGGTCGCCGTTGCGCATCGCCTGCGTCGGCACGGTCTGCGGCAGCGGCTCGGGAAACTTGTCGTACAGCCACTCGACCGCGCCGAAAAAGAACGTCCGATTCGACCGAATCGGTCCGCCGAGAAAACCGCCCGGCCGGTTGTACTTGAGATCCGGCTTCGTGGCGCCGCTCTTGTTCACGAAGAAGTCGGTCGCCGACAGCTCGTCGCGGCGCAGGTAGTAGTAGCTCTCGCCCTTGAAGGTGTTCGTGCCGCTTTTCAGCGTCACGTTCACGATGGCGCCGGCCGTATGGCCGTCGGCCGCGTCGAAGGTCGCGGTGGCGACCTTGAACTGCTGCACCGCGCCGGCCGGCGGGACGAAGGCGACGCGGCGGCCGCTCGTCATGTTCGGCGAGCCGTCGAGCGTGAATTCGTTGCCGCCGCTCGTGCCGTCGGCGTTGATGCCCGACGTGCCGGCATTGTCGAACGGACGCGAGAACTTCAGATCTCCCGTGAACGCGACGCCCGGAACCAGCCGCGAGAGCACGAACGGATTGCCGTCGGACAGCGGCAGCATCGAGATCCGTTTCTCGTCGATGACCTGCCCCGCCGACGCAGATCCAACCTCCAGCAGCGGCGACAGTGCCGTCACGAGCACGGACTCTTCGAGCTGGCCGACCTCCATCGCGAGATCCAGGACAAGGCGGTCGCCGATCCGCACCTCGAGCTTCTCGCGCACCGCCTTCTTGAAGCCGGACAGCTCGGCGACGACGGTGTACGTTCCCGGCGTCAGATAGGGAATCGTGTAGATCCCTTCGTTGTTCGTCGTCGTCGTGGACGCGACGTTGGTCGCGACGTTCGTCGCCGTCACGGTGACGCCCGGCAGCACGCCGCCGGAGCGATCGCTCGCGCGGCCGGTGATGGCGCCGCGGAAATCCTGAGCCGCAGCGCCACTCGCCGTCGCCAGGACGAGTGCCAGAGCCGCCAGAGTTCGCATCGACATCCTCCCTAGGGGAGTTCAACAAGACGATCGGTTCGTGCAGAGTCGTAGATCGCTTCGACGAGCTCGACGCTGCGGCGTCCCTCGCGGCCGTCGCACGCCGGTGCCGTCCGCGTCGCAATCGCGTGCAGGAAATCCTCGAACACGCGCTGGTGCGCGGCCGCGTCGGCGACGACGGGCGAGCTGGCGCTCGCCGTCGCCGGCGCGGCGCGACCGCTTCGCTCGGACGCGCTCGCGCCGCGCAGATCGATCGTCGTCAGCGTGTCGCCGTCGATCACGACCGTGCCTTCGGATCCGGTGAGCTCGAGACGCCGCGAGTACCCGGGATACGCCGACGTCGCCGCCTCGAGCGTGCCGAGCGCGCCGTTCGCGAATTCGAGCGTCGCCACGACGGTGTCTTCCACTTCGATCTGGTGCAGCTTCGTGCCGGCGCGCGCGAACACGCGGCGGACCGGCCCGAACAGCCACAGCAGCAGATCGACGGTGTGAATCCCCTGATTGATCAGGGCGCCGCCGCCGTCGAGCTCCCTCGTGCCGCGCCAGCGAGACTCGCCGTAGTACTCAGGCGGCCGGTACCACTTGACGTGTCCCGTCGCCAGAATGGGCGTCCCGAGCTTCCCCGCGTCGATCAGCGCCTTGACCTGTCTGGCGTCGGGCTTGAGGCGATCCTGAAAGATGACGGCGAGCGTCACGTGCTTCCGATCCGCCTCCGCAATCAGCGCATCGGCACGGGCGACGCTGACGTCGATCGGCTTCTCGACGAGCACGTGCAGCCCGCGGCTCGCCGCCGCGATGCCGTGCTCGGCGTGGTGCCCCGACGGGCTGCCGATGGCGACCATGTCGAGCGGACGATGGTCGAGCAGCCCGTCGAGCGTGTCGTACGCCTCGGCGCCGAAGCGGCTGGCGAGGCGCTGCGCGCGCTCGCGCGTCGGCGCGTACACCGCGGCGACGGCGACACCCGGAATGGCCGCCGCCGCGCGGGCGTGCGTGTCGCTGATATTGCCGGCGCCGATCAGTCCAACGTGAGTCACGCGAGCCGCGTCGATTTTTGCTTGAGTTCCGTCCGCCGGATCGGTAGAGTGACGCGGCGTGGACAACCCAATTGCAGGCGGGAGACTACAATTGGCCGAGCCACTTTGCAAGTAGGGGATTCGTGAATCCTCACTTTACGCCGGTCTGAGACCAATCGATTGGATTCGAGGTTGCCCGCATGACGGTGGTACGGATAAGTGGTCAAGCCAATTGTGAACTCTGAACGGCGGCCGGCCGACAGCGCGGCGCAGGTCGTGGCGCACGTGCGGCGCCTGATCGATCGCGGCGCGCTCCTCCCCGGCGCGCGCCTCCCCCCCGAGCGCGACCTCGCGCACCAGGTGGGCGTGAGCCGCCCGACGGTGCGCGCGGGCCTGCGCACGCTCGCCGCGCTGGGCGTCGTCCGATCGCGCCGCGGCTCCGGGACCTATATTCCCGAAGGGCCGCCGACGCTCGGCGCCGAGGCGCTCAGCTTTCTCGCCGCGCTCCACAAGTTCACCGGCGACGACGTGCACGAGGCGCGGCGGATTCTCGAGGTCGGCGCGGCCGGTCTCGCGGCGGAGCGGGCGACGCCCGATCAGCTCGCCGCCCTCGCGGACGATGTGGCCGGGTTGTTCGCGACGCAGACGGAGCGGCAGGCGTTCCTCGTCCACGACATCAACTTCCACCGCAGCCTCGCCGCCGCGTCGGCGAACCCGATCGTCGCATCGTTCGTCGAGATGGTGGCGGCCCTGTACTACGAGCGCCGCCGCGCAACGGCGGAGCGCGCGTCCGATCGCGATCTGCGCGACGCCGCGCACGCGCATCGCCGCATCTACCAGGCGGTTCGCGCGCGCGACGTCGACGCGGCCCGCCGCGCGATGAACGACCATCTGGTCCAGGCGCGCTCGTATCAGGCGCGCGAAAAGCCGCCGCGTCCCGAGGCGCCCGTGCGGCCGCGCCCGTCCGGCGGCCAGGGGTCCGCCGAGTGAGC
>Ga0114129_10008092_pt1 | contig 14981 bp, 9 predicted proteins | sample RhiMetdeltSRZDD1_FD_80071 | JGI IMG/M metagenome (GOLD analysis project Ga0114129, IMG submission 80071) | Populus rhizosphere microbial communities from Tennessee, USA - Rhizosphere MetaG P. deltoides SRZDD1 (version 2) (version 2) | ecosystem: Host-associated > Plants > Roots > Rhizosphere >...
CCGCCAGAAGGAGGGGTTCTCCGAGCGCGCCGTGTTCGTCGTCGGCAAGGACGGCCGGATCAAGTGGTCGAAGACCTACGAGATCCCGCAGCAGCCGGACAACGAGGAACTGCTCCGGGCGCTGGGAAATCTCGCTGGGCCGCGGGTCCGCTAGCGGCCCAGCGGACTAACGAGCCGTATACGGCGCGATCAGCCCCGGCGCCCCGGGAAGCAGCGACAGGTAAATCACCCCGGGCTTCCCGTTTTCCTGGTAGACCGGGAACCCCTGGTGCTCGCCGACCTGCGAGAAGCGGGTCGACGAATACTCCACCGCCGGACCCGCCGACACGTACCGCGCCCCACCGTACTGGATGAACACGGTGTTGAGGCCGACGGGGCGCTGAACGGTCTCGATCCGCGTCCGCACCGGCGCGGCCTGAAGCACCAACGAGGTCGCCACTGGCATCGGTGCGGCGGCCGCGGGGGGCTCGGGAGCGGGCTGCGGGACCGGGGTCGGCACGAAGCCGGTCGTCCCGACCGGAATCGGCACGCCAGTCGGCGGCGCGGCCGCCGAGGCGATGGTTTCCTGCGGGGCCTCTTCTGACGGGAGGATCACCCGGAACGAGGGGGCCGTGCTGCCGACGGTGCCTGCGAGATCCCCCGACCGCCGCCGCTCGTAGGGCCGCATCACGCCCCCCGTCAGCGGCACGTAGATGATGCTGCCCGGCTCCTGTGTGGTGCGCACGTAGACCGGCGTGTTGCCGTAGGTGCCCGTGCGGACCATCTCGTTCCGGGAAAAGTGGGTAATCGGGCCGGCCGGGTAATACACATTGCCGCCGAAGGAGATGGGGCCGCCACTGAGGTACCACGACTCGTTTTCGGCGGTCGCCGTGGGGGGAGGGGTCGGCTGCATTGATATCTGCGCCCTGACCGACGAACCCAGCGCCAGTACGAGTGCCGTCCCGGCAATGCGATACGCGAGTCGTGTCGTCATGATCCAGCTCCCCGACTGATCGGCTTCAATCGATGTACCACCGCTGGCGGCGGCGTTATCGGGCCTTCTTGCGCCAGTATCTCGCCAGTCCCTGCCATGAGTACGCAATACTTCCGGCTCGGCCGTATTGTTCCGCTTCCTGGACCCCGACCACCCGCCGCAGGTCCTGGAATCCCTCGGCGACGAAGCGTGCCTCCCGCTCCTCTTCCGTCAGGCTCTCGTCGCTGACCAGCCGGAACGCGATCCGGCTCCACTCCACCATCCGGTCCATCAGCTCCTGAAAATGCGTCCTCGCCCCGTTGAAGGGACCGAAATGGGTCAGGAACAGCGTGTCGGGATCCCATTCGAGGATCCGGGCCTCACTCCCCCGCCAGAGCTCCAGGTCGACGTCGGGCGGGGGCGCCGCCGGCATCACGTACTGCCCGCTGCCCCTTCGAATCCCGGCCGTGTCACCGACGAACGCGATCCGGCTGGAGGGATCGAAGTAGCTCACGTGGTGCGACGCGTGGCCCGGAGTGTAGGCCACATCCAGCGTTCTACCCGCCACCTCGATCTTTTCGCCGCCGCGGAGCACTCTCAGCCGGTCCTGCGGCACCGCCAGGAACTCCCCCCAGAGGCGATCCATGTCCTGGCCGTAGAGCCGCGACGCGCTCGACAGCAGCTTCGACGGATCGGCGAGATGCGGCGCGCCGCGCTCGTGCACGTAGACGTCGACATGGGGATGCGCCTTCACGATCGAGCCGGCGGCGCCCGCGTGGTCGAGATGGATGTGCGTCAGCAGGATGTGACGCAGGTCCCGCATCGCGATGCCGTTCCGCTGGAGCGCGGCCTCGAGATTGGCCAGGCTGGTCGAAGGCCCCGGATCGATCAACGCCACACCGTCCGGGCCGTGCAGGACGGCGGTGGCGATGATGTTCGGATAGCCGAGAAAGTTGACGTCGACGTAGTCGATGCCGCGGGAAAGGGGAGGCATTTTCGATCTGAATAGTACAATCGATGGGAGCATGCCAGAGGGGGATCGCCGGACATCGGGCGAGGTTCTCGAGCGGACTCGGCAGGAAACCAGGAAGCCGGAGCTCTTCAAGGTCCTGCTGCTGAACGACGACTACACGACGATGGACTTCGTGGTGGAAATCCTCGAAACGATCTTCCACAAGCAGCCCGCCGAGGCGCATCGGATCATGATGATGGTGCACACGCAGGGCAAGGGGCTCTGCGGCGTATACCCGTTCGAGGTCGCCGAAACCAAGGTCGCGACGGTTGTCGAGCGGGCCCGCGAGAGCGGTTTTCCGCTTCGTGCGGCGATGGAGCCCGAATAGGCGTCATATCTCCAGGATTGTTTTCGTGTTCAGCCCATCTCTCGAAGTCGTCCTGACCGTTGCCTATCGAGAGGCGACCTCGCGGAGGCACACCCACCTCACGCTCGAGCACCTGCTCTACGCGCTCGCGCACGATCCCGACGGTGAGCGCATCCTCGCCGCCTGTGGCGCCGATCTGCCGCAGCTGCGCAAGGATCTCGATCGCTATTTGAAGGAGTCGGTCGAACAGTTCTCACGCGGGCAGCAGAAGGAGCCGGAGCAGACGCTCGCGTTCCGCCGCGTGCTGCAGACGGCGGTGCTCCACGTCCAGAGCGCCGGCCGCCAGGAAGTCCAGTCGGGCGACGTGCTGGCGGCGACGCTCCAGCAGAACAAGTCGTACGCGGCGCAGCTGCTCGCGGCGCAGGGCGTCACCCGGCTCGACGTCCTCGAATACATCACCCACGGGATCAGCAAAGTGCCGCCGGCGGGCCCTCCGGGCGAAGACGAGGCGGCAGCAGGCGATGCCGAAGCCGGCCTGGCGGATCCGGGCACGGCGACGTCGCGCGATCCGCTCTCGGCCTACGCGACGAGCCTGACCGCCCGCGCCCGGGCCGGCGAGCTCGATCCGCTGATCGGCCGGCGCGACGAGCTCGAGCGCACGCTCGAGATCCTCTGCCGCCGCCGCAAGAACAACCCCGTGTTCGTCGGCGACGCGGGCGTCGGCAAGACCGCGCTCGCCGAGGGACTCGCCACGCGCCTCCTGGACCACGACGTCCCGGAGCTCCTCGAGGGGGCCGAAGTCTTCTCGCTCGATACGGCGGCGCTGCTCGCCGGCACCCGGCTCCGCGGCGACTTCGAGGAGCGGTTCAAGGCGGTGATCCTGGCACTCTCGAAGCGCCGGATGCCCATCCTGTTCATCGACGAGATTCACTCGACGGTCGGCGCCGGCGCGACCACCGGCGGCACGATGGACCTGGCCACGCTGATCAAGCCGATCCTCACCGCCGGCCAGCTCCGCGTCGTCGGCTCGACGACGCACGAAGAGTTCAAGCACATCGAGAAGGACCGCGCGCTGGCGCGGCGCCTCCAGAAGATCACGATCGACGAGCCGTCGATCCAGGAAACGGTCAGGATCCTCGAGGGCCTGCGCTCGCGCTACGAATCCCACCATCGCGTCAAGTTCACCGACGACGCGCTGGAGTCGTCCGCGAAGCTCGCGGCGCGGCACCTCCGGGATTACAAGCTGCCGGACAGCGCCATCGACGTGCTGGACGAAGCGGGGTCCCGGGTCCGGCTGCGGCAGGCGCGCAAACCGGCCGGCGAACGTGACGCCGACACGCCGGTGATCGAAGTCGGCGCCGGCGAGATCGAGGACGTCGTCGCGCGCATCGCGCGGATTCCCGCCAAGCAGGCGTCGTCATCCGACCGCGACCGGCTGCGCACGCTCGAAGAGGCGCTCGGCCGGGTCGTGTTCGGGCAGCAGGAAGCGGTCGGGACCGTGGCGCGCGCGATCAAGCGGTCGCGGGCGGGGCTCGGCCAACCCGATCGGCCCGCCGGCTGTTTTCTCTTCACCGGTCCCACCGGCGTCGGAAAGACCGAGCTCGCAAAGCAGCTCGCGCTGCATCTGGGCAACGAGTTCATCCGCTTCGACATGAGCGAGTACATGGAGAAGCACGCGGTCGCGCGGCTGATCGGCGCCCCCCCGGGCTACGTGGGCTTCGAGCAGGGCGGCCTTCTGGTCGACGCGATCCGGCAGCACCCGTACGCGGTCCTGCTGCTCGACGAGATCGAGAAGGCGCACCCGGACATCTTCAACATCCTGCTGCAGGTCATGGACCACGCGACCCTGACCGACAACAATGGCCGCAAGGCCGATTTCCGGCAGGTCGTGCTGATCATGACGTCCAACGCCGGTTCGCGCGAGCTGAGCGCCGGGTCGATCGGCTTCTGGGATGGCGGCAGCGGATCGGAGCGCGACGCCGACAACCTGCAGAAGCAGTCGCAGCAGCGATCGAAGCACGCGATCGAGAAGGTCTTCAGCCCCGAGTTCCGCAACCGGCTCGACGCCATCGTGTCGTTCGGACCGCTCACGCCGGGAGTGATGGAGACGATCGTCGAGAAGTTCATCCTGCAGCTCGAGTCCCAGCTCGCCGAGCGCCGGGTCGCGATCACGCTCGAGCCCGCGGCCCGGGAGTGGCTCGCCCGGAAGGGATACGACGTCGTCTACGGCGCCCGTCCGCTGGCTCGCGTGATTCAGACCGAGGTCCGGGACCGCCTCACCGACGAGATCCTGTTCGGACAGCTCGAGAACGGCGGCACCGTCACCATCGACATCGCCGACGACAAGCCGTCCTTCGCCTTCGAGCCGAGGACCGACGAGCATCCGCCTCAGCCCACGCAATGAGCGACAAAGAGTACGAGATTCCAGTCAAGGTCATCGATCGGCGCTGGTGGGCCAATCAGGACGGGGCCGCCGCGTCTGCCTCTTCCACCTCCTCGCCGCTGAAGCCGACCTATGTCGAGGAGCTCGAACAGAAGCTCGCCGAGAAGGACAAGCAGCTGCAGGACGCGATCGCGCGCTACCGCGGCGCGGCCGCCGAGTTCGACGAGTCGCGTCTGCGGCTGCGCCGCGAGATCGGCAAGGACATCGAACGCGGCCGCCGCGAGATCCTCGCCGACCTGCTCGACGTCGTCGACAACCTGGATCGGGCGATCGACGCAGCGAAGTCATCGTCGGGACCCGATCGCAGCGGCCCCCTGCTGCAGGGCGTCGAGATGGTTCGGATGCAGTTCCTCGCCAAGCTCGAAGGGTTCGGCGTGAAGCGGATCGAGTCGGAAGGGCAGCCGTTCGATCCCGCGCTGCACGAGGCGGTCTCCGCGATTCCCGCGGCGACACCGGATCAGGACGGGCTCGTCGTCGGCATCATTCGCCACGGGTATCGCATCGGCCTCGACGTGCTGCGGCCGGCGTCGGTGGCTGTCGCGAAGTCGAGCTGAGCCATCGCGCGGATCGTGCTCGCGACGTTCGGCTCTCTCGGGGACATTCACCCGATGGTCGCGCTGGCGCTCGAGCTGCAGCGCCGTGGACACACGCCGGTCATCGCCTCGTCTGAGTCCTACCGCGAGAAGATCGCCGCCACGGGGATCGCCTTTCACCCGATCAGGCCGAACATCACCTCCGACGACAAGGATCTGATCCGGGCGGTGATGGACGAGCGCGGAGGTCCGGAGCACGTCATCCGTCACTGGATGATGCCCGCGGTGCGGGAGATGTACGCGGATCTCATGGAGGCCGTGCGCGGCGCGGATCTGCTGCTCAGCGCGGAGCTGGTCTTCGCCGCGGACGCGGTCGCGGAGATGACGCGGCTCCCCTGGCTGGCGGCCACGCTGGCGCCGCTGTCCTTCATGTCACGGCACGATCCGCCGATCCTCGTCCAGGCGCCGTGGCTCACGCGCGTCGCGGCGGTCTCCAAGCCTCTCTATGCCTCGCTGATCCGGTTCAGCCAGTGGACGATCCGGCACTGGACCAGGCCGGTGCACGACCTGCGGCGCGACCTGGGTCTGCCGCCCGGTCCTCCGGAGCTCTTCGGCGCGCGCAGGAACGCGGTGGCCCTCCTCGCGATGTTCTCGCCGCTGGTGGGGGCCCGGCAGCCCGACTGGCCTGCGAACGCCCGCGTGACCGGGTTCGCCTTCTACGACCGCCACGAGCCGATGCCGGCGTCGCTGGCGGCGTTCCTCGCCGCCGGCGATCCGCCGATCGTCTTCACGCTCGGCTCGGCGGCCGTCTTCGACCCCGGCGAGTTCTATCGCGAAAGCGCGATGGCGGCCCGGATGCTCGGCCGGCGGGCCGTCCTGCTGGTCGGGCCCGAGCCGCCGACGCCGATGGCGTCCGACGATCAGGTCGCGGTTGCGCCTTACGCGCCGTTCTCCGAGCTGTTTCCCCGGGCCGCGGCGATCGTCCACCAGGCCGGCATCGGCACGACCGCTCAAGCCCTGCGCGCGGGCCGGCCGATGCTGATCGTGCCCTTCAGCCACGATCAGCCCGACAACGGGGCGCGGATGGTGCGATTGGGCGTGGCGAAGGTGATTGGGCGACGCCAGTACTCCGCGGCAACCGCAGCGGAGGCGCTGCGCGGCCTGCTGGACGATCCGTCGTACAGCGCCCGGGCCGCCGCGGCCGCCACGCAGATTCAGCGGGAGAACGGCGCCGCCACGGCGGCCGACATGATCGAGACCGTCCTTCGCGGCGCCGCGATCACCGCCAAGGCACCTTCGGCGAGCGGTAGAAATTGATCCCGAGCGCCGTCCAGCGCGGCGCCTGGGCGGCCAGCCGCGGCGCGAACTCCGACCAGTCCCGCTCTCCCCGCGACCACGCGACCTCCGCGAGTGCGGCCAGCCGCGGAAACGCGAGCCATTCCACGTCCCTGATGCTGGCGGCGGTCTCCGTCCACAGCGGGGCCTCGAGGCCGACGATCGTGGACTCCGGGATGCCCTTCGCGACCGCGACCGGATCCCAGTTGTAGGCGTCGGGCACGTCGATGTACGCGGCCCAGTGCAGCCCGATCGGGCTCGAGGGGTCGTACTGCATATCGAGGTAGGCGCGATTGGCGAGCGACATCACGATCCGGTTGCCCTTCGCGGCCGCCTGCGCGGGCGGGGAATCAGGCCGCCAGTGCTGGACCACCGTCGTCTTCAGCAGCTGCGCCGACGCGATCTCGTCCCAGCCGATCATCTCCTTGCCGTTGGCCTGCACGATCGACTGCGCGCGCTCGATGAACGCGATGTACTGCTGCGGCGTCAACAGCGTCCTCACCTCGTCGCCGCCGATATGGAAGTAGGGACCGGGCGTGAGCGCGGAGATCTCGCGGACCACGTCGTCGATGAACTTGTAGGTGACGTCCTTGTCGACGCAGACGGCGCTGAACCCGACTTCGATGCCGGTGTAGCGCTGCCGGGCCACGCCGTCGCAGTTCAGTTCGGCGTACGACGCGAGCGCGGCATTGATGTGGCTGGGCATCTCGATCTCGGGGATGAGCGTGATGCCTCGATCCCGGCCATACGCCACGAGCTCGCTGTAGTCCTGCTGCGTATAGAACCCGCCCGTGCCGCCGCCGACCTCGCTCTTTCCTCCTTCGAGCGCGAGATTCGGCCACGACTTGATCTCGATCCGCCAGCCCTGATCGTCGGAGAGATGCAGGTGCAGGCAATTGAGCTTGTGGAGCGCCATCAGATCCATGTAGCGCTTGACGTCGTCCACGCTGAAGAAATGGCGCGCGACGTCGAGCATCGCGGCCCGCCAGGCAAAGCGCGGGCTGTCGCTGATGCGCACCGCCGGCGCGCGCACCGGCCGCGAGGCGTCGGCGCGCGTGGCTTCGTGCTCGACGAACGGGGGCAGGAGCTGCCTGAGCGTCTGCACGCCGTAGAACACGCCGCTGGCGTAGCGGGAGCTGATGACGATCCGCTCGGCCGTGACGGTCAGCTCGTAGGCTTCGCCCGCAGTCTCGGCAATCTGTCCGAGCTGCAGCACGATGGCGTCGCGCGGCGGCGGCGTGCCGACGTCGACGCGCGGGGGCATGGGTGCGGCCGCGATCCCGATCCAGTCGGACAGGAATCGCCCGATGCGCAGCAGGTCCTCGTTGCCGGCAGGCACGTAGATCGCGGTCGTCGGAGAGACGACGAAGCCGTCGCCGGTGCCGGGCTCGAAACTGGTGGGGCGCGGAACGAGAGTGTGCTGCATCGGCTTCGATCGCGCGGCGGCCGGAGTCGCCGGCCGCGGCGCGCGCGCGCAGGCGCCGGCCAGCAGGGCGATCGCCGCAAACGCCGTCACACCGCGACTCATGGCGGCGAAGGATACCAGAGCGGCGGCTACCTGCGGCCGGCCGGCGCCGCGAGATCGAGCGGTGCGAGCCCGGCCCGCTGCAGCTGATCGTTGAACGCGCGGGCCTCTCCGATCAGCAGCTCCTGCAGGCGATCGGTCTGATTCTTCAGCTCGCCCGAGAGGTCGGCGAAGATCGCGGTGGCGTTGCCGATCGGCTTGCCGTCGCCGGTCGTGACGACCCGGAGCAACGAGGCGATCCGGTTGTTGATCTTGATCGGGAAGTTCAACGGGTCCTGATTGCTCTGGTTGCGGACCTGGTAGATCTCCTCTTCGATGGCGCCGAGCCCCGCACTCAACCGATCGCCGGACTGCTTCAGACCGGCGTCCGTCGTCTTGGCGAGCCGCTCGCCGATCTGCTGTTTGATCGCGCGGATGTGGATCACGGCGTTGTTGGCCTCCGACGCCTTGTCGCGGATCTTCATCGCGAGATCGAACTGCTCCCGGAGATCGGCATCGCTCAGGTTCCGCAGGGGATGCTTGCGCACGCGCAGCGGTTGCGTGAGCGCCTCGCCGTCGACCGTGAGCCGCACCTCGTAGCTGCCGGGCAGCGCCGCCGGGCCCGCGGTCGTCGCGCCCCAGAGGACCATGCCGGGGAACGTCGTGATCCCCGGATAGGTGAGATTCCAGGCCACGCGATTCAGCCCCGTCGTCATCGTTGCCGAGGGCGCCCCACCGCCGCGGCCGCCCCCTTGCGTTTCTCCTTCTTCACCGCCGCCCGCAGCGGCCGCTCCCTGGCCTGCGCGGCCGGCCGGTTGTCCTTCCCCCGCAGCCGGCACTGCATCATCCGCGGCGCCGCGGCCACGCCCGCGGCCGCCGCGACCCGGCCCTCCGGCGCGGCCTGGAATGGACTGCACGACTCGGCCGGCGCCATCCACTATGTCGATCGTCAGGCTCTTCGGCGCCGTGCGCAGGAGATAGGTAATCGTGGCGGGCGGACCGCCGCGGACCGCGTCCACGGGCTTGAACAGCACGGCGGACTTCGATGCCGCCGCCTCCGGCGCCTGACGCACGACGTTGAGGTCGTCGAGGATGTAGAAGCTGCGTCCGTGCGTCGCCACCGCGAGCGAGCCCGATTCGACGACGAGATCGGAGATCTGCGTGCGCGGCAGATTCAGGGACAGCGACTTCCACGCGTCGCCGTCGTTGAAGGAAACGTACACGCCGTGCTCTGTGCCTGCGTACAGCAGTCCGCGTCGTGCCGGGTCCTCGCGAACGACGTGGGTGTAGTCGTTCGAGGCGATACCGTCGACAATCCGCGTCCACGTGCGCCCGTAATCGTGGGTGCGGAACAAGTAGGGCGCGAAATCGTTCAGCAGCGGTTTCTTGACCGCGATGTAGGCGCCGCCCGGATCGAAGCTCGAGGCGTCGATCTGACTGACGCGGCCGAACTCGGGCATCTCCTTCGGCGTCACGTTCGTCCAGGTCTTCCCGCCGTCCCGCGTCAGGTGCACGAGCCCGTCGTCCGAGCCGGCCCAGAGGATGTTCACGTTCGTCTTGCCCGGCCCGAGCGCGAAGACGGTCCCGTAGACCTCCGGGCTGTTCATGTCGTGGGTGATCGGGCCGCCCGAGTCTCCCATCGTTTTCGGATCGTGACGGGTGAGATCGCCGCTGATCTTTTCCCAGCTCTGGCCGCCGTTCGTGGTCCGCCACACGTGCTGCGACGAGGTGTAGAGGACGTTCGGATCGGCCGGCGAGAACACGATGGGATACGTCCACTGCCATCGTTCGATGAGCGCGCTCGACGGCTCGCCCGAGAACATGCGGGGATACGGGTTCACCTCGCGCAGCTCGCCGGTGCGCCGGTTGAGGCGGGTCATGAAAGTGCCGTTGTTGCCGCCGGCGAAGATCACGTCCGGATCCTTGGGGTCGGGCGCGATGTAGCCGGGCTCGGATCCACCCGCGCCGTACGGCGCGACGGTCTGTCCGCCCCGGCCGCCGCCGCGGCCGCCGCCCGTGTTCGTGTCGCTCGGGAGGCAGACGGTGCTGCCATCCTGCTGCGCGCCGCAGACGTGATACGGCACGTGCCTGGTGGTGGCGACGTGATAGAACTGCGCGGTCGGAAAGTCCTGAGCGGACCAGTTCTGCCCCGACGCCGCCGAGACCGCGCCGCCGCCATCGTTGCCGAGGACGAGGTGCTTGGAGTCGTCCGGATCGATCCAGAGATCGTGGTGGTCGCCGTGGGTGCCGCCGCCAATCGATGTCAGGGTCTTCCCTCCGTCGGTCGATCGGAACGCGCTCGTGTTCAACAGATAGACGGTGTCCTTGACGTTGGGGTCAGCGGCCACGTGGGTGTAATAGAACGCGCGCTGCCGGATGCTGCGGTTCTCGTTCACCAGCTTCCACGATCCTCCCCCATCGTCCGACACGAACAGGCCGCCGGCGGCATGCTCGACGAGCGCGTAGACGCGGTTCGAATCGGCGCCGGAGACCGCGATCCCGATGCGGCCGACTGCGCCCGCGGGCAAGCCCGGCCGGCGTGTGATCTCGGTCCAGGTCTCGCCGCCGTCGGTCGACTTGAAGAGCCCGCTGCCGGGTCCACCGCTCGACATCTGATACTCGACGCGATAAGCCTCCCAGAGCGCGGCGTAGATGACGTCGGGACTCCGGCGGTCGATCGCGATGTCGACGGCGCCGGTCTTCTCATCGCGGAACAGCGTCTTGCGCCAGCTCTTTCCGCCGTCCGTCGACTTGAACACCCCCCGTTCCGCGCTCGGGACCCCGTACTTGCCGAACGACGCGACGAAGACGACGTCGGGACGGGTGGGGTGGATCCGGATCTTCGAGATGGCGTCGGAGTCGCGAAACCCGACGTGTGTCCAGGTCTTGCCGGCGTCGACGGACTTGTAGACGCCGTCCCCCGGCATGATGTTGCCGCGGATGCACGACTCGCCCATGCCGATGTAGACGATGTCGGGATTGGATTCGGAGACGGCGACCGCACCGACCGAGGAGCTTCCAATCTGGCCGTCGGTGAGGGGCGCCCAGTTCTCTCCCGCGTCAGTCGTCTTCCACAGACCGCCGCCGACCGCGCCGAAGTACGCCTCTTTCGGCCGGCCCTTCACTCCGCTCACCGCTATCGATCGGCCGCCGCGCGACGGCCCGAGGCTGCGCCAGGACAGCAGCGAGATGGGATCGTTCAGATTGGCCGCCGAAGGTGGCGCCTGCGTCTCGGATTGGGGCGCCTGCGCGTTGGCGAGACCGGCCTGTCCGGGTGCCGATGCCACGAGCACGGCACTGAAGGCCGCTGCGGCCAGGGCAATTGGCGCGACAGTCCCGCGTACGCTCATCGGCGGATCCTCCAAAAGAGGAGAATCTTAGTCCGCCTTCGCGCTCGCGCTTCGGCGAGACGGGCTAGAATCGAGCATGCCCATCTTCGAATATCGGTGCAACGACTGCGATCGTGAGTTCGAGGCCTACGTCAGCGCGGATCGCGCTCCCGAGTGTCCGGCATGCCGCGGGGCGAACCTGGCCAAGCAGTTGTCGAGCCCGGGCATGGTCGGCGCCTCGGCCGGCAAATCGACGAGGGGCAACCAGCTGCCCACGGGCGGCGGCTGCGGCGCTGGCGGCCCCCACTGCGCGTGCCGCTCCGGGCACTAGCCCCTTTGAGGCTTTGAACTTTTGAACCTCTGAACTCTGAACCCCTGACCCTTCTGAACCCCTGACCATGTACTCGCGCGAAGAAGTGAAGGCGATCACCGACAAGGTCATCGACATCGCCAAGGCTGATGCGGTCGAGGTCGAGTTCAACGGCGGAGAGCGATCGGCCACGCGGTTCGCGAACTCGAACATCACCGCGAACATGGTGCAGTTCGACCGCAGCGTCGCCATCACCGTCCACACCGGCAACAAATCGGGCACCACCACCGTTCGCGATTTCGACGACGCGACGCTGAAGCAGGGAGTGGCCGACGCGCTGAAGCGCGCCGGCGAGGCGCGCGAGAACACCGAGGCGCCGGTTCTGATCGGGCCGCAGGACTACGAGCCGGTGGACGCGGCGTTGCCGAGCGGCGTCAACTACGGTCCGGCGGAGCGGGCCCGCGCCGTCCGGCAGAGTCTCGATATCTGCGCGAAGAAGGGGGTCCTGGGTTCCGGCTACATCCCCAAGGTCTACCAGACGACGTGCTCCGCGAATTCGAAGGGATTGTTCGCCTACTACCAGTACGCGGAGGCGAGCTTCATCCTCACCGCGCGCACGAAGGACGGCGGCGGCTCCGGATGGGCGGGCATCACCGGCGTGAAGGACACGGCCCTGATCGATCCGGTCCGGCTGACCGAGACCGCCGCCGACAAGGCGCTCGAGAGCCAGAAAGCGCGCGCGCTCGAGCCGGGCCGCTATACCGTGATCCTCGAGCCGCGTCCCGCCGCGCGATTCCTCTCGCTGATGACCGGCCTCTTCTCCGCGCGGGCCGTCGAAGGGCCGGTCGGCAACTATTTCAGCGGCAAGGAGCGCGGCACGACCAGGATTGGCGAGAAGGTGTTCAGCGAGCAGTTCACGCTCAAGAGCGACATCGGCAATCCGATCCTGCGCCAGTCGCCGATCGGCGCCGACGGCCTGCCGGCGCGCGACGTGACCTGGATCGAGAAGGGCGTGCTGAAGAGCCTCTACTACGATCGCCAGTGGGCGACGCGGCAGAAGAAGGAGCCGACGCCGGCCTCGACCGGCAACAGCCTGGTCATGGAGGGCTCGAACCTGACCGTGGCGGACATGATCAAGACCACGCGCCGCGGTCTGCTGGTCACGTTCTTCTGGTACATCCGGGCCGTCGATCAGCCCACGCTGCTCAACACCGGCATGACCCGCGACGGCCTGTTCCTGATCGAGAACGGCGAAATCGCCGGACCGGTCCAGAACTTCCGCTGGAACATGTCGCCGATCGTCGGCTTCAACAACATCACGGCGGTCGGGACGCCGGTGCCCATCCACACCGGCGAGTCCTACGACGGCCCGGGCACGGCGCTCGTGCCGCCGGTGAGGATGGAAGACTTTTATATGACGTCGGTCTCGCCGGCGGTGTAGAGGCTTGTCACGTGCTACGTGCGACCGTGCGACGGTGCGACGTGCTGGTGCCGCGTGCGACGTGCTCTGTCGCACGGCGTGCGGACACACGGCACGGCACGTGGCACGCAGCACGTAGCACCGGCACGTCGCACGCAGCACGTAGCACCGGCACGTCGCACTGTCGCACCGTCGCACGTAGCACGTGTTTGAGGACTCAATGAGACGTCGAGACTTTCTGAAGACCGTTGCCTCGTCCGGGGTCGTGATCGCGGCCAGCGATCTCGTTGGCGATCTGATCGCCCAGACACCGGCGGGCAAGCCGCTCGAGTCGCAATTCAAGGGACTCGCGGACGTGGCGCTGGCCGAGGCGAAGCGCAACGGCTGCACGTATGCCGACATCCGATTCACGCGCCGCACCAACTCGAGCGTCAACGCCAGCGGCGGGAACAGCGAGTTCGAGGGCTTTGGCGGCTTCGGCGGCGGAGGACGAGGGGGGCGCGGCGGTCGGGGCGGCCGCGGCGGGGGCGGCGGCGGGGGATTCGGCGGATTCGGCGCCGACGAGACCGCGGGCCGCGGCGCGGCCGGCTTCGGCGTCCGGGTGATCCACAGCGGCGTCTGGGGCTTCGCCAGCAGTCCCGTCGTGACCGAGGACGAGATCCGCCGGATCACGCGCATTGCCACCGAGGTCGCGAAAGCCAGCGCCATCGCCAAGCAGCGCGACGTCGTCCTCGCGCCGACGCGCGCCTATACCGAGTACTGGACGACACCGGTCCAGAAGAACCCCGACGCGGTGTCGCGCGACGACAAGCAGGCGCTGGTCCAGCGCGTCGTCGACATCGCCGTCAAGAACAAGGAGGTCGTCAGCGTCTCCGCCTCGGTCGGCATCGAGCACGAATGGAAGTACTTCGCCAGCTCGGAGGGCTCCTACGTCGAGCAGGATGTCTGGTCGGCGTCGCCGTCGTTCACGGTCACGGCCCGCAGGAACAACGAGACCCGGTCGCGCACCTACACCGGCGAGATGATGACCGGCGGCTGGGAGATCGCCGAGCGCGCGCAGATGCCCGAGAACGCCGAGCGCATCGCGTCCGAGGCGGTCGAGTTCTGCACCGCGAAGCCGATCGACATGGGCGTCAAGGACGTGGTCATGACGCCGTCCCACGCGATGCTCACCATCCACGAGATCGTCGGCCACGCCACCGAGCTCGATCGCATCCTCGGCTACGAGGCCAACTACGCCGGCACGAGCTTCATCAAGATCTCCGACCTCGGCAAGCTGAAGTACGGCTCGAAGCTGTTCAACGTCACCGCCGACCGCACCATGCCCGGCGGCGTCGGCACGGTGGGCTTCGACGACGACGGCGTGAAGACGCAGCAGTGGCCGCTGGTGCGTGAGGGCATCCTGGTGGGCCTGCAGACCAATCGCGAGATGGCGCACCTGATCGGCGAGAAGGAGAGCCGCGGCTGTACCTCGGCGAACTCGTGGCGCGACTACCCGTTCCTGCGCATGCCGAACGTCCACCTCGATCCCGGGCCGGCCGGCTCGCCGACGCCGGAGCAGATCATCGCGGACACCAGGGACGGCGTGCTCATCGACGGCCGCGGCAGCTACTCGATCGACCAGCAGCGCTACAACGGCCAGTTCGGCGGCAACGCGTTCTGGGAGATCAAGAACGGCAAGATCACGCGGATGGTGAGCAACGTCACCTATAACGCCATCACCACCGACTTCTGGGGCAACCTCGACGCGATCTCCGGCCGGGAGTCGTGGCGGATGTTCGGCACCGGCGGCGACGCCAAGGGCCAGCCGACCCAGACCAACAGCATCACCCACGG
>Ga0114129_10008093_pt1 | contig 14981 bp, 17 predicted proteins | sample RhiMetdeltSRZDD1_FD_80071 | JGI IMG/M metagenome (GOLD analysis project Ga0114129, IMG submission 80071) | Populus rhizosphere microbial communities from Tennessee, USA - Rhizosphere MetaG P. deltoides SRZDD1 (version 2) (version 2) | ecosystem: Host-associated > Plants > Roots > Rhizosphere >...
GCCCGCCGCGGCGGCGAGCGCCTGTACCAGGACTTCGTCGTCCTCGCTGAACGGCTGCCCGCCGGCCTTGTCGGTCAGGTACAAGTTGCCGAAGACCTCGTCGCGGATCCGGACCGGCACCCCGAGAAAGGTGCGCATCGGAGGGTGGTTCGGCGGAAAGCCGACGGACGCGGCGTGATGCGAGATGTTTTCCAGCCGAATGGGTTTGGGCTCGTCGATCAGCACGCCGAGGACGCCGCGCCCCTCGGGCAGATGCCCGATCTGCTCGCGCATCTCCTCGTCGATGCCTTCGTAAACGAACTCCACCAATTCGTGGTCATGTCCGCGCACGCCGAGTGCTCCGTACTGGGCGTCGACGAGCTCGATCGCGGTGTGCACGATCGTCCGGAGGGTTTCGTCGAGTTCGAGGCCAGAGGTTACGACGAGCATCGCTTCCACCAAGCCATCGAGTCGATCGCGGCCCTGCACGATCTGCTCGACGCGGTCCTGGACCTCCATGAGCAGCTCTCGGAGGCGCAGTTGGGACAGCGTGTCGCGCAGCGGGCGCGCACTGGTCTCGGCGCCCGACTCGACCGGGTCGGTCACGGCACAATCGTCCCATCTTGTCGAGACGGATGGCGAAGCTTTGTAGGGCCAGTTGACGAAGCCGCCAGATCACCACGAGTTGCTGGGAGGTCCCGGAACCCCACACGCCAGGACCTCCCGCATCGCACTGGTTCGCGATCTCGACGCCTTCTACGTGAAGGCGGCTTCACGGTCCGGCTCGGGGCCAAAGGCAAACCGGCGCCCCGTGATGCTTAGCGGCCGGACGCGCACATAGTGTTGCTTCGCCGTCGCGGTCCACGGCAGCAGCTGAGCGCCCTCGGCGTCTTCGATCTCTTCATGGGTGCGGAGCATGCGTGCCATCCCCTTGACGATCACGCTCCATCCTTCAGTCACGCCATGGTCGTCGGCCTCGAACAGCACGCGATCGTTGATCGCGGTGCTCACCAACTTGACGCCCTCGGCGGTGCGGAACAGCACTGTCCTGTGTTGGACGACAAAGTTGACCGGGAATATCTCCGGCCGACCATCCACGCTTGTGACGAGCCGTCCCAATGCAACGCTTGACAGCAGATTCCAGCATTCCGTCTCCGAAAGGATGGCAGTCGATTTCGAGTCTTCATGCATGGCCGCGACGTTATCGGCGGGTGGTCACCCGTCGATATGGTCGAAAGTCCCACAAACTGGGACCGAATGGCTCCCTCAGCCATCGTCGTCTCAGCTGTGGTCTACGGAGTGGCAAAACATGACCGGGATGGTCGAGTGACGGAGCAGGTCAAGTCCAATGGAACCTGGCACGGCGCCGACAGGAGGCCCAGTGGCACGGCTGCCGACTACTACCATTTGCGCATCTTGCGAGCAGCGTAGAAGCGCCCCGCTGGGTTTGTCCGGCGCAAGAACCTGCGTCACTTCGACGTTCGGGTAGAGATCGGTCCACCGCAGCAATGCTTTCGAAAGATGTTGTTGCGCATCGGTTTCCACTTGACGCCAGAGGATGGCGGCCGGAAGCGTGACATTACCTATCGGCCGCTGGATCGTCCACGCATGAACAGCGATGACTCCGACGCCGAGACGGTCGGCGAACTCGAATGTCGCCGGGATCGCGACCCGACTGTCTTGGTCATGGTCGACACCGACGACGACCGGTTGCCGGGTCGAGGAAACCGCGTGGCCATGCCAAGCCACGACCGGACAGATCGACTCGCCGAAAACGGCTGTGCCCGAAGACAGGTCATCGCTACCAAGAACGATCAGGCGGGCAGCATGGCTCGACTCAATCAGCGCTTGTTCGGCGGAACCCTCTACTCGTGCGGTGGTGATGTGCAGACCCTTGAAGTTCACACGGACAGCCTGGTGGGCGGATTGAAGAATGGCTTTCGCGGATTCACGATGCGCGGGGTCGGCCGCGGCGTGCATGATCTGCAGCGGCGCCGCGAATTTCTCGGCGACCACCGCTGCCCAGCGTGCTGCCCGGATCGCGGCGAAGCTCCCGTCGACTCCGACGATGACGGGATACGTGTCTCGGTTGTCGGTCACCGTGCCGCGGTTCACGTCCTAACGCTGCGCCGCGTGAGTCGATTACTGCAGGGCCCAAAGACCACACTCTTGGGACCATTGGCCCTCGCCTGATGCCCGCCGCCTCGCGACAGTGGGAGCAGACAGGAAGGGAGGCCGAAATGCCTGCCACCACGGTGGACACCGAGGTCATCAGAGATGCCGTGCGGTTGGCGTGCCGCGCGCCGTCGCTGCACAACAGCCAGCCGTGGCGCTGGGTCGTTGAGGGCGCAACCGTGTCGCTCTTCGCCGATCCTGGCCGGGTGGTCCGGGCCACCGATAGCTCAGGGCGCGAAGTCCTGATAGCGTGCGGCGCCATCCTCGACCACTTTCGGATTGCGATGGCCGCAGCCGGCTTCGCCTGCCATGTCGACCGATTTCCCAACCCCAACAACCGGTTACACGTCGCGTCGATCGACTTCACACCGATGGATTTCGTCACCGACGGACACCGGCAACGCGCCAATGCGATCCTATTGCGACGCACCGATCGGCTTCCGTTCGCAGCCCTGCCCGACTGGGATTCATTCGAGGCGGAGCTGCGCGACATCAGCACCTCCAATGATGTTCGCCTCGATGCCATTGCAGACGATCTTCGTCCGCAGTTAGTTGAAGCGTCTGCACTCACCGAGTCGTTGCGTCTTTACGATTCGTCGTACCACTCGGAGTTGGATTGGTGGACAGCGCCTTTCGAGGCGTTCGAGGGCATCCCCCACAGCGCGCTGGTATCGGCGGCCGAAAGCGATCGGGTCGAGGTCGGACGAGTCTTCCCGGTAACCCATCATCGTCAGCGGAGGCTCGAAGTCGACGAGGACCGCGCCAAGGTGCTCGTCTTGTCGACGTACGACAACACGCGCGACAGCGTGCTGCGCTGCGGCGGAACGCTGTCCGCGGTGCTGATCGACGCCACGATGGTCGGGCTGGCCACCTGCACGCTCACCCACATCACCGAGGTCCCTGCGAGCCGCGAGATCGTCGCAGGGTTGGTTGACCAGAGCAGCGAGGGCATCACGCCCCAGGTCCTCATTCGCGTCGGCCTGACGCCATCCATCGAGGACGTGCCTCCCCCGACGCCGCGTCGCCCGATCGGTGAGGTGTTCGAGGTGCGCACCTAGGGGCCAATGTCCGCAGGATAGGGCCCTTCGCCCCTGAGCGGAGGGCCGCGACGTCGATAGCATCGAACCCGTATCCGCCCCGAGTGCAGGAGCCATCATGCGAGACCACCGCTCACCGCCCTCCGTCGTTGTTGGGATTGATGGCTCGCGATTTGCCCAAGCGATCAACGCGCTCGCCGGGCCGCCGGGCTACGCGACGTTGCACAACGCGAATTGTTCACTGTTGATCTGCGAACCGCAGAACGTATTGTGAGCACTACGTCCACCGACTCGGCAACATCCACGGAGGGGCTTCGAGTGGTGACCGTCTTTCTCGTCGACGACCATGAGGTGGTCCGACGGGGGCTCATCGACCTCCTCAGCGCGGATGCCGAACTCGAGGTCATCGGCGAGGCAGGGTCGGTAGCCCAGGCTCTCGCCCGCATCCCGGCCCTGCAGCCCGATGTTGCGGTCCTCGACGTGAGGCTGCCCGATGGCAACGGCATCGAACTGTGCCGAGAGCTGCTGTCTCGGCTCCCAAACCTGCGTTGCCTGATGCTGACGTCGTATACCTCCGACGAGGCAATGCTGGACGCGATACTGGCCGGCGCCAGCGGATACGTCGTCAAGGACATCAAGGGCATGGAACTCGCGCAGGCCATCAAGGAGGTCGGCGCGGGCCGCTCGCTGCTGGACAACAGGGCGGCGGCGGCGTTGATGGCCAAGCTGCGTGGGTCCGGCGAGCGCCCAGATCCGTTGTCCGGACTCAGCGATCAGGAACGCGTACTACTGGATCTGCTCGGGGAGGGCCTGACCAACAAGCAGATCGCGGCCAGAATGTTCCTCGCCGAGAAGACCGTGAAGAACTACGTGTCCCGGTTGTTGGCGAAGCTGGGCATGGAACGCCGCACCCAGGCCGCGGTTTTCATCTCCAAACTGGATCAATCCCGTCGTCGGCCCGAGGAATAAGCGTTATGCGGGCGAATCATCCAGCCGCGCAATAACTTCTGACAAAGCACGCCGTGGGGTTGACGGCAATGGGTCGGCGTTAACGGGCGCCCAACCAATGCGCAGCAGCATCTGCGGATACCCATGGGCGCCAAAGACTCCGGCGCGAACGGCCGCACGAGTTTCGGGTATCTCCAACGGCTCGGTGACAGGGCAACTCGCCAAACCCAGCGCAGTCGCCGTCAGCAACACCACGCTGGTCGCCTCGCCGGCGCGCAGACGGGAAACGTCATCGTCGGCAGCGGTTCCCAGCGCAACGACAACCTCGTTGTCTTCTGCGGGGTCGACATCGGGCGTCTGGGTAAGCACGGCGCCGGCGAAGACGCGGCCCGGAATTGCGGCTGACGGGTCGGATTCCGGTGCACTCCGCGCCGGCACGCCGGCAGTCGCGCCGTACTTGCCGCTCCATGTGGCCAGCTCCGCCAGGTAGTCGTAATCGCTTCCGTGGCGCATAGCTGATTGGGAGACAAGGCTTTTGAGGCTGTCGAGCTCGTCGACTCGGCGCAGCGTGACACCTGCCCGTGCAGCCCTGGCGGCCATCAAGGCGATGTCGCCCTGGGGCACCGGCCACGCGCTGTAGTGGCGCCGATCGGTGCGGCGCCGCGGGATCGCGGCCGCCAGGGTGATGTCGACCTCAGTGGCCGGGTACCGATATAGCTCGATCGAGGCCAGACGATGCTGCTCGTCAGGATTCGGCAGCCGATGGACTTTCGATTGCCAGCCCAGTGCCGCGAATGCGACGACGCAGTGGTTCAGCGCAGCGCCGCAGCTCAACATCTGGTCTCGGGTGTCCGGGTCGGTGTGAGGCAGCTGTAGATCGGGGTCGGAGTACAGCTGCAAGCTGTGCTCCCCCACGCGCCAGCGCCACGGCTGTGAGTTGTGTACAGACGGAGCTCGCGCGGCCAGCGACAGCGCGGACCGAATGGTCTCGACCTCCGGGAAATGTGCGCTCATGGCTCCACGATGGCGCGCCGGGCATCGGTCTGAGCAGGGCACAAAGACCCTGGTCCCGGGGACTTGAGAATCCGATGCGATGGTGGTGGTCCCGACTGGGATCGAACCAGTGACCTTCCGCGCGTGAGGCGGTTCAGCCATTGACAAGATTTCGTTTGCGCTCGTCAGGGCGCTGCTATCCGCTCGAATTGGACCCGTCAGAGCACCTGGTCTGAAAGTTTGGCCCTATTTTGGCCCTATGGAAAGCAGATGCTCGGGTGAGTTCCGGCGACGCGGTATTTCGCCGGATCCAGTCCGTCGCCCGCTCCACAGCGGCGAAGGCCGGGACGAGCGCATCGATACAGGAGTACCTGATTCGGCACACCCTCGAATCGTTTCTGGACCGGCTCACCCGCACCTCCCACTCCGGCGACTTCGTCCTCAGGGCGGAATTCTGCTGGCCGCCTACGGGGCACGGCGCCCGACGAAGGACCGACTCCAACGCCGTCAGCACCGACGTCACCGCAGAGCGATCGGAGCATGGAAGGGCGTCGCGGCCTGGGATGTATCCACCGGAGACCCGATCGTGCCGTCGCCTCGACGCGTGACAATCGACCGGATCCTTGGCGAACCGGCTTCGACCCCAACAAACTCTCCGCTCGGCCTGGGCCGTCACCCACCACCGCGACGTCACCCTCAAACGCACACCACACCTAGCCGGTTACGACGAAGTCGCACAAGCGAAGTGGGCCGCATGGCGCAAGGAAAACCTCGAATCTGCCTGCGATGAGAAGCTCGACGACCAGATCGCCCTGGTCGTGCGTTGGCTCGATCCGGTTTCGTCGAGGGACCCGAATAAACGGATTCGTTTCGGGTGGTTCTCGACGATGACGGTTGGTACCGGCTATATCTTGCGACCCGACGGCTTTGTGTCGCGCAGCAGTCCCAACGAAAACTGTTGCCTCCCATGGAATCCGGTTCACAATAGTCGAATAGGGAAGATGTGCAGGAAGACGGGCGATGCTTGGTTCAGGTGAAGAGGAATCTCAATTCGTCCCCAAGCGATCCGTACTCGCGGAGTAGCCGCCTAGGGATCGAAGTTTCTGCAACGCTCTGGCTGACTCACTGCCGGGTTCGGCGTGATACAGCAGCAGCAGCTGCCCGCCCGAGTGAGGGACGACGAGCCGGGTCCGATGGAGAAAAAAGTCACCCACCTCCGGGTGACGCGTGTGGACGATGCCTGTTGAGTGGCCGACGTCCCCGCGCGCCCATAGCTCACGAAAGCGTTCACTGCCGGCTGACAGCTCGTCGAGCAGGGCACGCACCCGAGGATCGTCTAAATCCCCTGCGGCTTCACGAAACTCGCACACCGCGATATCGGTTAGCTCGTCCCAGTTGACGAACCGCTCCCGCGCGGCGGGGTCGAGGAAGACCGAGCACATGCGGTTGTGTCCGGGTGTGGCTCCCGGCGTTAACGCGCGGGCGTACGCATTGGCGGCCAGTACATCCAAGTATCTGTTGCACACCATCGCCGGAAAGGGAACCTGATCGATCAGTTGGCGCAGGCGTTGCGTGACTGTCTGCACGGTGGACTGAGAGGGGCGGCTACCGGTCGAGCTCGCCAGCTGCTGCAGGTATTCGGTCGCTTTGCGGTCGAGCCGCAGTGCCTGGGCGAGGGCCTCCACGACCTGTCCGGATGGATGGGTGTCACGGCCCTGCTCGAGGCGCAGGTAGTAGGCCGAGCTGATGCCGGCCAGCGTCGCCACCTCCTCGCGACGCAAACCCGGGACGCGGCGTCGCGCGCCAGGCCGTAGCCCGACGTCGTCGGGGCGAAGCTGATCGCGTCGCGCCCGCAGGTAGTCACCCAACGCGTTCGCGTTAGTCGCCACCACCCGATCGTAAGACTGTCCCTGTCAATATCACGATCACTTCGGTCAGGCTGCCGTCTGTCTGCAGGAATTCCCAAGGCATGAAGTGCGCTCGTGCCGGTCGTAGACGTCGGGCGGATAGCTAACGCAGCTAACCAATCAGCAGACACAACCAGTGAAATCCCTTGTCGAAGGGAAACTTTCGGCAGCCCATCAAAAGGAGATGTACATGCAGAAGTTGTCAGCGGCCGTGCTGGATCTTGCCAGTCGGGTCCAGCGGGTCGAAGACTCGGCCGCAGCGGAGTGGGCAGTGGTCCAGGCGGAGCTCGCCCGTGGCGAGGCCGACCAACTAGCGGAACGGAGGTAGCGAAATGACCTCTATCGAAACCCCGTCCGTTATCCGCCACCTCTGGAAATCGGTGCTCGCGCTGGGGGTGCTGACCCTCGTCTTTGGCGTCGCGGTGCTGATCTGGCCCGGCGACTCGATCGTCGTCGCGTCAGTGGTGTTCGGTGTCTACCTGCTGGTGTCAGGGGTCGCTCAGGCCATCGCTGCGGTCACGGTCAATATGTCTCTGGGCAGTCGCGTTTTGTTTTTCATCAGCGGCGCACTGTCGGTCATGCTGGGCTACTTCGCCTTTCGCGACTTCAACAACGGCGCCGCCGTGTGGCTGTTGGCCACGTGGATCGGCGTTGGATTCATAGTCCAAGGTGTCACGGCGACGGTGTTGGCGATTGATGTTCCAGGATTGCCTGCTCGCGGCTGGTACATCTTTGTCGGGATCCTGACTGTGATCGCCGGCGCGGTGACGATCGTTTGGCCGATCAGCTCCATCGTGGTGCTCGCGATCTTCGCCGGGTCATGGCTCGTCGTCGTGGGGATCACGGAAGTTGCGTCGGCGCTGAGCGCGCGTCGCACAGTCAAGAACGGGAAGCGCCGTATCGAGGAGTCGTTGGCGCCCAGCGCCGCTAGCTGATTCACGTCGGTGTGCTGAGGCGCGATGGCGCGTCTCAGCACATCGGGCCCAGTGTCGCAGCGGGATGACCTCGAAAAAGATCGACATCACCAGAGCAGTGACCCGTTCTGCGGTCCATTTACCACGAAGGAGAACCATCATCATGACCAGCACAGCATCAGACACGCCCAAGGTTTCTACCGGCTTCGACATCAACGCGGAGTTCCGCTCCGTGATGCATGAGCTCGGACTGTCTCCCGAAGACACCGGCGGCAAAATCACTTTCGTCGGCGAAGACCCGATCTTCCCGAGCGTGCATCGTCTCGGGGCGTCCATCGCGATCCCGCTCATGGCCGGGGCGGCGGGGATAGCCGATATCTGGCGCCAGCGCACCGGCCGCGGTCAGGACCTGACCCTTGACCTGCGCAAGGCCATCCACGGCATCAACCCGGGGTACAAGTTCATGCCCACGGTCAACGGCTACCCCTATCAGCTGCCGTATTGGGTCGGTGCCCCCCCAATGGGGTTCGACCTGTACCGGACCAAGGACGGTCGGTTGTTCCTGCCGACGGGGGCCTACCCGCGCATGCTGGAGGGCATGTGCACGTTCCTGGGGTGCGCGCCGGACAAGGTCAGCATCGCCAAGGCCGTGTCCCAGTGGGATAGCGAGGAACTCGACAAGGCGGCCGCCGAAGCGGGCGTCGTCTACGCCATCGTCCGCACGCCCGAAGAGTGGGCAGTCCACCCTCAGGGCAAGTATCTGGCCGACAAGCCGTTGGTGGAAATCATCAAGATCGGCGACAGTGCCCCCGAGCCGTTCACACCGGCGGCGCGCCCGCTGTCGGGGCTGCGGGTGCTGGCCGCCACGCACGTGATCGCCGGCAACGTCATGGCGCGCACGCTGGCCGAGCACGGTGCCGAGGTGCTGCAGATCGCCCACCCCGAGGAGTTCGAGAACGAGGGCCTTATGCAGGACCCCTGCGCCGGGTTCACCTCCTCGGCGTGGCTGGACCTCGCTCAGCCCGAAGGACTCCGGCGGGCCTACGAACTGGCCGCCGGCGCCGACGTGTTCGTCGAGAACTATCGCGGCCGCAAGATTGCGGACCTGGGAATGTCGCCCGAGGAGCTGGCCGCGCGCCGCCCCGGCATCATCTACGCCTCCGGCAAGGCCTTCAGCCACGACGGGCCGTGGGCCGACCGCGGCGGAATGGACATGGAAGCACTGTGCGTCACAGGGTTCACCACCGAAGAAGGCACCCCGGAACAGCCGAAGTTCCCGCCGACCAAGGTGATGAACGACTACATCGCCGGCTACATCGGCGCCGCGGGCATCCAGGCCGCGCTGATCCGCCGGGCCAAGGAGGGCGGCAGCTACCATGTGCGGGTCAACCTGGCCCGCTGCGCGATGTGGTTCATGTCCTTGGGCACCTTCGACAAAGATGCCCCGGTGCCCGCCGGCGAGCAGCACCAACTCCTGGCGCCAGACACCATGACCGCTCAAACCCCCTACGGCGAACTGGTCCGACTGGCCCCACCGGTGCAGTTCTCCGAAACCAAGCCCTACTGGCGAGACCCGGTCCTGGTGGTGCGCGGGTCAAGCAAGCCTGGATGGACAACCAGCTGAGACTTCGGGGATCCGCGGGCTAGGTGGCGGACGGCCGGGTTGGCTCAGCCAACCCGGCCACGCGGCATCGAGGAGAACGATGATTGCGAAATCCCTTCCAGGGGAAGGCATACGACGCGTCTTCGTGCCGATGAGCACTTCATTGCGCTCGTCACCGCCCAGGGTGTCGCTCCCGTCGGCGCGAACGGCGTTACCAAGCGACGCATGTGGCTGATGCCTTCGTGTACCCCACGTCTTCAAGGCGCCGACCGTCCGCAATGCGTCAGCTGCAGTTTCATCACCGGATCTCGCTTGCCAACGCTCCCAACCGTGTGGCCCGCTGCTTTTGTGCCGAGCAAACGCGATCAATCGAAAACGAACGCCCATGTTGACTCGTTCGCATCGAGTAGGTCAGGGGTTCGCTTCACCTTAGCTTCACAAAGCTTGAGCTTGGATCAGGCGCCAGACGGTTCACGACGCCGTCGACGTCTTCATCCTGATAGATCTTGTTTTTCAGCGGTCAGGCACTGAATTGTTTGGCAGCGATTCCGCGTAACTCGTCGAGTGCGTGTGCCGATGTGCTGTTGGGCGGTGCCCGCCGGGTGATGATGTGTGCGCCAACGGTATTGGGCAGTTCAAGCTTGGCCCGGGTCAGGTATAGATCACCGGCCTCTGGATGACGCAGGTGGGTAACCCCTTCGGTGTATCCCACCTCGGCCTGTTTCCAGAGCTGCGTGAATCGTTCATTGCACTGGATGATTCGTCGATCAGTGCGCGCAGTCGGGATCTCGGCGAACAGTGCCCGTAGGTCCGCGACAGCGAGGGCGGTCGCTTCGTCCCAGTCGGGATGGACCTGCTTGGCCGTAACGTTTTCCGCCTCTCACATGTGAGTGGAGTCTGCGGTAGGTGGGTCGTGTGGCCGCCGCCGGTCGCGACTAGACCCTAAAGCTCCGCCGCGGTGGCAGCATTAGCGAGTACGGCTGTCATCGGCCACGCTGTTCGCCGTTAAAGCGCGGCGGGCGACGCTATGCACACCGAACGGCTATGAGATCTGAATCCGACCGAAGGAGCGTCAGGACGATGAGAACAATGCGGTGTGTCGTCGCCGACACGGTAGGCGAACCGTCCGATGTCCTGCACCTGCAGACCCGCCCGATTCCGGAACCCGGGCCCGGCCAGGTCCGGATCCGGGTGGCAGCTGTGCCTGTCCATGCCAGCGATCTGCATACCATCCGCGGCAGATACGGATTCACCCCGGAATTCCCGACCGTACCCGGAATCGAATCCGTCGGTGTGATCGACGAAGTCGGTAGCGGCACAGACGGTCTGAGCGTCGGGCAACGCGTCATCACGATCGGAGTCAAGGGCACCTGGCAGGAGTACGTTGTCGCCGACGGCGTGCGGGTCTTGCCTGTTCCCGCCGGCATGAGCAATTCCACAGACGCCCAGATTCTCGCGAACCCTCTTACCGCCTTCATCTTGACCGGTGATGAACTCAACGTCGGCCAGGTGAATGGCTCCTGCAGACCGCGGCCGGTTCCACCGTGGGCCAGTCGGTCATCCAACTCGGGGCACACGGCGGCTTCAAGACCCTCAACGTGGTCCGGCGTCGATCCGCTGTCGAGGACATCCTTGCGATGGGGGGGACCGCGGTGATCTGCACCGCGGACGAGAACCTGCGCGAACGGGTCGCCGAGATAGCGGGCCAGGACGGCGTGTCCAAGGCGATCGACTGTGTCAGCGGTCAGGTCGGCGCCGAGGTTTCGCGCGCGCTGACACCGCACGGTGAGCTCATCGTCTACGGGGCGCTGTGCACGCACCGCCAAACCGATCCCGACAAACTCACCATCCCCATCTTCGCGCGCTCACTTATCTACGAAACAAAGACCGTCCGGGGCTTCTGGCTGTTCCGCTGGTTCACCGAGACCCCGAAGGACCGGATGGCCGCAGCGATCAACCGGACAATTCAGCTCGCCGACAGCGGCCCGCTGCGCGTGCCCGACGGCCAACCGATCCCGCTCGAAAAATTCACCGACGCCGTCTATTTGGCCGAAGCACCCGAACACGGGGGCAAACCGCTGCTGGTGTTCGAACCGTAGCGGGAGATATACCCGATAAGTCCGAGCCGATCGCCGAAGAGAAGTTGGGCCGATGCCCTGCCTGCGAATGCGAGTACCTTGCCACACTCAGAGCCCAGGAACAGGCGCCTTAGCTGCGACTTTGTGTGGTGGTCCCGACTGGGATCGAACCAGTGACCTTCCGCGTGTGAGGCGGACGCTCTCCCGCTGAGCTACGAGACCCGGGGGCCCGACCGAACAGGTCGAACGACGTCGAAGACTAGCACGCGCGGACCTTTCGACCCGAATCCGCGAGGAGCCCCTGTGCGCGTATGCAGCGGGTTATGGTCGCGCGATGATTCAGCGTGTTGTTGCGGCGGTTGCTGGGCTGACCGCGGTGTTATCGGTTGGCGCCTGCGGTGGCGGCGCGACAGCCACGCAGTCCGGAGATAGGCCGTCGGTGGCCGCACAGACGGCGTCGCCCGAGCCCGCACCGCAATCCGAAAAGCTGGTCGGCCCCGCGCCAGCCGACCGCGAGGTGAACGAGCTCACCGGTTTTGTCGCACCGTCGGGCAACGTCAGCTGCATGATCGACGCGGACTGGGCCCGCTGCGACATCATCGACCGCGACTGGACGCCGCCTCCTCGGCCTGCGGACTGCGAGTTCGACTACGGGCAAGGAATCTCGCTCGGGCCCGGCGAGCAGGCCCAGTTCGTCTGCGCCGGCGACACCGCCTTCGGCGGGGACGAGGTGCTGCCATACGGCGAATCGCTCATGGCAGGGGTGCTGCGGTGCGAGAGTGCCGAGTCGGGCATCACGTGTCGCGATGTTCAGACCGGCCACGGCTTCTCGCTTTCTCGCGAGGCGTATCGGCTGTTCTGACCTTGCCGGGAGCGCGGATCGTTAGGGATTTGTGCGGCTACACTTTGGTGGACTATCGTCGTCCTTCGCGACGGGCGACGTGTCGTTCGTGGCGCGCGGATGTAGCGCAGTTGGTAGCGCATCACCTTGCCAAGGTGAGGGTCGCGGGTTCGAATCCCGTCATCCGCTCGAAGGTGCAGTGGCATCAACCCCAATGGTGGAGTGGCCGAGTGGTGAGGCAACGGCCTGCAAAGCCGTGCACACGGGTTCGATTCCCGTCTCCACCTCCAAGTTGGATCCAGGCGCGATTAGCTCAGCGGGAGAGCGCTTCCCTGACACGGAAGAGGTCACTGGTTCAATCCCAGTATCGCGCACCAGCTCCAATGCAGGTCACAGGCAATTCTGAGACCTGAATCGCGTGGCATGGGCCAGATATGGGCCAGCCGATTACGCCGCTAGCAACCGACACGAGAGGTAGCTACGCACAACCCACAGCCCGCCGCACTCGCCCACATCGCCGCGCCCGCTGACGCCCAGCACGTCGAGGACTGGATTGACGACGGCACAGGCGTGTGGGCTCGCTTCATTCGAGGCACCCGCCGCACGCCGGGGGCGTGCACGTCGACGTGTGCGGATGGCAGGCCGCCAACGGCACAGTCGAGCGTCACGTCGCCGTGTTCGCGCCCGACGCCGACCTCGACGCGGCCACTGCGCGCAAGCTCGCCGCGGCGCTGCTCGATGCCGCCGACCAGCTCGACCGCCTCGCGGCGATTGAGCGCGCGGCCTGACGTTGTCGCCCGCAGCGAATATCATCCGCAGGCCCACCCGATGAGAGGACAGCACAGATGGACGCCACACCGCCTCCGCTCGACGACATACCCGTGTGCACGCCGCCGCGGTCATGGATGCTCGACGACGGCACAACAATTCGCGCGGGCGGCCGCGTGCGCCACACGCCAACCGGCGCCCTCTGCACGGTCGACAGTTTCGCAGGGCCAGGGTGGGCGCTGGTGCGCTGGGATAGCGGCGGGCAGGCGCTCACCCCGCCCTGCGAGCTTGCCAGCGAGCCGCCGCCGACCTGCCGCGGCATGAGGTAGGCGGCACGACACGAACAACGACCGGCCATCGCGGGATCGCTCGCGGTGGCCGGTCGCTTTTGTACCGTCGTGGTCGTGCGGGAACCTTGGGAGCTTGAGCACGACAGCGGCGCTTACTTGTCGGGGTGCCCGTTGCATTCAGTCGGGGAACGGGAGGCTCGAATGCCGCGACAGCGTTACGCTTGGCATGCCCTGCGACAGTAAGGAGAACGCATGTCCGAGACTGATTCAGCGACTGCGGCTGAGGGCACAGGAACCCAGGCCGAGACGACGAGCGAGGCGACGTTGTCGATCGAGTGGATCCGCGATTTCGCAACGCAGTGGATAGACGCGTGTAACTCCCACGAGGTGGACCGACTGCTGGCGCTCATGTCCGAAGACATCGAGTACCGCGATGACGCCTGGCCCAAGCCGATGCGCGGACACGCCGACGTACGTGAATTCCTCGAAGCGAGCTGGCGGGCATTTCCGGACATCACGTTCGAGCTGCTGGGCGGGCCTTATGTGATCCCGGGTGAGCCGCGCGCCGCCCTCCATTGGCGCGGTAGGGCCACCCACACAGGCCCGCTCGACCCGCCTGGCTTCGCGGCCACCGGCCGCCGCTTTGAACAGGACGGCGTCGACTTACACGAGTATCGCGACGGTCGCGTGTGCAAGCTGCGCATCACGGTCGACGTGTTAAGCATCTCGCGCCAACTCGGCCTCATGCCCGCGGCGGGCGGCCGCGCTGAGCGCGCGCTGGCGATGGCGCACCGCTCGGCTTCCCGTGTGCAGGAGGAAATCCGAAAGCGGCAGGAAATCCGAAAGCGGCGTGGTGGTTGAGGGCAGGCGCTGAAACCGAACGCAGCGAGAGCGCTACCGCGTCGCGCGCCGGGGTTCATTGCCCGGTGAAGTATGGGCGGCCCCTATGCCCATCGCGTGGGGCCGTCACCCGTCGGGGCGCGATGTCTCGTGTTTGCTGGTGTTTGCTGGCCGCGCTGGTCCGACAGGACGCTCTCGGCCTCGACTTGGTCGGTGTCCAGGCAAAGCGCTATGACAAAGAAGACACCGTGCAGCGGCCTGACATTCAAGCCTTGTCGGTGCGTTGCAGGGCGCCCAGACGAGTCGCGGCGTGTTCGTAACCACCGGGCGATTCTCTACGGGTGCGCGGCAGTTTGCCGATAGCGTCGGTATGCGTCTGCGCCTCATTGACGGCATGGAGCTGACCAAGATGATGGTCCGTTACAACGTTGGCGTTCAGGTACGCGAGACCTTCGAATTGAAGCAGATCGACGAGGAAGAGTTTGAAGAGTGACCGTTATGCGGATGGGTCGGCTCGTCGATCGATGCAGCCAACAGCTCGGAGCAGGCCGTCGCTCACGCGATATGCGGATGCGATGATCACGTCCGCCCGGCGGCGTCGAAGTCGC
>Ga0114129_10008094_pt1 | contig 14980 bp, 10 predicted proteins | sample RhiMetdeltSRZDD1_FD_80071 | JGI IMG/M metagenome (GOLD analysis project Ga0114129, IMG submission 80071) | Populus rhizosphere microbial communities from Tennessee, USA - Rhizosphere MetaG P. deltoides SRZDD1 (version 2) (version 2) | ecosystem: Host-associated > Plants > Roots > Rhizosphere >...
CGTGGAACAACGCTATCGGCGCCGGAACACCCACAAGATCGAGCCTGGAGTTGCGCTGAGCTTCTCGGATCTGCCCAGCTCGAACGAACCGGCGTCGGTGGTTGTCGTCTCGTCGCCGCCGAATAGCATTAACTGCCCAGCCGGCTTCAGCAGGAATGTCGCAATATCGAGCAGAGCGTCGTCCACACGAACCGCCCGCACCGTGACGAGCTCCGCGGCGCCACGGAGATCCCGTTCCTTCAGCGATTCGAACCGCACGTTCTCGACCTTAGTCCCGCCCAAACCGAGCGACCGGACCGCCTCGCGGAGGAACGCCGCCTTCCTCACCTTCGACTCCACCATCGTCAGCCACGCGGCTGGTCGAACCAGCTTCAGCGGTACGGCGGGCGATCCGCCGCCGGACCCCAGGTCGAACCAGGTGATTCTCGTCGCCGCGACGTGCACCGCGGCGGCCAGCGGCTCGATGAGCAGCCGATCCATGGCCGCGCCGTTGAGATCGCCGAGTGGCAGCGCGGTGAGGTTGATACGTGCGTTCCAGCGGGCGAGCAGTCGGTAGTACGCCTCCAGCGCGTCGACCGTGCTCGACGCGACCGGCAGGTTGATCGCCTTCGCGCGGCGCTGCAGCCGATCGCGGAACTCGCGCGAGGTCACGTCCACAACTATCAACTTTCAACTTTCAAGTCGCAACTGGGAGGCGGCGGCTGGCTACTGACGGCTGGTTGGCATCAGCCGGCTACGACCGACGTAGGCCGACAGCACTGCGACAGCGGCCGGCGTCACGCCGGGAATTCTCAGCGCGTGGCCGAGCGTGTCGGGCCGAACCTGGGACAGTCGCTGGACGACCTCGCGCGACAGACCCGGAACGCGATCGAAGGGAAAATCGCGCGGGATGGGACGACGTTCGTCGCGCCGCGCGCGATCGATCTCGCTTTCCTGCCGCCGGAGATACCCGGCGTACTTCACGGCAGTCTCAACGCTCACGAGATCGACCGACGCGCGCGCCGGATCGACATCGAGGGGCACGCGTCGATCGGCGACCAGGTCTGCGAGCCGCACCTCCGGTTGTTTGAGCAGGTGCGATGCGGGAACCGTATCGCCGGTCGCGCTCCGCAGCCGCGTGTCGGCCAGGACGGCGAGATTTCGCTCGAAGCGGCACCTGCGATCCACGAACAGGCGCCAGCGATCGTCGCCGACCAGCCCCGCGTCGCGCCCGCGGGGCGTGAGCCGCAGATCCGCGTTGTCGATGCGCAGCACGAGCCGGTGCTCGGCGCGCGACGTGAACATGCGATACGGCTCGAGACAGCCCTTCGTAATCAGATCGTCGACGAGGATGCCGATGTAGGCCTCCTCGCGTCCGAGCGTGAACGGGTCGAGGCCGCGCGCGCGGCGCGCCGCGTTGGCGCCGGCGACCAGTCCCTGGGCCGCGGCCTCCTCGTAGCCGGATGTCCCGTTGATCTGGCCGGCGAGAAACAACCCGTCCACGCGCTTGGTCTCGAGCCCGCGCGTCAGCTCCGTCGGCTGAATGAAGTCGTACTCGACGGCATATCCCGGCCGGAGCAGCACGGCATCTTCGAGTCCGGGCAGCGCGTGGACCAAATCCGCCTGCACGTCGCGCGGAAGGCTCATCGAAAAGCCGTTCACGTAGATCTCGCGCGCGTCGACGCCTTCCGGTTCGAGGAAGATCTGATGCCGCTCCTTGTCCGGAAACCGCAGAATCTTGTCCTCGAGCGACGGGCAGTATCGCGGCCCGATCCCTTTGATCTGCCCGTTGTAGAGCGGCGATCGATCGACGTTCGACTTGACCAGGTCGCGCACGCGATCGTTGGTGTGGATCAAGTAGCAGTCGACCTGCGGCCGCTGGATGCGCGTCGTCAGAAAGGAGAAGGGAACCGCTGGATCGTCTCCGCGCTCGACGGCGAAGATTCCGCGCTCGACCGCGCGAGCGAAATCGATGCTGTCGCGATCGAGCCGCGGCGGCGTGCCTGTCTTGAGCCGGCCCCACTCGAACCCGAACGACTTGAGCGACTCCGCGAGCTCGCGCGACGGCGGCTCGCCGGCGCGACCGGCCGGGTGCTGCTCCGGGCCGATATGAATCAGTCCGTTCAGGAACGTCCCGGTGGTGACGACCAGGGCGCCGCAGGCGTACGCGTCGCCGTCTTCCATCGCGAGACCGGCGATTCGGCCGTTCTCGACGAGGATGCGGCCGGCCTTTCCAATCAGCCACGCGATGTTCGGTTCGGCATCGAGCGCGGCTTTGACCCAGCGGCCGTAGATTCTCTTGTCCGCCTGCGCGCGCGGCGACCAGACGGCCGGGCCGCGGCTGCGATTGAGCAGCTTGAACTGGATCCCCGTCGCGTCGATCGCGCGCCCCATCAGCCCGCCGAGCGCGTCGATTTCGCGAACGAGGTGCCCTTTCGCCGTACCGCCGATAGCGGGGTTGCACGGCATGTGCGCGACGGTGTCCGTCGACAGCGTGCAGAGGCCGACGCGCGCGCCGAGCCGCGCGGCGGCACACGCCGCCTCGCAGCCCGCGTGGCCTGCGCCGATGACGATGACGTCGTAGGAGGTCATTTTCTTTACTGCTCGCGGGGCCCCACCCCCGCTCGCGCGTCACGCTGCGATCTCGTCTCTCGGCCCTTCGCGCTAGGCGCTCTGCCTCGGGTGTTCACGGTCGCTGGCACCGACCTATTTGCCGATGCAAAAGCGCGAGAAGATGTGCGCGAGCAGATCTTCCGGCGCGCGCTTGCCGGTGATTTCCTCGAACGCCGCGCGCGCGTCCTGGAGATCGGCAAGCACGAATTCCTCCGACAGGGATCCACCGTCGGCGCTCGCGGCGGCGCGCGCGCGAAGCAACGCGCCGCGCGCCCGCTCGACGAGCGCGATGTGCCGCACGTTCGTCAGCTCCGGCCGCTCCCGCGCCGGCGCCGCGTCGAGCCATTCGACGATCGACGAACGCAGCCGATCGAGGCCGTCGCCTGTCTTCGCCGACACCTCCACGGCGTCGTCGCGGCGCCACGCCGGCTCGAGGTCGGCTTTATTTGCAACGTAAAGAACTTTGCATGAATCGCCGCGGGCCGCGCCCACGGCTGCATCGGGAGCCGACCGGTCGAGCACGTGGACGACGAGATCGGCGACGGTCTGGGCCTGCTGCGCGCGCGCGACACCCTCGGCTTCGACGACGTCGGCCGCGTCGCGCAGTCCGGCGGTATCGACGAGCGTGACGCGCAGCCCTTCGAGATCGACGACCTCCGTGACGAGATCCCGCGTCGTGCCTGGCGCGTCCGCGACGATCGCGCGCGAGGCGCCCACGAGCGCGTTAAAGACACTCGACTTCCCGACGTTGGGTCGCCCGACGATCGCCACCTGCAGCCCTTCGCGCACCAGCCGCCCGCGGCGCGCCCCGGCCAGCAGCGCGTCGACGCGCGCCAGGAGGTCGTCGACGTCGCGCACGAGCGAGCCCGGCGCGACGAAGTGATAGCCCTCCTCGGGGAAATCGACCGACGCCTCGAGCTTCGCGATCAGATCGAACAGGACGGCATCGATGTCGCCGATGGCGCGCGTGAGCGTTCCCTGAAGCTGATCGAACGCCGCCCGCGCCTGGAGCGGCGTCGCCGCGTCGATAAGATCCGCGACGGCCTCTGCCTGCGTCAGGTCCATTCGCTGGTTGAGAAATGCGCGCAGCGTGAACTCGCCCGGCTCGGCGAGTCGCGCGCCGGCGTCGACCGCCGCCTGGACGATCGCGCGCAGCACCACAGGGCTGCCGTGCGCGCTCAGCTCGACGACGTCGTCTCCGGTGTAGGAATGCGGCGTGGGGAAGTAGGTGACGATCGCGTGATCGATGGCGTTGCCTGCCGCGGTACCGCAGCTTGCCTCGCCGAGGCTCGCGCGCTCCCCGGGCGAGCGAAGACGGGCGCGCGATCGAAGGCGGGCGAGTGTCGCGTGACGCGGCTGAAGCGGCTTCTCGCGCGCGAGCAGCTGCCGCGCGATCGGGTGCGCATCGGGTCCGCTGAGGCGGACGATGCCAATGCCGCCGCGGCCAGGCGGCGTCGCGACGGCGACGATGGTGTCGTCGGTGGAGAACATGTCGAATCGCTCGGCTGAAGCCTCGCGCTACTTCCGAACGAGTTGACGCCCGGCTGAAGCCTCTCGTGCTACTTGCGTAACGAGATGTGAACGGTTTTCGAGAACGCGTCGCCGATGCTTTCGGTCGTCACGCCGGGCACTTCCGCGACCGCCATGTGGACGATGCGCCGTTCGTACGGGTTGAGCGGGCCAAGCTGCTGATCGAGTCCCGTCTGCTTGACCTTCTCGGCCAGCAGCCTCGCCATGTGCCGCAGCTCGATGTCCTTGCCCTTGCGGTACTCGAGCGCGTCGACGAACACGCGCGTGTCGTCGGGAAGGTTGCGGCCGAACGCCATGTCGACGACGTGCTGCACCGCCTTCAGTGTCTCGCCGCGATGGCGCACGAGGAGCTCGGCTTCCTCGCCTGCCAGGTTGAGCCGCGGACCGTTGGGCGTCTGCTCGACGTTCACCGTCGCCTTGATGCCGAACGCGGTCGTCAAGCGAGTGAGGAAGTCCACGATCGGCTGGGTCGCGTCCGGCATGGGTTTACGATTCGCCTCCGGCAGCTTCGGTTTTCCCGCTCCCGACTTTCTTGATGCGCCGCTCCGCGGCGGGCCGCACCGTGCGCACGACCGGCGGACCGATCAAGTAGTTCGTGAGGTACTGCTGCCCGATGCCCCACAGGTTGCTCACGAGCCAGTAGAGGCCCACGCCGGCCGGGGCCCACAGGAACATGAACGTGAACACGGCCGGCATGATCATCATCGTCCGGCGCTGCGCCGGATCGGCGCCGGCCGCCGGCGTGATGAGCTGCTGCCACAGCTGGCTGGCGCCCGTCAGGATCGGGATGATGTACCACGGGTCGTGCAGCGACAGATCGTGAATCCATCCGAAGAACGGCGCGCCGCGCAGCTCGATCGCCGTCTGCAGGAGCGAGTAGAACGCGAGCAGCACGGGGAACGTCAGGAGCATCGGCACGCAGCCGCTCGCGGGATTGACACCGCGCTCCTTGTAGAGCGCCATCAGCTCCTGGTTCATCTTCTGCTTCGCCGGATCGGTCGCCTTGATCTTCGCGTAGCGATCCTGGATCGCCTTCACCTCGGGCTGGATCTCCTGCATCTTCCGCATCGACACGACGCTCTTGTGCCGCAGCGGAAACATGATCGCGTTGACGATCACCGTCAGCAGGACGATCGACCAGCCGTAGTTGCCGACGAACCCGTTGATCCACTTCAGCGAACGCAGCAGCGGCACGACGAGGAACGCGAACATGCCGAAGTTGATCGCGCGGACGTACTCCCGGTCGATCGAGGCGAGCACGTCGAAGTCCTTCGGGCCGGCGAAGAATTCGAACGGCCTGTCGTCGTTCGCCGCGCGCCGGACCGAGTACGACACGTACTCGCGCGGCGCGTCCTTGGATCCGGCCGGCGGCGGAATCGAGAACACGCCGTAGGTGAAGCGCGCCGAGCCGGGCTTGAGCGCGGTCGTCATGAAATACTGATCGTCGACGCCCGCGTAATCGAACCCCGCCTCGTAGGTCGCCTGCTTGGCGAGATCGCTCGGCGAGAGCCGCTGCGCCTTGCCGCCGATCGACAACAGCGCTTCCGGCCGCTGCGTGAAGCGGCTCAGCTCCGCGCCGGCGTCGCCGACGGCCGGGCCCCACACGACGCTGTACGGCTGCGCCGACACGACCGCATGGAGCCGCACGATGTAGTTCGCCGGCTCGATGTGGAATTCCTTCACCGCATGGACGCCGGACGAGTCGCGGTACTCGAAGCGCAGATCGACAGGCGACGACGCGACCGTGCCGGATGCGGGGGCGCCCGCGACCGTGTAGAGCGCACTGTTCAACGTCCGTGTGATCGCGTCGTCGTCCACCTGCAGCGAGAGCGGCAGCGGCTCGGTCGCCGCTTCGCTGACGACGAGATCCAGCGGCTCGCGGTGAGGATCGAGATAGTGCTTCAGCCGCCAGCTCTTGAGGCGCGCGCCGCGATTCGTGAACACCGCGATCACGTCGCGCGTTTCGATGCGAATGTCCTGCTCGCGCGTGTCGCCGACGAGCGGGGTCGCCGTAGTCGGGTTCTCCGCCGGCTGCAGCGCCGCCGCGGCCGCCGGCTGCGTCGCGAGGGGCGCGGCCGTTGTCGTCGTGGTGGTCTTCGCGGTCACCGGCTTCGGCGTCGGCTTGACGACGAGCGACTGGTAGACGTAGAGGACCAGGAACGACAGGAAGATCGCGAGGAGGACGCGTTTTTCCATTTACCTTGCGGCCCTCGGTCGCTTGGCAATGCTCACGACGCTCCTTCGATCTCGAGGCACAGGCGACGGAACCGGGTCATGGCCGGCCGCGCAGAGCGGATGACAGCGCGCCAGTCTCCTCGCCGCGAGCCATCCGCCGCGAACGACGCCGTAACGGGCGACCGCCTCTGCCGCGTAGTCCGCGCACGAGGGCAGAAAGCGGCACGACCCGATGAAGTACGGCGAGATCAGGATCTTGTAGGCGCGAATCGCGGCGAGGACGCTCCGCTGCGCCAGCGACGCGGCGGCCGCGCCTCCGGCACGAGCCGGACGGCGTTCGGCGGAACGGTCACGTGCGGCGTGGCAGTCGGCGTTCGAGCAAGTGGCGGTAGTCGGTTTCAAGAACGCTCAGGCTGGCGTCGAGCAGCTCGCGTTTGGGGACGACGACGATGTCGAAGCCCGGCGCGATGTTGTTTCGACGAAAAACCTCTCGAATCAATCGTTTAGCTCGGTTTCGCACGACGGCGCCGCCCAGCTTCCGCGTGGCGGCAATTCCCAGGCGGCCGTAGGCGAGCGAGTTGGCCAGCACGAACAGCGTGCTGTATCGGCCGCGGATGCGGGCCCCTTGCTCGTAGACGCGCTGAAACTCCGGCCGGCGACGTATCCGCTGGTTCGCGCGGAATCTCACTCGCTGCTGACGGTCAGGCGCTTTCGCCCCTTCGCGCGCCGACGCTTGAGCACGAGACGGCCGTTCTTGTTGCTCATGCGCACCAGAAATCCGTGCGTGCGTTTGCGGTGGCGCGTGTTCGGCTGAAACGTGCGTTTTCCCTTCATGGTGTTCCTGCAGATCGCGCGCAGCGCAACTCGCCCGGACGCGCGCTCAGATGTCGACGAACCCTCAATGTTAGCGAACGGCTTCGAAGAGTGTCAATGCGAGTGGGGGTTGTGCTACAGTCGGCGTCCTTCGCCGTCGCAAGGCTCTCCAGCAGACTTCATGATCGTTTGGTCTCTCACCAGAGTTTTCCACACCTGTGGAAAAAACTGTGGAAAATCGCGGGTTCGGGCGAAGGCGAAAGCGGACTCCCTGGGCAGATCGGTCGATTTTGGGCGGTTTGCCGCGAATTCTTCGAGAAATTGACGGGCTCGGCGGGGCGAAAGTTGCCGGCGCGGGTGCTCGACGCATGAACCTCTGGGATCAGGTGCTGGCGCGGATCGAAGCCAAGGTGAACCGGCACAGCTTCTACACATGGTTCCGGCCGACGAGCTTCGCGAACGAGGACACGGCGTCAGTCACGGTTCGGGTACCCAACGTCGTGTTCAAGGACTGGCTGACGAAGCACTATTCCGGCGTCATCGCCGAGGCGATGACCGAGCTCAAGAAAGGGAGTCTCGCCGTGACGTTTGTGACCGATCCGCATGGCGATGCGACAGCAATCCCGTTGAGACCGGAGGCGGCGGCGGCGCTCGAAGCCGGACCGCCGACGACGACGCCCGGGCCGGCGGGCCTCAATCCCCGCTACACCTTCGACACGTTCATCGTCGGGTCGTCGAACCAGTTCGCGAACGCGGCGTGCCGCGCGGTCGCGGAAGCGCCGTCGCGCTCGTACAACCCGCTCTTCATCTACGGCGGCGTGGGGCTGGGAAAGACGCATCTGATGCACGCGATCGGGCACTACGTGCTGATGCACGATCGCAACCTGAAGCTCACCTACATTTCGGCCGAGCGCTTCATGAACGAGATGATCAACGCGGTCCGCTACGACCGCATCATCGACTTTCGCGAGCGCTACCGGACCGTCGACGTGCTGCTCGTCGACGACGTGCAGTTCATCGCGGGAAAAGAGGCCACGCAGACCGAGTTCTTCCACACCTTCAATGCGCTCTACGACTCGCAGAAGCAGATCGTGATCAGCAGCGATTGTCCGCCCCACGAGATTCCGCAGCTCGAGGAGCGCCTGCGATCGCGGTTCGAATGGGGGTTGATCGCCGACATCCAGTCGCCGGACCTCGAGACGAAAGTGGCGATTCTCAAGAAGAAAGCCGACACCGAGGCGGTGCCGCTCCCCGACAACGTGGCGATGTACATCGCCGGAAAGATCAAGTCGAACATCCGGGAGCTCGAGGGATCGCTGATTCGCCTGATCGCCTACGCGTCGCTGACCGGCCAGGAGATCACCTTGCCGCTGGCGCAGGAAGTGTTGAAGAACATCCTCGAGCACGAAGAGAAAGCGGTCACCATCGAGACGATTCAGAAGTTCGTGGCCGAGTACTACAACCTGAAGCTGGTCGATTTGAAGTCGCGCAACAACTCGAAGTCGGTCGCGATGCCGCGGCAGGTCGCCATGTATTTGTGTAAGGCGCTGACGCACGCCTCGCTCCCGGAAATCGGTCGGAGCTTCGGGGGAAAGCACCACTCGACCGTGATCCACTCCATTCGCAAGGTGGATGAGCTTCGGAAGAAGGACCAGGATTTCAACATGCTCATCGGCAATTTTCTGGAGGGTTTCCGCTAGAAACAGGCGGTTTTTGCCGTTTTCCACAGGTCCCGAATTTCAGGCCTGTTGAAAAGCTGTCGAGCCGTCCAGCTGGTCCGAAACCGGGCGAATTCAGGCCGATCCAGACCACGTTTCTTCCACAACCTAAATATCTCACAGTGAAGGAGTAACGGCGGTCCATCGCTTTTCAACACACCCTCTTTTCCGATATAATCTCTTATTCTCGAAGCTCTCCTCTCCTAGGGGATCGCGGGCCTGAGACCCCCGCCTTTTTCGAGGTCAGCACAGCTATGGAACTCGTCGTCCGCAAGAACGACCTTCTGCGAGAACTGCAACTTTTCCAGGGCATCGTGGAGCGGAAAAACACGATCCCCATCCTGGCGAACGTGCTGATGGAAGCGAAAGGCGAGGAGGTTCGCTTCCTTGCGACGGATCTCGAAGTAGGACTGCGCAGCAAATGCGCCGCCTCGGTGGCGAAGGGCGGTTCGCTCACGCTGCCGGCGAAGAAGTTCTACGAGATCGTCAAGTCGCTGCCGGAAACCGACATTCGCATCGCCGAGGACAAAGGCGCTGTGAAGGTGGCAGCCGACCGGTTCGACTCGCGGATGCAGACGCTGCCGCGCGAGGACTTTCCGACGCTGCCGGAAGCGAGCCAGTCGCCGACCGCGACGCTGCCGCGGGGTCCGCTGAAGGAAATGGTCTCGAAGACGCAGTTCGCGATTACCGGTGAGGACACTCGCTACTTTTTGAACGGGGCGCTCTTCGTCCTGCGGCCCGACTCGATGAGCCTCGTCGCGACCGACGGACATCGCCTGGCGCTGGTCATCGTGCCCCGCGAGAAGGCGAGCAAAGAGCCCGACGAGATTCGCGCGATCCTGCCGAAGAAGACGCTCGGCGAGCTCGCGCGTCTGCTGACGGAAGGCGACGGCGAGATCCGGTACGAGCGCGGTGAGAACCATCTGTTCTTCGACGTCGGCGGGCGGCTGCTGATCTCCCGGATGATCGACGGTCAGTTCCCCGCGTACGAGCGCGTGATCCCGAAGGGGAACGACAAGCACATCGAGTTCGAGCGCGATCGGTTGACCAACGCGGTCAAACGGGTCGCGCTGCTGTCGAACGAGCGCTCGCGGGCGGTGAAGTTCCAGATCGAGAAGAACAAGGTGGACGTCACGTCGAGCAGCCCCGAATTGGGCGAGGCGCACGAGACGATTCCGGTGGACTACGCCGGCGCCGGCATGCAGATCTGCTTCAACGCGCAATACGTGCTCGATTTTCTCTCGGCGGTGACGAGCGACGTCGTCTCGCTCGATTTGAAGGATGAAGTGAGCCAGGCGGTGATGAAACCGGTCGGCGCCGAGGGCTACGACTACACGTACGTGATCATGCCCATGAGAGTGTGATGCGATCGCAGCGTGACGCGCGAGTGGGGGTGGGGCCCCACGAGCAGTAAAAAAAGTGAACCATACCGATCGAACGGAACCGCCGAACGACAAACGCCCGCAGACGCCCGAGGTCCCGGCGGGCGACAACGGCCATGGTGTGCTCGCCGATCCGGGCCGGGGAGTCGGGGCCCCCGGAGTAGACAACGACTATTCCGCGGACAAGATCAAGGTCCTCGAGGGGCTCGAGGCGGTTCGCAAGCGGCCGGCGATGTTCATCGGGTCCACCGGGCCGTCCGGCCTCCATCACCTCGTCTACGAGGTCGTCGACAACTCGATAGACGAGGCGCTCGCCGGATTCTGCGATCAGGTCAACGTCACGATCCACATCGACGGCTCGGTCACCGTCGTCGACAACGGCCGCGGGATTCCGGTCGATCAGCACGCGAGCGGCAAGTCGGCGGCGGAGGTCGTGCTCACCGTCCTGCACTCGGGCGGGAAGTTCGACAACGAAAGCTACAAGGTCTCGGGAGGTCTGCACGGCGTCGGCGTGTCGGTGGTCAACGCGCTGTCGGAAACCCTCGACCTCGAGATCTGGCGCAACGGGCAGGTCTATCAGCAAAGCTACGAGCGCGGGAAGCCGACCGGCGACCTGGAGGTCACCGGTACGACGAAGCGACGCGGCACGAAGGTCACCTTCAAGCCCGACGCACAGGTCTTCGAGACGACGACCTTCAGCTTCGACACGCTGGCGCAGCGGCTGCGCGAGCTCGCGTTCCTGAACGGCGGCGTCACCATCACGCTCGACGACGAGCGCGACGGCAAGAGCCACAAGTTCCACTACGAAGGCGGCATCGTCTCGTTCGTGACGCACCTGAACAAGAACAAGGCGGCCGTCAACGAGAAGCCGATCTACATGCGCGGCGACAAGGACGGCATCGACGCCGAGATCGCGCTGCAGTGGAACGACGGCTACGCCGAGACCATCTACACCTTCGCGAACAACATCAACACGCACGAGGGCGGCACGCACCTGTCCGGGTTCCGCTCCGCCCTGACGCGAACGATCAACTACTACGCGACGAAGAACAACCTCGCGAAGGACCTCAAGGAGAGCATTACCGGCGACGACATCCGCGAAGGGCTCACGGCCGTCGTCAGCGTGAAGATTCCGCGGCCGCAGTTCGAGGGCCAGACGAAGACCAAGCTTGGCAACACCGAGGTCAAGGGCATCGTCGAAGCCATCGTCAACGACAAGCTCGGGGCGTATCTCGAGGAGAACCCGTCGGTCGCGCGGCGCATTCTCGGAAAGGCCATCGACGCCGCGCGCGCCCGCGAGGCCGCGCGCAAGGCGAGGGATCTCGTCCGCCGCAAGGGCGCGCTCGACGGCAGCTCGCTGCCGGGGAAGCTCGCGGACTGCCAGGAGCGCGATCCGGCGCAGAGCGAGCTGTACATCGTCGAGGGCGAATCGGCCGGCGGCTCGGCCAAGCAGGGGCGCGATCGGCGGTTCCAGGCGATCCTGCCGCTCAAGGGCAAGATCCTGAACGTCGAGAAGGCGCGGTTCGAAAAGATGCTCGGCAGCGACGAGATCAAGACGATGATCGCGGCGCTCGGCTGCGGGATCGGCGCCGAGGAGTTCGACCTCGGGAAGCTCCGCTACCACCGCATCATCATCATGACCGACGCCGACGTGGACGGATCGCACATCCGTACGCTGCTGCTGACGTTCTTCTACCGCCAGCTGCCGAAGGTCATCGAAAGCGGCTACGTCTACATCGCACAGCCGCCGCTCTTCCGCGTCAAGCGCGGCAAGTCGGAGACCTACATCAAGGACGAGCGCGAGCTCGAGGCGTTTCTCGTCAAGCGCGCGGCCGAAGCGCGCGTCGTCAGAATCCCGGCGGCGAAGAAGGAAATCTCCGGCGCCGAGCTCGAGAAGCTGCTGCAGAAGACGATCGCGCACCAGAAGCTGCTGCACGTCGTCGAGCGCCGCGGCCATCCGCGCGAGATCGTCGAGGCGCTCGTCTCCGCCGGCGCCGACCGCGAGTACTTCGCGGACAAGGACAAGCTGGACAGCCTCGCCGCGGCGCTGACGACGCCGACGCGGACGGTCACCGTCCAGCGCGACGAGGAGCACAACCGCTATCTGCTGCAGGTCGACGATCGGTCGAACGGCTATCCACGTCGCCACACGATCGGCGTCGACTTCGTGACGGCCGGCGAGTACCGGACGCTGCTCGCGAACCACCGCGAAATCCCGGCGCTCGACGGCGAGATCGTGGTATCGACCCTGGGCGATGTGCACGAGGAAGCAGACGAATCGGCCGCGCCGGGAACGGGAACGCCGGCCGCCGACGCCAGGACGCCGAAGGCGAAGTCTGCTGGCGGTGATGTCAAGCTCCGGTCGCTCGACGAGCTGGTCGACTACTTCATCGCGGCAGGCAAGAAAGGGATCGCCGTCAACCGCTACAAGGGGCTCGGCGAGATGAATCCCGAGCAGCTCTGGGAGACGACGATGAATCCCGAGGCGCGCACGCTGCTGCAGGTCCGCGCGGAAGATCACACCGAAGCCGATCTGATGTTCACCACCCTGATGGGCGATCAGGTCGAGCCGCGGCGGAAGTTCATCGAAGACAACGCGCTGGACGTGAAGAACCTGGACGTCTGAACAACCGGCAAGTCTCAAGTCAAAAGTTTGAAGTCTCGAGTCCTAAGTCGCCGCCCGTCGGCAGACTTGAGACTTGAGACGTAAGACTGGCGCCTTTCACCCCAACTGACATGGCAGATTCAGTCCCAGCCCTGCACCCCGTCAACATCGAAGACGAAATGAAGCGTTCGTACATGGATTACGCCATGAGCGTAATCATCGGACGAGCGCTGCCGGACGCGCGCGACGGGTTGAAGCCGGCGCACCGCCGGGTGCTGTACGGGATGCGGTTGATGGGGCTCGGGCCGGCCCGCACGTACCGCAAGTGCGCGAAGATCGTCGGCGAGGTGATGGGCAACTTCCATCCCCACGGCGACGCCTCCATCTACGACACGCTCGTCCGGCTCGCGCAGGACTTCAACATGCGCTATCCGCTGGTCGACGGCCAGGGCAATTTCGGGTCGCTCGACGGCGATCCGCCGGCGGCCATGCGGTACACGGAAGCGCGCCTCCAGGCCGTCGCGGACGACATGATGGCGGATCTCGACGAGGAGACCGTCGACTTCACGCCGAACTACGACGAGACGACCGAAGAGCCGACCGTTCTGCCCGCGCCGTTCCCGAACCTGCTGGTCAACGGATCTGCGGGCATCGCCGTCGGCATGGCGACCAACGTTCCGCCGCACAACCTCCGGGAAGTCATCGACGGCTGCGTGTGGCTGATCGAGCAGACGCACCTCGCGGCCGGCGAGGCGGTCGTGTCACGCGGCGAAAAGCTCAAGGCGCTGATGCAGCGCATTCCCGGCCCCGACTTTCCGACGGCCGGCTACATCATCGGCCGCGGCGGGATCGCGCAGGCCTACTCGACCGGACGCGGCTCGATCCTCATGCGGGCGCGCTCGACGATCGAGACACACAAGAAGGGCGACAAAATCTCGATCGTCGTGACCGAGATCCCCTATCAGGTCAACAAGGCGAAGCTGATCGAGCGGATCGCCGATCTGGTGCGCGAGAAGACGATCGAAGGGATTTCCGATCTGCGCGACGAATCCGACCGCGAGGGGATGCGGATCGTCATCGAGCTGAAGCGCGGCGAAGTGCCGGAGGTCATCCTCAACAACCTCTACAAGCACACGCCGTTGCAATCCAGCTTCGGCATCATCATGCTCGCGATCGTCGGCGGGCGGCCGAAGGTCCTCAACCTGCTGGAGCTCGTCGAGAGCTTCGTCGAGTTCCGCCGCGAGGTCGTGCGGCGGCGGACCGAGTTCGAGCTGAAGAAGGCCGAGGCGCGGCACCACATCCTCGAAGGACTCAGGATCGCTCTCGATCACCTCGACACGGTGATCAAGCTGATTCGCGGATCGAAGACCCCCGGCGAGGCGCGCGACGGACTGATGACCGCCTACGGGCTGACGCAGGCGCAGGCGCAGGCGATCCTCGACATGCAGCTGCAGCGGCTCACCGGCCTCGAGCGCCAGAAGATCCTCGACGAGCTCGCCGAGCTCCTGAAGACGATCGAGCGGCTGCGCGCGATCCTCGCCAGCGAGCGGCTCCTGATGCAGATCATCGTCGACGAGCTGAAGGCGGTGCAGGCGAAGTACGGCGACGCGCGGCGCACCGAAATCCTCGAGGGCGAAGCCGGCGAGATCAACGTCGAGGATCTGATCGCCGAAGAGGACATGGCGATCACCGTCAGCAACACCGGCTACATCAAGCGGACGGCGATTTCGACCTATCGCAACCAGCGCCGCGGCGGCAAGGGCCGCATCGGCATGCGCACCCGCGACGAGGATTTCGTCAGCCACCTGTTCGTCGCCTCGACGCACAGCTACATCATGATCTTCTCGGACCGCGGCCGCGCGTACTGGCTCAAGGTCCACGAGATTCCCGACGTCGGCCCCGGCGGCAAGGGCAAATCGATCGCGAACCTCGTTTCGATGGAAGACGGCGAGCGCATCGCGGCGCTGCTCGCGGTCAAGGAATTCGACGACAGCCACTTCGTCGTCATGGGCAGCCGGCGCGGCGTCGTGAAGAAGACCGCGCTGTCGGCGTTCAGCAATCCGCGCGCGGGCGGCATCATCGCGATGGGCGTCGAGGAGGGCGACGCCGTGATCACGGTGCGCCTCACCGACGGCAACGGCGAGATCTTCATCGGCACGCGCAAC
>Ga0114129_10008096_pt1 | contig 14978 bp, 14 predicted proteins | sample RhiMetdeltSRZDD1_FD_80071 | JGI IMG/M metagenome (GOLD analysis project Ga0114129, IMG submission 80071) | Populus rhizosphere microbial communities from Tennessee, USA - Rhizosphere MetaG P. deltoides SRZDD1 (version 2) (version 2) | ecosystem: Host-associated > Plants > Roots > Rhizosphere >...
CACACACTCAGCGGTGCGCGGTCCTTGCAGCGGCAGTCGTGATCTGTCTCGCGTGCCCAACCGCGGCGCGCGCACAGCGCGTCACCGAGACCGAATATTTGTCGGTGGTTGCCGACATGGCCGCAGAACACGCTCCGCGAAGCGCCCACGCGGGCGCGCTGGTTCGGGACCTGTACCAGCCGTACGTCGATCCGCTCGTGCTCAATGATTTCGACCAGATCGAGCAGGGCCTCGCGAGTGGCGGACTCGTCCCGCTTCCACTCGATCCGCAGCGCTTCAACGTACGCGTCAGGCTGGAGGGAACAAACCCGATTGGCGAAAAGGATGTGACCCATCAGGTCAGTTACCTCTCAGCGCGTCCCGCGGCGATCGGCTGCTTGCTCGACGTCGCGTCCCGTGTGAAATCGGGTCCCGTCGAAGTCACGAGCCTCGTCCGGCATCTGGAGTACCAGCACCAGCTCCACCTGACCAATCCAAATGCGACAACGGAGATCCCGATGCATGCGCTCGGGCTCGCCTTCGATATCGCGATGTTGAACACGCCCCTTCCAACCGTCCTGGAAATTCGCGATGTCCTTCAGGAAATGAGCGACGCCGGCGACATCCTTCTGATCGTCGAACGCCAGCAGCTCGTGTTTCATGTCATGCCGCAGCCATCGCGTCTCGGATGGTATTCGGAGGTCTATGCGCGCGCCATCACGGGGCAGCCGTGGGGTCGTCCCATCGACGCGCGCAGCTCTCTGATGCCGGTCGTGACGACGGCGATTGGCTCACTCCAGCCGCTCCCGCCCTGGGCTGCCGAATGGTGGGCGGCCGAGAACGTGCCGATTGATCTGCCGGTTTCCGTGCGCGTCGACGACGGTTCCTCGACAAGCTCCGGTCCACTGGGCGTGATGGTCCGTTGCATCGCCTTGGTCGGCGACTTCCTATCGGCCTCGTGGCAGAAGACGTGGCCGTGGACGATCGACACGGCAATGAAGACTGCCGGTTAGATTGAAGCCTCGCCGTCGGCGGGTGGACTTACAATACGCAGCCAGCCAACGAGGAATCTCATGCACGACGTTCCACCTCACACGGTGACCCGGAGAGAGTTCTTCCACGCAAGCGCGGCCGTCGCCGGCGCAGGTGTGGCCGCTCGAACGGCCGACCTCTTTGCTGCGACGGACCAGGAGGCCGTGGTTGCCGAGATCGCACGACGGCACGCTGCGACCGTGCAGATGCTTCGCGACTGGATCGCGTTGCCGTCAATCGCGGCCGAGAACCGGGGGTACCCCGAGGGCGCCGAGCACATGGCGCGGCTCGCGCGCGGCGCCGGGTTCGGACGCGTCGAGGTGGTGCAGACCGCCGGCAAGCCCGGCGTGTTCGCGACGCTCGATGCCGGGGCGGCGACGACGCTCGCGCTCTATTTCATGTACGACGTCAAGCAATTCGACGCCTCCGAGTGGAGTGCGCCGCCGCTCGAAGGACGCATTGTCGACCGGCCCGGCGTGGGGAAGATCATGATCGGCCGCGGAGCCGTGAACACCAAAGGTCCGCAGACTGCGTGTCTGGCGGCGCTGCACGCGTTCAAGGCGGCCGGGCGCAGGCTGCCCGTGAACCTCGTGCTCGTCTGCGAAGGCGAGGAAGAAATCGGATCGCCGAACTTCAAGGACATCGTCTTCAAGCCGGAGATCGAGGCTGCGCTGCGGAAGGCGGTGGGGATCATCATCCCGCTCGACAATCAGGCGCTCGATGGATCGGTCGAAGTCGATCTCGGCGCGAAGGGCGTCATCGAGCTCGAGCTCGTGTCGTCGGGCGAGAAGTGGGGCCGCGGCCCGAAGCAGGACATCCATTCGAGCTACGAGGCGCAGGTCGACAGTCCGGCGTGGCATCTCGTGCAGGCGCTGAACACGCTGGTCAACGCGGACGGCCACACGCCGGCCGTCGAGGGATTCTTCGACAAGGTCCGCCCGCTCAGCCGCCAGCAGCGCGAGGTTCTCGAGACGTCGATTCCCCGCCGCGACGAGGCGGCAGCTAAGAAAGCGCTCGGCGTGTCGCGGTGGTACGGCGACGAATCGTGGCACGACTCGCTCGTTCGACTCGTCTCGCAGCCCACGATCAACATCGAGGGGCTGGTCGGCGGCTATACGGGGCCGGGTGGAAAGACGATCCTGCCGCATCGTGCGGTCGCGAAGATCGACGTTCGCCTCGTTCCCGACATGAGCGCCAAAGAAACGCTGACGCTGATCAGGACGCACCTCGCAAAGCACGGTTTTGCAGACGTCGAGGTGAACATGACTGGCGGGTACGATCCGACCGAGACGCCGCCCGATTCACGATTGATCAAGGCGATGGTGACGACCTATCAGAAAGCCGGCATCGACCCGCTGCTGTGGCCGCGCCTCGCCGGATCCTGGCCGGGCGTGACCTTCACGGGAGCGCCGCTCAGGCTGGCGGCCGGGATGTTCGGGCTTGGACACGGTGACGGTGCGCATGCGCCGGACGAGTACTTCCTGATCGAATCGGCCAATCCGAAAGTCGTGGGCATCGACGGGGCCGTGAAGTCGTACGTCGACCTGTTCTTTGCGCTGGCTTAGCCGCTGCGCAGGACGTGGGACTACATCAGGCAGCCTGACGCTTTCTCGTCAGGGTGCGGAAGTGGACTTCGGCGTACGCGACGCCGCCGGTTTCATCGAGACGGAGCTCGAAGTTATAGCCCTCGGACTCGAGACAGCGCTGCACATGGTCGATCGCACGCATCGCCAGAGGACTCAAGTCGTTGTGGGTCTGGGCAGGCTCGGCGAGCAGCGTCACCCACGCCTCCTTCTGGCCGCGTGATGGCTTCTTGGCCATCTGGAAGCCGTTCCGGCACTTCTTCACGAGATACTCGTGCAACTCCGCCTCGGGACGATCCTTCACACGGTTCCAAGACTCCACCCAGCCTCGGGTTCTCGCCAACATTGCCGTCCCTCTCAGAGTGCCGCCCCAAGCGGCAACTCTCCTATTTTACCGGCGAGCCGAGCGTAAATACGGAGTTCGAGACGGCGACCGTGCTCGGCAGGTTTGCCGGCCTCGACGTGAGAGTCACTATCGTTTTCTGCTGGGTCGCTTGCGCGATGGCGCCGCTGCTCTCCCGCTGAGCGCGTCCGACAACTGATGGGCTTCGCGCAGCCAGTCGGTGATCGGCGGCTCGACTTCATCACGGTGGGTGACGCGAACAATGTGGGCGATCTTCTTTCGTGAGGCGGCTGCCGTGCGGCGGATCTGCGGCGCCTTCACCCTGCGGCCGAGAAAGAAGCAGACTTCCAGATAGGTTCGCTTCGGCCGCACGAAGAAGTAGCACGACCTCCGCGAGAACATGATGCAGCGGCCGGACGCATAAATCCGCTGGTCGCCGAGATCGGCCGCCGTTTCGCGGAGCCGCTCCCAAGCCTCACGCAGATCCTCCGACAAGTCCTCGGTCAACGCCGCCTCGGTCGTCGTCCAGCAGTCGTGCGCTGCGCCCGCGGCGATCCGCTCTTTGCAGTGGTGGCATACCCACGCCGACTTGAACGACACCATGACCGCGCAAGACCTACGCCCAGCGACCGTGACGCGGCCGCCATGGCATCGATCGATGCGCGACAAGGTAGTCGCGCCGCCGGAAGATGTACACCAGCAGAAGCCCGGCGGCGAAGCCGCCGATGTGGGCCCAGAATGCCACACCGCCCTGCGCGCCCGTCACGCCGGCAAACAGGCCGCTCGCCAACTGGAGAAACGCCCAGTACAACAGCATCGCCCAGGCCGGCAGCGCCACCGTCGTGATAAAAAATCCGAACGGCACCAGCGTGAACACGCGCACGCGCGGGTAGAGGACGAGGTACGCGCCCATCACCCCGCTGATCGCGCCAGACGCGCCGACCATCGGCACGATCGAATCCGGCGTGACGAAGGTCTGCAGCAGCGCCGCGGCGAGTCCGCACGAGAGGTAGAAGACCACGAAGCGCGGCCGCGTCATCGCGTCCTCGACGTTGTTGCCGAACAGCCACAGGAACCACATGTTTCCGAGCAGATGCATCCAGGAGCCGTGCAGAAACATCGACGTCAGGAGGTGAAGCGGCTCGCGCCCGGGGTCGATCACGCACGCGAGTCCCCCGCCCAGGGGCAGAGCGGTGCCCGGCGGCACCGACCGCGTCAGCTCAGCGGGGATGAGTCCGAGATTGCAGACCGAGGCGGCGACCGAATACTCCGTGCCGCCGCCCTGCACGAACAGCCAGACGAGCGCGTTGGCCGCTATGATCGCGATGGTCACGTACGCCGGCCGGAGCGTGTCGTTTTCGTCGTGGTAGGGGAACATGGCTCACATATTGTCGCTCGGGACGCCTCGTGGCGGTGTAGAGTGTCGCGGTACGCGCGTCACTCTGCCGCGCGAACACGCGACAAGGAGCGCACATGTGCGATCAGGATCGGTTCGAAAACGATCGACAGGAGTATGAGGCGCGCGGATTGGTCACACGGCGGCAGTTCGGCGTCCTGCTGGGAGCGGGCGTGGCCATGATGCTGCCGAAGGTCGTGAACGCCGTCGCGGTGACCGAATCGGACGTGAACGTGACGACGCCGGACGGCACCGCCGACTGCTACTTCGTGCACCCGGCCAGCGGCATGGCTCCAGGCGTCCTCGTGTGGCCCGACATCTTCGGCCTGCGGCCCGCGATGCGCCAGATGGGCAAGCGCCTCGCCGAATCCGGTTATGCGGTCCTCGTGGTGAATCCCTTCTATCGCGTCAAGAAAGCACCGACCGCAGACGCCGGCGCCGCGACGCCCATTCAGCAGCTGATGCCGCTCGCGCAGGCGTTGAACGAGACGACGCACATGACCGATGCGAAGGCGTTCATCGGGTGGCTCGACCAGCAATCGTCGGTCGCCAAGAACCGGAAAGTGGGGACCCAGGGGTATTGCATGGGCGGGCCGATCGCGCTGCGCACCGCGGCTGCCGTGCCCGATCGCGTCGGCGCCGTCGCGTCGTTCCACGGCGGCGGACTCGTCACGCAGAATCCGAACAGTCCGCATCTTCAGGCCGCGAAGACCAAAGCGCAGTTCCTCATCGCGATCGCAGAGAACGACGATGCGCGGGCGCCCAACGACAAGAACGTGCTGAAGGAGACGTTCACCAAGGCCAACCTCCCCGCAGAGATCGAGGTGTACGCGGGCGCGCACGGCTGGTGTCCTCCGGATTCGCAGGTGTACAACCAGCCGCAGGCCGAGAAGGCATGGAGCCGCCTGCTCGCGTTGTACACAAAAGCTCTGGCCTGAAGGCGGGGATCCGCGTCGATTGAATCCACGCCCCGAGTCGAAGAGGAGTGTGGGATGTCCCTGTTTGGCTGGTGCCAATGGCTGGAGCACTCCACGCTGGCACTTGCGATCAGCGAGTCCACCTGGCTGTTTCCCTTGATTGAAGGGAGCCACATTCTGGCCCTTCCGTTATCCGTTGGGATGATCGTGATTCTCGATCTCCGTCTGCTCGGGCTGGCGTTTCGCGACGATCCGGCGTCACGAGTCATGCACGAGGCCCTGCGCTGGTCGAAGATCGGCTTTGCCGTCATGTTCGTCACCGGCGCTCTTCTGTTCATGACCCAGGCGGGGAAGGCGTACGGAAACGCGTTCTTCCGCGCGAAGTTGATGTTTCTCCTGATGCTGGGCATCAATGCGGTGGTGTATCAAGCGATCTTCTATCCGAAGATGGCGCAGTGGGACGCGGCCGGCCGACCGCCTGTAGGCGCGAGGCTTTGCGCCGGGTTGTCGCTGATCGTCTGGATCGGCGTGATCGTCTGTGGGCGCACCATGGCGTACCAGTTCTAAGACCCGCGACGCACGTCATGATGTCGCTGTTCGACGCGCTCGTGCACTGGTCGTCAACCTCGGCGCCGATTGTCTTCGTCCGAGACAGCAGGTACGGGATGCCCGCCGTTCAGTCCGTTCATCTCGTAGGGATCACGGTGTTTCTGGCGGCGATCCTCCTGCTGGATTTGCGGCTGGCCGGCGTCGGCATGACGGACTGGTCTCTGCCCTGGCTCGAGCGACAGCTCAAGCCGTGGGCCATCGGTGCGGCCACGCTGGTCATTCTCTCGGGGATCCTCATCTTTCTGGGCACGCCGTCGAAGTACCTGGCCAGCAATCCGTTTCGGTTCAAGATGGCGGTGCTTTGCCTGGCGATCCTGTTTCATTTCGGGGTGCTCCGTAGATTTGCCACCTCGGAGGCCGGCTCGCGCCCGCGGCGCGGCGATGTCGTCGTGGCCGGCATTTCCCTGACGCTATGGTTCCTGGTGGGGTGGGCTGGACGCGCCATTGCCTTTGTCCCATGAACAAGGTATGGTCGAATTTCCGAGGAGGTTCCGATGATGCGCCGGATTCTCGTTTCGATGGCGTTCGCGGCCGTGCTGCTGGCGAATAACGCCTCGGCACATCACAACATGACCGCGCTCTTCGACTTCAACGATCGCGTCACGTTGACGGGCACGCTGACGCAGGTCGATTGGAGGAACCCGCACACCTACTTGACGGTCGATGTAAAGGGCGCCGGCGGCGGGGTCGAGAGCTGGCAGGCCGAGGGTCCGTCTCCGACGTGGTTCCGGATTCGCGACGTCGGCAAGGCGGATTTCGAGGCGAGTGTCGGGAAGATGCTCACCGTCGAAGTCAGTCGTGCGCGCGACAAATCCCGCACCGGCCTCATCCGAACCCTCACGTTGCCGAGCGGTCGAGTCGTCTCGGCGTGTCCGCAAAACTGTTGACGCAACGCGTCTCGGCGGCGAAACCTTCGGCATGCCCAAGAGGTGTCGTATGAAGCATGCGAATCGGTTGGCGGTCGTGTTGGCGGCCGCCTCGCTGTGTGTCGCCAGCGTTCCCTCTCGCGTGTCGGCACAGGAGCTGTCGGCGGAAGCGAAGTCGAAGGCCGCCGAGGAAGCCAGGGCCAAGCGGAATGCGCTGGCGTTCGAGAACAACGCTACGACGCTTGTGCTGTACGACCGCGCCGGCAAGCGGGCGGGCAGCCTCGGCGAACGGGCGCTCTACGGAGAAACCGTCTTGTCTCCGGACCGATCGCGCGTCGCGGTGGTCACCGCGGACCTGCCCAACGAGAGCGCCGATCTGTTCGTCCTGGATGTCGCGACAGGCGCGAAGACGCGGCTCACCACCAGCCCGAGAACCGAGTTCGTCATGGCGCCCGTGTGGTCGCCCGACGGCAGCCGGATCGCGTACGTGACGATCCGTAAGGGTCAAGAGGGCATCTATGTCCGCGCCGCCAACGGTCAGGGAGCCGAGGAGCTGCTCTACAAGAATCCCGGCGCCTTCATGAATCTGTCCGACTGGTCCTCGGACGGCCGGTTCTTGACGTTTGCGGTCTCCGATATGAAGGGAGGGACCCTGTACGTCCTGCCGCTCGACGGCGGTCCCGATCGCAAGGCCGCCGAGATCCTCCACAGCGACTTGCGCACGTTCGGTCCGCGCTTCTCGCCCGACGGCCGCTTCTTGTCGTACACCGTGATAGACCAGGCGAACCGAATGGAAGTCTTCGTCCGGCCGATCGATCCGACGATCAGTGGGGGGCCCTGGCAGATTTCCGAAGGCAGCTTCAGCTCGGCGTTCTGGCGGCGCGACGGCAAGGAGCTCTACTACCTGGCGCGCGATCGGTCGGTCATGGTCGCCGAGGTCAGCACCTCTCCAACGTTCGCCTTCACCAAACCGAAGATCCTGTTCCGGCAGCAATCCGCCGTGCCCGAGCGCATGGCGTACGTGAGCGCCGACGGCGAACGGTTCCTCGCGCTTCCGCCGCCGCGCGGGCCGCAGCTTCAGCAACTCACCATCTTCGATCGAGCGGGGCAGGTCGTGCAGAAAGTCGGCGAGCCGGGCTTGTATGGCGCGCCGTCCTTTTCGCCCGACGGGGCGCGCCTGCTCGTCACGAAGAACGATCTCCAGACCGGGCAATCGGATCTCTGGACGATCGACCTCGCGACCGGAAAGAACGTGCGGCTCACCAACGATACGCTACCGAGGGTTCAGCCGCTGTGGTCGCCCGACGGAACGTACATTTATTACTCTGCCTTCCAGAACGGCGACTTCCCGGTCTACCGCAAAGCCTCGGACGGAAGCGGCGGTGAGGAATTGCTGTTCCGCTACACACCAGGCGCGTTCGTGGGTCTCACCGACATTTCTCACGACGGGAAGTTCCTCATTTGCGATTCCGGTGGAATCATTCTGTTGGTGCCGCTGACGGGAAGCGATCCCGCATCTCGCAAGGAGATCGAAGTCCTGCGGGACGAGTTCACCGACACCACTGGCAGGCTCTCACCGGACGGCAAGTTCATCGCCTTCCGGTCGGATGAGGCCCAGCCCGAACGAGGCGAGGTCTACGTGCGGCCGTTCGATGCGTCCACGGGGAAGCCGGGCGAGGGGAAATGGCAAGTGTCAAAAGATGGCGTCAACGCCATGCTGCACTGGCGCGCGGACGGGAAGGAGATTTTCTTCCGCGGCCTGAATCTGAACTCCAACGAGCTTCTCGTGATTTCGGTCGATGTCACGACCACGCCGGCGTTCAGCGCCGGCACGCCGAAGCTGCTGTTCAAGCTGCCGGGTCCGCTCGGTGGGAACCTCGGAAACATCAGCCGCGACGGGCAACGATTTGTCTTCGCGGTGAATGTGCCCGTCGCCAACACCACAAACGATCGCTGAGATCGAAGATCGGCGACCATCAGCGAAGCTCGACGGCGAAGCTCAGCAGACGATCCAAGCACAACCATTGGCCTCGACTGCCATTTATCGAAAAAAGAATCACCCTCCGAGCGCGCGCGCGGGCAGAATGTCGCTGCACTGTGGAGGAAATCATGAAAGGGCACTGTGTCGTAACTGCGCTCGTGATGTGTCTGGCGGCCTGTGATGACGGCCATGGCATCGCTGTGGGAGCTGGAACGTTTTCGCCTTTGGCTCCTGCGCTCACCGCATCCATCGCGCGGCTGTCTGGAACCCCGGCATCATTTGGCTGTTTGCCGGGTACGCAGGCCGTGCTGCCGTTCAATCTCGTGATCACGGCGCTGAACGCCGTGAACGTCAATCAAGTGACGATTCAGATGATCGACGGCACGCATCTCGGTGGACCGATGATCACGTTTCCGCAACCAGAGCTGACGTTGCGGTTCGGCACGACGCTCATTCTGGCGCGCACGACCCGAATTTTTCCGTTCAGGCCCGTGTTCGTCTGCGACGGGCGTTTTCAGCCTGTCGTCGTGGCAAACATCGTGTTCCTGGATGGCGCTGGGCGCCAGGACGAGATCACGGTCACCGGTTCACTGCCGTAGCTGAAACGCCGAATCAGAAGCGCACGAAATACCCGACGCTCAGCACGATTCGCGTGTCGAGGCCGCTGCCGGTGAACGTCTTCAGCCCCGCGGTCGATCCGCCGAGGGAGGAGCGATCGGCTGTCGTCGTGCTGAATTGAATGCTCGGGTTGGTGTTGGACGGCAGCGCGACGAACGGCCCGACGCGCCGGGCGGATGGCGACGCATCCACCGATGTGCCGATCCCGTTGCCGCCGATGAATACGCGTACGTCCGCGCGCACGCCATGTCGCCCCGTAAGGTCAGACGTAATCCCGGCCCCGAACACGCCAACGGTCGCCGACGCGCGATCGGAGAAGCGAATCGTCACGGTGTCGGTCTCATTGACCGGATATGTATCGATGAATCGGAACTCGTAGCTGCCGAGCACCCGAGCCTCGAGCGGATCGATGGCATTGAACACCCGTCCCGCGCCCAGCAGCACGCGCGTCGTGATCCGCGCGTGCTTCGTCAGCGTGAGCGTCAACGCGCCCGTCATCGCGTTCTGGCGGCCGGCCGCGGACCCGTTGGTCTCGGCCGTCGAGGTGACTTGCAGACTGGTTTGAGGAATCGTGGCGAGCAACCCGCTGAACGCTCGCTCGAAGCTCGCACGCGTTGCCTCAATCGCGTTCCGAGCGGCCTCCGTCACCCGAATCCGGCCCTGGCTCCGATCGAAGCTGAACTCGACGCCGAGCCGCCGCGTGACCCGGCGCTCAACGCGGAAGCCGTAACTGCCGCCGCCCTGGCGGCGAAGCGACGCCGAGGTGAGCATGCCGTCGAGCGGCACCAGTTGTGGGAAGCGTACATTGAAGCGAGAGGCGAATTGCGCGTTCACCTCGTTGAACAGCGCGGCGCCGTCGCCGAAGAACCACGACGAGTTCGTCCGGCTCGGGAAGCCGGGTTCCGTCCTGAACGTTGTACCTGCAGGGAACTGGGGCGCGTTGCCGTCTGTCGGCGTCGGGCTGAGTACCCCACCGACATGCACCTCGACGGTCCAGGTCGGCTCCGTTTTCGTCCTCGTGATGATCTGCGCACACACCGGTTGGCGTCCAAGCGCCCACCAGAGCGCCGTTCCGGCTGCCATGAACAGGATCCGACGCGACAGGCGCTTGGTCGACATGAACGGCATGCGGCGGTCAGTCTCTCATAAGTCGCGCGCATCCCGCGGCCGGTAGTAATATCGCGTGTCTACGTGAATACCCGCTCCCTCGTCTTGCGGCTGGCCATCGTCGGGTCCCTCGGCGTCGTCGCCGTCTCCGGCGGGTCGAGCCCCGGGATCGTCAACGCCGCCGCCGGACCTCTGCTGACGGATGCGTCCGCCCCATTGGCCCTGTCTGAGACGCAGGCGGCCGTGGACCCGACCGTTCTTCGATCGCGTTTCTTACGGATCAATTTCGATGTCCTGCCCGATCCATCGGATCGGCGCAGGGTTCGCGAACCGCAAGTAAGCCTGGAGTTGTTCCCTGATGTCACCGTTCTCGGCACATTCGACCGGTACGATCCGAATCCCGACGGCGTGACCTGGGTCGGCCATGTCGACGGCGTGCCCGCGAGCACCATCACGCTTTCGTACAGCGGCGGATTGATGGCCGGCAGCATCGTCTTCCCGGACGCCTTGTTCCAAATCAGACCGGCACCGGCTGAGGCTCGGGCCGCGGCGCCGGGTGGCGCGGCGCTTCATGTCGTGTCCGAGATCGATCAGGCTGCCTTCCTGCGCGAGGCGGCGCCGATCGAAGTGAGATTCTCCCAGTCGGACCTGGCTGCGGCGGCGAACGCGCGCATGACGGACACCGCCAACGTCATCGACGTTATGGTGCTCTACACCGCGCTGGCGGTCGCGAACGCCGGCGGGCCGACGGCGATCGCGAACCTGATCAACCTCGCCGTCAGCGAGACGAACACGTCGTATGCGAATAGCGGCATCACTCAGCGCATCCGTCTCGTTCACGCCGAACAGGTGCCCTACGCGGAAGTCGGCGCCTTTTCGACGAATCTCAACAACCTGAGGAACGGCGCCGGTTCGCTCTCAGCTGTGGCGGCGCTGCGTGATGCGCACCACGCCGATCTGGTCGCGATGCTGGTGCATCCGGCGGCCCCGGACGCGTGCGGGATCGCGTTCCTGATGACGTCGGTCACGAGCGCCTTCGCCTCCTCCGGGTTCAGCGTGACGGACACCAGCTGCGTGCCCAACTACACGGTCGCCCACGAGCTCGGCCACAATATGGGCGCGCGGCACGACTGGTTCGTGGACAGCGGGACGACGCCGTTCACGTACGCCCACGGGCACATCAACACGACCGCCAGCCAGCGGTGGCGGACGATCATGTCGTATCCGGACCTGTGCCTGGCGATGGGATTCAGCTGCACGCGGCTGCTCTATTGGGCAAGCCCGGAGACCAAGTATCTCGGGTTCTGCGGCCTTCGAATCGATTGCCGGGGGCTGCAGCAGTGGTACTTCCCAGGCGTGCCGATGGGAATCCCGGGCGGAACCAGCACGTCATGTCGGACGGGGAGCACCACAACCATCGACTGCGACGCGGACGACAGCCGCACCCTGAACAACAGCGCACTGACAGTCGCAAATTTCCGGCAGAGCACCTGAGCGAATCGCCACTGCGCAGCGAAGGACCGTGTCATGAAGCCGCTGCCAACGCTTGAATCGGCAGACAGTCTTGACTGGACACTCGAGACCGACCTGAGGTGCACTCACGACCTGGAGGGGCGTGTTCTCTCGGTGAGTGCCGCCGCGGCCCACGCGCTGGGTTACGGAAGGGAAGACGTCCTGAAGATCCCGGTGCGCGATCTGCTGGCCGCTGAATCCCGCAGCCAGTTTCAACACTACCTCGACACGATTCGCAGAGAGGGCACGGCGACTGGACTGATGGCGCTGCAGACGAGCGCCGGCGAACGACGATTGTGGGAGTACCGGAGTTCGCTGGTGGGAGGGGAGGGCGCTCCCGTTGTCCTCGGCGCAGCGCGCGATGTCACCGAGAGCGTGTTGACCGAGCAGGCCCTGCGTGCCTCGGAAGATCGATTTGCCACCGCATTTTACTCGAGCCCGATCGCCATGGCGATCACGACCGTTGCCGAAGGCCGGTACATCGACGTGAACGAGGCGTTCGAGCGGCAAATGGGGTACGCTCGCGCCGAGGTCTGCGGGCGCACGTCGCTGGAGCTCAATGTGTGGCCCTCGCCCTCCGATCGGGCCGCCATGATCGCGACGCTGCAGCGGCAGAAGATCCTGCGAGATCAGCACGCGCAGTTCCGTACGAAGTCCGGCAGCCTGATCACGACGCGATACTCGGCCGGCCTCATCACGCTCGACCGACAACCCTGCGTCCTGGCGGCTGTCGCGGACCTCACGGCGCAAGAGCTGGCTGAACGCGCGCTTCGAGAAAGCGAATCGAACTTCCGGCTGCTGGCCGAGACCACGCAGTCCGGCCTCTTCATCTATCGGGAAGACGGGACGTTCTGCTGCTTCAACCCCCAGGTGGAAGCCCTCACCGGGTATTCCTCCACGGAGCTCCGCTCCATGACGGTCTGGGACATCGTTCACCCGGACTTCAGGGACTTCGTCCGCCAGCGGGCCCACGCGCGTTTCCGCGGTGAATTCGTGCCGGGCCGATCCGAGTTCCAGATCGCCACCAAAGACGGGCAGGCGCGGTGGCTGGATTATTCAGCCAGGCTCATCGAGGTCGAGGGCAAGCCGGCCATTCTGGGGACGGCCTTCGACATCACCGACCGGAAGCGCATCGAGCTGCAGGCACAGGAGCACACGGCCCAGCTGCAGATCCTGGTCGCCAACAGCCCGTTCGGCATCATGGTGGGCGGCAAGGATCACCGCATTCGCTTCTGCAACCCGGCGTTTCGGCGCATCTTTCTCTACACCGACGATGAAGTGATCGGAAGGGATCCGGACGAGCTCGTTGGCCTGCCCGAGAATGCGGAAGCAACGGACATCAGCCGGCGGGTGTTGAGCGGCGAGATCGTTCATGTCACGACGAAGAGACGCCGAAAGGACGGACGCACGGTCGACGTCGAGCTGCATGCCATCCCGCTGATGGCGGGACACGAGTTTGCCGGGTGCTTCGGCATCTACCAGGACATCACGGAGCGGGTCGAGTCCGAGGCAAAGCTGCGGGCTCTTCGCGGTCGGCTCACCCGGGTACAGGATGAGGAGCGGGCTCACATCGCACGCGAGCTGCACGATGACATCGGCCAGCGGCTCGCGCTGCTGACGCTTCAATTGGCGGAATTAGAGGACGCCGCGCGGAACGCGGCGCCGTCGCTGGCGGAACAACTGGAAGAGTCGAAGGGGATCACCGGGGAGATCTGCACCGACGTGCATCGCCTTTCCCGGCGCCTGCATCCATCGCAGCTGGCGCTGCTCGGGCTGCCCAAGGCGCTCTCGAACTTCTGCGAGGAATTCGCGCGGCAGAGCGGTCTCGAGATTGATTTCGTCCACGACGAGATTCCCAAGCTCTCGGCCGAAATCACGACGTGCCTGTATCGCGTCGTGCAGGAAGCCGTCCAGAACGCCAACAAGCACAGCGGGGCCGAGCGCGTTCGCGTGGAGCTGGCCACCCGGCCGGATTCCATCTGGTTGTGCGTATCGGACTCGGGCCTCGGCTTCGATCCCGCCGCCGCCGAAAACAGTTCCGGGTTGGGCCTCGTGAGCATTGCGGAGCGCGTGCGCGGCGTGGCCGGCGAGCTGTCCGTTCGGTCTACGGTCAATCAGGGCACGCGACTCGAAGTGTCCGTTCCTTTCGCGCGCGGCGCGAGCGCGGACGTCATCACCACCTGAGCGCGCGCGGCTGCCAATGGGCCTTACGTCCACGCTCCGAGCGCTCGCCTGACGGCGACGATCTGCCCGAGGTGATAGGCATTGTGATCGTTCGCGAGGAGAAGGGCGCGGACGTGCGTCTGATGCCCCTTGCCGGTTGGAACGAGCGCGTACAGATCGGCGGTCTCGCGCGCGAGCTTCTTGAACCGTTCTCGATCCCGCCTGAACGCCGCGACGCTCTTGTCCCACGCATCCGCGCTCGGCGGCGCGGGATCCTTCGGCCAGTAATCGTCCGGCCATTTCAGGCTGTGGACGTACGTCGCGCTGAGGCAGAAAGCGAGGATGTCCTCCTGCGCGATGCGCATGTGCTCGAGGAGCTGCCAGATCGAGTGCTCGAAGCCGGGCGCTCGTGCGCCGCGTTTGTCGACTGGAACGCCGTCGATGGCCTTGTCGAAACCGACGTGCGCCTCTTCCCAGTCCACGAACCGCACGAGCTGTTCGCGAAGTCGGTCGTCGCTCATCGTGTGATTATGCGCCAGGTTTCACGGCGTCCGGCGCTTGACCTCGGTGTCGTCGAGATACCGGTGTCCCGCGACTCCGGAGAAATGCGCGGCCAGCTCGTAACTGCCGTCGGCGTTCCTGACGGTTTCGGTCGCCCGCTCGATGCGTAGCGAAGCCGGCGCCGGTCCGTTGACGAACGCCTCGTCGATCAAGCGTCCCGCCATCTGCGGCGGCACCGGCAGGCCGAGCAGCCGCAGCAGCGTGGGTGCGAGATCGACGTTACCTGTCGGCGCGTCGCTCGTCGCATGCCGGTGGAAATCGGGACCCGCGGCCATCAACACGTTGTGGATGTCGTACGGACTGGTGGCGCC
>Ga0114129_10008097_pt1 | contig 14978 bp, 11 predicted proteins | sample RhiMetdeltSRZDD1_FD_80071 | JGI IMG/M metagenome (GOLD analysis project Ga0114129, IMG submission 80071) | Populus rhizosphere microbial communities from Tennessee, USA - Rhizosphere MetaG P. deltoides SRZDD1 (version 2) (version 2) | ecosystem: Host-associated > Plants > Roots > Rhizosphere >...
CAAAATGAAGACCGTTTCATCCTCGATCCTTTTACTTTCCATTCTGGCGCCTGCTCTTGTAATCGCACAGCCAACCCCGCAATCACTCGCCGATGCTGAGCTGCCTTCGTTGCTCGCAATTTACAAAGACATTCACACTCATCCGGAATTGTCCGGTCATGAGGAACGCACTGCATCTCTGCTCGCAAAGGAATTGCGCGCCGCGGGGTGTCAGGTCACCGAGCATCTTGGCAGATATGAGAACGCCCAACTCAAGGGTTACGGAGTCGTCGGCGTGATGAAGAATGGCGACGGACCTGTTGTCCTTGTCCGCACGGATATGGATGCGTTGCCAGTGGAAGAAGAAACTGGTTTGCCTTACGCCAGCAAGGCCGTCGCGAAAAATGAAGAAGGGAAGGACGTGCATGTGATGCACGCCTGCGGGCACGATGCGCACATGGCCGCGTTCATCGGCACGGCACGCGCGTTGGGAAAGCTAAAGGATCAGTGGCACGGCACGATCGTATTCGTCGCGCAACCCGCAGAGGAGATGGGGACCGGCGCACGCGCGTTATTAAAAGACGGACTCTATGACCGATTCGGAAAACCGAATTTTGCGCTAGGTTTTCATGACAAAGCCGATCTTGAAGCCGGCCACATTGGAGTAACCGAAGGATATACGTCGGCAAATGTCGATTCAGTCGACGTCACCGTCCGGGGCGTCGGCGGACACGGTGGTTATCCACACAAGACGAAGGATCCGATCGTCCTCGCAGCAGAGATCATCAACGCGTGGCAGACCATTGTAAGCCGTGAAAATAATCCGCTTGATCCAGTCGTGATTACAGTTGGCTCGATTCACGGCGGAACGAAGCGCAATATCATTCCGGACGACGTGAAACTGCTGCTCACTGTGCGTACCTACAAATCTGACACACGCGAACGCGTGCTGGCGGCTATTGATCAAGTTGCAAAAGGATGCGCGATAGCCGCGGGAATACCTCCTGAGCGCGCTCCGATTGTAACCGTGAGCAAAGATGAAGTCTGCCCCGCAATGTACAACAACCCTGAACTAACCAAACGCCTCGTTGCCGTTTGGAAAAGATCGTTAGGTGACGACAACGTCGAGACCGTCGATCCCACTATGGGTGGTGAAGACTTTTCCGAATACGGCCTCCCGGACCGCTCCATCCCGGCGGTTAATTTTCATTTCGGCGCTGTGGAGCCAGCGAAAATTGCCGACAGCAAAAAGACGGGCGCTTCGCTGCCAAGTCTGCATTCGAGTAAATTCGCACCCGTTCCCGAGCCAACGATCCGTGTCGGGATCATCGGGATGACGAGCGCCGTGCTCGAATTGATGAAGAAGTGAAACTGTAGTGGCCGGCGTGTCGCCGGCAGACAAGGAGATAGACAGCCGACACGGCTGCCTTCAGAGGCAAATCACTTCATCTTGATTTTCTTTCGCAGGTAGGTCGGCACGTCGAGGTCTTCGCCTTCAACAATGGTTGGCTCGCTTTTTTCGAAGCGACCACGGTTGACTGGCTCAAACTGCAAAACTTCCTGTTTGGCCTGCATCGATTTTTCAGCGGATACTTTTTACTCTTTTGCGGGCGCCGGCTTTCTTCGCGGCGTGGTCACGGGCGGCTCAGGCGCTTCGAGAACTTCGAACGTGTTCGAGACTGGTTCGACCAGAGGCTCTGGCGCGATTTCGACCTCGGCGAGAATGGGCTCTTCGATAGGCGTCGTCTCAGCGGATTGAAAATCTTCGATCGGTACCGGCTCGGGTTCGACTTCAACCGTCGGCGCAGTTTCCCGAGGCTGTTTGGACACAGGCGGCGTTGGCGACGCACTGCTCAAGGGAGGTGGAGGCTGAGTCTGCGGTAAGGGCTCATCCGCTGCAAACGAACTGATGATCGTAACACTTAAACGATCCCCTAACCGTCCGTCCACAGCGGTGCCGAAGAGAATTTGTGTTTCGTCGCTAACATGCCGATCGAGTTCCTTCATGACGATTTCCACTTCGGACAACGTCATACCGGGCCCTCCTGCTACCTGAACGAGAACGCGCGCTGCGTCTGCAAGCGTGCGACCTCGATCCATCAACGGACTTTTGAGCGCCTGTGCAAGAGCATCGTGTGCGCGATTGTCGGAATCGGATTCCCCAAAGCCGAACAGACATCGCCCGTTGCGACTGCGCAAAGCAGCAACCAAATCGTCGAAGCCGATGCGAATGAGTCCAGGTCGCTGGATCAAATTCACGATCGAACGAATACTCTGACTGATGGTAATGTCGGCTTTTGAAAATGCCTGATGAATACCTGCATGCGGTGCAACCATGTCGCCCATTTGATCGTTTTCGAAGCAAACAACTGCGTTGGCGATCTCGTTGAGACGACCCAGAGCTTCGCGCGCCTGGGCGTTGCGCCGCCTGCCTTCGAACCCAAACGGCAATGTTGCGAATGCAAGAACCAGCGCGCCCGCCTCGCGGGCTAGATGCGCGACATACGGCGCGGCGCCGGATCCGGTGCCGCCGCCGAGCCCTGTGCAAATAAAGATCATTCTCGCGCCGGACAGCGCTTCGCGGATCTCTTCTGTTGATTCGAAAGCGGCCTGATAACCAACCTCGGGGTCGCCACCTGCGCCCAAGCCACGAGTAACAGTGCGGCCGAGCTGCACTTTGTGCGCAGCAACGGAACTGGCCAGCGATTGCACGTCGGTGTTAACCGCCAGGACCTCTGCTCCCTCCAAACCGTCAAGGACGATCCGGTCGAGCGCATTCAGGCCGGCGCCACCGACACTGACGATTTTGATTGGAATGAAATCCTCCGTCCGCTCGGGGAGGCTGTAATTTTTGCTAAGTTGAATCATATCAATCTTTCAATTTTTTATCGTCTTCCGCTGAAAATTCTTCCGAGGATTCGGCCGATTCCGCGCGCCGGCCGGTCTGTTTGCACAGCCTGTGCATATTTGATCAGCCCGATTGCGGTCGAAAATTGCGGGTTCTCCACCGCAGACGTCACACCTGAGGTTGTTTGAGCGTGCGCGACATGCGCGGGCATTTCGAAAATCTCTTCCGCCAGATTATCGATACCATTAAGGAGGCTGCATCCACCGGTGATAAAAATACCGGCGCCGAGGTAATTGATGAATGGTTCTTCGTCGAGCCTGCGCTTGAGCAACTCAAGAGTTTCGCGCAGGCGCAAATGAATGATCGTGTTCAACGTCTCGCGCTCGATTTCCTTTCCAGCGAAACCGGAATCGTCCTTTAGCAAAATCATTTCGCCTGGGAAACAATTGCCCAGCACGCAACTTCCTTCCTCGATTTTGAGTTTCTCCGAGCGCGCCATCGGGATACGCAACCCCATGGAGATGTCATTGGTGATATGGTCACCGCCGATCGCAATGCAACCGCTCTGCTTCACGGCGCCGTCCGCGTACAAAATGTAGTCAGTCGTTCCTCCGCCGATATCGATTACGAGTGCTCCGAGGTCCTTCTGGTGTTGCGTCAGAACGACCTGGGCAGAAGCAAGCCCGCCAAAAACGACATCCTCAACGTCGAGCGGTAATTCTTTCACACACCGGATCGTGTTCTGAATGCGCGTCCGCACACCGTGAATAATATGGAAATCGGCTTCCAATCTTTGGCCGAGCATCCCGACTGGATTCAGCACGCCGTCCTGTCCATCGACATGATAATGCTGAATGATCGAATGAAGGAATGCGTTTTGCGCAGGTATGCTTACCTCGCGCGCATTGATTTTTACGTCTTCAACATCCTGCTCGTCGATTTCATCGCGATCTTCGGGGAGCATGACGCATCCTCGGTTGTTAAAGCTTAGAAGGTGCGATCCGGCTACGGCCACATAAACGCTCCGAATCATTACGTCGCTTTTCTGCTCGGCATCGACCACCGCTTCGTGCACGCATTTCATCGCTGTCTCAAAATCAACGATCTCGCCCTTGCGTACGCCACGTGATGGCGTCTGGCCGACACCGAGAATCTTGACGGTGCCATCAGGCCGACTTTCGCCGACGACGACACAGATTTTGGAGGTTCCAATCTCAAGACCAATCATCAAATTATTGCTCGCCATTGTGTTAATCCATTTTCTGTCGCTGAGTGGGAATTGCCTTGGGGGGTTTTGAACTGGTGTGCGCCTTAGGCGGGGATGTGGTCTTTTCCGGCGAATGCACGGGAATCGCCTTCATGATCCGGGGTTCGACGGCCGGCTCGATGGTGTCGTTGATGACCGCGACTGGCCGCGGCGCGAAAGTCACTGGGATATTTCGCTGCACAAGCAGGTTTAACGTCGCCAGTTCCTGTTTTGAGTCGTCACAATAAACAAGAAATTGTTCCAGACGCCGTAATTGGGTTTCGAGATCATTATAACCAAATGTTACCCGGCTATGATTTTTGTCGGTGACCACCAGGCGATAACTCTCGGAAACATCGATCTCGCGAATTTGGAAGCGCATTTGCAAAAAACTGCCCGCACTTAATCGGAGCAACTCCAGCGCGGTCTTTGCTTCGGGGGATTCGACGATTTTGCCAACCTCGAGCGATTCACTCGAGCATCCAAGGATGACAGGTAATCCCAGATATTCGGGCAACAACTTCTTTTCTTTCATCAAAACACCTCGCGCGTCCACCAGAAAAGCGGAGTCTGATGCAAATGGATCGGAAATTTCCTTTTCGGTTGTGATCCATGCGACCGGCTTGCGTTCCACTACGCGAATGTCGATCTCGGAAGGTAATTTTCGCACAACCTGCACCTCATCGGTCTGAGGTAGCTGCTGTATCAGATCGTGGACGCGAGCCAGATTGATGCGAAAAATATTTTCGCCTTCGCGCAGGTCGGCGGCATTCAAAATCTGTTCCCGTTGCAAGGTTCCGTCGGTTTGCAGTTCAATTGTCTTCAGCCTGTAGTCGGAGTTTTCGAAAAACAGGCGTCTCGCGGCTTCACGCGTCCCCGCATAAAGCGCGGCGCACAGGGCCGCGAGCAAGACCACTCGGGAAAGGACCGCCAGTGCTCTTCGCGCGCGATGCTGTGCGACTCTGCGGGAGCGAACTTTCACATCAAGGAGGTGCTGCTGACGGCGCTGGCGCACGTTGGAGACTCGGCGATTGCGCGATTGAGGGCGTCTTTGCACTGGGCTATCTCCGATTCCTTTCCGTTCTCGCACGAGAGAGCTCGATAATGCGCGCGCAAAGAGCGACATAATTGATGCCGGCAGCAGCGGCAGCTTCAGGCAGCAAACTGGCTTCCGTCATTCCGGGAATGTTGTTTACTTCCAGCACGAACGGATCGCCGGAATCCGTAAGCAGCACATCAACGCGGCCGTAAACAACCAGGCCGAGCGCGCGAAACGCTCTCAGCGCCAGTTCCTGAATTTGCTTCGTCTTCTTCGGATCGATCTTCGCCGGGCAAACGTGCTCTGCGCCGCCGCCAGCCTCCGGATTCAGAAACGGGTACTTGTTGTTGAAATCGTAAAAACCGCCCTTCGGAATTATTTCAAGAATCGGCAGGGCCTGATCACCAAGAACACCTATCGTCAACTCGCGGCCCGGCACAAATTTTTCTATCAACAATTTGCCATCGTACTTGCCCGCTTCCGCCATCGCCGAATCAAGCTCGCTCTCGTTTTTTACAATCACCACGCCAACGGTAGAACCTTGCCTCGCCGGTTTTACCACTAGCGGAACCGAAATCGTTGCGCGCTGACCGACTTCGACGACTTCCCATTCCGGAGTGACGACATTGTGCTCGCGAAACTTTTCTTTCGATAAAATTTTGTCGAAAGCCGCCCGGCTTGCCTCAACACCGTCACCGGTGTACGGCACACCGCGATCCTCCAAAATTTTTTGGACCTGACCGTCTTCGCCGAAAGTTCCGTGAATGGTGTTGAACGCAAGGTCGACGTCTTTGGGAAGCGCAAAGTTTTCGTCATGAACATCAACCTCGACGACTTCTGCGCCTAACGAGCGAAGCGCTCTGGAAACACCACGACCGGTCGCCAGCGACACGTCGCGCTCAGATCCGGGGCCGCCCATTAAGACTGCAATTTTTTTCGGTAAACTTTGATCCGTCGCCATCGTCACCCCGGTTCACCCACGATTTGCACTTCGGTCTCCAGTTCGATTCCGCGCTTGGCGCGCGCAGTCGCCTTGATCTTTTCGATTAGCTCGAGGACTTCTGCCGCCGTCGCGCCGCCGTCATTCACGATGAAATTCCCGTGCACCTTCGATACTCGCGCTTTCCCGACGCTCGAATTTTTCAGTCCCAGCTCGTCAACCAACTTCCCGGCAGGACATGAATCAGGATTTTTGAAAATGCAGCCCGCGCTTTTGGCTGCAGGTTGTGACGTACGCCGTTTCTCCTGCGACGCTTCCAGTTTGCGAACGATTTCTTCAAGCGGCGCAGGCTGGCCGCGAAATACGGCAGAGACTGCGAAATTTTTCTCCAGCAATGGGAAATTGCGGTAATACACTTCCAGTTCGTCTCGTGTTTTTGTGTGCACGCCGCCATTGGCATCGAGGTAACGAACGCGCGTAACGTTCTCGAACGTTTGCGCTCCCATCGCGCCCGCATTCATGCGCAAGCCGCCACCGACTGTGCCCGGAATTCCTTCCAACCACTCGAGCCCGCCAATGCCGGCCGCTTTGCCCGCGTAAGCGACTTCTTTCAATTTCGCCCCGGCGCCTGCCGTAATCTCGGCGCCTTTGACTTCGATCTTGTCAAAATCGCCGCCGCACGGATGAACGACCACGCCGCGAACACCGCCATCGCGAACGAGAAGATTCGATCCGCGACCAATCACGAAGAGCGGCAGGCTTTCGTCCCGGCAAAATCGGATCAACGCGGCAAAGGTCTTCTCATTTCGCGGCTCGACCCAAAATTGGGCCGGACCGCCTACCCGAAGCGTGGTGTGTTTCGAGAGCGGCTCGTAGAGACGAACTTCACCGTTTTCGCCCACGATCTCCTTCAGCTTTTCCGCAATAACCAGGTCAGCAGCAATGGCGGATAACTGTTCGTGAATATTTCCAGCGCCGAGACTCAAAACCAGATCGCCCGACTCGAGCATGTTTCCTACAGCCCGGTGCACCCAATCCAAACGTGGCTCATAGCTGACACTGTGATGTCCGTGCGCGACGATTTCATCAACGATGATTTGTCCGGTCACTCCCGGGATCGGAGCTTCGCTCGATCCATAGACATCTGTCACGACCACGCGGTCCGCATCATCGAACGCGCAACCAAATTCCTTTCGCAATGCTTTGGTGCGCGAATAACGGTGCGGTTGAAACAGGGTGAGCACACGCTTGCGCCCGACCGATCTCGCCGTTCTGAGCGTCGCGCGGATTTCTGTCGGGTGATGCCCGTAGTCATCCACCAAAAGAAATCGCGGACTGTCGTATTTGATTTCAAACCGGCGGCGCGCGTGCTCGAACTTCGCCAGCGACTTCGCGATCTTTTCAAACGGAATGCCGAGCTCTGACGCAAGCGCAATCACTCCCAGCGCATTGTGAACATTATGTTGGCCCGGCACGTTCAAGACTGCTTCGCCAAGTGGTTGTCCCCGATGATTGACCCGAAACGTGGAAGCAAAGTCCTTCAACCGGATATCGACGGCGCAATAGTCGGCCGCCTCGTCAAAGCCATACGCAATTGCGCATGTAAGCGAGCGACACAACCGCGCGGCATTCTTGTCATCGATGTTATAAAAAACCTTGCCGGCGGTCTGCGTGATCAATTGCGCGAAAACTTTTTCAATCGCGTCGAGGTCCGCATAAAAATCCAGGTGCTCCTCCTCGATATTCAAAATGAGCGTGTGCTCGGGATGAAAAAGCGCGACAGTGCCGTCGCTCTCGTCTCCTTCGGCAACGAAATACGCCCCGCGCGGATCCCAGTGCGCGTTGGTACCGAGAATTGGGATCTCGGCGCCGACGTAATGCGACGGATGCAACCCGCCTTCACGCAGGACGTGCGCCGTCATTGCTGAAGTTGTCGTTTTGCCGTGCATTCCGGCGATGACGATCCCGCGTTTGCTGCGCATGATTGCGGCCAATGCTTCCGCGCGACGGACGATCGCCTTTCCGGAATCGCGCGCGCTAACAAGAATGGGATTGTCGATCTTGATTGCAGAAGAAAAAACAATGAGATCAGCGGAATCGGCATCCTCCGGTCGATGCTGCTCGCGAAAACGCAGACCGAGCCGCTGCAACCGGTCCGTTTCCATTGTGCTGACCTTGTCCGAACCACTGACGGTGTGACCAAGTTCGATCAGGAGTGCGGCGATACCGCTCATACCACTTCCTGCTACGCCAACTAGATGGATTGGGTGCTGCTCACGCGTAAAGAATGCAGGCAAGTCAGGCGGCAGAGTACGAATTCCCGCTGGCGCAGAGCCGGTCTGCTGCGGAGCCTGCGCGGTCACCCTGCGATCTTCAGAGACGGGCTTCATGAGTCGTATATCTCTCCATGGTCGTGGCCACACGCCCGGCAGCGTCCGTCGGAGCCATGCGCGAAGAATTCGCAGCCATCTGTTGGATTCGCTCTGGGTCCTCGATCAGCTCCCGAATTTTGCGCGCGAGTAACTCTCCCGAAACTTCTGACTCCTTCAGAAGAATCGCTGCCTGGACACGAGCATAAATCTCCGCGTTGCGGGTTTGGTGATCATCGGTCGCGTAGGGAAATGGAATCAGAATGCCTGGCAATGAAAAGGCAGCGAACTCGGCGAGACTGGCTGCACCAGCTCGTGCAACCACAAGATCGGCAGCGCTGTAAACTTCTTCCATTCGATGATGAAACGCTGCGATGTAGGCGGGAACATTTTCGCGACGATAATTATCGGCCACCAAACGCTCATCGCGCGTGCCGGAAAGGTGAATCACTTGCAGCGGAAGATTTTTCAAAAATGGCAACGCCTTGATCATCGCCTGGTTGATTCCGCTCGCACCCTGACTGCCTCCCATTACAAGCAGCGTAGGAACGTCTTCACGAAGGCCGAGTTTTTGGCGCATCATCTGTCGATCCAAACGAACCAGCTCGGTCCGGACCGGAGTGCCTGTTACTTCAGTGTTGGTTCTCGAAAAAAACGGCGCACATTCTTTGAACCCGAGCATCACCGCGCGCACCATCCGCGCTGTTAAACGATTCGCTTTTCCCGGAATAGCGTTTGATTCGTGAATAAAGGTCGGAATACCGCGAATCCGACCGGCCAATACCGGTGCTGTAGAAGTAAATCCGCCCATGCCGAGAACCACCTGTGGTTTGAACGTCCGGTAGATAGATCGACACAGCGCCAGGCTTTCGTAAAAACGGCGAAGAAAACCAAAAAATGCCGGAGAAAATGGCGACGGCAGCCCCACGGTCGGCAATTTTTCCACCCGGAAACTTTCGCGACCAGAGAGCGCCAGAGCGTCAATGTCTTTCTCGGAAACTAACAGCATCACTTCGTGGCCACGGTCGCGCAGCACTTCTGCCACGGCGATCCCTGGGAAAAGATGTCCACCAGTTCCTCCACATGCGATCACTGCATTCATAAGATCTGCTCCTTCACCTACGACTCATACGACTTATACAATCTATTAAATTCATCCGCGCTAAATACGTGGTGTGACTCGGACACGCATGGCGACCGGTTTCTTGTGCGGCGGCTCGAGAATCCCCTGCCGATATATGTTCAGTAGTAAACCGATCCCAAACATGCACGCGACAAGGTTCGAACCACCATAACTGATGAACGGCAACGGCAACCCTTTGTTCGGCAGGAGCGACGTGGTCACGCCGATATTGACTGCCGCCTGCAACGCCATCAGGGAAACGACGCCGCAGCCTAGAAGCAGGCCGAACCGGTCCTTAGCGTGCAGCGCGATCAGGATGCCGCAAACAATGATGATCACGAACAAAAAGATCACAAGCAGACTGAATCGCAGACCAAGCTCTTCGCCAATAATTGGAAAAATGAAATCAGTGTGTGCGTACGGCAGGTAAAGCATTTTTTGCCGGCCGTTGCCCAAGCCGAGCCCTTCCATTCCACCGCTGCCCCAGGCGATCAATGCCTGCATCTGCTGCAAGCCCGCGTCGTCTTTATAGTTTTCCGGATGAAGGAAGGCGGAGAGTCGCCCCATTCGTTCGGAGATTTGACTGGCGATGATCAGAAGCCCGCCAATGCCGGCGAACGATATGGTGCCGAGCCATAATGGATTCGCGCCGGCTACGAACATGACCACAAACGCCGTGGTTCCCAGCAAAGCCGTCGTCCCCAGATCGACTTCGCCGAGAACGAGCGCCGCCGGGAGGCTAATGATTGCAAGCGGAAGAATAAGTCCAAACAGAACATTGCTCCCCGACTCTTCGCGTCGCGCAAACCAGGCAGCGAGGAAAACGATTGCCGCCAGCTTCGCCAGTTCCGAGGGCTGAAAAGTTGCGGGGCCTAGGGCGATCCAACGGCGCGAACCGTTCAGGCGCATCCCAATATGCGGGAAATAGCAAAGCGCCAGGGCAATGATCGCGAGCGCAAACCACAGCCACCATGTGCGCTGCCAAAAGTGATAATCAATCAGCGCACCAAGGACGCAGACCGCAAGACCAATTCCGAACCAAATCGCCTGACGTCTGATGAAAAAATAGACGTCTCCATGACTGTCGCGCGCAAAGGCGCTCGTGCTGAAGAGCATGACAATCCCGATGACGAGAAGTCCCAGCACGGCGAGAAAAAGAATATAGGCGCTCTTACGATGCATGATCAGGTCGAGTGCGCTCGTTGCTTTGCGTGGTGCACTTCAGTTTTTTTCTCCTTGGGGTTCGCTGCTTTCCCGTTCGTCGTCTTTGCCTTCGCCGTCTTGGGGATTAAGAGTTTTTGGCCGATTCGTAATTTGCGCGGGTCCTCGATATGGTTGAGTTCCATCAGATCGTCATAAGGAACCTTGAGTTTTTTTGCGATCGTCACCGGATTGTCGCCCTTCTTCACGACGTAAGTGTTTCCTGAAGACACAGGCTTGACCGCAACAGCCTTCGCGACGGTGGGTGCGTTCACATGGTCGTCCTTTGAAGAGAACTTCGAAGGAGAATGCAAAGGCTTTGGATCCACGGGAGGTGCGCTCTCCTTTTGCGCCGCTGCAGTTTGCGGCCTGGCGTTGTCGTTATGAATTGCTGCGCTTGCCGTTGCGGCCGATTTAGGCTCTGGGTTTGCTGAAGATGCCGGAACAAACGAATTCTCCCGCGTCTTGATCGCGTTGAATGCGATAATGCCCGACACCGCGACTACGTGGAGAAGCAAAACAATCAGCAGCGCTCGCGACAATTTCATGTTCGGTTCCCGCATTTCTTCAAAGTCCATTCCGGCAGACGCCGCGGATGAGCGGCGCGCAGTCGCAGCCCACAGTTTTCTATGTCGGAAGAAGCGCGGGACCTTCATCATCAGCTTTCAGGCAACGCGCGGACAAGTGCGCGAAATTGATCGCCTCGATCGGCGTAGCTTTTGAACATGTCGAAGGAAGAGGTGCCTGGGGAAAAAAGAACCATTTCCCCGGGTTTTGCGCTTGCATGTGCACGCTCGACCGCGTCGGCAAGCGAGGTAGCGATCTCGGATTCGACCGCGCCAGACCAGGAGCGCCTGATGCTCTCGGCCATTTCGCCGATCAAAATTGTGAATTTGACCTTTTCCTCTACGAGAGACCGAAGCGGATCAAAGCTAAAACCCTTGTCCTTGCCGCCGGCGATCAAGATGACCGGCTTGGTTTGCGCTCGTAACGCCTTCTCCATTGCGTCGAGGTTCGTTGCCTTGGAATCATTCACATACGTGACACCGCTGACTTCGCGCACAAATTCGCAGCGATGCGGCTGCGGCTCATAAGTTGAGAGCGGCGGCACCATCTCCCCAAACGACAAACCGCGCGCCATGCCGACCGCAAGAGTCGCCATCAAATTCTCGATGTTATGCAAACCACGCAGCCTGGTATCAGCCAATCGCAGAACTGATTCGTCCCGGTAAAGAATCGCTCCGTCCGAGAGTCGGAAGTCTCCGCCGTTGGTATACGCACTGAAGGTGATCGTGCGCGAACCGATATTCGGTATTTTTTCGATAGCATTCACGACTGCCACGTCGGCATCGGATTGATTTTCGAAAATGCGCAGCTTGGCCGCGCGATAGTCCGATACCGAGCGGTAACGATCGAGATGGTCCGGAGCGAAGTTAAGCCAGAGACTGATCGATGGATGAAAGGTGCGAATCGTCTCCAGTTGGAACGAACTGACCTCTACAGTGAGCACGTCGAATGGCTGTTTCTCGCGCGCTACTTCCGACAGAGGTTTTCCAATATTCCCGCAGGCAATCGTTCGCTGGCCACAGGCACTCAGCATTTGCGCGAGCAGTTCCGTCGTGGTCGTTTTGCCGTTCGTGCCAGTGACAGCGATGACCGGAATCTTGTCGCAAAAACGCCAGCCTAGTTCGAGCTCGCCAATGATATCTATCCCCCGGGCCGAGAAATTGCGCACCAATCGCGAAGCCGGATCGATGCCCGGGCTAAGGATCGCCATTTCGTAACTGGACGAGTCTTCGTCCGCCGCCGCTCCGCAGATCACGCGCACATCCTGGGCTCGCAGATTGTCGATGGTCGATTTAAGCAAGTTCTTCTCTCCTGCGCTGTCGAGGACCGTGACCTGCGCACCTTCCGATCTGAGTAGCAGCGCCGCAGCGCTTCCACTCAATCCCGCACCTAGAACAGCGATGTTCTGATTCTTGTAGCGCATGTTTTATCTCAATTTCAGTGTCGCAAGACCAAGCAACGCAAAAATGATCGAGAGAATCCAGAACCGGACGATCACCGTGTTTTCCTTCCAGCCAGTCAATTCGAAGTGATGATGAAGCGGAGACATGACGAAAATGCGTTTGCCGGTCAGTTTGAAACTCATCACCTGTAAAATCACGGAGACGGCTTCGATCACGAAAACGCCGCCTACGACAGTCAAGAGCAACTCCTGCTTGCAGCAGATCGCCACGACGCCAATCATGCCACCGATGGAGAGCGACCCGGTGTCACCCATGAAAACCTTCGCCGGAAAACAATTGAACCAGAGAAAGCCCAGGCCCGCGCCGATCAGCGCGGAGCAGACCACGGTCAGTTCTCCGGCGAATGGATAAAATGGGACCTGTAAATATTCGGCGATTCTAAAATTCCCAGCAGCGTAAGAAAGCAAAGCATAAGCAAAGGCCACGGTGACGGTGCAACCAATCGCCAGCCCATCGAGTCCGTCGGTGAGATTGACGGCATTCGAGGAACCAACAATCACGAGGAGAAAAAATGCGAAGGTAAACCAGCCCATGTTCGCGATCACCGGCGCCTTGACGAACGGCACGTAAAGCGCACGCGCCTGCACTTCGAGTAACGGACTGCTGAGGAACACGCCAGTGACAATGCCCGCTAAAGCAATCTGAAAAACCAGTTTGATCCTGCCGCTGATGCCATCGGACTTCTTCTTCGTCACCTTGAGGTAATCATCAGCGAAACCGAGAGCGCCGAGATAAATCATGCAAAACAGGACCAGCCAAACGAAACGGTTATCGAGGCGGGCCCAGAGAAGGCTCGACACAAAAACCGACCCGATAACCAGCACGCCACCCATGGTTGGCGTTCCTTGTTTACCGCCGTGCAGTTCAGCCAGGCGATGGACTTCCGCTGCGCCGCGAATCGGTTGCCCCAACTTGAGCGCAATCAGAATTCGAATAATGAAATTCCCGAACATCAAGGTGAGCAGGAACGCGGTTACCGCTGCGGCAATCGCTCGGAACGTGACGTAAAGGAACACGTTGAACCCGATGAACCGGTCGCTCAGGTGATGGAGGAAGTACATCATGGCGAATTGGCGGCTATCGACTGCGGATTGCGAAACGCTTCAATTACTCGCTCTGTTCGTGCGAGACGACTGCCCTTGATGAGAACGAGATCTCCGGGAGCAGCGACTTCGGCCAATAATTCAGCGGCTTCAGCAGTCGATGCTACGGTCAAGCTGTTCTCTAGTCCGGCCTGTTTCGCTGCTTCGGCGATAGTCGCAGCCACATTTCCGATGGCAATCAGATGATCGACCTTTAGCGCAGCGGCGGTTTCGCCCACTTCGCGATGTCCGCGCTCCGATTTATCGCCCAATTCAAGCATCTCGCCCAATACAGCGATTCGCTGCCCCTCCGCATCCAACTCGACCAGTGTTCGCAACGCCGCCTTCATGGAGTCGGGGTTTGCGTTGTAACTGTCATCCAGGAATTGCACGCCGCGGATTTCCTTAACTTGCAAACGCGCCTTCGTAAGTGGCGCTGCGACCAGGCCGGCGGCGCATTCTTCCAGGGAAAGACCGAAGATACGACCGGCTGCCACGGCGAGCAGCGCGTTCTGCACCATGTGCAAACCGGGCACGGGCAATTGCGCCCGGCAGCGATGTCCACCCTCTAGAATCGTGAAATCCGTTCCGCTGCCACTCTGATTGACTTCGCTGGCGCGAATCGAGCCAGCCCCTATGCCAGCTAAAATCACTTTGCCGCGTGCGCGAGCAGCGATCCCTTTGGTAAATGGATCGTCAGCGTTCAAAATCAGCGTTCCCTCGGCGCCGACGGCTTCTGCAAGCGCGCCTTTCTCCTCCGCGATTTTTTCGCGCGACCCCATGAACTCGATATGCGCGACACCAATATTTGTAATAATCCCAACGTCCGGCGCGGCTACTTTCGCCAGCGCGGAAACTTCGCCGGGATGATTCATTCCGATCTCCCAGACTGCGACTTCATCCTGCGAGGTGGCTTCGAGAATTGTTCGAGGCAAGCCGACGTGATTATTGAAATTTCCCTGTGTTTTGGTGACTCGAAACCGGCGGGCGAGAACTGCCGCAGCGAAGTCTTTCGTACTGGTCTTTCCGTTGCTTCCGGTAATCGCGACCACACGTAGCGCCAGTGACTTCCGGTAATTTGCCGCGAGCTGCTGATACGCCAGCAGCGTGTCTTTTGCGCGA
>Ga0114129_10008098_pt1 | contig 14978 bp, 12 predicted proteins | sample RhiMetdeltSRZDD1_FD_80071 | JGI IMG/M metagenome (GOLD analysis project Ga0114129, IMG submission 80071) | Populus rhizosphere microbial communities from Tennessee, USA - Rhizosphere MetaG P. deltoides SRZDD1 (version 2) (version 2) | ecosystem: Host-associated > Plants > Roots > Rhizosphere >...
ACGCCGCCCGACGGGATCCTCACCCGGCCAATACCGGCGCGCCATAGCTTCGGTGACCACAGCAACGGGCGGGACGCGCGCGTTATCCTGTTCGGTGAACGTGCGACCGCGCAGCACGCGCATGCCCATCACCCCGAAGTACCCAGTCGACGCGATATTCGTCTGGATCGTGGGTACGCGCGACTGCGCTTCGCTCTCGTGCCCCTCGATGGTCACCGTTGACGTGCCCCGAGTACCCTCGAACGGCAGGGCGACCGTGGCCGCGACGTCCGTCACCCCTGGGAGCGCTCGTGCGCGGCGCAGCACCTCATCGAAGAAGGCGACTCGAGCAGCGTGTGTGAAGTATTTCCCGTCCTTCGGGATATTGGGCTGCGGCAGCCATAACCCCACCGTCACGACGTTTTGCGGATCGAAGCCGAGCTCGACGCGTTGCAGCTTCCACAGGCTTCGCATCAGCAACGCGGCTCCGACGAGAAGCATGAGGGCCAGGGCGAATTCGGCAACCACGAGCGCGGATCGCAGCATCCGGCGTCCGCCGGCGCTGCCCCGCGCCCCTTCCTTCAGCGCATCGTTCACGTCGACGTGCGAGAACTGCAGCGCGGGAATGGTTCCGAAGATCACCGCGGTCGCCAGCGCAAGGATGGCATTGAACACCAACACGCGGGCATCGATGGCAATCTCGGAAAGGCGCGGAAGACCCACGGGCACGAGAAACAGAAGAATCTCGAGAAGCCATACCGTCACGGCTGCGCCGGCGACGCCGCCGATCGCGGCCAGCACGAAGCTCTCGGTCAGGAGCAACCGCACGAGCCGCACGCGCGACGCTCCAAGAGCCCGGCGCATTGCCAGCTCGCGCTGACGCGCGGACGAGCGAGCCAGCAGCAGATTGGCAATGTTCGCGCACGCGATCAACAACACGAATCCGACCGCGCCGAACAACAGCAGCAGCGCCGGTCTGACGGCGCCAACCAGATCCTCCTGAAGCGGAATCAATCGAGGCGTCCAGCCGGAGCGCGGCGGGTAGTCATTTGGATATCCGGCGCGCAGTCCTGCGCCGAACGCCGCCAGCCGCTGACGTGCGTCCTGGAGCGAGATCCCGGAGTGAAGTCGCGCGACCGCTCCGGTCATGAAGTATGCGGTGCGTTGCGGCGGCGCCTGAAATGGTGTCGCGCTGAAGTTGCATGGAGCCCACACATCGACGTCCGTCAATACGGCACGTCCGGGATGCTTGAACCCTGGCGGCAACACGCCAACAACCGTGTACCAGTCGTTGTCGATCCTGAGCTTGCGGCCGATCGCATCGGGCGCCGCGCCAAACCGACGGCGCCACAACTCGTCGCTGATGACGACCACTTCGGTGATGCCCGGTGCGTTGTCTTCCGGTCCGAACAACCGTCCGAGTTGAGGCCGAGCGCCGAGCACATCGAAGTATGAGGGGCTGGCAAGCAGAACTTCGACGCGCTCGGGCTCGTCCACCTCGGTCAGGTTCGCGTTGATCGCCCACACGCCGGCGATGCCATCGAAGAGACCGGAGCGATCGCGATAATCCGCGAGCTCCGGCGCCGAGAGACCGACGTCCGACACGGTGATCGCGGCGAAGTCCGCGGTGATACGCACGAGTCGATCCGGATTCGCATACGGAAGCGGGCGCACGACGACGGCGTTGACCACGGTGAAGATCGCGCTGTTGGCGCCAATCCCGAGAGCCAGCGTGGCAACCGCGACGAGCGTGAAGCCGGGCGACTTGATCAATCCCCGCCACGCGAACCTCAAATCCTGAAAGATCGTGTGGAACATGGTCCGAATCGCAGGGGCAAACCCTGCGCCACGCCGATCGGCCCACCGGGCTGGAAATAGGGCCGGATTTCGTGTTTGTAAGGCTTCGGTTCTCCGATTCCGGGACCCGCTTGTTCGAAAGCGAACACCACCGATAGACGGGAACGCCGGCCTGTGCACGTTTGCTCGGTGTGTTCCGTCAAAACAGTAATGGCATGGCCCTTGGACAACGACGGCACCGGCATGAACGCCACGTGCGACACCTCACCACGCATCCTGATCGCAGACGACCAGCCCGATCTGCTGGACGCGCTGCGTCTTCTTCTCAAGGGACAAGGGATCCAGATCGACGCCGTCACCTCGCCGGACGCTGCGCTCGCGGCGCTGCAGGCGCGACCGTTCGATCTGGTGTTGATGGATCTCAATTACACCGGGGATACGACATCCGGCCGTGAAGGCATCGATCTGCTCGCACGCGTGCAGGCGCTCGATCGTCTGCTCCCGGTGATCGTGATGACCGGCTGGGGCAGCGTCGATCTCGCAGTGGAGGCGATGCGGCGCGGCGTCCGCGATTTCGTGCAGAAGCCGTGGGACAACGCACAACTGATCGCCACCTTGAAACACGAGATCGAAGAGGGACGTGCGCGGCGCCGGCGGGATGCCGCCGAACAGCGCGAGCTGGCTGAGGCTCTGAAAATCCAGCAGCGGCTGCTGCCGCAGCAGGTGCCGCAAATCGACGGATGGGAACTGGCGGTTTCGTGGCAGCCGGCGTCCGGCGTTGGAGGGGACTGCTTCGACACGATTCGCTTCGGCGACACGCGTCTCGGCATGTCGATCGCCGACGTCGTCGGGAAAGGCATTCCCGCGGCGTTGTTGATGTCCAATCTGCAGGCGGCCGTTCGTGCGTTCGCGTCCGAAGTCGTCGAGCCGCGCGAACTGTGCCATCAGGTCAACCGGATCCTCTGCGGCAACATCGCCGAAGGACGCTTCATCAGCTTCTTCTATGCGATGTTGGACGCGGCGGCAGGCATGCTGACCTACACGAACGCAGGTCACTACCTTCCGATGCTCGTTCGTGCGAATGGCGTCCACGAGCGCCTCGGCATTGGCGGACCTGTGCTGGGTGTGATCGCGGACGCTGACTACGATCAGGCCCAGGTCTGGTTGTCCGCCGGCGACAGACTCGTGCTGTTCACCGACGGCTTGACGGAAGCGCGCAGCAAGAACGATGAAGAGTTTGGCGAGCAACGGCTCCTCGACAAGGTGATCGAGCATCGCGCCTGCAGCGCCCCGGCGCTCCAGGCCCGCCTCGCTGACGCCGTCGCCGTCTTCACCGGCGGCCGGCTGCAGGACGACGCGACGCTCATGGTCCTGGCGGCCGACCTGGGTTGAACGTACATATTGGGGTGACGAACCGCACTCACGTGGGACGGGCGAAAGCACGCTTGACGAGCCCAACCGGTGCGTCCGATAGTGCTCGCATGCGCAAGGCGTGGGTGCCTCCCACACGCTGGATATTTGGCGTCGCGACAGTCCTCGGGCTCTTCTCCACGTTGCAGGCGGTTCGGCTCACGACCCTCAATTCCAAGGAGGGCATGCCGCTTCAGCTCGGCAAGCTGCTGATCCTGAACCTGGCGTTCTGGTACGTCCCGGCCCTCCTCACACCCAGCATTGTCGCGGTCGCGCGGCGCTTCCGGCTCGATGGCGAGCGCCGTTTGCGCGCGATCGCCGTTCACGCGGTGGCCGCGTTCGGCTTCATGGTCGTTCGTTTCATCGCCATGCTGGGCGTCCGGCTCCTGCTCTGGACCGACGCGATCAAATTGGTCACGTCGTGGACGTATCTCCAGCGGCAGTTCCTCCTCGACGTGGACTGGTTTCTCATGGTCTACGGCGTGATTGTTGGCATCAGCCACGCCATCGCGTACTACCACGAGACCGAGGAACGGAAGCTCAAGGAAGCGCGCCTCGAAACGCGTTTGATGGAAGCGCAGTTGAAAACGCTCCAGGCGGAGCTGCATCCACATTTCCTGTTCAACACGCTGCATGCCATCTCGACGCTCATCCACCGCGATCCCGAAGCGGCAGATCGGATGATCAGCCGCTTGAGCGACCTGCTTCGCATCACGTTCGACCGCAGCGGCGAAGCCAAGGTCACGCTGAAAGAAGAGATCGAATTCCTCCAGAAGTATCTGGACATCGAGCAGACCAGGTTCCCCGATCGGCTGACGGTGCGCGTCGAGATCGACCCCGATTCGCTCGACGCGGAGGTCCCGCGCATGATCCTGCAGCCGCTCGTGGAAAACGCGATCAAGCATGGGATTGCGCCGAACGCCGATCGCGGCCACCTGCAGATCACCGCGGGCCGTCAGGACCAGACGCTGTGGATGGAAGTGCGCGACAACGGCGCCGGGCTTCACGGCGGAACGCTGAAGAGGCTGCGCACCGGCGTCGGCCTCTCGAACACGCGTGCGCGGCTGGAGTGCCTGTACTCCGGTCAGCACCGCCTCGAGTTCACCGACCTGCACGGCGGCCTCGCCGTGCGCCTTGAAATCCCATTCCAGCGGCATGCCGCCCCGGGATCCGCGGCGGACTTTCGCGTCGCTTGAGCCGCTATGCACACTGCACCGACACGAGTTCTGATCGTCGACGATGAACCGCTCGCGCGCGAGCGCCTGCGAACGCTGCTTGCCGACGAACCGGGCATCAAGGTGACTGGCGAGGCCAGCGACGGCAGCACCGCGGTCGAGGCCATCCGCACCCTGGCCCCCGATCTCGTCTTCCTCGACGTGCAGATGCCAGGCTCGACTGGCTTCGACGTGATCGAAGCCGTCGGCGCCGACAAGATGCCGTCCGTCGTTTTCGTCACCGCGTACGATCGCTACGCGCTGCGCGCCTTCGACGTCCACGCGCTCGACTACCTCCTGAAGCCGTTCGATCGGGAACGCTTTAGGCAGGCGCTCACGCGCGTCCGCCTGCATCTCGAACGGCGCACCGGCGGAGACCTCGAGCGCCGGCTGCTCGCGCTCGTCAAGGATTTGAAGCCGGGGCACACACGCGTCGATCGCTTCGTGGTGAAGTCAGGCGGCCGCGTCTTCTTCGTACGGAACGACGAGATCGATTGGATCGAGGCGGCCGGAAACTACGTCAAGCTGCACGTGGGGACAGACGCGCACCTGTTTCGTGAAACAATGAACGCTGTCGAGGCCCGGCTCGATCCTGATCTGTTCTTCCGCATCCATCGCTCCCACATCGTCAACATCGAGCGCATCCGCGAGCTGCAGCCCTGGTTCAACGGCGAGTACGTCGTGTTTCTCAAGAACGGCACCCGCCTGACGCTCAGCCGCGGGTATCGAGAGAAGCTTCAGGAACGCGTGGGCCGGACGATCTGACAGACTACCGGGTCCATCCAACCGTCAACGCCGTGCGCCCGTCGCGAAGGCCCCTGGCAAGGTCGATCCGCATCACCTCCGTGCCGGCAAGGGAAATTCGAAGCCCCGCGCCAGCGTCGACCTGGATGCGACGATCCGTCGACGGTAGTCCGTGCGCTGCTCGTGCGACATCGACAAAAGCCGCTGGCGCAAACCGCACCGGCCAGCGAACCGGTCGAGTCCATCGCCGCCATTCGCCGCTGCCAAACATCAGCTGACGTCCGAACACGCCGCCGCCGATGATGCCGTCCTCGAGGAGCGGATGCGCGCGCAAGAGCACGTCCCGTGCGTGACCCGTATCGGCGCCCGGCCACAGCGACGCCGGAGAGTCCACGCTCGCCTTTTGAATTCCGGATGTGATGAGCCACACCGAGCCGTCGGACGCGTTCGACGAACGCCACGTCAGTTGCAGCGAGACCGAACCGAAGGGCTGCTCATTACCGAGCCACAGACTGCCGTGACTCTCGAACGCAAGTCGATCCCGCACGGGCCAGAACTCGAGGCCTCCGGCTACTGCACCCGTCACGCCCCGGCCCTGCCATCGATCGAGTGATGCTCCACCCTCCACTCGAGTCCGTGCCGACGTCCAGTTCGAGATCGTCAGACCCGCCGACGTGCGGATCTCTTCGAATGGAATGCGTCCGAACGTCTGCGTCTCTCTGAACGCATCGAGTCGCCACACGCCGCCGCCAAGGAGACGCGGTGCGGGAGCGGCCACCGAAAGCCCGACGCGCGGTCGATGCTGCCACCAGCGCCAGGAGGCGGTTATCAGCTCTCCTCCTCCGCTCGGACTCGCGAAGCCCGCCGTCAGCTCCCGGTCCGTGAGGGACCGCAAGCCAAGACCCGCGAGGGCGAGGCGACTCGAAGGAGCGGCCGACTTTTCCACGAGCGCGACATCGACTTGCGCGCGCCCGCTCTCCAGCGGATGAAAGCTCACGCGTGCCCCGCGGATCGACGGCACCTCGCGAATTCGACGCTCGGCCAGCCACAGCCGATCCGGTGTGACGACGATGCCGGCCGGGACGTCCGCCGCCGACGCGATGATGGCGTATCGAGTGCGCTCCAGCCCTTTGACGTCGACGAGATCGGCTTTCGGTTCGCCGATGTGATTCCACGCGCCCAGCGCCGCGATGTCGCGATGACGCAGGTATGCGGCGGTTCCAAGGATCCGCCACGCATGCTCGTCGGTGTCGTCGCGGTTGACGGCCTCGCGCGCCTGGTCTTCGGCCGCCTCCCACTTTCCATCGAGCGCCGACAGACCGGCCATCTCTCTCAACGGCGCGCTTTCATCCGGGCACGCATCCGCGGCGGTCTGAAACACGACACCGGCGGCGGTCCGCTCTCCCGCCTGGGCAAGTCGAACGCCTTCGTCGACCAGCCCGGCGCACGCTCCGCCCGACGTCGAGACGCTCGCGTTCTTGACGGTCGTCGCTGGCAGCGGAGCCGGCGGCAAGGCAACCATCATCCAACGATCCGCGCGCTCCCAGGCGTGCAGGAACGATGCGCGTTCCAAAACGCGAAATGGCGCGCGCGCAGGGTCGTGCACGATGACGCGCCCACCCATCCATCCAACGAGAACGACGTAATGAAACCTGCCGGGTCGGTCCTCGATCAACGCGATCACCGGTCGACCCCGGGCGAGATGTTGCACAAGGCGAGCTTCGTCACCAGCGCCGGCGAGCGTGGTCCAGTGCCGCCGCTTCAGCGCCGCCTCCAGCGCGGCCGTGCGAATGCCACCGGCGTCGCGGTCGACGAGCGTGGCGAACGCGTCAGCAAAGATGTCGCGTTCGCCCCAATAGCGCATGACCATCGCTGCCGCGGCTCCGCCGCAGAGCGCTTCCGATTGTGGGAGGTACGGAACGTCGAGGACTCGATTCGCGGATCCATCCTGGGCGCGGGCGGGCGCCGGAACCATTCCTGCGCCAGCGGCCGACAGCAGCAGCGCCAGCACCCGCACGCGCGACACAGCAAGGATCACGCGATCGCCACGATCAAGAGAATTATCAGCAGGATGATGATGATCGTCGTCGTCGAGATGACGATCGTCGACGCGCCACCTGCGAGCTGCTGGTCGACTGACCGCGCCTGACTGGCCATCTCGCGGAGGTCGTCACCCTGGAGGCTAGCGATCGCGGCTTCGGCTTTCTCGAGCGAGAGACCGGCCTTCGCCGCCACGTCCTTGACTTCGCTGCGCTGTAGAAGGTTTCGGATCGCATCGCGATCGGCCTGATCCTGGCTGACGCGCCGTTGCACCGCCTGATCGAGCGCCGATTTGTTGATGACGTGGGTCTGCTGGGCCCAAGCCGCGGGCGCGCACAGGGTGAGCGCGAGGGTCGTGCCAAGGATTCGCCGAAGCATGCGCATGAGATACCTCCTCCAAGAAAGCATTCAGACGTACATCTCTGCAGTTCCCCAAAGCATCTTCCATGCCGCTCGAAACTCGCGAGCGGATGAGGTTGGTGCCGTGGGACCTGTAGTATTGCTGAACACAGTGCCCGATCGATTTGTTCAATCGGGTCACGCGCTCAAGAGCTTCTCGAGTTCCTCGACGTGCGCGGCGCGGGTGATCGCGTCCTGACGGTCGACCAGCCCGCTCTTGACCAGATGCGCCAGAGACTCCTCGAGCGTGAACGAACCGTGGCGGCGCGTAATCGTCATCTCCTGATGCAGGTGCTGGAGCGCGTTCCTGCGGATGTGCTGCCGCGCACCGTAGCCGACCATCAGCAGTTCGGCGGCCGGAACGAGACCGCCCCCCGCCCGCGGAATCAGCATCTGAGTCATCACCGCGGCAAGCGCCATCGCGAGCTCCTGACGGATCGTGTTCTGACGCTCGGCGGGAAACGAGTCCGCAATGCGCCCGACGGTCGAGGCCGCGTCCGTCGTGTGCACCGTGGATAACACGAGATGCCCCGTCTCGGCAGCCGCCAGCGCGATTCGCATCGTTTCAGGATCCCGCATCTCGCCGACGACAATCACGTCCGGTGCCTGCCGGAGAGCGGCGCGCAGCGCCGTCGGAAAATCCGGCGCATCGACTCCGATCTCCACCTGCTCGACGATGCTCGACTGGTGAGCGTGCTCGTACTCAATCGGATCTTCGATCGTGATCACGTGCCGCGGCGCGCGCCGGTTGATCTCTTCGACGAGCGCCGCAAGCGTCGTCGACTTGCCCGATCCGGTCGGCCCGCCGACGAGCACGAGCCCGCGCGGCAGCTGGGAAAGCAACTCGACGTTGGGCGGTAGATTCAGCGTGGCCAGCCTGGGCACGCGCGCGGGGAGCGCGCGAATCGCTGCGGCGGCACGCCCGCGCTCGCGGTGCAGGTTGATTCGGAATCGGCCGATGCCTGATACGCTGAAGGAGCCGTCCGCGACGAGACCCTGGCGATAGGCCTTGCGCGCGTGAGGCGGCAGCGCAGGCAGGACGGACTCTTCGACGTCCTCACCGTCCACCGGCCCTTCCGCGAGCGGCCGCACGCGGCTGTCCACGCGAATCGAGGGAGGGGCGCCGGGCACGAGCAGGAGATCGCTTCCGCCCGCGTCCACGAGGATCCGCAGCCAGCGCTCCAGCCGCCCTGTATCACCGGTCGCCGGCCCCGGGGCGTCTCTCGAGGCATGCAGCTCGGCGATCAGCTGATCGATGGCCTCGTCGTCGCGCGACTCCACGCCCGTATCGTAGATCCTTCGACCAACCATTTCCATCGCCGCGCCGTCCAAGCATGATATATAGGGCTCCTGCATATGGAGGTTCGAGGCCGTGTCCAGCCGTGCCATCGAGGAAGCGAAGAAAGGCAGCGCGGAGATTGTCATCCTGGCGATCGTGGAGGACGACAGCCATCACGGATATGAGATCGCAAAGCTGATCGAGCAACGATCCGACGGGGGCCTCCGCTTCACGCTCGCGTCGCTCTACGCGACGCTCTATCGGATGGAGGATCGCGGCTGGATCAAGGGGCGCTGGATCGAGAAACCGGGACAGCGACGCCGGTGCCACTACCGCATTACCGACGCCGGCCGCAAGGTCCTGGCCGAACAGCGGGCGGACTGGAGCCGCTTCGTCGTAACGCTCGGACAGCTTGCCGGGGTGAAGTACGCGTGAAGGGTGCAGTCTTATGAACTCCGAGCACGATTGGAAAGCACTCGTCAGCCGGCACGCCGCCGCGAGCGGCGTCCGCAACCTGGCGTCGCACACGATCGACGAACTTGCGGCGCACCTCGAGGACATCTATCTGGCGGCGCGCGCCGCCGGACACTCCGATGCGGACGCACGTCGCGCGGCCGAGAACGCGCTCGCGGAATCGTCGCTGTCGGCCGTGCCGCGCTCGAGAACGCGCACACCTGACTCCAGGATCGACGCCGCCGAACCGGCGGGACGTGGATTCACCGGACTTGCAGGAGACCTTCGCTTCGCGTGCCGTCAGCTGCGCCGGGCTCCGTCGTTTGCTGCCATCGCAATTGCCACGCTCGGACTCGGCGCGGGCGCCGCCACCGCGATCTTCAGCATCGTCGATACCGTGCTCCTGCGGCCGCTCCCCTTCCGTCAGCCGGAGCAGCTCGTCATGCTCTGGGAGAGCAACGCTGAAAAGGCGCTGCCCAAGGAGCGTGTGTCTCCTGTCAACTTCATGGACTACCGCGGCGTTACCGCGGCGTTCGTGGATGGTGCGGCCTGGTGGCGGCCGGAGATCAATCTCTCCGAACCAGGCACCGAGCCCGTTCGAGTCAGCACGATCGAAACGAGCGCAAACCTGTTTCAGATTCTTGGCATCTCCCCACAGCTCGGACCGGGCTTTCCGTACGACGGTCCGTTCTACTCACAGGACCGGATTGCCGTCATCAGCGATCGTCTGTGGAGACAGCAGTACAAGGCGGACCCATCGATCGTCGGCAGGATCCTCCACGTCAACAACGGCGCTTACGCGATCGTCGGCGTGATGCCGCCGCGCTTCAACTTTCCCGACGAGGTGGATCTGTGGCTGCGATTGGGCTGGGACCTGACGAAGCACAGTCGCGGCGCCCACTTCATGGAAGCCGTCGCTCGACTCAGGGCTGGCACGACGCCGGATCAGGCGGCGCGCGAGCTGACGTCTTTGAGCAGCCGCCTCGGTGACGAAAACCCGGCAACCAACCGCGGCTGGATCGCTCGGCCGGTGCCGCTGCTCGAGGACATGCTGGGCTACTATCGACCTGCTCTCTTCGTTCTTCTGGGCGCCGTCGCACTCCTTCTCGTGACGGCGTGCTCGAACGTCGCGAGCCTGCTTCTGGCGCGCGCGACCGTCCGCGCGCGCGAGATTGCGGTCCGCGCCGCTCTTGGCGCATCGCGGGGACGCCTGGTGCAGCAGATGCTCGTGGAAAGCCTGCTGCTCGCGTCCGCAGGCACCGTCGCCGGCGCGGCAGGCGCGCTCACGCTGCTGAAGCTCGCGATCGCCTGGCTGCCCGTTCCCGTACCACGCCTCGCGCAAACCACGATCGACCTTCGTCTCCTCGGATTCGCGCTGCTCGTTGTGGCCGCGACCGCGATCTTCTTCGGCCTGGTGCCCGCGTTGGTCCTGTCCAGAACGCAGGCGGCAGAGGCGCTGAAGGATGGAACGCGAACGGCCACCAGCGCACGCGGACGAAGATGGAACCGCGCACTGGTTGTGTTGGAAGTCGCGCTCGCAAGTGCCGTGCTCGTCGCCTCGGCCCTGCTCGTACGCAGCGTGACTCGGATGATTCAGGCACCGACAGGTGTCGTCTCCGACAATGTCACGACTGCAACGCTGCAGCTGACGGGCGCCGGATATCCCGACTGGCCCAGAGTCGATCAGTTTTATGTCGCGCTGCTCGAGAGCGTGCGGCGACAGCCAGGGATCGAGGCTGCCGGAACGACGACGGCTCTGCCGCTGGATTCGGGCTGGCGTCTCCCGTTCAGCATCGAAGGACGGCCCGCCGCGCGCGTGAACGAAGATTCGATCGCACAGCATGTGAGCGTCAGCAGCGGATACTTCGAGTCGTTTCGCGCGACGGCCGTCTCCGGACGCTTCTTCACGGGCGACGACCGCGCCGACACCGAGCCCGTCGTGGTCGTCAATCAGACGTTCGCGCGCCGCGTGTTTCCCGGCGACGAAGCCGTCGGCCATCGCATCATTTCCAGCGCGCGATACATCGGCCCGCTTGGCCAGAATCTTCTCGGTCGTGGTCCGTTCCGGATCGTCGGCGTCGTGGCCGACATCCATCAGGCACCGCTCGGCCAGCGAGGCGAGCCGGTGATCTATCACACGTCGCGCCAGTTCCCGTTTCGCGCGACGACGATCGTGATCCGCGGCGCAGCGGGCGCTGCGGTCGCCGACGCGCTGCGAGGAGCCGTACGTGGACTCGACCCGTCGCTGCCGCTGAGCAACGTGCGATCGATGAACGAGCGGATGATGTTGAAGACGGCCGCGCCGCGTCTGCTGATGTCCGTCCTCGTCACGTTCGCCGTGCTCACGGGCACCCTGGCCGGAATTGGCGTGTACGGTCTGCTGGCCTGTCTCGTGAACGAGCGCCGGCGAGAGCTGGCGATCCGGCTGGCGCTTGGTGCCAGGCCAGGCGCGCTCGCACGTATCGTCGCGGTGCAGGCGCTCGTGCTGGCCGCGGCAGGCGTCGTGGTCGGTCTGGGCACTTCGCAGCTCGCGAGCGGGCTGCTGCGGGCGGTTCTCTTTCAGACCCGCACGACCGATCCGGGCGCAATGGCTGCGGCCGCCGCGATTCTGCTCTGCGCCGCTATCGTGGCGTCGATCGGGCCTGCGTACCGGGCCGCCAGCGTGCCGCCGGCCGAAGGACTCAAAACTGAATGAAGGTTACGTCCGCAGTTCACCGCGACGCAGCTGTCTGTACATCTCCAGCGCCTCGCGAATGATCCGGACCGCGTCGGAGGGGCCCAGCAGGTCTTCGACGACGACCTGCTTGTGCTCGAGGACCTTGTAGTCTTCGAAGAATCGTTGAATCTCGCGGAGCTGGTGCGCGGGAAGCTGACTCTTGTCGGTGTACTCTGCAAAGGCAGGGTCGCGCACGCTGATTGCGACGATCTTGTCGTCGATCCCTTTTTCGTCTCGCATGCGCATGACGCCAATCGCGCGCGCTTCCACGAGCGTCAGCGGGTACACCGGTTCCTGGCCGATCACGAGCGCGTCGAGCGGATCGCCATCGTCACAGAACGTTCGCGGAATGAAGCCGTAGTCGGCCGGATAGTGCACTGCGCTGTACAAGACGCGATCCAGACGAAGAAGTCCGGTTTCCTTGTCCAGCTCGTACTTGTTCTTGCTGCCCTTGGGAACTTCGATGACGACAGGAAATGCGGTTTCGATGACCGCGTCGTCGACGTAGCTGTCGTGCCACGGATGCATCGAGGACCTTATTGGATCGGGCGCGCCTTCAACGCCTCGACGTCCCACCCTGCGAGCCGCGCGCCGGATTGATACGCGCTCTCCAGGAACTCGAGGACCACGGTTCCCGGATCCAGCTGCGTGCGGACCGCTTCGTACGGCAGGACCGCGAGCGAGCTGGCGTTGCGCGGCTGCCACGCCGCCTCTTTGGGCATCAGGCGGGAAGATGCAAGCCCCGCGGGCTCGGGAGCCGTATACGAATAGAACGCGGCCTGAGGGAACGTTGGATCCCCGGCCCAGAACCCGAAGCTCACCACTTCGTGCGAGTACGCTTCTCGAGTGACGCGATCCGCTCCCGGCATTTCGGGCGCGCGCCGGCCGGAAAACCGTGTCACCGCCAGATCCATGCTGTGCCAGAACAGATGAACGGGACTCGTCTTGCCCGTGAAGCGTCCGCTGAACGAATTCAGCCATCCATCGGCTGCGAGCAGCACGCGGTGGAAGCGCGCGACGGCCTCGGGGTCGTAGGTGTTGTGCTGAGTGTCCGTCGGAAACGGCTCCGTGAGGTGCGGTATGCCGTACGGGCGTGCGAGGATTCGCACCTCGATGCCCAACGTCCGAAGCTCCGCGAAAACGCGCTGATAGAACGTCGCTACTGATTCCCCCGACAGCGGAATGCTACTTGTTCGACCGTCGTCCGCGCGAATGACGAGCTGATGATCGACGAAGTCGAATTCCATCTCGAATCCGCCAAACTTCCACGGAATCGGTCCTGTCGTGGCTCCTCGAGCCGAAGGATAGAGCGCCACGTGCCACCAGTGATTCCGCGGGGGCGACAGTCGCAGCCGTACCTTGCCCACAATCTGGAAGAAGAGGTGGAGCGTGTCGAGGGTATCCTGCCAGTCCTCCAGCCGTAGCGGCGGCAACTCGGGGTTCACATCTGAAGCTTATCGCACCGCACGAGCCTCAGGAGGCCTGAAGGCGTGCGACTCGCGGTTCAGGCTTGCCCTCCCAGACGAACTCGTAGTGCGCGGCAGCCCGAACGTTATTCACGAGCGGCGGACGGAAGCACGCGATACAGTCGCCGCCGGGGTGGCGGACGCTTGGATACACGACCCCATGCGATCCAGCCGCGAAAAGCCGTTTTGCCAATTCCTGGGATGCGCGATACGACGCTGGGTCCAGGAAGGGGGCGAAGGCTGAGTTCTCGCCGCGCAGATCGTGAAACGTCGTGCGGAAGTCGGCTCGATACAGCCGCATCTCCATCCGCGCATCGCTAACGCCCACCTCGCGCAGCTCGCGTCCGCGATGGAAGATGGATTCGGCGAGCGCTGTCTCGAGGCGCCGGCCCGCATACCACGCCCCACGGTCGGGACCGGCGAACCTGGTCCCAGCCGGGTTGGGATGGCAGAACGCCGCCATAATGACCGACGCCATCGGGCGACCAGCGACCCATTCATCCGGAGGCACCGCGTGAATCAGACCGACCTCTGAATTGACGCGATCGTTGGTCCAGCTCTCCAGCTCGAGTACGGCGTCGAGATCTTCGCGTGACGCGACCCCGTCGAACAATCCGACCGACGGATACCGGCTTGGAACGAGACGCGCTGTGTCGCGCCAGTAGACGCGGGAAATCGGCGGCGTCGAGTCCATCAGCCGCGCCGCGCGTCGAGCAGCCGGCGGGTTTGAAGCAGCCCGTCGATACCGCCGTCCACCATGAGCGCGAGCGCCGGCCGGCCGCCGAAGATTTGATGGGCGTTGGGCAACCGCACCCAGCGATCCGCCAGGCCAGGATCCGGATACAGAACCTGCAAGGCTTTATAGATACCGAAGAGCAGAGAAACACGGGTCAGCGTATCGAAGGACAACGTCCCGAAATCGCCGGCTTTGTACTTGTGAAACGTGGATGCGGCGGGCCAGCCCAGAAGCGCCCGCTGCTCCGCGACGCTGAGCGACCAGGCGTCGGCGATCCGGAAGAACGTCCGAAGCGCCGGACCCGAGAGCCGGCGGCGGACGGACGGATCCGCTCGTTGTTCCGGTGGGATAACCGGGAGCGAGGCGGCGCTGGCCGCGCGAGCGGGCCGAGACTCCATATATGGAGATCATAGTCCATATCTGGTCTCAGCGCAACGGCCCGCGCTGGCACGAACTTGGCTGTTCGATTGTTCCATGCGGGTCGTCTTGATGACGGCTACGGGAATCGCGGTGGCCGTTCTGGCTCTGGTTCTGACGCCCATATCGCAGATCCGAGCGCAACAGAGTCGAGCCACTGCCAGCAGCCTGCCGCCACCGTCCACGCCGTCTTCAGCTGTCCCGGCTCCCGTACCGGCGGAGGCGCCGCAGACGATTCAGATCAGCGATGAGCTCGTGCGAGCGCGCATCGTACGGTCTCCTTCGCGCCTGCCCCAGCCGCGACCGCAACTCGAGCGCAGGCGTCCCG
>Ga0114129_10008100_pt1 | contig 14977 bp, 13 predicted proteins | sample RhiMetdeltSRZDD1_FD_80071 | JGI IMG/M metagenome (GOLD analysis project Ga0114129, IMG submission 80071) | Populus rhizosphere microbial communities from Tennessee, USA - Rhizosphere MetaG P. deltoides SRZDD1 (version 2) (version 2) | ecosystem: Host-associated > Plants > Roots > Rhizosphere >...
CGGCACTCTCGTCCGGGGCCGGTGGCGGTGGGAGCGGCGTGGCCTCGCCGGCGCCCTCGTCCGCTGGTGGTGGCGGTGGTAGGGGCGTGGCCTCGCCGGCGCTCTCGTCCGCTGGTGGTGGCGGGACCGGCACCTCGGCCTCAGGTGTGGCCTCGTCGTCGTGATCCCCAGCGTCCTGGTCCGGATCGTTCGCGCCCTGCTCGCTCACCGCGCCCCTCCTGTCTCGACTGCCGTCGGAGGACGCCAGCCGGCTCACCCTCTCATTCGGTCGTACCACGGTAGTCCCCACTCCCGACCCGGCTGACCACCCTGGGCCATCGTCCGCCGCCCGTCCGCCGTCAGCTCTCGGGATCGAGGGCCCGGGCCAGCAGGCGCTGCGCCTCGGGGTCGAGCTCGAGTTGCGCCGCGGCGTCGAGGCCCGCCGGACTCATCTTGCGAGCCGTCTTCCGCAGCACGTCGATGGTCTTGTCCTCGCCCAGCTGCGCGGCCACCTCGACCAGCTGGGTCTGGAGGAACACCAGGCACAGCGCGTCCTCGTGGACCTGGACCGCGGGGTCCCGCCCGAGACCCTCCTTGCGCACGATCTGCTGCACACGCTGGATGGTGTCCTCGTCGTAGCCCTGCCGCTGGAGGATCTCGCCCACCTCCTCGGCGTGCTGCCGCTTGAGCTGGGTGCGCCACCGCAGGTAGCCCGCCCGCCCCTCCGGGAAGGCGTCGCGAGGCAGGCTCCAACGGCGCAGGTGGTGGGCCCGCGCCGCGAGGATCTGGGCGTCGGACGCGGTGGGGTCGAGGCGGCGGACCCACTCGGTCATCAGGCGGGCGTGGGCCTGCTCCTTGGGCTGCTCGACGCCGTCGACGACCAGGGTGGCCGGGTCACCGGCGTTGGCGTCGTCGATGGCTGCCAGCGCCCGGCCGAGGCGATCGTCCGGCGTGGTGGACTGCACGCCACCAGGTTGGCACGCCTGGTGGCGTGCCTGGTCCCCCCGGGGGCGGCCCGTTGCCAGAGCGAACACCGGTTCGTAGCCTGCAATGGTGACGCTGGCCTGGCAGCCGAGCCTGCTCGACATCGCCGAGCCCGGGTTCGACCCCGGGTTCGCGGGCCTCGAGCGGCGCGACCTGGGGTCCGGCGCCTGGTTGGAGATCGTTCCCGGGTGGGTGCACGGGGCCGACACGCTGTTCGAGACCCTGGTCGCCGCGGCCCCGTGGGCCGAGCACGAGCGGCACATGTACGACCGGAAGGTGCTCGAACCCCGCCTGACCACCCGCCAGTGGTCCGACCCGCCGGAGGTGATCCGGGCCATGGCGGTCACGCTCGGCGATCGCTACGGCGAGGACCTGTCGGTCGTGTCGGCCAACCTCTACCGCGACGGCCGCGACAGCGTGGCCTGGCACGGCGACCGGGTGGGCCGGCGGCGCGACCACACGGTCGTCGCGATCGTCTCGCTGGGCGCGGCCCGCCGGTTCCTGCTCCGACCCGCCGCCCCGGCGGAGACCGGGCGCCGCTCGTCGCTACGGCTGGAACCCGCCCCGGGCGACCTGCTGATCCTGGGCGGGACCGTGCAGCGGACCTGGCAGCACACCGTGCCCAAGACGACCCGTCCTGTCGGGCCCCGGGTCAGCGTGATGTTCCGCGAGAGCTACTAGAGCCGCCCGGCACTGGACTCCGTGCCCACCCCTCGGGTCAACGTCTCAAGAGCTCGGCGGGCGCAGGTCGACCCGCAGCACCAGGACGCCGTCCTCGATCGTGGCGCTGGCATCGCCGATGATCGCGAAGTCCTGGTAGTCGAGCTCGGCCTGGCGGATGAAGCGGAGGCGCTCCTCCCCCGCAACCGGCGGGAGCGTGCGGTTGCGCACGGCCTGCGCACGGTCGCGGAAGCGTCCGAGCATGGCGTCGACGTCGAGCGTGTCGCCCATGGGCCGCACGGTACCAGCGCCGTCAGCCCAGCCGAGCGGGGCGGCCCGGAGGCGGAGGGATCAGTGGCGACCCTGGGGGTCGGGGTCGGGCCACTCGTCGAACGGATCCTCCGGCGCCGGCGGCCGCCGTCCACGGCCCCGACCCGGTGGCTCCGGAGCCGGATCGTCCCAGCCGAACGGGTCGCGGTCGGCGCCGCGACCGGAGCCCCGCTCGGGCAGCGGCTCAAGGCCTTCGGAGGGACGCGGCTGTCCACCCGGGGGACCAGACACGTCGCGGTACGCGCTCGGGTTGAGAGGCTCGCCGGGCCGGTCGGCACTTCGCCGCCCCGGTGCCGCCGCGCTGCGACGGCCGGGGCTCCCTCCACCGGAAGGGCCGGGGGCGTCGACGAAGGCCTGACCTCCGGGCGGCGGTTCGACGAACGCCTGACCGCCCGGCGGCGGACCACCGTGATGAGTGCCCCCGCCCGGCCCCTCGGGCCGACCTCCAGGACCGCTCCCACCACCCTTGCCGTGTCCGGCCGGCTCGGGTACGCCGCGCGGATCGGGCCATCCGCCTCCGCCCGGGGATGGCGCGAGCGGCGGAGCTCCCAGGGCGCCGTCGCCCGAGCCGGAGAAGGCCGGGCGACCACCCGGACCACCGGAACCGCCAGGCCCTGCGCCGGGAGGACCCGGTGGGCTCGAGGGCACGCCCAACGGCGGCGCCCATGCGCCCGCCGTCGCGCCCGCGGCGCCGGTAGCGACGCGCCGGCTCCGGCTTCGGGCCGCAAGGCGGTCCTCGTCGGGCGGCGGACCGGAGGGCCCCGGCCCGTCGGGGTCGTCGTCCTCGCCCAGGTCCAGTCCCGGGCGGGTCAGCAGCCAGTAGCGCCAGGTCAGCAGGGCGACGAGGAGGGCCACCGCGCCCAACCCGGCGATGATCATCCAGATCAACCGGCGCCGGTCGTCCGCCGTGCTGCTGCCACCCTCATCCGGTGTGCTGGTGGTCGTCGTGGCCTGCGCACCCGAGGTGCCGTCGCCCTCGACCAGCAGGTTCGCCGACGTCGGGAGGGGGCTGCCGGCGACCTGGGAGTCGCTCGGCTCCGTGGACTCCTCCTCGGCCGGCGGCGTCGGCTGGTCCTCCTCGACGGGTGGGTCGGTCGGCGGCGGGTCGGTGGGAGGTGGCTCGGTGACCGGCGGCTCGGTCGTCGGGGCGCTGGTCGTGGTCGGCTGGCTGGTGGTGGTCTGGCAGCCGGGGTCGGGGAAGAGCGTCGACGACGGGCACGGTTGGGCGGCCCGTTCCAGCCCCGCTCGACTGGCGTCGGCCCGCAGCGGCAACAGCCACAGACCGGCGCCCAGCACTACGGAACCCAAGCCGACGAGGGCGCGCCCGACGAGGGCTGTGGATCGTCCGCCCGGCGAAGCTGTGGCCTGGTTCATGTGCTCCCGATGTGGTGCCGGCCACAATCCCGCAGGGCCGATCGTCCCAGTTGCTGAGGCAGTCGCGCGATCACTCGGACGCTCATCGCTGGTGACGCGGACAGCTGACGGTGGTGCGGCCACCGATATTACGCCTCTGCAACGGTGCCCCGTCCCGCGGGCAGTACCCACCGGGGATCGGAGCGGGCTGGAGGTCGCCGGTGTGGCTGCCACCCCGCCGGGTCAGCTCGTCGAGCGTGGCCCGGATGACGGCGGCCAGCTCGGCCAGCTCGTCGTCGGTCAGCGAGGCTGTCGGCCGGGCCGGATCGAACCCGGCCCGCCAGCAGATCTCGTCGGCCAGCAGGTTGCCCAGCCCGGCGACCCGGGTCTGGTCCAGCAGCGCCGCCTTGAGGGCCACCCGTCCGCCGCGACCCCGTAGCGCCCGGGCCAGCTCGTCGGCGGTGACCCGGGTGGCATCGACGCCGAGGCGGGCCTCGTCGGGATCGAGGCTCACCCCGCCGAGGCGGCGGGGATCCCGCATGACCAGCTCGCCCGACGGAGCGGCGCCGGACGGGCCGAAGCGCAGGCCGAACCGGTCCCAGGTCGGTTCGTTGCGGCTGCTCGAGTAGAGCAGGCGGTCGATCGCCGCGTCGCCGTCGACGACCAGGCGGCCGGTCATCCCGAACCGCAGGCCGAGGCGGTGGCCGTCGGACAGGTCGAGCACCAGCAACTTGCCGATCCGCCGCGCCGCCAAGACCTGCTGACCCGGTAGCACCGCGGTCAGCTCGGCGGCCGTCGTGCCCTTCACGTACCAGTCGTCGGGGGCCACCACCGCGGTCACCATCCGTCCCACGACGGTCTCGGCCTGCCGCCGGTAGGTCTCGACCTCGATCAGCTCGGGCACGGACGAGTGCTCGCCCGCTACCGGGACCCGGCCAGTGCCTGCTCGAAGTCGGCGCGGAGGTCGTCGACGTGCTCCAGGCCCACCGAGATCCGCACCATGCCGTCGGTGACCCCGAGGGCCGCCCGCTCCTCCGGCGGCAGGTAGTTGACGATGGTGGCCGGATGGGTGAGCAGGGTCTCGGGCCCGCCCAGCGAGATGGCGATCCGGCCCACCCGCGCCGCTTCGCAGAACCGGCGGGCCGGCTCGGCGCCGCCGGCCAGCTCGACGGTGAGGACGGTCCCACCGGCCGACATCTGCCGCTTGGCCAGGTCGTGCTGGGGATGCGAGTCGAGGCCCGGGTAGCTCACCGTGCTCACGGCCTCGTGGCCGCCGAGCCACTCGGCCAGCGCCAGCGCCGTCGCGCATTGGCGGTTAACCCGGACGGCCAGGGTGCGGATCCCCCGCAGGCCGTTCCACGCGTCGAACGGCGAGGCCTGGCCGCCGGACACCAGGTGCCAGCTCCAGACCGTGTCCACCAGGTCCTTCGGGCCGGCGATCACCCCGAGCAGGGCGTCGTTGTGGCCGGCCAGGCCCTTGGTCGCCGCGTGCAGCACCAGGTCGGCGCCATGCTCGAGGGGCCGCTGGACGACCGGGGTGGCGAAGGTCGAGTCCACCACGGTGAACGGCCCCGGGATCGAGGCCACGGCCTCGATGTCGGTCAGTGCCAGTGCGGGGTTGGCCGGGGTCTCGATGAACACCAGCTGGGTGCGCCCGGGCTGCACGGCCTCGACGATCTGCTCGGTGTCGGTGCCGTCCACCACGGTCACGTCGATCCCGAAGCGGGGGCAGTGGGCGGTGAACAGCGTCGAGGTGGCCGAGAACACCTGCCGTTGGGCGACCACGTGGTCGCCGGCCGAGCACAGACCGAGCACGACCGCGGTCACAGCGGCCATGCCCGAGCCGAAGGCCAGGCCCGCTTCCGCGCCCTCGAGGGCGGCGACCGCGGCCTCGAACTCCTGCACCGACGGGCTGCCGAAGCGGGAGTAGTAGCGCGTGGGCCGCAGCGTGCGAGCCATCGCGGCGTGCTCGTCGACCTCCTCGACCTGGTAGGTCGTGGAGGGGAACAGCACCGGTGCCAGCGACGGCGCGCTCCACCGGCGGCCGGCGACGATGGCCCGGGTCTCCAGCTGCCACTCGGGGTCGACGTGCTCGTCCGGGTGCTGGTCGTCGCCGATCATGTGCCGCCCTCCACGTTGGCCAGGAACTTGGTCACGATGTCGCCGAGCGCGTCGACCTCGATCAGGAACGCATCGTGGCCGTGGGGACTGTCGAGCTCGGCGTAGCCGGCCGGGAGGCCCGCAGCCTCGGCCAGGCTGGTGATCTGCCGCGCCTGGCGGGCCGGATAGAGGATGTCGCTGCTGATCCCCACCGAGAGCAGCGGCGCACGCAGCCGCTCGAAGGCCGGCTCGAAGCCGCCCCGGCCCCGAGCCAGGTCGTGCAGGTCCATGGCCTTGGTCAACAACAGGTAGCTGTTGGCGTCGAACCGGCGGACCAGCTTGTCGCCCTGGTACTCGATGTACCGCTCGACCTGGAACCGCTGCCACAGCGAGAAGCCGTCGATCGGTTCGACCGCTTCCCGTCCGAAGCGGGTGCTGAAGACGTCGTCGCTGCGGAAGGTCATCATCGACATCATGCGGGCCGTGCCCAGCCCCCGGTGCGGGCCGTCGCCGGGGGTGGCGTCGTAGTAGTCGCCACCGCGCCACTTGGGGTCCATGCGGATGGTGCGGCGACCGGCGCTCCACCAGCCGATCTGCTGCGCGCTGGCCGCGGCCGCCGTCGCGATGGGGACCAGCGCCCGGGCGCGGTCGGGGTACATCACCCCCCACTCGAGGACCTGCATCCCGCCCATGGAGCCTCCGACGACCGCCAACCAGCGGGCGATCCCCAGGTGGTCGGCCACGGCAGCCTGGGTGCGCACCATGTCGCGGATCGAGACCACCGGGAACTGCGATCCCCAGGGCCGGCCGGTCAGCGGATCGGGCGAGGCCGGCCCGGTCGAGCCCTGGCAGCCGCCGATGACGTTGACGCAGACCACGAAGTAGCGGTCGGTGTCGAGGGGCTCGCCGGGCCCGACGAACCCGTTCCACCAGCCCGGCGAGGGATGGCCGGGACCGAGGTCGCCGTAGGCGTGGCTGTCGCCGGTCAGGGCGTGGCAGACCAGGATGGCGTTGTCGCGCTGCGGCGCCAGGGTCCCCCAGGTCTCGTAGGCGACCACCGGTCCGATGAGCACGCCTCCGCCTTCCAGCGCGAACGGCCGGTCGGGCGGCAGGGCGTGGAACCGCCGGTGCCCGACGGGGTCGGTCGGCTGCCACGCGCCGGTGACCGGCAACGTGCTCGGGTGCGAGTCCCGCCGCACCACGGTCGGCGGCGACGCGCCCGGGCTCACCCCGTGGCACAGCGGCGGCAGCGAGAAGCCCGACGAGGTGGGCGTCGCCGGCGGGGCCGGCGTCGATCTCGGTTCACATGGCGGATCGGTGGATGGCATCGGTTCGCTATCGCGGTTCCGACAACGCCAGCACCTCGGGGCACACGCCCGGACACTTCTTTGCTCCCGCGGGGAGCCGCATCCCCGGTGGTGACCGGGAGGCACCTTGGCTGTCCGAACCAGGTTGCCGGGCTCGTCGATCGTTCGCCGAGCCACTCCTGATGTTTCGGTGGCGCAGGCTAGCCGGCGCCCGGATCATCGGCGAAGCCGATTGGGACCCGCGCCCGCCACCAGGCCACGACGGCCTCGTCGGCCCGGTAGGCCGCGGCGGCTGCGCCGACGTAGGCCTCGAAGGGCTCCGGGCCCGGGGCGCGGGCGTAGGCCCGCAGGGCCTCGGCGGCCTCCTGCCAGGCTCCGGTGTCGACCGGGAGTGGGAGCTCGCCCAGGTCACGGGCGGCGATCTTGAGCGCGCCGCGGCTCAGCGCCGTGCCCGGTGCCCGGCGGAGCAGCCAGACCGTGGAGCTGGGGGCCGAGACCGCCGCGGCCAGCCGCCACAGAGCGCCGGTGCCCGCGGCATCGTTCACGGGGATGACGACCAGCGCCGGGACCGACGGCACCCAGGAGCCGACCTCGTCCACCGCGGCCTCGACCACCCGGGTCTGGGTGGCGACCACGACCTTGGGGACGTTGGTCCTGGCCACCCACCGGGCGCCCCCGCGAGCAGGGGGTGAGCCGTCGTCGTGGTCGAGGCGCTGCAGGTCCACCACCGGCGCGGTCCACCGGCGCTTGGCGAACTGGGTCGGGCGCTCGCCCCAGCGGCTGCGGGCCCAGTCCAGGGCCCCGACGGTCACCAGCGGGCGCTCGCCCGCCAGTTCAGGACCCGGGCCAACCGGCTCGACGGAGCTGGCGGGCTCAGAGCCAGCTGGGCCAGCAGACCCAGGGGAGCTGGCGGGCTCGGGTCGTGAGCCAGGAGACCCGGCGGGATCCCGGCCGGGGCTGGCCTCGCGCACCAGCGGGACCAGGCCGTAGTACTCGTCACGGAAGCCGGCGGTCACCGCCGCCAGGTCGCCGAGCGTGCGCCCGGCCGCCGAGCCCGTTCCGCCCGCGACCGCAGGGACGCCGAGCGCATCGGCCAGCCGCCCGGCCCAGTCGACCGGCGGGACAACAGCCGCCTCGGGGTCCGTCGAGCTCCCCCGCCGAGACCCGAGGTCCCGGACCTCGAGGACCGGTGCGCACACCTGGACCGACGCCGCGAAGCTCGGCCGCCGCTCGACCCACAGCTCCCGCAGGTCGGCCCGCTCGCCCAGTGCGGTCCGGACGGCGCTGGCGTCGCGGGCGGCGACGAGGGACAGCGGTTGGACCAGCGCGACCCGCCCGCCCGGGCGGGCCAGCTCGACGCCCAGCAGTAGGAACAGCCAGGCCGTGTCGGTGTAGGCCCGGACCGCAGCGCCGAAGCGGGCTCGGAGCGCGTCCACCTCGTCGCGGGACCGGACCGTCGCCCGGCCCAGCTGGTTGAGGAACGGCGGGTTGCCGACCACGGCCGTGAACCCCGATGGCGGAGCCGTGGCCCACAGGGCCGGCCCCTCCCCCAGCGCGTCGCCGACCACCAGGTGCTCGGCCATCGGGACCTCGTCGGCCCACATCGCCAGGTCCGCCTCGGCGGCCGCCAGCCCGACCGGGTCGATGTCCGCTCCCCAGAGCTGCCGGCGGACCACGTGGCCCGGGTCCACGCCCCGAGCCGCCAGTGCCCGCCCTGCGGCCAGCAGGAAGGCACCGCCGCCGCACGCGGGATCGCAGACCGTCACGTCGTGGGGGTCGACGGCCTGGGCCTCCAGCGCCAGGGCGACGAGGTGGTCGGCCAGCCAGCCCGGGGTGACGTGCAGGCCGGCGACACGACGCTCGGCCGCTGGCGTCGCGGCCTCCAGCACCGCGGCCAGCCCGGCGGGGCTGTTCTCTTGTACCGGCTCCGGCCTGGGCTCGGGCGGCGCCCCCGCTGCCAGTGACCACAAGCGCAGGGACGACGGGAGGTTCCGGCCGAGGTCGGCGGCCTGCCGCAGGGCTGCAGCGGCGACCGCGGCGGCACGGGCCTGCTGGCTGCCGCCGGCGTCCGGATCCTCCTCCGCCATCCCGAGCGACGCTACTGGGCCAGGGGGATGCCTCCGGCGCAACGCCCCGGCCCGTCCCGGCCGTAGGCTGCGGCGCCTATGCGTTGGACCGTCCACGGCGAGCGCGCCGTCTACGACTCGAACTGGATGCGGCTCGTGCTCGCCGACGTCGAGCTACCCGATGGCGTGCGCTTCGACCATCACGTCGTCCGCTATCCCCGGGCGGCATCGGGCGTGGCCATGCGCGACGAGCGGGGCGTGCTCCTGCTGTGGCGCCACCGGTTCATCACCGACAGCTGGGGCTGGGAGATCCCCGCGGGAGGGCTGGAAGCGGGCGAGACGCCCGAGGCCGCCGCCGAGCGGGAGGCGGTGGAGGAGACGGGCTGGCGCCCGGGGCCGCTGCGCCGCCTCGGCAGCTATCACCCGTCCAACGGAACCTCCGACCAGGTCTTCCACGTCTTCGTGGCCGACGGCGCGACACAGGTCGGCGCGCCGGTCGACCTCCACGAGAGCGACCGGATCGACTGGGTGCCGGTGGACGAGGTGCGCAAGCTCATCGCCGACGGCCAGATCGGCGACGGGCTCTCACTGACCACCCTGCTCTGGATGCTCGCGACGGCCACCGACCTCGGTTGACCGGCCGTCCGGGAGGGGTCAGGCCGCCCCTTCTTGGGCCGGGTCCCACGCAGCGAGGTCCGCGAGGCGGGGGTCGTTGGAGAACATCTCGACGATGGGCTCCTCCAGCCCGAGCCGGCGCTTCACCCGCCGGACCTCCAGCTCTTCGTTCCACTGCACCAGCGTGACCACGAGGCCCGCGGCGCCCGCCCGTGCGGTCCGCCCCGACCGGTGCAGGTAGGTCTTGTGCTCGGGAGCCGGGTCGTAGTGCACGACCACGTCCAGCTCGTCGATGTCCAGGCCCCGGGCGGCGACGTCGGTCGCCACCAGCACCGGCAGCCGGCCCAGCGAGAAGCGGCGGAGAGCCCGCTCGCGATGTTCCTGGCGGAGGTCGCCGTGGATGGCCTTGGCGTCGACGCCGAGGTTGGCCAGCTCCCGCGCCACGCGGTCGGCCTGGCGCTTGGTGTTGACGAACACCAGCGTCCGCACGGCGCCCTTGGCGATCGCCGCGGCGACCTTGGGCTGGTCCATCTCGTGGACCAGCAGGAACCGGTGGGCCATCTCCTCGACGGTCACCGTGGGCGAGTCGACCTCGTGGAACACCGGGTTGTGCTGGTAGCGGTCGACCAGGCCCTGGATGCCGCCGTCGAGGGTGGCGGAGAAGAGCAACGTCTGGTGGGCACGGTCGATGTGGCGCAGGAGCCACTCGACCTGGGGTAGGAAGCCCATGTCGGCCATCCGGTCGGCCTCGTCCAGGACCACCAGGCCCACGTCGGCGAGGTCGGCCGCCTTCCGGTCGACGAGGTCGATCAGCCGGCCGGGCGTCGCGACGACGATCTCGACCCCGGCCTTGAGGCTGGCGACCTGCCGGGACATCGACGAGCCGCCGTAGACGGTGACCAGCCGCAGGTCGCGGGCCGCGGCCAGCGGCCGGAGGACGTCGGACACCTGGACCGCCAGCTCGCGGGTCGGGACCAGCACGAGAGCGGTGGGCTTCTTCGGGGACGCCGGGCCAACCCGCTCGACCAGGGGGATGCCGAAGGCCAGGGTCTTACCCGACCCGGTCTTGGCCTTGCCGCAGACGTCGCGGCCCTCGAGGGCGTCGGGGATACACAGGCGCTGGACGGGAAACGACGTCGTGATGCCAGCCTGTTCCAGCTCCGCCACGAGATCGGGGGAAACGCCCAGCGCCGTGAACGTTCTGTCGGACAGATCCGACTGTTCATCGATGCGCATGGTTGAGGTCAGCATATCGCCCGCGACCTGGGGAGACGCGAATCCCGGCTTCGGTTGGCGCGGGTGTCAGCGCAGGACGTGGTTCGGGCTGCCGATGCTCAGGTCGACGACCTCGACCGGGCGGGTGAAGCCCCGCACCGCGCGGGGGCCCAGCTCCACGCCGTGCAGGCCCTCGCCGGCCGCCTCGAACAACGACGCGGTGATCAGTAGCTGGTGCGGGGTGGCTCCGTCGCACAGCCGCGCCGCCAGGTTGACGGCCCGGCCGATGTAGTCGTCGCCCTCGAACAGGATCACCCGGCCACCGGCGATCCCGGCCCGCAGCGGCAGCGCACAACCCCGCTGGTCGAGCGTCAGCTCCATGCGGACCACCGAGTCCACCAGCGGCCGCGGGTCGGTGGAGACCAGCATCGCCCCGTCGCCGAGCCACTTCGCGATGCGCACGCCCCGCCACCCGGCTCGCTCGCGCACCACCGCCCGGAACGTGGACAGCGCGATGACCGCCTCGCCCACGCCGTGCTCGTCGGTCAGCGACGTGAAACCGCACAGGTCGACGAAGGCGAAGTTCCGCTTGACGAGCAAGTCGAGCTTGACGTCGTCGATCTCGTCCTGACCGAAGTCGGAACCCCGCTCGTTCCCCGATCCCACCAGCAAGATGCTACGGGGACCATGGGCCGTCCGACAGGCAGTTAGCGTCGGTCCCGGAATGTCCACGCCGCCGCCCGTCCTCGCCGCGATCGCCGACTGGCCGGTCGAGCGGGCCGCCGCGGGTGTCACCACGCCGACCTCGACCGTCGAGACCGTCGGCGACGCCAGCTGGCGGACCCGCATCGCGTCGATCACCAAGATCCTGGTGTCCTACGCCGGCCTGGTGGCCGTCGAAGAGGGCAGCCTGGCGCTCGACGACCTGGTCAGTGCACCCGGACCGTCCGGCGCCACCATCCGCCACCTGCTGGCCCACGCCTCGGGGCTGCCGTTCAACGGCACGAAGCCGATCTCCCGGCCCGGCCGGCGCCGCATCTACAGCAACACCGGCATCGAGGCCTTCGGGGATGCGCTGGCCAACGCGACCGGGATGCCGGTGGCCGACTACCTGCACCAGGGCGTGTGCGAGCCCCTGGGGATGACCGCCACCGAGCTGCGCAGCTCACCGGCCTGGGGGGCGGTGTCCACGGTGGAGGACCTGCTCCGATTCGCCCGGGAGCTGCTGGCGCCCACGCTGATCACGGGCGAGACGTTGGCCGAGGCGACGACCGAGCAGTTCCCCGGCCTGGCGGGCCAGGTCCCCGGGCTCGGGCGCTACGACCCCAACCCATGGGGCCTGGGCTTCGAGCTCAAGGACGCCAAGGCGCCACACTGGACGGCGTCCGGCGGCTCGCCGCGCACCTTCGGCCACTTCGGCGGGTCGGGGACGTTCCTCTGGGTCGATCCCGATGCCCAGCTGGCCTGCGCGGTGCTCACCGACCGGGAGTTCGGCGCCTGGGCGCCGCCGCTCTGGTCGGCCCTCTCGGACGAGGTCCTCGCCACCTACGGCCCGGGGAGAGACCCGGGCGGTGGTTCCCGAACGTAGAGGGTGATCCCGGCGCCCTCGTCGTACGGCGTGAACGGGCCGGCAGCGAGGATCGCATCGACGGCCGGGTCGGGGAAGCGCCGGGTGAAGCCGTCGTCGAGGATCACCGCGTCGAGGTCCGCGGCAGCGACGTCGGTGGAAGCGGTCGAGACGTCGGCGCCAGGTAGGTAGGCGTGGACGACGACCGGGTCGCCCCGCAGGAGGATCCGGGGATGCTCACCGAACGAGCCGCGAAGGTCCGCCGTCGCGACGCTGTAGCCCGCGGGGCGGGTGTGTGCCGTTCGCCAGACGGTCCATGCTCCGGCGACGAGCAACGGCGCGCCGATCACGACGAGGAGCGCGGTGGCAGCGACCTGCCGCCGACGGGCGAGCGTCACGATCCCGACTGCCGCGAGCAGGGTCAGCGGCGCGTCCCAGATGTAGTGGTAGTGCGGCAGGCCGAAGCCGAACGCGAAGGCGAGGATCAGCGCGGGGACCGCTCCCGCCGCGGCCAGCATCACGACCTCCGACCGTCGGTGGGCGAGGATGGCCGAGCCCGCGGCCAGCCCCAGAGCGACGAACGGGAGCAGACCGAAGGCCAGGGCATCCCACCAGACGTGGGCCCACCACGGCGAGTGACCGTAGATGGTGTCCCGGATCAGGACGACGTGGCCCTGGCGGGCGTGCGCTCCCTGGAACTCGAACATGAACCGGACGGCGGCCGGCGCCGTCGTCCCGAACGGGAGGTAGGCGAGAGCAACGGTGATCGCCGCGACTCCGACGACCACGACGCCCTGAGCCACTGCACGGCCCCACCGGCGCGAGCGAGCTCCCAGCACCAGGCCGGCGATGCCCAGCGCGGGGAGCGCCAGGATCCCGGTGGACTTGGTCGCGACGGCGCACCCCAGGGCCGCTCCCGCCGCCGCGGCCCAGGACCAGCTCCCCGACTCGGCCCACCGCCAACCGAGGTAGAGGGCCAGCATGACGAACAGGGCCAGGAACGGTTCGAGCAGGGCCATGCGATCGATCCTGAGCCACAGGACCTCTCCGTCGGCTCCTCGCAGGGCGTGCGGCAGCAGCGCCCACAGCGCGAAGGCGACCCCGCCACACCACCGGCCACCGATCCGACGGCCGAAGGCGAAGAGCACCGCCCCGATCGCCAGGCTGGCGAGGACCGCAGGCAGGCGCACGACTCCGGCACTGGTCCCGAAGGCATCCCCGACCGCACCCAGGATGTACTTGACGAGCGGTGGGTGCTCCCGACCCAGTCGGAAGTCGCCCTCGACGTAGGCCAGCCCGGCCTTGCGATAGGCGATCTCGTCGCCATGCCAACTCGGGGTCCCGAGCCGGAAGAACCCAACGAAGGCCGCCGCGGCACAGAGCAACACCAATGCTGCGACCTGCATCCGGTCGGCGGTCGACGGCCGACGATCCGGCACCCGCGTGGGTGCCTCGACCTCGTGGTCCTCGCGTTCGAGGACCGTGACCTGCACGGGACCGACGACGTTGGTGACCGCGCCGCCGCTCCGCCCCATGGCCGCCTCCGATGAACCATGTCAACTACGCGTCGTGCATTGGACGGCCCGATGTGTACTAGACCCGCGGGGTCGTGAGGCATCGCCCCGCAACGCGCCGGCGGCGGCGATCAGAAGGTGGCGGCCTGGAGGTCGGCCGGCCCGGCGGTCACGGCGGGAAGGAGCCCCACCGCCTGGGGAAGGAGCTGGTCGCAGAAGAAGCGGGCGGTCACGATCTTCTGCTCCAGACGCCGCGCGTCGGCGCCGGTGGCACCGGCATCGAGGAGCTGGCGGGCGACGAGGGCCGAGCGAGCCAGCAGCCAGGCGCCGGTGACGATGCCGGACATGCGCAGGTAGGGGGTGGCCCCGGCGAGCGCGTTGTTGGGGTCCGCGAGCCCCTTGGCCAGCAGCCAGGCGGTCGCCTCCTTGAGGACCCGGTGCCCCTCGGCCAGACGGCTGGCGATGGGGGCCAGAGCCTCGCCGGCCTTGGCGACCTCGGCCGCCGTGGCCTCGATGCCCGTCAGGAAGTCCGTGATCGCGCCACCTCCCCGCAAGGGCAGCTTGCGGGCCACCAGGTCGATGGCCTGGATCCCGTTGGTGCCCTCGTAGATCGGCGCGATGCGGGCGTCCCGGTAGTACTGCGCGACGCCGGTCTCCTCGATGAACCCCATGCCGCCGAACACCTGGATCGCCAGCGAGGTCACCTCGACCCCCATGTCGGTGCCCCAACCCTTGGTGATCGGGGTCAGGATCTCGGTGAGCTCCGCGCGCTGCTGGCGCACGGCCTCGTCGGGGTGGTGCGCTGCGAGGTCGATGCACTCGGCGTTGACGTACACCACGCAGCGCAGGGCCTCGTTGATGGCCCGCATGGTGAGCAGCATCCGCCGCACGTCGGGGAGGTCGACGATCAGGGACTGCTCCCCCGCCGGCGCCCCCGGTGCCCGGCCCTGGCGCCGCTCGTGCGCATAGGCCGCCGCCTGCTGGTAGGCCCGCTCACCCAGGCCCAGGCCTTGCAGACCGACCGACAGGCGGGCGCTGTTCATCATCGTGAACATGTACCGCATGCCCTCGTTCGCCTCGCCGATGAGGTAGCCCACCGCGTCCTCGTAGGACATCACACAGGTCGGGCTGGCGTTGATCCCCATCTTCCGCTCGATCGACACGCACTGGACCCGGTTGCGCTCCCCCAGCGAGCCGTCCTCGTCGACCAGGTACTTGGGGACGATGAAGCAGGAGATGCCCTTCGTGCCCGGCGGCGCCCCCGGAACCCGGGCCAGCACGAGGTGC
>Ga0114129_10008101_pt1 | contig 14976 bp, 13 predicted proteins | sample RhiMetdeltSRZDD1_FD_80071 | JGI IMG/M metagenome (GOLD analysis project Ga0114129, IMG submission 80071) | Populus rhizosphere microbial communities from Tennessee, USA - Rhizosphere MetaG P. deltoides SRZDD1 (version 2) (version 2) | ecosystem: Host-associated > Plants > Roots > Rhizosphere >...
GCCATCGACAACCTCGGCAAGGGTGCCGCCGGCCAGGCCGTGCAGAACGCGAACCTGGCGCTCGGCTTCTCCGAGACGGCCGGCCTGCGCCTCTCGGGGGTGGTGGTTTGACGGCAGAGACCGGTGTTACCGCCCCCAGGGGCTTCGTCGCGAGCGGCGTGCACGCCGGAATCCGGCGCTCGTCCAAGGATCTCGCCGTCTTTCGCTCCGAGGTGCCCGCGGTCGGCGCCGCGATGTTCAGCCGCAACAAGGTCCAGGCCGCCTGCCTGCTCGTCAACCGCGACCACGTCGCGCAGGCCGAGCCGCAGGCGGTCGTCGTCAACTCCGGCGTGGCGAACTCCGCCACGGGCGAGCGGGGCAAGCTCGACGCGCTCGCCACGGCTGCCGAGGCGGCGCGGCTGCTCGAGCTGCAGACCGAGCAGGTCCTGGTGCTCTCCACCGGCGTGATCGGTGTCCGCCTGCCGCTCGATCGTCTGCTCACCGGGCTCCGCACGGCTGTTCCCGCCATGTCCGTCGAGGGCGGCCAGGCCGCGGCCGAGGCCATCATGACGACCGACACGAAGTCGAAGACCACCTCCGTCTCGAGCAGCGGGTTCACCGTCGGCGGCATGGCCAAGGGCGCAGGAATGATCCACCCCGACCTCGCCACGATGCTCGGGTTCGTCACGACGGATTACCCGCTCGAGCCCGGGGAGGCCATCGAGTTCCTGCGGCCCGCCGTCGATTCGACCTTCAACGCCATCTCCGTCGACGGCGACTGCTCGACGAACGACACGGTCTTGCTGATCGCCAACGGCGCCAGCGGCATCACGCGCTCTCCCGCGTCGGACGAGGAGTTCCGAGCCGCCCTCCAGCAGGTCTGCGAGGAGCTCGCGCACAAGATCGTCGAGGACGGCGAAGGCGTCACCGTCATCGCCGAGATCGCGGTCACCGGCGCGGCGAGCCGGGACGAGGCGAAGGCCATCGCACGGCGCATCGCGACCTCGCCGCTCGTCAAGACCGCGCTGTTCGGGCACGACCCCAACTGGGGCCGGATCCTGATGGCGGTCGGCTCGGCACCCTACAACGGCGGGTACGCGGACGTGGACGTCGACCGGCTGACGCTGAGCTACAACGGCACCGTCGTCGTCGACCGCGGCGCCCCGCAGTTCACCGAGCCCGACGTCTCGGGCCCGAGCTGCACGATCGAGCTCGATCTGGGGCTCGGCAGCGGCACCGCCAGCTACCTCACGACCGACCTGTCCTACGACTACGTGCGGATCAACGCGGAGTACACGACGTGAAGCCGCTGCTCGTGCTGAAGTGCGGCGGCGCGGTCGCCGCGGGCGCCGCCGAAGGCATCCTCGCCTTCGCCAAGCGCTACGACATCGTCGTCGTCCACGGGGCCGGCCCGCAGATCTCCGAGCGGATGCGGGAGCGCGGCCTCGAGGTGAAGTTCGTCGACGGGCGCCGCTACACGTCCGAAGCGGCGCTCGACATCGTCCGCGAGTCGCTCGCCGAGGTCAACGCGTCGCTCTGCGCCGCGATCGGCCCGCGCGCCGTCGGCTTCATGGGCGACGAGATCGGTCTCGAAGCAACACAGGTTTCAAAGCTCGGCCTCGTCGGAGACCCTGCACCGAGTCGCCCCGCGCTTGTCGTGAGCGCGCTCCGGCAGGGTCGCGTGCCGGTCATCGCTCCCCTGGCGAAGGGCCCGCTCAACGTCAACGCCGATGAGGCCGCGGTTGCCCTCGCCGCCGGTCTTGGGGCTGAGCGGATCCTCTTCGCGACTGATGTGCCGGGGCTGCTGATCGACGGCGACGTCGTCGCGTCGATCGGCGCCGACGAGGCCGACCAAATGCTCGTCGCGGGCACGTTCGAAGGCGGCATCGTGCCCAAGCTCCAGGCGGCGGTACGCGCGGCGCGGCTCGGCATGACGGCTGAGATCGGCGAAACGGCCGTGATCGCGTGAGCACCGTGCTCCGCACCCATGTGCTCAACCGTGGGGGAACCCGTGGTTCCCCCACGAGCCCCCTCCTTCAGGGGCCTGCGTGAGCACCGTCCTGGGCACCCATGTGCTGCCGACCTACCCGCGGCTCGACGTCACGTTCGAGCGCGGCGAGGGCGTGTGGCTCTTCGGCGACGACGGCAAGCGCTATCTCGACTTCCTCGCCGGCATCGCCGTCTGCAACCTCGGCCACTGCCATCCCGAGGTCGTCGCCGCCGCGCAGGCTCAGAGCGAACGCCTCTGGCACGTCTCGAACCTCTTCTGGACGAGGCCGATGGCCGAGCTCGCAGCCAAGCTCTCCGAGCGCTTCGGCGGCGCTCAGGCCTTCTTCGGGAACTCCGGCGCCGAAGCGATCGAGGCCGGTCTCAAGTACGCGCGCAAGGCGACCGGGAAGACGGGCCTCGTGGCGCTCGAGAACTCGTTCCACGGCCGCACCTTCGGCTCGCTGTCGGTCACGGGCCAGCCGGCGAAGCACGCGGGGTTCGGCCCCCTCGTGCCCGACGTGCGCTTCACGCGACTGAACGACGCCGAGTCGCTGGCGGCGGCCACCGCCGACGGCAACGTTGCCTGCATCCTCCTCGAGCCCATCCAGGGTGAGGGCGGCATCCATCCGGCGACCGAGACGTACCTGCGAACCGCGGCCGAGGTTGCGGCCTCGACGGGGGCGCTGCTCTTCTACGACGAGGTGCAGTGCGGCCTCGGGCGCACGGGGACGTTCTTCGCGCACGAGCAGCTGGGCGTCCGCCCGCAGCTCGTCGCGCTGGCGAAAGGGCTGGCGAACGGCCTGCCGATCGGGTGCCTGCTCGTGGCGGACGAGGCCACGGGCGGCTTCTCGCCGGGTGACCACGCTTCGACATTCGGCGGCAATCCGATCGCCTGCGCCTCGGCCTGCGCCGTTCTCGATGCGCTCGATGAGGAGCTGCTCGCCCACGTGCGCGTGATCGGCTCGAAGCTGGCCGGGGGCCTTGCCTCGCTGCCCGCCGTGCAGGAGGTGCGGGGCACCGGGCTTCTCATCGGCGCCGAGCTCGATCGGCCTGTCGCGCCGGTAGTGTCCGCGTGTCTCGACGCCGGCCTCGTCGTCGGCTCCGCCGGCGAGCGCGTCCTCCGGCTGACGCCGCCGCTCGTGATCGACGACGACGACGTCGATCTGGCACTCCAGATTCTCGCCGAGGTGCTCGAGGCATGACCCAGGCGCGCCGCGAACGTCAAGGGGCGATCCTGCGGCTCGTGCGCGAGCGCCCGATCTCGACGCAGAGCGAGCTCGCGAGCGCGCTCGCGGAGGCCGGGTACGACGTCGTGCAGACGACGGTCTCACGCGACATCGCCGAGCTCGGGCTCGTGAAGGTGCGCGGCGAGGACGGGCGGCTCGTCTACGCGCCGCCCGGCACGCCGAACGGCGATCGCTACCGCGAGCTCGCGCTCGCGCTGCGCCGCTGGGCTCTTTCGTTCGAGGCCAGCGGGAACATCGTCGTGGTCCTCACGCCGAGCGGGTACGCGACGCCGCTCGCCGACGCGATCGACGGCTCCGGCCATCCCGACGCGATCGGGACGGTGGCCGGCGAGAACACCATCCTCGTCGTCGCTCGCGAGGGAGTTACCGGCGCCGAGCTCCGCGACGAGCTCCGTGCCTATCTGCTGGAAGGAGCTGCATGAGCAAGACCGCTGTGCTCGCCTACTCGGGCGGGCTCGACACGACCTGCGCGGTGGCCTGGCTGCGCGAGGACTACGGCTTCGACGAGGTCATCGCCGTGCTCGTCGACGTCGGCCAGACCTATGACATCGAGCAGGCCGTCCTGCGCGGCAAGGCGGCGGGAGCGGCCGATGTCCTCCTGCTCGACCGCCGGGAGGAGTTCGCGAACGTCCAGGTCGCCGGCGCGATCAAGGCGAATGCCCTCTACGAGGGCAAGTACCCCCTCGTCTCGGCGCTTTCGCGCCCCGTGATCGCCGAGGCGGTCGCCGGGCTGGCGCTCGAGCTCGGAGCCGAGGCGGTCGTCCACGGCTGCACGGGCAAGGGCAACGACCAGCTGCGCTTCGAGCTCGCGTTCAAGGCGAACTACCCGGGCGTGACCGTGATCGCGCCCCTGCGCGACCGCATCTGGAGCCGCGAGGAGGAGATCGCCTACGCGCTCGCCCGCGACATCCCGATCAACGTCACGAAGAGCTCCCCGTACTCGATCGACGAGAACCTCTTCGGCCGCTCGATCGAGGCCGGCATGCTCGAAGATCCGTGGACCGCGCCGCCGGAGGACGCATACCTGCTCACGGGCGACCCCGACGACGCACCGGCTCCCGCCGAGCATGTCATCGGCTTCGAATCGGGTCTGCCCGTCGCGCTCGACGGTGCGGAGCTTCCGCTGGCCGATCTGATCGCGCGGCTCAACCAGCTCGCGGGCGCGTACGGCGTCGGGCGGATCGACATGATCGAGAACCGAGCCGTCGGCATCAAGAGCCGCGAGGTCTACGAGGCGCCCGCGGCCCTTGTCCTGATCCAGGCGCACCAGGCGCTCGAGGACATGGTGCTGACCAAGGCCGAGCTCCAGCTCAAGCGGCAGCTCGAGACCCGCTGGACCGAGGTCGTGTACGACGGGCTCTGGTTCAGCCCGGTCCGCGAGGCGATCGACGTCTTCGTCGACAAGACGCAGGAGCTCATCACCGGCGAGGTGCGGGTGGAGCTGCGCCCGGCGGCGGCCATCGTGAACGGCCGGCGCTCCGAGAACGCGCTCTACGCGGAGACGCTTGCGTCCTACGGCGCCGGCGAGACGTTCCCGCACGAGGCGGCGGAGGGATTCATCCAGATCGCCTCGCTCGAGACCGAGCTCGCGGCTGCCCGCTCGCGCAGGCGGGCGACGACCGCGAGCTCGTAGGGGCCGGATCATCCGGCCCGGTCGGTGCCGCGACGATGACTCTCTGGTCGGGCCGGACGGGCGGGGCGCCGCTCGCACCGGAGGTGGCCGAGTTCCTGCGGGGTGACGACGCCGAGCTGCTGCCCTACGACTGCGAGGGCACGCTGCTCCACGCCCAGCGCCTCCACGCCGCCGGCATCCTGACCGACGCCGAGCTCGAGGAGGTCCGCACCGCGCTCGACCGGATCCGCGAGGCAGGCCCGGACGCGCTCGCGGACGCCGAGGACGTCCACACGGCGATCGAGGCGGCCCTCGGGCCGGTCGGCCGCAAGATCCACGCCGGCCGCTCGCGAAACGACCAGGTCGCGACCGCCTTCCGGCTCTACGTCGGCGATGCGTGCCGCGAAGCCACCGACGCGATCCGGCAGCTGGCGCTGGTGCTGCTCGACAGGGCCGAAGCCGAGGCCGACACGGCGATGCCGGGCTACACCCACCTCCAGCGAGCCCAGCCGGTGACCTTCGGGCATCACCTCCTCGCCTGGGTCGAGATGCTGGCGCGCGACCTCGAGCGGTTTCGCTTCGCGGAGCAGCAGGCGGCGCCCGTGCCGCTCGGGGCAGGGGCGCTCGCCGGGTCATCGCTCCCGCTTCCTCCCCCACCCGGCCAGATGCGCAACTCGCTCGACGCCGTCGCCGACCGCGATTTCGCGGCTGACTACCTCTACGCCGCGGCGATGCTCTTCGGGCATCTATCGCGGATGGGCGAGGAGCTGTGTCTGTGGGCAACCGCCGAGTTCGGGTTCGTGCGGCTACCGCTTTCGGCGGCGACCGGGTCTTCGATGATGCCCCAGAAGCTCAACCCCGACGTGGCCGAACTGGCGAGGGGGAAGGCCGGAACGGCCATCGGAAGGCTTGCCGGCCTGCTCGCGACGATCAAGGGCATTCCGCTGGCCTACGACCTGGACCTGCAGGAGGACAAGCCGCCGGTCTTCGCGGCCCGTCGCGACATCCGACTCGCGCTCGCCGCCCTCGCGACTCTCGTCCGCGACCTCGAGCTCGACCGTGAGCGACTCTCCTCGGCCGCCGCGGACCCGGTCCTCCTCGCCACCGACGCCGCGGAGTCGCTCGTTCGCGGCGGCACGCCGTTTCGCGACGCGCACGAGCAGGTCGCGACGCAGGTGCGCGAGCGCACGTTCGCTGCTCCCGGCTCGGCGGCTGACAGCATCGCCGCTCGTCCCGCTCCGGGTCCGGGTGACGTCGGGGCGGCGGTCGCTGAAGCCCGCAGACGCCTCGGCTGACCCGGCGAACCGTGACCTTCGCCCGCGAGACCCTGCAGGAGATCGCCGCCGCTGTCGGCACGCCGTTCTATGCCTACGATGCGGACGTCTTCCGCGCCCGCATCGCGGAGCTGAAGACCGCCCTCGGCGGCACGTCCACGCTCGTCTGCTATTCGGCGAAGGCCAACGACGCGCTCGCGCTGCTGCGCATTGCAGGCGAAGAGGGTCTCGGCGCTGACATCGTCTCGGGCGGCGAGCTCTTCAAGGCGCTGAGGGCCGGCATCCCGGCCGAGCGGATCGTCTTCTCCGGCGTCGGCAAGCGAAGCGACGAGATCCGCGCCGCGCTCGAGGCAGGTGTTCGCTCGATCAACGTCGAATCGCCAGGCGAGCTCGAGCTGATCGCGGAAGAGGCGCGCGCTCTTGGTGTCGTCGCGCCGGTCTCGGTCCGACTGAACCCCGCCGTCGAGAGCGGCACGCACGACTACGTCGCGACCGGCCACGCCGGCGCTAAGTTCGGGCTGTCCGCCCACCACGCGCAGGACGTGCTGCGCCGCGCGAATGCCGACGCGCAGCTCGCGCCGGTCGGAATAGCTTTCCACGTCGGCTCGCAGCTGCTCGACCCGGCTCCTATTGTCGCGGCGCTCGAGCCCGCGACGGAGCTCTGGCGACTGCTTGCCTCGGACGGAGTGGAGCTGCGCGATCTCGACGTCGGCGGCGGCCTGGGCGTCCCCTATGAGGGCGGCGCCGAGCCCGACCTCGGCTCGTACGGAACGGCCGTGACGGGCACCGCCACGGAACTCGGGGCGACGCTGGTCGTCGAGCCCGGACGCTGGCTCGTTGCCCCTGCAGGAACATTCGTGACGCGCGTCCTCTCCGTCAAGGAGGCGGGAGACCGCCGGATCGCCGTGTGCGACGGCGGGATGAACGACCTCATCCGCCCCTCCCTCTACGGCGCGTACCACCCGATCGAGCTTTTTGCGGAGGCGGAACGCCCTCTGGGGCCCGTCGACGTCGTGGGCCCCGTCTGCGAGAGCGGCGACTTCTTCGCACGCGGCCGGATGCTGCCGGTGCCGGAGGCCGGCGATCTGGTCGCGATCGGGCTGACCGGCGCCTACGGCAGGGTCATGGCCTCCACGTACAACGCCCGGCCGCTGTGCGCCGAGGTGCTCTCGGAGGGCGGCCGCTGGCGCGTGACCCGAGAGGCCGGTGGCTACGAGGATCTCGTGAAGGGCGAGGCCTGATCAGACCTCGGGCCTCGGAGCCTGCTCCTCCTCGAGCTGAGTCCCGGCCTCACCAGCGGTCTCGTCCATTTCGGGACGGAGGTACAGCTTCACGTACAGGAGCGCCGCAATCGCACCGCCGATCGGGCACGCGACGTAGTAGATCCAACCATCGGTCCAGTAGTTCCCGACGAGCTGCGGGCCGAAGGCGCGCGCCGGGTTCATCGCCGCACCGCTGATCGTTCCGCCGACGAGGATGTCGGCGAAGATTGTCAACCCGATCGCGAAGCCCGCGACGAGCTTGAAGGCGCCGCGCTCGTCGACGGCCGTCGCGAACACGACCAGCACGAGCAGGAACGTCATCACGATCTCGATGACGAACGCCTCCCAGACCTCGACCCCCTGTCCGACTGCAGGAGCGCCGAGATGTGTCGCGTCGACGGCCTGGTCGTCGAACACGATCCGCAGCAATAGGGCGGCGAGGACGGCGCCGGCGAACTGGCTGATCCAGTAGACGATCGCCATCGCCCCGTCGATGCGCTTCGTGACGAGGAAGCCGAACGTCACCGCCGGGTTGAAATGGGCGCCGGAGATGTGCCCGAGCGCGGAGACGAAGATGGCCAGGATGAGGCCGTGGGCCGTGGCTACCGCGAGGAGGTTGCCGTCGCCCGAGAAGCCGATCTGCACGATGGCGCCGGCGCCGATGAAGACGAGCGCGCCCGCCCCGAGCGCCTCCGCCACCCCGCGCTGGACGGCATCCCTCACGTCCACGCGGGCCAGGGTAACGACGGGATAGGACGACAACAGCACACGGGAAGACCCAACCCAGGCGGATCGCGGCCGGCTCGGCCGGCCGCGATCCGCCAAAGAGCGGCCGAAGGCCGCGGTCACCCAGTGCGGCCCTACGTCAGCGCGCTGAATGCCTCGGCGCGCTCGGTCTCGCCGGCGACGACCAGCACGTCGCCCTCCTGGACGACGGTCTCCGGCGTCGCGTAGGTGAAGCTTCCGCCGGCCGGCTTGATGCAGACGACCGTAATTCCGTAGCGGCGCCTCACCTCCGCTCCGGCGAGCGTCTTGCCCACGAGCTCCCGCGGCGCGGTGACCTCGACGAGCGCGAACCCGGGGTCGAGCTGGATGTAGTCGATCGTGCGGCCGGTCATCGTGTGGCCGACCCGGATGCCCATGTCGCGCTCCGGGAAGATGACGCGGTGCGCGCCCACGCGCTCGAGGATCCGTCCGTGCGCCTGGGTGATCGCCTTGGCCACGATCCGCTCGATGTCGAGGTCGGCCAGGAGCGAGGTGGTCAGAATGCTCGCTTCCACGTCGGTCCCGATCGCCACGACCGCCGTGCGGAACTCCTTGGCGCCGATCTGCGCCATCGCCTCGGGGTTGGTGGAGTCGGCCTCGACGACGTGCGTCAGCCGCTCGGCGAAGTCCTGGACAGTCTTCGCATCGACGTCCACGCCCAGCACCTCGTGCCCGAGGTCCATCAGCGTCCGTGCCAGCGCACCGCCGAAGCGGCCGAGCCCGATGACGAGAAACTGGTTCTGCCTAGCCAATGATCGGCCTCCCCTCGGCAAAACGGTATCGGCGCCGGCTCTCGCGTAGCACGAGCGCGGTTCCGAGCCCGTGCGGGCCCACCCGCCCGAGGTACATGAGGACGATCAGCGCGACCTTGCTTGTCGTCGGGAGCCCCGCCGTGATGCCGGTCGAAAGCCCCACGGTCCCGAAGGCGGAGGTGGATTCGAAGATGCTCTGAGAGACGGTTGCGTTACTCGAGGCGACCAGGACGAGAGTGCACGAGGCGACTGCGATCAGCGCGATCAGCGCCAGGGCGAGTGCCTGCCGCTGGGCGGCCGCCGAGATCCGCCGGCCGAAGACGTTGACCTCGGGGTCGCCCCGGATCTCGGTCCACACCATGAGCAGGAGGAGTGCGAACGTCGTGACCTTGATGCCGCCTCCGGTCGAGGCGCTGCCGGCGCCGATGAACATCAGCACGTCCTGGAAGAGCAGGGTGTCGTCGTTCATCTGGGCGTAGTCGAGCGTGTTGAAGCCGGCCGTCCGGGGCTGCACGCCCTGGAAGAACGCCGCGAGCAGCTTCCCCGGGGTGTCGAGCGCGCCCAGGGTGGCGGCGTTGTCCCATTCGAAGCCGAGCACCGAGAAGAAGCCGACGGCCAGCAGCAGGCCCGTCACGAGCAGCGTGAGCTTCGTGTGGATCGACCAGCGGCGCGGCGTTCGTCCCCGCCGTCGCAGCTCGAGCCAGACCGGGAACCCGAGGCCGCCGCAGATGATCGCGAGCGAGATCGTCATCGAGATCCAGCCGTCGGTCACGAACTGCACGAGGTTGTCGCTCCAGAGCGCGAAGCCCGCGTTGTTGAAGGCGGTGACGGCATGGAAGACGCCGCGCCAGATCGCAGAGCCGACGGAATAGTCGTAGGTGATGGCGAAGCGCAGGGCCAGGACGGTGGCCGCGATCGCCTCGAAGAACAGGCTCAGCGCCGCGACCCCGATGAGGATTCGCCGCACGTCGCCGAGATCGAGCGCGCCCGTCTCGGCCTGCGCGATCAGCCGTGAGCGCAGACCCAGGCGGCGGGCGACGACGAGAGCCAGGGTCGATGCGAGCGTCATGATCCCGAGCCCGCCGATCTGGATCAGCACCATGATCACGACCTGGCCGAAGTGGCTCCAGTAGGTCGCGGTGTCGACCACGATCAGGCCGGTCACGCAGATCGAGGACGTGGACGTGAAGGCCGCCGTGAGAAACGATGCGCCGCCCGGCCCCGCGGTGGCCACCGGCAGCATGAGCAGCCCTGCGCCCACGAGGATGCCCACCGCGAAGGCCAGCGAGACGAGCTGCGCCGGATGGAGCTCGAGGAGCCTACGCACGCCAGTACCGTCGCGTGAGCAGCACGGCCACCGGGATGATCTCGAGGCGGCCCGCCCACATGAGCAGGATCATCACCGACTTCGAGAACGGGCTGTAGGGATCCATCGAGCCCATGGGGCCCGCAAAGCCGAGCGAAGGGCCGACGTTCCCGAGCATCGTCGCCGACGTCGCGACGTGGACGAACGGAGCGGCCTCGAGCCCCGCACGCGCCTCCTCGATCGCCAGCACGAAGGCGCCGCCGAGGAAGAGAAGCAGGTAGAAGAGCAGGAAGCCGAGCACCGCGCGGACCGTACGCTCGTCGACGATGCGGCCGTTCACGCTCAGCGGCACGACCGCCTCGCGGTGAATTGTCTGGTCGACCTCCCGGTGAAGCGCTTTTGCGAGCAGCGAGACGCGCACGACCTTGATCGCGCCGGCCGTCGAGCCGGCGCAGCCGCCGATCAGCATCAGGACGACGAAGATGAACGACGTCGCTCCCGTCCACAAGGCGAAGTCGCTCGTCGCGAACCCGGTGGTCGTCATGATCGAGACGACGTTGACGAAGGCGTTGCGGAGGGCGCCCTCGCCGGCGGCGAAGATGTCCGCCCGGAGGAGCTCCAGAAAGATCCCGGCGGTCGCCACGAAGATGAAGGCGAGATAGAGGCGGAACTCCTCGTCGCGGAACGGGCTCGCCCGTCGAACGACGGCGCGGTAGTGGAGGGCGAAGTTCGCGCCCGCGAGGAGCATGAACACCCCGATCACCCACTGGCTGGCGGGCGCGAACGGCTCGAGCGAGCGGGGCTGCGGCGAAAATCCTCCGGTCGGCATGGCCGCGAACATGTGCGCCGCCGCCTGGTACTCCGTCATCAGGTCGTCGATGCCGGTCCAGCCGAGGATGCAGAGGATCAGCGTCATGAGCGCCGAGAGCCCGACATAGACGAGCCAGAGCCGGCGGGCCGTGTCGCGGATCGTGGTCTTGAGCGGCTCGTACTCCGGCCCGGGCATCTCCGACTCGACGAGCTGACGGCTGCCTCCGACCCGCAAACGGGGCAGGATCGCGAGGGCGAGCACGACGATCCCCATGCCGCCGATCCACTGCGAGAACTGACGCCACATCGCCATCGACTGGTCGAGGGCCGCGATGTCGATCAGCGTCGTCGCACCCGTCGTCGTGATCCCGGACATTGCCTCGAAGTACGCGTCGATAGGGTTGCGGAGCTGCGGCTCGGCAAAGAGGTACGGCAGCGCCACGGCCCAGGCGGCGAGCGCCCAGACGACCGACACGACGAGGAAGCCTTCCTGGGCGCGGATCACGCCGCCCCTGCTCGTCACCCGTTCGAGGACGAGGCCGAAGGCGAGCACGATCATGCCGCTCGCGACGTAAGGCCAGGCCGGCTCGCCGTAGCCGAGCGCGAGCACCGTCGGGAAGAGGAATGCGGCGCTGAGGTACTTGATCAGGGTCCCGACCAGGTTCAACGCGCCGCTGACGTCCACTCCGGCCGTGTTGCGCCGGAGAGCCTGGAGGCCGATGGTCGCGCTCACGCCCGCCAGTATCTGCGGCTGAGGAGGACGGCAACGGGGATGATCTCGAGCCGCCCGAGCCACATGAGCCCGGTCAGGACGCCGGTCGAAAGGTCCGAGAACGGCTCGTACGAGCCGAAGGGGCCGGCGAACCCGAACGCCGGTCCGATGTTGCCGAGGCACGCCGCCGCGGCTCCGATCGCGTCGAAGGCGCCGAGTGCGAGATGAGAGCGCCTCGCGTCGATCGCGAGCAACACCGCTCCCAGCGCGAACAACCCCATGTAGATGGGGAAGAAGATCACGACGGAGCGCAGCGCCCGCTCGTCGACGACGGCGCCGCTGAGCCGGATCGGCAGCACTTCCTCCCGGTGCACCGTCTGGGTCAGCTCACGCCGGATCAACTTCCAGACGAGCAGGTGACGGACGACCTTGATCGATCCGCCGGTCGAGCCGGCCGAGGTGCCGATGAACATCAGCACGAGGAGCGTCATCAGGGCGAGGGCGCCCCAGCGCGTGTAGTCGGAGGTGGCGAATCCCGTCGTCGTCATGATCGAGACGGCCTGGAAGATCGAGCTGCGCACGGCTTCGGCGCCGGAGAGGAATCCGCCGGCGAGGACCTCGATCAACACGAGGGCGGAGCCGACCACGAGGAACGTCAGGTAGAGGCGCAGCTCCTCATCTCTGGCAACGAGACTTGCGTGCCGCTGCACGATCACGCGGTAGAGGCGGAGGAAGTTGATCCCGGCCAGGACGATGAAGCCGAGGATCACCCACTGCGTGATCGGCTGGAACGCAGCGAGCGACAGGTTCTTCGTCGAGAAGCCCCCGAGCGCCAGCGCCGACCAGGCATGAGCGACACCCTCGTAGAGGTTCATCGCGGGGTCCGCCCCGCTCCAGCCCAGCGACGCCAGAGCCAGGATGGCGACAACCGTGAGCCCGATGTAGAGGACCCAGAGCCGGCGTGCGGTCTCCCGGATCGTCGCCCCGAGCCGCTCGACCTCCTGCGGCCCGGCGAGCTCGGACTCGAGCAGCTGGCGGCCGCCGATCCGCAGCCGCGGCAGCACCGCGACCGCGAGGACGATGATGCCCATCCCGCCAAGCCAGTGGGTCAGCTGACGCCACATGGCCATGGCCTTCGGGAGCGCGTCGATGTCGGTGAGCACCGTCGCGCCCGTAGCCGTGAAGCCGGAGACGGCCTCGAAGAAGGCGTCCATCGGATTCGAGAGCTGCGGCTCGTCGAGGAGGAACGGCAGGGCACCGAACGCCGGGATGAGCAACCAGACGAGCGCAACGATCAGGAAGCCCTCACGTGGGCCGATCCGCTCGCGACCGTGCGTCATGGCCCCCAGCCCTACCCCGGCAGCGGCGGTGATGACGCCGGAGACCGCGAACGGCCAGACGGGCTCGTCGTAGCCGAGCGCGAGCACCGCAGGGACGAGGAACGCGAGCGAGAGATATCGCAGCAGAGCGCCGATCAGGTTCAGCGCCGCGCCGACGTCGACGCCGAGCGCCGTCAAAGCACGCGTTCGACTCGGGCGGTGCGCGAGGACTCGGTAAAGATGATCGCGCGGTCGCCGGCCAGGAGCATGTCGTCGCCGTGGGGGAAGACGGCCGACCCGTTGCGGACGATCGCGCCGATGAGCGATCCGGTCATCGGCAGCTCCCGGAACGGCTTGCCGACGAGCTCGCTGTCCTCACGGACGGTGATGTCGAGCACCTCGTAGCGGTCACCCTCGAGCATCGTCATCTGCCGTACGCGGGGATCGTGGGCGAAGCGGACGATCTCCTCCGCGGTGACCGACCTGGGATTCACCGCGACATCCACGCCGGCGTGCTCGAGGACGGCCACCGACGCAGGCTCGTCGACGACCGCGATCGTGAATCGCACGCCGTGGATCCTGGCCAGCGTCGCGGCGTAGAGGTTGATCTCGTCGTCGCGCATCGCGAACACCGCAGCGCCGGTCTGACCGATCCGCTCGCGGTCGATGAAGTCCGGGTCGAGGCCGCTCGCCTGGAAGACGCGGGCGCCGGTGAGCTCCTCGGCGACACGGCGGGCCCGTGCGGTGTCGGGCTCGATGATCCGGACCCGGATGCCCTGGTCGAGCAGCACGCGGGCGAGCGCCACGCCGGTCCGTTCCGCGCCGTAGATGACGACGTCGTCGATGGGCGCCGCCGCCTGGGAGACGATGCCGCTCCACTCCCGTGCCGCCTCGGGTGAGCCAATGACGATCACGCGGTCGCCCGGCATGATCGACTCGTGGCCGCGCGGCACGAGGAGCTGCTCGCCTCGGATGATGCTCGCCACCTTGGACTCGCCCGGGATCCGCGCCTCCCGGAGCGGGAGCCCGATCGTCTCGCCGTGCGCCAGGTCAACCGGCACGTCGAACTCGACGATCTCGACCTGGCCGTCCGCGAACACGTCGGTCTGCTTCGCGTTCGGCATGCCGATGATCCTGCCGATCGCCGTCGCCGTCTCGACCTCGGACGAGACGACGAAGTCGACGTCGAGCTGGCGCTCGCGCCACACGTCGAGGAACTCGACGTTCGTCGTTCGGACGATCGTCTTCGCCTTCGAGAGCGCCCGGGCGAGCATGGCGGACACCAGGTTCGCCTCGTCGCGCGACGTACAGGCGATCAGCAGGTCGGCGTCCGCGATCCCGGCGTCCTGGAGGGTGCGGCGGCTGGCTCCGTTGCCCTCGGTCGTCAGCACGTCGAAGCGGTGCCCGAGTGCGTTCAGACGCGCCTGGTCGAGATCGATGACGGTGAGCTCGTGCTCGTCGTGCAGCGCCTCGACGATCGTGGAGCCCACCTGGCCGGCGCCGACGATGAGGATCTTCACGGGCGTCCAGCGTGGGAGACCGGCGATGCCACGTCGCCGATTGTGCATGATCCCCGCGATGTCGACCGGCGACGCTCTGCGGGAGCTCATGCGCTCGTTTCCCCACGGTGTCGCGGTGGCGACCGTCGACGCGCAGGGCCAGCGCGTCGGTTTGACGCTGTCCTCGCTCGTCACGCTGTCGCTCGACCCGCCGCTCGTCGGGTTCACCGTGAGCCGCGAGGCGGCCCTTCACGAGCTGCTCCGGGGCGCTGACGCCTTCGGGCTGAGCCTGCTCGCGGGCGATCAGGACGGGCTCGCCCAGCACTTCGCGCGCGGCGTGCCGCCGATCGCGATGTGGCACGGCATCGACGTCCGACCAGGAAGCACCGGGGCGCCGCTGCTCGCGGGCGCGCTCGGATGGCTCGAGGGCCGGCGCCACAGCGAGGTCGC
>Ga0114129_10008102_pt1 | contig 14976 bp, 15 predicted proteins | sample RhiMetdeltSRZDD1_FD_80071 | JGI IMG/M metagenome (GOLD analysis project Ga0114129, IMG submission 80071) | Populus rhizosphere microbial communities from Tennessee, USA - Rhizosphere MetaG P. deltoides SRZDD1 (version 2) (version 2) | ecosystem: Host-associated > Plants > Roots > Rhizosphere >...
ATCTCCTCGCCGCCCTCCCGGGCCTCGAGCGTCTCGTCGGGGGTCGCGTCGTACGCGACGGCAACGGCGCCACGGCTCCCGTCGTCCCCGAGCTCGCTCCCGCTCCTGCGTCGCCTGCGCCGCCCGCTCCCGCGCCTCCTGCGCCCGAGCCCGCGGCCGACGGCGAGCTCGTCGGAGGCGTTGCCGCCGCGATGTCGCTCGTGAAGGCCTATCGCACACACGGTCACCTGAACGCGCGGCTGGATCCGCTCGGCTCCGAGCCGATGGGGGATCCCGCTCTCGACGAGACGCGGCTCCTGCCGCCGCTGACACCCGAGCTCCAGGCCCGTATTCCGGCGAAACTCCTCCGACTCTCGGTTCCGGGCGAGACGCTCCTGGACGCGCTCCCTCGCCTGCGCGAGGTCTACGCGGGGACGATCGCGTACGAGATCGAGCACATCTCGGACCATGCCGAGCGCGTCTGGCTGCGCCAGGCGATCGAGTCCGGCCGCTTTCGCCGTGAGTTGCCGGCGGAGGAGCGACGTGCGCTCCTCGAGCGACTCGCCCGGGTCGAGGCGTTCGAGACGTACTTGCGGCGCGCCTTCATCGGTCAGAAGCAGTTCTCGATCGAGGGCCTCGACGTGCTCGTGCCGATGCTCGACGAGGCCGTCGAGCTCGCCGCCGCCGGTGGCTCGCACGAGGTGCTCATCGGCATCGCCCATCGCGGTCGCCTGAACGTCCTGACCCACGTCGTCGGCCGGTCGTACACGTCGATCCTGCGTGAGTTCGAAGGCGAGCGCTCGATCGACGCGCTCATCGCCGACCCGGAGGGCGGCACCGGTGACGTCAAGTACCACCTCGCGGCCTCCGAGTCGCGCGTGACGGACGCCGGCGAGATCCAGGTCACCGTCGCCTCGAACCCGAGCCACTTGGAGGCGGTCGACCCCGTCGTCGAGGGCCTCGCGCGCGCCGAGCAGACGGACCGATCCTCCGGCGCGGGGATCCACGATCCGACGGTCGCGCTCCCGGTCCTCATCCACGGCGACGCGTCCTTCGCCGGCCAGGGAGTCGTGGCCGAGACCTTCAACCTCAGCGGCCTCGACGGCTACTCGACGGGCGGGACGCTCCACCTGATCGCCAACAACCAGGTCGGGTTCACCACGGATCCGGCCGAGGGCCGCTCGACGCGCTACTCGAGCGACCTCGCGAAGGGCTTCGACGTCCCGATCGTGCACGTCAACGCGGACGATCCGGAGGCCGCCCTCGCGGCGATCCGATTGGCGCTCGCCTATCGCGACGAGTTCGGGCACGACGTCGTGGTCGACCTCGTCGGCTACCGTCGCTTCGGTCACAACGAGCAGGACGAGGCCGCGTACACGCAGCCGCTCCAGTCGGAGCGGATCGAGCAGCAGATCCCGGTACGGGAGTCGTACGCAGCACGTCTCGTCGCGGACGGCGTCGTCGGGCCGGACGACGCAGTGCGGATGTTCGAGGAGACGCTCGCAGAGCTTCGGGCCGCGCACGACGAGCTCCGGACGAGCTTCGCCGCGCCGATCCCGCCCTCGGAGCTCCCGACGAAGTCCGACACCGGGGCAGCGGTCGTGACTGCCGTTTCGGCCGATCGGCTCGTGCACCTCGGGGAGCAGCTGCTCGAGGTTCCGGACGGCTTCGACGTCAACCCGAAGCTCGCGCGTCAGCTCGAACGCCGCCGCGAGAGTCTCCAGGCGGGTGGAATCGACTGGGGCCACGCGGAGGCGCTCGCGTTCGCGACTCTCCTCGAGGACGGGATCCCGATCCGTCTCTCCGGTCAGGACACCGAACGCGGCACGTTCTCGCACCGGCAGGCGGTCCTCCACGACCCACGCACCGGCGAGACCTACACGCCGCTGCAGGCCCTCCCGTCAGCGTCAGCATCGTTCGAGATCTACAACTCGCCGCTATCGGAATATGCGGCGCTCGCCTTCGAACATGGCTACTCGATCGCGGCTCCCGACGCCCTCGTGCTGTGGGAGGCGCAGTTCGGAGACTTCGTGAACGGCGCGCAGATCGTCGTCGACCAGTTCATCGTCTCGGGCCGATCGAAGTGGGGCCAGACCTCTCGGCTCGTGCTGCTCCTGCCGCACGGCTACGAAGGCAACGGGCCCGAGCACTCGAGCGCCCGCCTCGAGCGCTTCCTGCAGCTTGCGGCGCAGGACAACATCCGGGTCGTCAACTGCACGACTGCTGCGCAGTTCTTCCACCTGCTCCGCCGCCAGGCGCTCGACGCGAGGGCTCGACCGCTCGTCGTCATGACCCCCAAGGGACTTCTCCGCCTCCGCGAGGCGACGTCGACCCTCGACGATCTCGCGCAGAGCGCGTTCCAGCCGGTGCTCGACGATCCGGCCGCGGACCACGCGGGCGTTCGCCGGCTCGTCCTCTGCAGCGGCAAGATCTACTACGACATCGTCGCCCACGAGTTGCGCGAGGGCGCATCCGCGGTCGCCGTCGCGCGCGTCGAGCAGCTGTACCCGTTCCCGCTCGAACTCGTCACGGCGCTCATCGCCTCGTATCCGGCCGTCGCGGAGATCATCTGGGCGCAGGAGGAGCCCCAGAACATGGGAGCGTGGCGCTCGATCCGCCACCGCCTCGAAGAGGCTGCCCTCCAGGCGACTTCAGGTGCGCGCGTACGGTACGTCGGCCGGACCTGGCGCGCGTCGACGAGCGAGGGCTACCCGACGCTCCACCAGTACGAGCAGGATCGGATCGTCCGCGCCGCGCTCGGCGACGACGCGAGCTGACTAGACGCGCGTGCGGCCGCGTCGCACGAGCGACGACGCGACGCGGGGGCCGTTCCGCCGCGCCGCGAGGACGAGCTGCTGCCGGTGCTCCGGCGGCAGCCGTCGCCACGCCTCGAACATCACGAGCGCCACCGTCGTCGGCTTGATTCGCCGCACGAGGTAGACGAGCACGGTGAGGACCGCGATCGGCACCTCGGCATCGTCGCACATCGGCGCCCTGCGTCGGACCCCGCCGTGCGATGGGGCTCGGCACCTGATCCGGTAGACTCCGGCGCCTCAGGGGACGTGCAGTGGATCAGAACGACCTCCTTCCAGTCGACACCGAATCCGGCTTCGCACAGGCGATCCGGGAGCATCTCGAGCTGAAGAACCGCAACGCGGAGCTCGACGGCGAGATGCCGATCGACCGCTACCTCGACGGCGACCCGCTCGAGAACCACCCGCTCTTCAAGAGCGAGGAGCAGGCGCGGATCGAGGAGACGCTGGAGGGCGAGCCCGCTGCCGAGCTGAGTTCCGATCGGCTGCCGTGGCCCGGTGAGGAGACCGTCGAGGACGTGGAGGGCGCAGCGCTCGACGAGGCGCTCTGGACCGGCCGGCCGCGCGATTTCGACTGGGGCGACTGACCGTTTCGACGTCCGAAGTCGTGACGTCGGCGGAGCGGCTACGCGACTACGCGGAGCTGGCCGTTCGCGTCGGCGCGAACGTGCAGCCGGGCCAGGACGTCGTGGTGTCGTGTCTCGTCGAGCACGCCGAGATCGCCCGGGCGGTGACACGCGAGGCGTACCGCGCCGGCGCGCAGCACGTCGTCGTCCTCTACTCCGACCTCCACGTACGGCATGCGGCCATCGAGCTCGGTCCCGAGTCCGAGATCGGTTGGTCTGCCCCATACCTCCTGGATTGGTACAAGCGATGGGCGACGGAGAATCCGGCGGTCATCTCGCTGTCGGGCAATCCGACACCCGAGCTGATGAAAGATCTCGATCCCGCTCTCGTCGGACGATCCGATCCGCGCGACATCAGGGCCGCCATGGTCGAGAACATCGGCGGACGGCACGTGAACTGGACGATCGTCGCCGCGCCCACCGCAGGCTGGGCCACGCAGGTCTTCGGCGAGCCCGACGTGGAACGTCTGTGGGATGCCGTCGCGACTGCGACGCGGCTGGACGAGCCCGATCCGGTCGCGGCGTGGCGCGCGCACACCGACAAGCTGCAGGCACGGGCCGATGCGCTCAACGAGCACGGGTTCGATGCGATCCGTTTCCGTGGCCCGGGTACCGACCTCACGGTCGGCCTCGTCCCCGACGCGCTCTGGCGGTGCGCGACCTTCGAGACGGCGCGCGGCATCCCGCACGTCCCGAACCTGCCGACGGAGGAGGTCTTCACGAGCCCGAACTGGCGCCGCGCCGAGGGGCACGTCCGCTCGACCTACCCGCTCGTGACCTCCGGGACGAGGGTGACGGGGCTCGAGTTCCGGTTCGAGAACGGCAAGATCGTGGACGTCCAGGCCGAGTCGGGCGCCGACATCCTGCGTGCGCAGCTCGCCGTCGATGAGCAGGCGCCGTACCTCGGCGAGGTTGCGCTCGTCGACGGCTCCTCTCCCGTCAAGCAGACGGGGCTGGTGTTCAGCGACACGCTGTTCGACGAGAACGCGACGTGCCATGTCGCATTCGGCGCCGGTCTCCCCGACATCCTGGACTCCCCGCTGCCGAAGGACGAGCTCCTCGACGCCGGCATCAACGTCTCGGGCATCCACACGGACTTCATGATCGGTGGGGAGGACGTCGACGTCGACGGCCTCGACGCCGGCGGTGACGCGACGCCGATCATCCGCGGCGACGTCTGGCAGCTCTAAGCAGCTCGCGCGACCTCTCGTTCTTGGCTCAACCGTGGCGATTGCGCGGCGGTAGCGCCGCGATGTCGAAAGTGCGGCTTGACAGACTTCATGAGTGATGTCATATTGATGTCACAGTGCAGCTCGACAGCCACATCCAGGCCATCCAGCAGGAGCTCGGCGCGACCGCCGCGCTCGGCGACGAGGCAACGGCGGAGGCCGCCCGCCGCATGGGCGACGCGCTCGCGGCGACGCTCCATCTCCACCTGCTCGACCTGCTCGGCGAGGCAGCCCTCGAGCTTTCGGGACAGATCGAGCCGGGGAGGGTCGAGGTTCGTCTTGCGGGCCGCGACCCCGAGCTCGTGGTCGTGTCCGATGACACGGGCGCCGGCGAGCCGCTCGGGCTCGGCGAGGAGGCGTCCGGGCGCATCTCGTTGCGTCTGCCGGAGTCGCTGAAGGCCGGGATCGAGGCGGCCGCAGAACGCGAAGGAATTTCCACGAACGCGTGGCTCGTGCGGACGATCGCCCGCACGCTCGAGCAGCGCCCGCACAGGAAGAGTCGCAACCGCATGCAGGGCTACGCCCAAGGCTGAAAGGAGAGAACGATGCTTCTCACCTCACTCCCATTCGACTATGCCGTCCTGCTCGACACGACCGATCGCGTGCGCACCAAGCGCCCGCGCACGCCGGGAGCCCGCGTCCGGCGCGCCCCGTCGAGCCGCGACGAGAGCTAGGAGACGTTCGATGCCGACCTTCGAGACCCCCGGGAGCGTCTCCCTCCAGATCAAGCTCCCGAGTGGACGCGTCGTGGTCACGACGGCCGACGAGCCCAGGACGACTGTCGAGGTCGTCGCTCTCGGCCGTCGGGGCCAGGACGCAATCGACGACATCGAGATCACGATGGACGAGCGCTCCGGCCGCCACGTCATCCGCGTCGAGCAGCGCGACAGGTTCCGCTGGGGCCCTATCCAGATCACCTGGGGCGGCGATTTCGAGTGTCGGATCAGCTGCCCGCCCGGATCCGACCTCGACCTCTCCGGTGCCTCGACCGACGTTCGCGCCGCAGGCGAGCTCGGCGACGTCTCGGCCCGAACCGCGTCGGGTGACATCCGCGTGGAGAGGGTCGCAGGCCCGCTCCAGGTCAAGACCGCGAGTGGTGACGTGTTCGTCGGCGTCCTCGGCGGACACGGGTCGATCGCAACGGTTTCGGGAGACGTGGGCGTCGAGCGTCTCGATGCGCCTCTCACCGCACGCGCGGTCTCCGGCGACATCACCGTCGGCTCCGTCGCGTCAGAGCTCGGAATCTCGACGACGTCGGGTGACGTCGATCTGAAGACCGTCCATGACGGCGACGTCCGTGTCCAGACCGTGTCGGGCGACGTGCGTGTCGGAATCGCCCGCGGAACGCGTGTCTGGGTCGACGCAGCCTCGGTTTCCGGCCGCCTCGACTCCGAGCTCGGTCTCGAGGATCAGGAGACCGCCGCCGGCGAAGCCGACAGCCCGGTTGTCCCGCTGCACGTCAAGACCGTCAGCGGCGACGTGTCGGTCGTTCGCGCCGCAGCGGCGGTCGCGTCCTAGCTCGCGGCGCGGATCGCCGCCACGACCTCGTCCTCGCGACCTTCGACGAGGAGGTCGACCAGCGTGCGGCCCTCGTCGCGAAGACCGAGCGGAGCGGTCATCAGGTCGAACAGCTGCGTGTCGCCGAGCCCCTGCTCGCGAGCGACGGCGACGATGCGGGCGATGCTCCTACGCGGCCTTCCGCCCTCGAACTGCCACGCCGGGTAGCGCCACTCCGTCGATCCAGGCCCGCGAACCGCGATCAACTCGCCGCCGCGGCGAAGCACGTCGATCAGCGCAGGGTCGACCGCTGCGCGCTCTGCGAGCCAGGTCGCCGGCAGCGTTCCGGGAAAGCGCGCCTCGGTCTCGGAGTTCATCGGCTCGGAGCCTAGCGGCCTGCCCCTTCCACTTCACCACTCCGGCGCTTGGGAATCGTGTCGCAGGGGCCGATACGAGCTGCATGCTCCGCCTTCTCCCGCTCCTCGCCGTTCTGCTGCTCGTCACTGCGGGCACTGCCTCCGGCGCGCCGAGTACGCACCCGCAGTGGGCTGCGGCCGAGATCCAGACCGTCGTCGACGCCGGTCTCATGGGGCCCTCGGTCGACGGGTTCCGGCCCGACGATCCGCTGACGGCGTCCGAGCTCGCCGTGGTCGTCTCGAGTCTCGGCGGCGCGATCTCGATCGGCGATCCCGACGCACTCGTCACCGTGCGCGAGCTCGACGCGCGCATCGTCTCGCTTACGGGTCTTCGCCCGGAGGCGCAGTACGTCCGACAGGGCGTACTCGACGCCGGCCTGGCGGCACGTCCGTGGCTCGGCACCGAGACGGTCGCACGCCTGCTCGAGCTCCGGATCAACCATCCGCGGGGCGAGGATGAGCTCGAGCTCCAGGTCACGCAGCCTGTGACCCGGGCCGAGGCGGCCTACAGCTTCGCGAGGTACCTCGCTCTCACCGGAGATCAGGTCGAGAGCGCGAGAACCGCACTCGCAACATTCACCCTCCCCCCGTTGACGGCATGGCAGCGAGTCGTGCTCGACCGAGCCCTGCGCTTCGTCGGATCCCCGTACGTGTGGGCGGGCACGTCGGAGAGGCCGCAGCAGCTCCTCGGCATGCGGCTTCCGGGCGGGTTCGACTGCTCGGGGTTCGTCTGGAGGGTCTACAAGACCCAGCCCTTCGAAGGCGCACCGGGACTCTCGCGAGTTCTCGTGGGGCGCACGACCTACGCGATGAGCGGTGAGGTCGGTCGTGTCCTGCGCGTGAGTCGCACCGCGCTCGGGCCCGGCGACGTCGTCTTCTTCGGCTCGAGGGGCCCGAGATCGAAGCCGTCGGAGGTCGGACACACGGGGATCTACGTCGGAAACGGCTGGTTCGTCCACTCGTCGCGATTCGGGACCACGCTGACGCCGATGACGGGCTGGTACGAGACCACCTTCGCCTGGGGCCGCAGCCCACTCGTCGAGGCCGGCCTGGAGTACTGAGCGTCGTCGAGGGGGAAAGGATGGTCGTGTCGAGACCGTCGATCGCGAACCTCGTCATGAGTGTGGCCGCCGTGGGCGTCGTCGTCACGCTCTCGTTCTCGAGCGGCGGCTACTTTCCGGCTGACCACGGCTTGCTGATCCTCGGGTTTGCGCTCGTCGCGCTTGCTGCGGTGCTCGTCTGCGACGAGTTGCCAACGGATCGACGCACGTTGGTCCTCGTTTGCGCGCTCACGGGTCTCGCACTGTGGCAGCTCCTTTCGATCCTGTGGTCCCCGACGGCGACGTGGCCCGTGCTCGAGGCGGAGCGCTCGCTCGTCTACGCAACAGCTTCCGCAGCCCTCGCATTCGTTGTCACACGCGAGCGCGTTGCCGCGCTGCTCTTCGGGATGGTCGTCGGCGTCGGGATCGTCTCCGTGTACGCGGTTGCCACACGGCTCTTCCCCGAGCGGGTCGGAGGGTCGTACGACCCCTCGGCGGGCTACCAGCTGGCCGAGCCGATCGGCTACTGGAACGCGCTCGGGCTCCTGCTCGTCATGGGGATCCTCATCGGCCTCGGGCTCGGTCTCGAGGCGACCACGCCGAAGAAGACGGCGGTGGGCGCGCTTCTCGTTCCCATGTTGGTCGCGCTCTACTTCACGTTCAGCCGTGGCTCGGTCGGCGCGCTCGCACTGGGTCTTGTGGTCCTCCTTGGACTCCGACCTCGCGTTGCCCTCGGTGTCGCGACGCTACTGGTCGCTCCGGCTCTGGCGGTACTGCTGGCTTCCCGCTCGACCGCCCTCACGCAAGCGGGGCAGCCGCTCTCGGAGGCGCAGGCGCAGGGCGAACGCCTGGCCGTGATCGTGGTCGTGCTGAGCGCGGTGGGAGGCCTCGTCGCTCTGGCTCAACCGCGGCTCTCGGAGCGGCTGGTACCGGGGTGGAGCATCGGGAAACGGGCGCTCCTGGTCTCGTGTGTGATCGCGACCGGAGCACTCGTTGCCGTGTCGACGATCCGCGCGGGAAGCCCCACGGCGGTCGTCACCGGCGGTCTGGGAGCGTTTCGTGACGAGCCCCGGGCGGAGACCGGCTCACTCGACCGGCGTCTGTTGTCCGTCTCGGGCCACGGGCGCGCCGACTACTGGAGGGTTGCCGCCCGCATGGTCGAGCGGGACCCGCTACTCGGCGACGGAGCAGGAGGATTCGAACGTCGCTGGATGCAGGAGCGCCCCGCCGCGCACAACGCCCGGGACGCTCACAACCTCTACCTCGAGAGTCTGGCCGAGCTCGGGCCGATCGGCGTCGGGTTGATACTCCTCGCGCTCGTGATCCCCGTGCTCGCAGTCGGGAGGGCGCGATCAACCGCACTCGGCGCGGCAGTCGCGGCGGCATACCTGGCTTTCCTCGTCCACGCGGCCGTCGATTGGGACTGGGAGCTGCCCGTGCTCGTCGTCACGGCGCTCGCGTGCGGTGTCGCCCTCCTCGCGCTGACGGGGGACGGCCGTTCGTTGCAGCTCACGCCGCTGAGCCGCGCGCTGCTCATCGCCCCGCTCGTCGTGGCCATCGGGGTTGCACTCGTCGCCCATGTCGGAAATCGGGCCGTGGCAGAGGCTGCTGCGGCGCTCGAGCACGGGGACACCGCCGGTGCCGAGTCGGCGGCTCGGCGTGCGCGTACCTGGGCGCCGTGGTCGCACGAGCCGTGGCAGCTCCTCGGAGAGGCGCAGCTCGCGGAGCGCCACGACGCAGCAGCCCGAATGAGCCTGGCGCAGGCGATCCGTCGGGCACCGGAGGAGTGGCGGCCGTGGTTCGACCTGGCGATCGTCACGGACGGCCCTCGAAGGGAGGAGGCGGTCACCCGTGCGAGGGATTTGAACCCACTGAGCGATGAAATTCGCGAGTCGGGGTACCGATAGGCGGAGCGAGGGCGAGGGGGTCCTGCATCCCTTCCTCTCCAGCTGCAAACGAGGGAAGGAGTCTGTGTGGGAACGGATAGACGCAGAACGCGAGTGATCGCGGCTTCGGTTTCGAGCGTCGCCGGGATCGCGTTGTTCGTCGCCCTCGGCGGCGCCGGCCTGGCACAGAGCGCAATTGCGCTCGCGCAGTACCAGTACGGCAAGCCAGGGCAATACCAGTACGGCAAGAAGATCGTGATCTGCCACAAGCTCAAGAACACGATCTCGATCTCCGTCAACGCATGGCCGGCGCATCTGCGCCACGGAGACACAGAGGGTGCGTGCGCCGTCGCCGCCACGACGCAGACCAGCACGAAGAAGCCGAAGAAGCCGAAGAAGTCGACGCAGGACGCAGCCGCAACGTCCTCGACGACGTCGGCGGGTACCACGAAGAAGCCGAAGAAGACCAAGACTGGAACGCAGTCTTCGAGCTCGACGTCGAACACGTCGAAGCAGAAGCAGAAGGGCAAGCCCGCCAAGGTGAACGCCGAGACGACCGCCGGCACCACGAGCACGACCAGCACGACGTCGGCGTCTCCCGGCAACTCAGGAAAGCCGAAGAAGCCCAAGAAGGACAAGGGGCCGCCTGTAACCCAGACCGCGCCTGCGACGGACTCCGGTTCGAGCGGGCACGGGAACGGGAACGGGCACGGGAACGGCAAGGACAAGTAAGCCCTACCGCCCGCGACGAGCGCCCCGTCGGCCGGCTTCCCGCCGAGCGGCGGGGCGCTCGTCATTTCGAGCCGCGCGCGCATCGCCAACAGCGCGTCGTATGGCAAGCTCGCGGACGTGATCGACTCGGGGAGGCCACGATGACGGTGGACAAGGCTCTTGTGCAGGATCGAGAACTGCGCGAGCACGCGACGGCGCGGCCCTGGCACCAAGACGGGCATGGCAGCAGGTTGAGGCTTGTCGGTCCGCTTCCCCGGTCGACGGTCGTCGTCGACCCGTATGCGCCAAACCCGCAAGACGCTCCGTTGCTCCTCCATCGGGTCAACACGTACGAGGAGCTCGAAGCGGAGATCGAGCGGCTCCGGGCGTGGCTGCGGGATGTTCGGGCGCGGCTCGACCTCACGCAGAGCCGCACACATGAGGCGGATCAGGACTTCGAGTCTCTTGCCCGCGACCTGCGAGCGGGAATCAGCGCGGCTCTTGGGGACCTTCGGGCAGACGCAAGGCTGACGTCCGCCGCACGCACTCCGCGTGGGTGACCGGCGGCACCTGATCGAAATTCCCTAGGCCGGACACTGCCCCTCCGCCCACCTTCGAGTCCGTAGCACCCGTGCCTCGATAGCTCTAGACTTCACTCGCTCAAGACGAAGGGGTGGACATATGGCTACTGCCGCACTCGACGCCGAGCGAATCGACGCCCTGTCGGCAGCACTGTCGGGATCGGTGCTCCAGGTCGGTGACGTCTACGACGAGGCTCGTCGAGTTCACAACGGCCTCATCGACAGGCGCCCGGCGATGATCGTTCGCTGCCAGGGGACGGCGGACATCGTCGATGCCGTCCGCTTCGCTCGGGACAACGAGCTCGAAGTCTCCGTGCGGGGAGGGGGCCACAACGTTGCGGGGCGCGCAGTCTGCGAGGGCGGGCTGATGATCGACCTGTCGCCGATGAAGGGCATTCGGGTCGATCCGGCCGAGCGGACTGTCCGCGCGCAGGCGGGCGTCACGTGGCGGGAGTTGAACCGTGAGACCGCGCTGCACGGGCTCGCGACGACCGGAGGTCTCATCTCCACCACCGGAATCGCCGGCTACACGCTCGGCGGCGGTCTCGGGTGGCTGATGAGCAAGTACGGCCTTGCTGCGGACAACGTGCTGAGTGTCGAGCTCGTGACCGCGGCGGGCGACGTGCTCGAGGTCACAGAGAGCTCGAACCCGGATCTCATCTGGGCGCTGCGAGGAGGGGGCGGCAACTTCGGGATCGCCGCGTCGTTCGAGTACCGGTTGCACCCCCTGGAGACGATCTACGGCGGCCTGGTCGCTCATCCGTTCGATGCGGCCAAGGACGTTCTCGGCTTCGTTCGGGAGTTCGCGCCGACGCTTTCCGACGATGCAGGGATCGCTGCCGCGTTCGTGCACGCACCGGACGGATCGGGGATCAAGCTCGCTGCGTACCTTCTCTTCCACATCGGCGAGATCGAGCAGGCGCAAGCCGAGCTCGAGCCGGCGCTCTCGTTCGGGACGCCCCTGATGACCCAGGTCGGCCCGATGCCGTATCCCGTCATGAACACGCTCCTCGACGACGCGTACCCGAGGGGGGCGCTCAACTACTGGAAGTCGACCTTCGTCAGTGCGATCGACGACGACCTGATCGATTCACTCGTCGCCGCCTATGCGGAGGTGCCGTCCCAGATGACGGCCATCCTCTTCGAACACTTCCACGGAGCAGTGACGCGGATCGCGGCCGACGAGACGGCCGTCCCGCACAGGGAGGAAGGCTTCAACGTCCTCATTCCTGCGGAGTGGCTCGACGCCGACGACACGCAGGCGAACGTCGACTGGACAAGGGAGACCTTCTCGTTGCTCGATCGCGTTCGCGCTGGACGCCGCTGGCTGAACTACCTGGATGACGATGACGCCGGCGATGCGGTTCGAGCCGCCTACGGTCCGAACTACGAACGGCTCTCGCGTATCAAGCGCGAGTACGACCCGGACAACGTCTTCCACCTGAACCACAACATCGAGCCTGCTTCGTAGAACTCACCGTCGTCACCCGAAGCCCGTCACGACCTTCGCGCTAAGGGGGTTGGTTGCAAGGCCCTTGTTGGGGCTCCAGGATGATGGCGCCGCGCAACGGCACCGGCCACTTCTTCGCTCGAGTCCGGTCACTTGCAGCGGTCACGTGTGCAGAAGTCGTCGGGCGGGCATCTTGGTGCCATGCCCGAGATGCAGACCGAGGTGAGAACCGGCACGTTTCTCGCCATACCACGCGTCCTCGAGCGCTCTGCGGCAGACGTGGTTCACGAGGCGTTCGATCGGTTGCTCTCCTCGGACACGGCTGTGACGACGGCCGCAGAGGCAAAGCGCCTGCTCGCTGACGACGCAGAGACGGAGGAGCTGACCGATGCCGTTCAACGCTTCGTAGCCATCGCCACCCCGGTGGCGAGGATCGCGCTCCGTGGCGCGCGGTTCACCCGTATCCCCTGGGTGCTCGTTGCGTCGTCCGCGGTCTCGATCGGGGTGACCGTTCGGAACGGTGTCCGCGAGCTTCAGGCGATTGCCGCGTTGCTCGTCCACCGCTTCGAGCAGGACACGGGCACACGGCCCGATCCGGCACTCCTCCAGAAGCTGACGCTCGAGCTCTATCTGAGGCCGCGACGTACTCCGGACGTCTCCGATCTCGGCCTCCCACTCGCCCGGCTCGCGCGCCGCTGGATCGTCAGTGGCGCGTTTGGTCGCAACACGCGTGGAAAGAGCGAGAAAGCCCTCGATGCCGCAGAGCGACTTGACGTGTCGTCATTCACCCGGCGAGCGCCCGGATTTGCTCGGCCTTAAGCCGCGACGCAAGGGACGGATGCACGACGTGCACCCGATATGCCACTCACAACGACATGGGGGCCGGCCCCCGCCCGGAGGGCAGAGGCCGGCTCCGCATGCTCTGGATCACGCCGTCGCCGGCTCAGGCGCAGGGGACGAAGCGACACTCTGCGCCACTGGCCACAATCGTCCGAACACGGCGTAGGCGAGGAGTACGAGACCGATCCCCGTCAGGAGCAGTGCGATCCCGACGACGATGCTGAAGATGGCGAGCATCTCCGACATGAAGCCCATGTCGAGCGCGGTCGCGAGGGCCGTCTCCGTCACCCAGATGTTGCGGGCGCTGTTCGAGATCGGCTCGCCGTTCTCGTCCTTCGCGGCCGCGGCCTCGTCATTCGTACCGGCGGGATCGCTCGGATCGTCGGCCGACTGGTACCGGCCCATCTCGGCGTAGGTGAGCCCCCCCGTGCCCGACAGCGTGTGCTCGCGCATGATCTCCGCCTGTGCGAGCGCCTTTCTGCCGGTATCGACCGGCTGCCCAGCCCAGTCTGGAGCGTGCTCGGCAACTGCCGGATCTTCGATCGGCCCGAAGCTGATGCCTTCGCGCTCGATGTGGTCGCGGGTGAAGCTGAAGCCCCAGACTCCGAGCACGATCACCGCGATGCCGAAGGCGATGAGCACTCCTCCCGAGACATATCCGCCGATCCGCAGAAGCTTGCCGTCCTTCATCACGAGCCTCCTTCGTCGAGGGGAAGTTCCGGCGGCGCCGACATGGACGCAACCAGTCGATCTTGATGCATGCGACGCCGACTTGGACGTCGCCCAGTCGATCTTGATGCATCCAGGCGCATACGTCACGGTGCACGGCGGTGGTCGCAGCTCTGGGAGCATTTCGACGCGCGCGCTGCGAACGCTTCAGACGCGCTCACATCGAGCGAACGCGATCGCGGGCCTCGCGAGGAGAGGTGGGCCGCGGGAGTCCGCGGCCCACCTGGATTGGTCAGCCGGTGTTCGTCAGACTCTGAACGCCGATCGCTGCGATCTTGACGTTGCTCACGGTTGCCGCGAGTACACCGGAGCGGCCGCACTGGAACGAGACCGTTCCTGCAGCCGTGAAGGTGTGCACCACCAGGAGCGAGATCGGCATTGGCGACGCGGCGTCGACGTTCGCGGCGCTGTCGTCCGTGTCGCCGGCGGCGATCAGGCGACACGTCACCGTGCCGAAGCCCTCGGCGACGGCCTTCGCGACGATTACGTAGCTCCCTGCCTGCGGGATGCTGAGGCTCGTAGCCTCCGTCACGGTGCTAGCCACGGGCACCGGACCGTTCAGGAACCGGGCGTAGGTGTTGCTCGGTGCCGGTATGACGCCCGTCGCGAGGTCGGCCGCTGTCAGCGAGCCGTCCTGCACCTTGTCGCTCGTGACCGCGTTGGCCGCGATCTTCGGTCCGGTGACGGCATTGCCGGCGATTTTGGCCGCACCGACTGCGTTGCTCGCGATCTTCGCCGCAGCGACCGCGTTGGCCGCGATCTTGGGCCCGGTCACAGCGTTGTTCTTGATCTTCGGCGTGGTGACCGCGTTCGACTTGAGCTGAGCGGCTCCCACGCTGTTGTTGGCGACCTGACTGACGGCGGCGACGCTCGTCCCCCCGAGTGCGACCAGGAGTGCGATAGAGGCGACCACCATCGCCGGCGACGGCCGCCGGGCGAGAAGCTTGCGCATTGCTGCCTCCTCTTCGATAGGTGTGAAGCCCACCTACCCCCATCCCGCCTCGAGCCAATCGATTGCCGCGGGTGATGGCGGCGTGCGATCTCCGGCACGCAACGTCGGAGGTCGCACGATGACTAACGTGACGTTCCGTGGAAGTCGGGATGCAGTACGTCAATCTCGGCGGCACCGGCCTGCGCGTGTCGCGGGTGTGCCTTGGGATGATGAGCTTCGGCAGGCAT
>Ga0114129_10008104_pt1 | contig 14972 bp, 12 predicted proteins | sample RhiMetdeltSRZDD1_FD_80071 | JGI IMG/M metagenome (GOLD analysis project Ga0114129, IMG submission 80071) | Populus rhizosphere microbial communities from Tennessee, USA - Rhizosphere MetaG P. deltoides SRZDD1 (version 2) (version 2) | ecosystem: Host-associated > Plants > Roots > Rhizosphere >...
CGGCGATCGCCGACGCCGACGCGGTCGTCGGCGCGCTCCCGGGCGCCCTCGGTTTCTCGATGCTGCGCGCGGTGATCGAAGCCGGAAAGCCGATCGCCGACATCTCGTTTTCCGCCGAGGATCCCCTCCAGCTCGAGGCGCTCGCCCGCGAGACCGGATCGACCGCCGTCGTGGATTGCGGCGTCTCACCCGGTCTGTCCAACTTCTTCATCGGCCGCGCCGCCCGCGACTTCAACGAGGTGGATGAGGCGTGTATTTACGTCGGCGGGCTCCCGTTCGCGCGGCGCTGGCCCTTCGAGTACGCCGCGGTGTTCTCGCCGGCCGACGTCATCGAGGAGTACACGCGGCCGGCCCGGATCTTCGAGGACGGGAAGCTCGTCACGCGACCCGCACTATCCGAGGTCGAGCGGCTGGAGATACCCGGAATCGGTACGGTCGAGGCGTTCCTCACCGACGGGCTGCGCACGCTCCTTCGCACCGTCCCGGCGCGCACGATGAAGGAGAAGACTCTGCGCTATCCGGGTCACGCGGCGAAAATGGAAGTTCTACGGGAAGCCGGATTCTTCGACAACACGGAGGTCGAGCTGCGGTCCGGCGCCCGCGTCGCCCCGCACGAGCTGACGAGCCGGCTCTTCGCCCGCGCGTGGCAGCTGCCGGAGGAAGCGGAGGAGTTCACCTATCTCAAGGTCGTGGTGACGGGCCGGAAGTTCGGCAACACCCTCCGGACGACCTTCGAGCTCCTCGACAAGACGCACCGCGCGACCGGCACCACCTCCATGGCGCGGACCACCGCTTTTCCGTGCGCGGTGATCGCCCGGATGCTGGCCCGCGGCGAGTACCGGGATCCCGGCGTGCGGCCGCTCGAAATGCTGGCGGCGCACCGCGACGCCTCGGCGCGCCTGGAGCTCGGTCTGACCGCGCGGGGCATCCACTGGACGAAGGAGACCCACGAAGTGGTCGGAGGAGAAATCGGTGGCTGAGACACGACGCTCGATCCTGAAGGCGGCCGGACCCCTGTCGGCTCTGGCCACGCTGCCGCTTCCCGCGCAGACGCCGCCTGCCGCCGCTACGCCGACGCCGGCTGCCCGCCTATTTTCGTAGATCCTTAATAATCTCCCTGCTGGCGTTCGCTCCCGGGGCGCCGGTAACACCGCCGCCCGGATGAGTGCCGGCGCCGCACAGATACAACCCTTTGATCGGCGTGCGGTACTGAGCCCATCCCAGCATCGGCCGGAAGGTGAAGAGTTGATCGAGTGAAGGCTCGCCATGGAGAATGTGGCCTCCACCCAAACCGTAGCGGCTTTCCAGATCGGCTGGAGTGAGTACTTGCCGGGCGACGATTATCTTGCTCAGGTTGGGCGCATACTCCGATAGCGTCTTGATCACCGCGTCGCCGAATTCCTCGCGCCGTTCGTTCCAGTTTCCGGAGCGCAACTTATATGGGGCGTACTGCACATGTATCGACATGACATGTCCGCCGCCAGGCGCCAGCAAAGGGTCCGTGAGCGACGGGATGGTGATATCCATGTAGGGCCGCGGTGAGAACTCGCCATACTTGGCCGAATCGAAGGCGTGCTCGATGTAATCGATGTCGGGCCCGATATGAATACGGCCGCTGAGTTGCTCGTTTCCATTCTTGAGGCCGGAGAAACCCGGAAGCTGGGAAAGGGCGAGATTGACCTTCGCCGCCGACCCAAGCGACTTGTAGTTGCCCATCTTGAAGCGGAAATCCGGATCGAGATCGACAGGATCGAGCAGCTTCAGTAACGTTGTCTTCGGATCAGCATTGGAGACGACAGCGGAGGCCGGGATCTCCTCTCCGTTGCCGAGAACGACGCCGGTCGCGGCGTTGCCCTTAACGCGGATAGCCGTGACAGCAGCGGCCGTTCGAACCTTCGCACCGGCGGCGGTTGCAGCCTTTGCGAGGGCCTGCGTGAGGGATCCCATGCTGCCCCTCACGAATATCGCCGGCGCGATCGCGTTTCCATCGAATGCGCTTTGGAACAGCAGCGCTGCGCTGGTGCCTGCAGACCATGGTCCGGCGAAGGCGCCGAACAAGCCGCGCGCCGCAACGATGGCGCGAAGCAATTCCGTTTCGAACCACTCCGCAGCGAGATCGGCCACTGCCATCGGTCCCCAACGAAGGAGGCGAAAAGCGTCCTTTCTGGCAAGGCCGCGAAACTTCAGTCCGACTTTGCCGAGATTCCAAAGGTCGCCTTTAGCCGGTTCGCTGAGCGAGGGTGGCGTCAGCGACATGAGGGGCGAAAGCACCTTGCCGATTGCGGCAAAAGTCGAAATGAATCCGGGATACGTCTGGCCATCGTGCTGCGAAACTGACGCGAGTTCGCGAGCCGTTCGGTCGGCATCGGCATAAATACAAATGGAGCGGCCGTCGGGTGCGGGGGCAAACACTCGTACTGCCGGCTTGATCATCGCCAGGCCGTGTTTCTCCAGCTGCAGATCGCTCATCAGTTTGGGAAGGAATGGGCCGAGCGAATGAGCGACCGTCGGACATTGGAAGCCGGGATGGATCTCTTCGGTGACCGCGCAACCACCGACGGTTTCGCGACGTTCCAGGACAAGTGGATTGAGGCCGGCCTTCGCCAGATAATATGCCGCGACCAGGCCGTTGTGTCCGCCGCCGATGATAATCACGCGCTTGCCGGTTGGCGGCATCAGGCCTTACCTCGCTTCCAATCCCGCAGGATCATGTGCGCCGCGTTCAGTCCCGGGGCGCCCATGATTCCGCCGCCAGGGTGAGTTGCCGAGCCACACATGTAGAGGCTGCGAACGGGTGTTCGATACTGCGCCCAACCCGGAGCGGGTCGAAGGAAAAAGAGCTGCTCGAGTGTCAATTCACCTTGAAAGATGTTGCCCTCGCTCAAGCCGAACTTGGTCTCGATATCCAGAGGTGTCAATACCTGGCGATGAAGAATCAGGCTTCGCAGATTGGGCGCATATTCGGAGATCGTGTCCACCACGGTATCGCCGAACTCCTCGCGCTTCTGATCCCAGGTGCCTTCCTTGAGATGATATGGCGCATATTGCACGAAGCACGACATGATGTGCCTCCCCGGAGGCGCAACCGACGGATCGGTGAGCGTGGGAATCACAATATCGACGTACGGCCGCCGTGAATAGCGGCCATACTTCGCGTCGTCGTACGCGCGTTCCATGTATTCGACCGCAGGCGATATTGAAATTGCGCCGCGCAGATGCCGACCCTCGCCGGGCAGGCAGGTAAAGTTGGGCAAACCGCTGAGGGCGAGATTCACCTTTCCGGACGAGCCGCGGAATTTGTAACGGTTGACGTCCTCGACGAAATCGGCCGGCAGATGTTCCTTGCCGACCATCTTGATGAATGTCAGTCGCGGATCGAGGCTGGATGACACGACATCGCAGCGGATTTCATCGCCGTTGTCGAGCACTACACCTTTGGCCTGTCCGTTGTTCATCAGAATCTTCGCAACCGGCGCTTCGGTGCGAATCTCGACGCCAAGCTCCCGCGCCGCGCCGGCGATAGCGTTGGATATCGCGCCGGTGCCGCCGCGCGCGAATCCCCATGAGCGAAAGGCGCCGTCGATCTCGCCCATGTAGTGGTGAAGCAGCACGTAGGCGGTGCCCGGCGACCTCACGCCGAGAAAGGTGCCGATGATTCCCGAGGCGGACATCGTCGCCTTCAGAACGTCCGTCTCGAACCATTGATCGAGGAAATCGACGGCGCTCATGGTCATGAGCTGGACCTGGTTGTACTGGTCGTTGTGCGGAAGCTTCTGGAATCGGCGGCCGAGGAACAGCAGATCCCGCAGTCCCTTGAGATTGAGCGCCGTCGGATCCGGCGGCGTCATGCCGAGTATGGGTTTGACGAAACGTCCCATTTCCACCATCGCCTTGCCGTACTCGTCATACGCTTCCGCATCGAGTTTGGAGTGCCGCGCGATCTCCCGCAGCGTCTTGGCATGGTCGTTGACCCGCCACAGGTAATTCCCGTGCATCGGCGTAAAGGTTCCGTCGAGCGGGAGGATCTCCAGTCCGTGCCGCGGCAGGTCGAGTTCCCGAATGATCTCCGGCCTCAACAGCGAGACGACGTAAGAGGCGACAGAGAACTTGAAGCCCGGGAACACTTCTTCGGTGACGGCGGCGCCTCCGAGCACGTAGCGCCGCTCGAGCACCACGACTTTCTTGCCCGCTCTCGCGAGGTACGCTGCATTGACCAGGCCGTTGTGACCGCCACCGATGACAACGACGTCGTATTTTGAATTCATGTAAGGGTTCTAGCCCTCGATCGGGACAGCGGTTTTTCTTCTCGGATTGAAGAAGGGCGTTTTGACGACTTTCGCGGGAACGCGGTGCCGAACGGCCTCAACCGTGATTTCCATCTCCAACTCAGAATCCAATTTAGAGTTCGCGCGATCGATGGTTGCCAGCGCAATCAGCTTTTTCAGCGATGGCGACCAGGTGGTGGACGTCGCCTTGCCGGTCTGCGTCCCACTCTTGTATACGGGAACCGCAACCCGCGAGGCCGCAGCGGGCATCACCGGCGGGAGTCCAGCCTGCTCGTACACACGTTCAATACCATTCCAATCGATCTCGAGCCCGACGATTTCCCGAGCGTGTCCACGCTTCTGCTCCGCGGCAAGCGCCCCCTGACCGACAAAGCGGCCCTTGTCAAGATTGACTAATCGTCCCAACCCGAGCTCGAACGGGGAATACTTCTGCGATTCAATGATGGCTTTTTTGCTGCTGTTGAAATCCACCTCGATCAGAAGCAAGCCGGCTTCGATGCGGGCGACATCCAGTGCCAGCATGCCGGCCGGGTGAATGTCGAAGGCGCGGCCGCCGTGCATCAAAGCGTCCCAGACCTGCTTCGCCTTGCCCCATGCCATCCATATTTCGTATCCCAGATCACCGGTATAGCCGGTGCGGGAAATCTCTACCGGGATTCCGGCGATCTTTCCGGTGGTGACGTGAAAGTACTTCAAGTCGGCAAGGCTGGCCTCGGCGATACTCTTCAGCAGCCGGCCTGAAGTCGGGCCTTGCAGCGCCAGCGCGGCAACCTTCCCCGAAATGTCCTCGATCGAAACATCGAGGCCGAGCGCGTTCTGATGCAGCCAGCGAAAATTAGGATCGGCGGCGGTCCAGCGGTAGGTGTTCTCTTCGAGCCGTGACACCGTCCCATCGTCAATCACCTTGCCCTTTTCATCGCACCACGTCGTGTAGATGACCTGTCCGACCTTCACTTTCTGAACGTTTCTGGTGACGACGCGATCGACAAGCCGAGTCGCATCACGGCCGCTGATCCGGTATTTGTAAAGCGGAGTAATGTCGATCAGAGCCGAGGCATTTCGAATGGCGTTATATTCGTGCTCGTGGTGCGTTTCATACGCGCTGACCGTGTAATAGCCGGCCCACTCGCGATAGTTCAGGCTTTCGCACAGGGCAAGCGTCTTCTCATGAAATGCGGTTCCGACAGGCATGATTCTCGATTATGACCGAAAGATTTCCTGGGAACGCGGCGAAGAATTTCTTCATCTCGTCGGCGGTGCCGCGAAATCCTGGCGGCGCACCGGGACGCCTCGGCGCCCTGGAGCTCGGTCTCACCGCGCGCGGGATCCGGTGGACCAGAGAAGCCCACGAAATGGCATAGCGGTGCAGGTCTCCATTTGACACTTTGACAGAGATCTCTGTCACCTGAGCCTCAAGAGGAGGAGCCGATGCCCCGTACACGTCGATCGTTGTTGAAGGCCGCCGGAGCGATCTCCGCGCTGGCCGCTCTCCCGCTGCCGGCGCAGACGCTGACGCCGGCGCCCGCCCCGTCTCCGACTCCGACTCCCGGAAAGAAGGCGCCCGGCACGCTCGCGAAGCTCGCGCGGGAGCGGTACGGAAAGTTCTTGACCGAGGAAGAAATGGCGCTCATGGACGACGACATGGAAGGGCTCGAGCGGCGCAGCGCACGCCTCCGCGGTTACAAGCTCGGGAACGGCGAGGAGCCGGCGGTCGACTTCGTCGTCGTCCGCCGATGAGCGACCGCGGGTTCTTCACTCCGCTGCGAGGGCTTGCGGCGGAGGTCCGCGCGCGCCGCGTCTCGCCGGTCGCGCTCGCCGAGGAAGCTCTCCGACGGCTCGAGAGCCGGGGCCGCGAGCTGAATGCCGTCGTGACGCTCGCCGGCGACGACGCGATGGCCGCCGCGCGCGAAGCCGAGGCCGAGATCCGCCGCGGGAAGTATCGCGGCCCTCTCCACGGCATTCCGTACGGGGCGAAAGACCTCCTCGCGACGAAGAAGATGCCGACGACCTGGGGCGCGGCACCGTACCGCACCCAGCAGTTCGCGTCCGACGCGACGGTCATCCGCAAGCTCGCCGACGCGGGCGCCGTCCTCGTCGCGAAGCTCTCGATGGTCGAGCTCGCGGGCGGCATGGGCTACAACAACGCCGACGCCTCCTTCACGGGACCCGGGTTGAACCCCTGGAACACGAAGTTCTGGAGCGGAGGATCGTCGAGCGGACCCGGATCCGCGGTCGCCGCCGGGCTCGTGCCCTTCGCCATCGGATCGGAGACCGTCGGCTCGATCATCACGCCCGCCGCGTTCAGCGGCGTGACGGGCCTTCGCCCCACGTACGGACTCGTGAGCCGCCACGGCGCCATGGCGTTGTGCTGGACGCTCGACAAGCTCGGACCGCTGGCGCGCGGAGCCGACGACTGTTCGCTGGTTCTCGAGGCGATCGCCGGGAAGGACCCGGCCGACCCGACGACGGTCACGCCTCCTCGTTCTTCCCGCGCCGCGCGTTCCCGCCCGCGAATCGCCGTCCTCCAGGGCGCGACGGACTTCGTGCAACCGGAGGTCGCGAAGAACTTCGAGGACTCGCTGACCGTGCTCGGCCGTTTCGCGGAGATCTCGCGCAACGTCGCTCTTCCGGACCTGCCCTACGGGGTGTGTGCCGGAACGATCGTCGACGCGGAGGGCGGTAGCGCGTTCCTCGAGCTGATCGAGACCGGCGGCACGCGGGAGCTCCAGGCGAAGTCCGACCGATACGGGGGGTACTCGAGCGTGATGACGCCGGCGGTGGACTACCTCCAGGCGATGCGCCTGCGGGAAAGGATGCGCGCGCCCTTCGCCGCGCTCCTCGAGCGTTACGACGCCCTGGCGGCGCCGTCGCGGGCGAGCGTCGCCTACCCGATCGGTCTCGACTTCGACAAGGCGTGGCCGGAGCTGGCCAAAGGCCGGCCCGACAACTTCGTCTCGCCGATCGGCGCCCTCATCTCCGCCGGAAATCTGGTCGGTTATCCGGCGATCTCGGTGCCGAACGGATTCGGCCAGGAGGGTCTGCCGACCGGACTGCACCTGCTCGGCGGCGCCTTCCGCGAGGACGACCTCGCGGCGATCGGGCGCGAGTTTCAGCGTCGGACGGACTTCCACGCCAGACGTCCGCCCGGCGACTGATCGCGAGGCATCCCCGCGAACGCTCGAGAGAGAAGTTCCGGGCCGGCGCCGGCGGTTCTAGCTCTTCCGGTCGTCCTCGCGCCGCGGCTCGCGACGCCGGTCGTTTCGTTTCTCTCCGACCACCACTCGATGGTGCGCCCGCCGCGACTGAGTGCGGCGGTCTCCGTTCCCGCGCCGATCCGCGGGCGAGTGCCGATGAGATTTCTTCTTGTGGGAGGTCGTCTTCTCGCTCTTCGTGCCCCGGGTTATTTCAAAACGCATCGTTTCATTCGATCCTGATTGTCGCCGAGACCTTCCCGGCGGACCCGATTTCGATTGTCTCGCCGGACGGCCGTAAAAGGTCAAGAAAAAAGGGCCGCCGAAGCGGCCCCGTTCGCCAGTTCAACGAGCGCCGGCGGTCGTCAGACGGTGACTCGACGACGCGTCGCGATGCGGTACACCCAGAGGACGAGGATTGCGCCGAGCGTAGCTCCGATGAAGCCGGCAGGCTCACCCGGGCCATAGAGATGAAGTGCCTGACCGAGGAATCCGCCGACGAGCGCGCCGACGATTCCGAGAAGAATCGTCATGATGATCCCGCCTGGATCGCGTCCGGGCATGATCAGCTTCGCGACGATCCCGACGACCAGTCCGAAGAGGATCCAACCGAGGATACCCATGTATCCCTCCTTTCCCTGGGGACAAAGAGCAAGGGCCGCGCCATCTCGTAAGTCCCTGTTGAATCAATCATTTGCGGGCCGGTGGATCGGCTCGGCAACGGAGATTTTTCCAGTCCGAAATGTTGCCGCGCGGCGCGCGGAGGTGAACCGATGGCCGGCGTTTCCGTGGATCGGCGAATCGATCAGTTGAATTCACTCCTGCGCGGCGAGATCTCGCGGTGGAGACGTACGAGCGGGCGATCGAGAAAGTGGACGACGAGCACACGAGCGATGCGCCGCGCTTCGCGCGATCGTGCTGGAAGAGCAGCGCCACATCGCGACGCTGGACGGGATGATCCGCAAGATCGAGCGGATGGGAGACAACTGAGGCACGGGGTCAGGCGCGGGCTACGCGGTCCCGCACAAAAAAACCAAAAAAGGGGTCTGCCCCCTTTTCAAAACAAAAAGGGGTCTGTCCCCTTTTCAGTAAACCCCGCCCGTCAGGTGCACGATCGCGGTCCAGACGCCGCGGCTGAAACGGAACGTCACGATGGGGAACACGACCGCGGCGGTGCACCACACGGCGAGGCTCGTGCCGAGCGACCAGAGCGGTCCGAACCCGGCGCCGGCCATGATCACGATCGCCGTCAAGAGCGTGTTGATGTCGAGCGAGCCGACCCACTGCCCGTGCTCCCGCGCAAAGCCGACCCCGCAGCAGTCGCACTGGTCGTTCATCCGGAAGTACGTGGCGAAGAGCTTTCCCCGGCCGCACACGGGGCACTTCAACCGAAGACCCCGCCAGACGGCGGTCTTCCAGTACCCCTCCGGCCACTCGCCGCGGTGGTGCGCGGTCGTGGGCCTCCAGGCGAGGACCGGGGACGGCGGATGCGTGACCGATTCGTTCATGGGGTTTAGAGCTGCAACCGCATTCTCTCACCTGCAATTTCAAAGCCCTTCCGCTCGAGGTCCCGCCGCGCGCCCGCGTCCCAGAGCAGCCGGTTCGTATGGTTGAGGTGGACGAAGAACACTTTCGCCGGCGCCGCCGGTGCGGCGCCTCCGAATCGCGCGACGGTCTCGGGAACGAGCGGGTGCGGGATGTCACGGATCGACCTCCCGGGGATCTCGTCGGCCGAGAAGAACGTGCCGTCGACGAACGCGAGAAGTGAGGACTCCCGAACGAAGTCCTCGATCCGCCGGTCCCACTTCTCCCACTTGTCGATGTCGGGCAGCCAGAGAAGCCGGCGCGCCGGCCCCGCGACCAGCCAGGCGACGGTGTCGGAATCTTCGTTGCGGTGCGGCACCTCGATCGCGGTGACGCGGAGCGCCGGTGTCAGGTCGAGCTCGACGCCGGGAACGACCTCGCGGATCTCGATGTTTTCGAGCGACACGAGCCGCTTCCAGGGGCCGTTCTCTCGAAGGAACCGCGCCATCGACGGCGTGCAGTAGACGGGCATCCGTTTCGCCCCGAGAACCTCCCGGCCGAGCTGCGCGAGTCCGAGGTAGTGCCCGATGTGGGCGTGGGTGAGCAGGATCCCGTCGGGAAGAGCGCCGAGCAATTCGACCTGCTCGGCGAAGTCGGGCGTCGCGTCCACGATGAAACGCCGTCCCGCCGCCCGGTCGATCAGGCCGAGCGAGGCGACGAGCCGCCGCTTCGAGCGGTCGCGTCGCGCCTCCACGCAGAGCTTCTGCCGGCAGCCGAGGTGAGGGACCCCGCCGTCCTGCGCGATTCCGAGCACCACGGCCTCGGGCGGCGGTGCCGGCGCACCTCCGGCTGCCGTTGCAAGCGTCAGGAATACCGAGAAAAGCCGGTCCACGGCGTTATTCTTCACCCTTCGGCCCGGCATGGAATCTGCTCTCTAGGGCCAACTGGAGGAATACACCATGTCTCGAAGCCGCCTTTCGCGCCAGACGATGCGCGCCCTGGGCCCGGTGGTCATCCCGCTCGTGACGCGTATCGCGATCCCGATCGCCCTGGAGAGCCTTCGCAAGCGCAAGTTCACCGTCGACGACTTCGTCGGCGACTCGGAAGACACTTTGAAGGAGAACGTCAAGAAGACGCGCAGCAACATCGACGACGTCAAAGAGGAAGCGGTGGCGCGCGGCAAGAAGCTCTACGAACAGGCGCGTCAGGAGGGGACGGAATTCCTGGACGTCTTGCTGCGCCGCGGGCTCGGGCTCGCCAACGAGTGGGCGGACAGCCTCGGAGAGCCGAAGGTGAAGCGCCGCCGGTTCCGTTTAGGACCTGTCGTGGCGCTCGCCGCCCTGGTGGGAACCGGACTGGTGCTCGCCAGCAGACGGTAGCGGAGCGCTCAGTTCCTAGCGACTCGCGAGCCTCTTGTACTTGATCCGGTGCGGCTGCTCGGCGTCCATGCCGAGCCGCCGCTTGCGGTCCGCCTCGTACTCCTGGTAGTTCCCTTCGAACCAGACGGTCCGGCTGTCCCCCTCGAACGCGAGGATGTGGGTGGCGATCCGGTCGAGGAACCAGCGGTCGTGGCTGATCACGACGGCGCATCCGCCGAAGTCGACGAGCGCCTCCTCGAGCGCGCGCAGCGTGTCGACGTCGAGGTCGTTCGTCGGCTCGTCCAATAGCAGGAGGTTCCCCCCGCGCTTCAACGTTCGGGCGAGATGCAGCCGGTTCATTTCGCCGCCGGAGAGATCCCCGACGCGCTTCTGCTGGTCGGGTCCCTTGAAGTTGTACATGGCGACGTAAGCGCGGGCCGGGATCTCGCGCCGTCCGAGGACGATCTTGTCCGCGCCGGCCGAGATCTCATCGAAGACCGTTTTCCCGGGATCGGGCCGGTCGCGGTCCTGGTCGACGTACGAGTGAACGACGGTGTCTCCGACTGTGAGCTTCCCGCCGTCCGGCTTCTCGAGCCCGACGATCATCTTGAAGAGGGTCGTTTTTCCCGCCCCGTTGGGCCCGATCACGCCGACGATCCCGCCCCGGGGCAGGTCGAACGAGAGCTCCTCCATCAGGAGACGGTCCCCGTAAGCCTTGCGGACGTTGTCGGCGCGCACGACGACGTCTCCGAGGCGCGGCCCGGCAGGAATGTAGATCTCGCGCGTTTCGATCCGGCTCTCCGGCCCACCCTCCGCCAGAAGCGATTCGTACCGTTCGATGCGCGCCTTGCTCTTCGCGTGGCGGGCGCGCGGTGCCATCCGGACCCACTCGAGCTCGCGCTGCAGGCTGCGGCGTCGAGCGGACTCCTGCTTCTCCTCGACCGCGAGGCGCGCCTCCTTCTGGGCGAGCCAGCTCGAGTAGTTGCCCTCCCAGGGGATGCCCGCGCCGCGGTCGAGCTCCAGGATCCAGCCCGCCACGTTGTCGAGGAAGTATCGATCGTGAGTGACGGCGACGACCGTACCGGGGAACTCGGCGAGGTGGCGCTCCAGCCAGGCAACCGACTCGGCGTCGAGGTGATTCGTCGGCTCGTCGAGGAGAAGGAGATCGGGCCGCTCGAGGAGAACCTTGCAGAGCGCGACGCGCCGGCGCTCGCCCCCCGAGATCTTCGTGACGTCGGCGTCGGCGGGCGGGAGGCGCAGGGCGTCCATCGCGATCTCGAGCTGCCGGTCGAGCTCCCACGCGTTCGACGCCTCGATCGCGTCCTGGACCCGCTGGTACTCCGCCATGACGCGCTCGCTCTCCGCTTCGGAGAGGTCCGACGCGAGCTTTTCGTTGAGCTCGTCGAATCGGGCGAGCAGCGCGCGCGTCGCGGCGACTCCCTCCTCGACGTTGCCGAGCACGTTCTTGCGGGCGTCGAGCCGCGGGTCCTGCGAAAGCCAGCCGATGCGCGTCCCTTCCGCGGGGAAGGCGTCGCCGGAGAAATCGCGCTCCACGCCGGCCATGATCCGAAGGAGGGTCGACTTGCCCGCGCCGTTGGCGCCGAGGACGCCGATCTTCGCGCCCGGCAGGAACGACAGCCAGATCCCGCGAAGGATCTCCCGCTGCGGAGGGACGACCTTCCGCAGGTTGACCATCGTGAAGATGTACTGGTGGGCCATTCTTCTTATCCTGTCATCCCGAGCGAAGGCTCTTTCCTGTCATCCCGAGCGAAGGCTCTTTCCTGTCATCCCGAGCGAAGGCTCTTTCCTGTCATCCCGAGCGAAGCGAGGGATCTACCGTCGCTCGCGCCGCCAGATCCCTCGGCCGCCGGCCTCGGGATGACGAGCAATCAAGCCTCCCCGATATTCAACCCCATCGTTCCGAGAAGACGGTTCTCGTACCGCACCTTCGTAAAGCCGACGTCCCTCATCATGTCCTCGACCCCGCGCTGCGCGGGATAGCGTTCGAGCGAGTCCGGGATGTAGCTGTAGGTCTCGGGATCTCCGTGGAACGCCCACCCGCCCGCCGGCATCATCGTTCGAAGGTACCCGCCGTAGAGCGCGCGTGCGACCGGGTTGTCGGGCTTGCCGAAGTCGAGCACCACGGCGCGGCCGCCGGGCGCGAGCACCCGTCGCATTTCGGCGAGCGCCCGTCTCGGGTCGGCGACGTTCCGCAAACCGTACCCGACGGTGATCGCGTCGAAGACCGCGTCGCGGAAGGGGAGCCGGAGAGCGTCCGCGGCGACGAGGTCCGGCGAACCGGCCGCCGTTCGCGCGCGACGCCGGGCGACCGCGAGCATCGGCAGCGTGAAGTCCGCTCCGACGATCCGCCGGGCTCCGAGCTCTCCCGCGTGAAAGATCATGTCGCCGGTCCCGCAGCAGAGGTCGAGCATCCGCGCGGGCAGCTTTGGGCCGTCGAGGGCGAGCCGAACCGCCTGCCGCTTCCACTTCCGGTGCATTCCGAAGCTCATGACGTCGTTGACGAGGTCGTAACGCTCCGCGAGACGGGTGAACATTTCGCGGACTTTCGGCGCGCGCTGCTCGTCGTAGGAGAGGTATTTGTTGGTCACCGGCCGGCCAAGATATCCGACAATCAGGTAGAGTTTTCGGATGGCCGAGCGAACGAAAAAGCCGCGCGCCCTGACCGAGGAAGAGGCCCGTCGGGTCGCCGAGGACGCGCGCGAGACGGAGTGGACGGCTCCGTCCTTCCTGAAGGAGATCTTCCTCGGCAACCTGCGGCTCGATCTCGTTCACCCTTTCCCGGAGGCTTCGCTCGACCGGCCCGAGTTCCGCGCGTTCATGGACCGGCTCGAGCGCTTCCTGGTCGAGGAGGTCGACTCCGACCGGATCGACCGCGAGGGCAAGGTGCCGCCGCAGTTGATCAAGCGCCTCGCGGAGCTCGGCGCCTTCGGCATCAAGATCCCGAAGGAGTACGGCGGGCTGGGATTCTCGCAGCGCGAGTACACCGAGGCGATGAAGCTCGTCACGAGCCAGGACGGCAACCTGACCGTCCTTCTTTCCGCTCATCAGTCGATCGGGCTCCCGCAGCCGCTGAAGCTCTTCGGGACGAAGGAGCAGAAGAAGAAGTATTTCCCGCGGCTGGCGCGCGGCGCCGTTTCGGCGTTCGCGCTGACCGAGCCGCACGTGGGGTCGGACCCCGGCAACCTTTCCACGACCGCCGAGCGCACGCCCGAGGGGGACTACGTCCTGAACGGCGAGAAGCTCTGGTGCACGAACGGCACGATCGCCGAGCTCTACGTCGTGATGGCGAGGCACCCCGACACGAAAAAGATCTCCGCGTTCATCGTCGAGCGCGACCAGCCGGGAGTCGAGGTCGTTCACCGCTGCGAGTTCATGGGCCTGAAGGGCATCGAGAACGGCGTGATCCGGTTCACGAACGTCCGGGTGCCGAAGGAGAACCTCCTGCTCGCCGAGGGCCGCGGCCTGAAGCTCGCGCTCGTCACGCTGAACACCGGACGTCTGACGCTTCCCGCCACCTGCTCCGCGGCGGCGAAGCGGGCTCTCGAGATCTGCCGGGTCTGGGCGAACGAGCGCGTGCAGTGGGGCCAGCCGATCGGCCGCCACGACGCGATCGCGCAGCTGCTCGCCGAGATGGCGGCGACGACGTTCGCGATGGAGGCCATCACGGACCTCTCGTCCGCGATGGCCGACCAGGGGGACCGCGACATCCGGCTGGAGGCCGCCGTCGCCAAGATGTGGAACTCGGAGGAGGGCTGGAAGATCGTCGACCGCACGATGCAGATCCGCGGCGGGCGCGGCTACGAGACCGCCGACTCCCTGCGCGCCCGCGGCGAGCCGCCGATCGCCGTCGAGCGGATGATGCGTGACTACCGCATCAACCTCATCTTCGAGGGGTCTTCGGAGATCATGCGGCTCTTCATCGCGAGAGAGGCGCTCGACCGGCATCTCGCCGTTTCCGCGAAGCTCTTCGACAAGAAGCTGTCCCGAAAAGAACGGCTCGCGGCGCTGCCCCGGTTCGTCGGGTTCTACTCGACCTGGTATCCGAGCCGTTGGGCGGGCTGGGGAAGGTGGCCGCGCTTCAAGGACTTCGGGCCCCTCTCCGGGCACGTTCGGTACCTCGAGCGGACGACGCGCAAGCTCTCGAGGGCGATCTTCCACCTCATGGCCACCCACGGCCCCAAGCTCGAGAAGCGCCAGGCGCTGCTCTTCCGGACCGTGGACATCGGGGCGGACCTGTTCGCGATGTCGGCCGCCGTGTCCCGAGCCGACGGCCTGCGGCGCGCACATGCCCCGGAAGCGAAGAGCGCGCTGGAGCTCTCGGACTTGTTCTGCCGGATGATGCGCCGCCGCATCGCGAACACGTTCGAGTCCATCCTCTCGAACGATGACGTCCGCAAGTACCGCACCGCCCGCCGGGTCCTGGATGGCGAGCACCGGTGGCTCGAGCGCGGGATGACGCCGATGGCCGGGTTCGAGGAGCTCGCCGCTCAGCCTTCCGAAAAGGCCGCGCGCCCCGTCGCGGCCGGCTAGTCGAAGGACTCGCTACGCCGCCGGCTCCTCGTCCGATCCCTCGTTGATCCCCTCGAAAAGCA
>Ga0114129_10008106_pt1 | contig 14970 bp, 8 predicted proteins | sample RhiMetdeltSRZDD1_FD_80071 | JGI IMG/M metagenome (GOLD analysis project Ga0114129, IMG submission 80071) | Populus rhizosphere microbial communities from Tennessee, USA - Rhizosphere MetaG P. deltoides SRZDD1 (version 2) (version 2) | ecosystem: Host-associated > Plants > Roots > Rhizosphere >...
AACTACAGAATCGAGAAGCTCCACTACGAGAGTCTTCCAAATCTTCACGTCACGGCCAATCTGTACCTGCCGAAACAAGTCACTGAGGCACGCAGGCCTGGCGTCCTGTATCTCTGCGGACACTGGGAAAATCAGAAGGTCTACCTCCAGGCGCACCCGAAGCGATTTGCGGAGCTTGGATTCCCGACGCTCATTGCCGAGACCGTGCAGCTCGGCGAAGTGAAGGGCTACCACCATGGCTGCTACCGCGAGGGGTGGTTTCATTGGTACAGCCGCGGCTACTCGCCCGCCGCGATCGAACTCCTCAACGGCGTCCGCGGGCTCGATCTTCTCGCGCAGCGCCCGGACGTGGATCCCGAACGCTTCGGCGTCACCGGCATTTCGGGCGGCAGCGCGACCACCTGGTGGATCTCGGCCGCCGACGAGCGCGTGAAGGCCTGCGCGCCGGTCTGCGGCACGGCGACGCTCGACGCTCACATCTACGATCGCGTGATCGACGGTCACTGCGACTGCATGTGGTGGGTCAACACGGCGCTCTGGGATCTTGCGGACGTCGGCGCGCTGATCGCGCCGCGCCCGCTCCTGCTCGCGTCCGCGAATCAGGACGGAATCTTTCCCGTCCACGCGATTCACGAAGCACACGCGCAGCTCGAGAAGCTGTATCGCACGCTGGACAAGCCGGAGAACCTGCGCTACATCGAGACGCCGGGCGGCCATTCGTACCACGAGCGCTCGCGCACGGGACTCTTCTCGTGGTTCCTCAAGCACCTGATGGGCAAAGACGTGCCTCCGACAGAGGTTGGAGACATCGAGCTCGATGCGACCAAGCTGGAATCGGTAGAGACGCTGAGGGTCTACACGAACGGCAGCCCCGCGGGAAACAGGGCGCTGACGATCCAGGACGAGTTCATCAAAGTTGCGGCGCCGCCGGACGTCGCGAGCGCAGCTGACATCGCGCGCGTGAGGGCAAGCATCACCCAGAAGCTGCGGGCGGATACCTTCAATCACTTTCCACCAAACCCGCCGCCGCTCGACGTGAAGGAAGAATTCGCGCTCGACGGTGGAGTCGGCTCTCGCTTCGCGTTCACCTCTGAAGAGGGCTGGCGGCTCCATGGCATCCGGCGTGAGCCGCGTCCGAATCCTGGAGGAAAGATCCCGGCGGTGGTGATCCTCAGGTCACCCGGAGAGGACCGCGAGGATTCGGATGAGTTCGCCCGTCAGATCCACGCGCCGTGGATGACGGTAATCGTGGAGACGCGCGGGACGGGAGACACGTCATGGGGGGACGATCTGAACTGGCACCTCCGGCGCGCGACCGCCTGGACGGGACGCACGATCGCGAGCCTGCGCGTGTGGGACACGCTGCGGGCCGTCGACGCCGCGCGGACGTTCCCGGGCGCCGATCCCGCGCAGGTTTCTCTCGCCGCGCGCGGCGAGATGACCGTCGTCGCGTTGTATGCGGCGTTGCTCGACGGCCGCATCAAGAGTCTGTTTCTCGAATCGCCAACCGCAACGCAAAACGCCGCCAGTCAGCCGAACGGCAAAGGACCGGCGATCGAGATGCTCAACTGTCTGCGCTATACCGACGCGCCCCAGATTGCAGGCCTGCTCTATCCTGGGGAGATTGTCATCTCGGGTGAGTTTCCGTCGACATACACGTGGGCCGAAGATCTTCATCGACGGCTGGGCGCTCCGGGCAGGTTCCAACGCGTGAAATCCCTGTCGGACTGGACGCCGGCGTCGTAACTTCATTCGCGATGAAACGCCATGACCGATGAAGCCCTGCGCGAACATTTCGTCCGCATCCTCGCCTGGGAGGATGCTCACGTGGGATTCGATACCGCGGTCCGCGGCATTCCCGTGCGACTGCGCGGCAAGCGGCCGCCGAAGCTCCCGTATTCCGCCTGGCAGCTCGTCGAGCATCTCCGCATTACACAGGCCGACATCCTCGACTTCTGCCGCAATCCAAACTATCAAGAGCTGAAGTGGCCGCAGGATTACTGGCCGCGCTCTGCAGCTCCCTCGTCGTCACGGGCGTGGACGGAGAGCCTCCATCAGTTCAGAAAGGATCGCGAGGGGCTTCAGCAGCTCGCCGCCGATACGACGATCGATCTGGCGGCGCGTATTCCGCACGGCAGCGGGCAGACGTACCTTCGAGAGATCGTTCTCGTTGCGGACCACACCGCGTATCACGTCGGGGAGCTGGTGCTGGTCCGCCGGCTCCTCAATATTTGGAAGTGAGAAGGTACGCGATGCTCTGCGGGATGTGTCCCCACGGATCCGCGCTCTCGTCTTCGAGGTAGAACAAGGACGTTCCTGCGCTCTTCGCGGCTCGAAGCACTGACGGCATGTCGACCTGTCCCGTGCCGACGGGGACATCGGCTTCCGCCGGACCTATCGCCGTTCCCGCTTTGATCGGGAATCCCTTCTTCAGATCCTTGAGGTGCAGGCTCGCGACGCGCTTCTTGTAGCGATCGATGAGCGCGGCCGGATCCGCGCCGCCCAGGAGCGCATGAAACACATCGATCTGGAACAGGACGCGGGCCGGATCCGTGGCCCCAGCCAGCGTGTCGAACAACGTGCCTTCGCTCGACGGGATGAACTCGTAGCCGTGGCAGTGATACGCGAAGCGGAGACCGGCGTCTGCGGCGGCGGTCGAGAACTTGTTGAAGGCATCGGCCGCCTTGAGCGTGTCATCGCGGGTGAAGGCATCGCCGTGCGGAATCCAGGGACACACGACCCAGGTCGCGCCGACGGCTTTCACCTCGGCAAAGGCGCCAGCTGGATCGTCGCGCAGCCGCTCGAAGCCGACGTGCGCCGACTGACAGCGGAGTCCGGCCGAGTCGAGCGCGGCACGCATCTCTCCGGCCGTGTGTCCCCACAGTCCCGCCCCTTCGACGTCGCGGAAACCCAGCTCGCGTATCTTGACGAGCGTTCCGCGAAGATCCTTCGGCAGATACTCACGCAGACTCCAGAGCTGCAGGCCCAGCCACGGAATGCGCGGCTCGCCCTGCTGACGTGCAATCCGCGGGAGCGCGAAGCCCGCGATGACCGAGGCGAGAAACTCTCTACGCTTCATTTCGGGGTCACGTCCGTGCCGACGAACTCGTTCAGATACCCGTTTCCCTTGTACTCCATCTCCTGCTTGATGCCGATCTCGGACGTGTAATACGCGTGGACAACTCTCGCCTTCAGCTCGACGAAGAACAGCTCTTCGGGCTTCAGGGGTTTGCTTTCGTTCTGCGCCATTCGAGTCAACACCGCCAGCCGTTCGTCGGACGATGACTTCATGAACGGCTTCGCGTTCATCTCTTTCGAGATTTTTTCGACTACTGCCAGCCCCTCGCGCCACGTCGTCTTGTCCTTGGGGTCGAACGCTTCCGCGAGTCTGGCATCGATGTAGGCGGCGACCTTCGCGGCCCTGGCGCCGGGCGAGTGCGGATCGGTTGGAATGATCATCTCGCTCAGCTCGTCGACGAGCGCGAACTCCGCCGCCGTGAAGAAGCGCGCTGCGGCGGACTGCGCCGCCACCCCTATTGATTCGCCGATACCAAGCGTCGCGGCGACGGTGGCGGCCGCTCCGAGCTTGATCGCGTCGCGCCGGGTGAGATCGTTCTCCATCACAGATTCCCCTTCTGGAATTCCGACGCGAGGTAGTCGCACGAGCGCCAGGCCAGCGCCATAATCGTCCACGTCGGATTCTGACACGACGCGCTCACGTGGCTGCTGCCGTCCACGACGAACAGGTTCTTGACGTCGTGGGACTGCTGAAACTGGTTGAGGACCGACGTTTTGGGGTCGGTGCCCATCCTCGCAGTGCCAAGCTCGTGGATGGACCAGCCTTCCGTGAGAATCCGTCGGTTCACGTTCACGATCTCGAAGCCGGCTGCTTCGAACATCTCCTGTGCCGAAGCAGCCATGTCCTCACACATCTTCTTTTCGTTGTCGCCGAACTTGAAGTTGAAGCGGAGGACGGGAATTCCCCACTTGTCCTTCAGCACAGGGTCGAGCTCCATCTGGTTTTCGTACCGGGACAGGACCTCGCCGAAACCCCCCATCTCGATGTACGCGCCCGAGTAATCCCGGACGGTCTTCTTGTACTGCGCGCCGAATCCCGGCGTCTCGCGGGCGTTGTCCGGAAACATCCGCGAGCCGGCAATGCCCTCGAATCCGTAGCCGCGAATGAAGTTCGGATTCTTGTCGGACAGGTTGCGAAACCGCGGCACGTAAAAGCCGCCCGGGCGGCCGTCGTCGATCGTCTTGGGCTTGCCGATCCGATCCTTGACCAGGCCGGTCACGCCGGGGCCCATCACGTGCTCGCAGAAGTTGTGGCCGACGTGATTGCTGGAGTTACCGATGCCATTCGGATGCGCACTCGACTTCGACAGGAGCAGCAGTCGCGCCGATTCGAGCGTCGACGCGGCAACCACGACCACCTTCCCGAGCGCTTCGTACGTCTGTCCGCTGTCCGAATCGACGAACGAGACGCCGCGCGCCTTGCCGGTGTTGGTGTCCACCAGGATCTCTCGCGCGATCGCGTTGGTTCGAAGCGTGAGGTTGCCAGTGTCCATCGCGGGGTAGATCAACCCGGTCGGCGAGTCGAACGCCGCGTGAATGTCACAGCCTCCCGCGCGGCGGCTGCAGGCGCCGCGGCCGAAACATCGCGTTCGATACTTGTTGTGTTTCAAGCCGTCGGTCGTGACCCCCGCGCGATACGGCGTCAGCACGCGGTTCATCTTCTTCAGGGAATTGCGCAGTGTGACCTCGGCGGCGGCTAGCCGTGTCGGCCGCTGGAAGATGCTGTCCGGCAGGTGCGGCAGGTTCTCTTTGACACCCGAAATCCCGAGGTATCGATCCACTCGGTCGTAATACGGCTCGATGTCCGTGTAAGAGATCGGCCAGTCTTCGCCGTAGCCGTCGCGCGTCTTTGCCTTGAAATCGAAGTCGGACAGACGAAGCGCAAGGCGTCCCCAGATGTTCGTCTTGCCTCCCAGACAGCGCGCGCGCACCCACGCGTAGTTCGTCCCGCTGTATGGATGTTCCTTCTCGTCGACGACGATGTTCTTCGAATAGTCGCTTCCGCTCCAGCCCTGAACGTACGAATGCACCTTGCTGTACTTCGAGTCGGCGGCGTAAGGGGGCTGTCGAATCGTGTACTCGTTGAGCGTGAGCGCGTGACGATCGGGCGGCATGTCGCCCCGTCTCGGATGTTCGAACGGCCACTCGGTGGACTTCAGCTCTTTCTCGATCTCGAGCTTCTTGCCGGCCTCGAGCATCAAGACTTTCATGCCCTGCGAGGTCAGCACGTGCGCGGCCATTCCGCCGGCCGCGCCGGACCCGATCACGATGGCATCGTAGGTGCGTTTGAGGTCGACCGGGGGCTGTGGAGTGCCCTGCAACAGTCGGATCAGATTCATGGCGGGACAATTATCGACCCGTTCGATATATAATGGCGCCACATATGGCGACGACCCTCCTTCAGCGCGAGTTGAAGCGCGGCAGCACCGAGGTCCTGATCCTCGCCCTCCTCGACGAACGCCAACGCCACGGCTACGACATCAGTCGTCTCATCGAAGAGCGATCCGGCGGGGCCATCAGCTTCCATACGGCATCCCTGTACCCCACGCTGTACCGGCTGGAAGACAGAGGATTGATCGAAGGACGCTGGGTCGAACGGGCAGGCCAGCGGCGCCGCCGCTACTACAAGCTGACGGCGGAAGGGCGCAAAGTGCTCGCGCAGCAGCGCAGCACCTGGCAGACGTTCTTCTTCGCGCTCGATCGCGTCGCGGGGATTCGCCATGCCTGACTGGAAAGCGCGCGTCCGGCAGGCATTCGCCTCGAGCGGCCGCATCCCCGACGAGGACATCGTCGAAGAGCTGACCGCACATGCAACGGCGGCGTACGAGGCGGCGCGCGCGGACGGAGCGGATCCCGATGCGGCAAGCGCTCGCGTCGAGGCGCTGATTGCGACCTGGCAGTCCGACGCCGGCAACCTTCGCAGGCGTCCCAAACGCTACGCTGCCGTAGCAGCGCCGCCAGTCTCGTCCAGCCGCTGGGGCGGGTTGAGACAGGACGTCTGGTACGGTTTCCGGTTACTGAGACGCCAGCCCGGCTTCGCGCTCGTCACGATCCTGACGATGGCGCTGGGCATTGGCGCGGCGACCGCTCTGTTCAGCGTCACGTATGGCGTGCTGCTCAAACCGTTGCCGTGGCCCGACGCGGATCGGCTCGTGCGTCTCAGCGAATCGCGCAAGGGAAACCAGCCGCGTGTTCGCGGGACGATTACGAACGGGACCTACATCGCGTGGCGCGCGCAGAAAGAGACGATTGAAGAGATCGGGGGCTGGTTCAACGTGGCCACCAGCGCGATCGACGGCCGTGGCGAGTCGATGCGGCTCCAGACGGCAGCCGTCACGCCGTCGCTTTTCACGCTTCTAAAAGCGCGTCCGTATCGTGGCCGGCTGTTCCTGGATGAGGATGGACCAGCGGGCGGAAACTTGGTCGCGCGTGACGTGATCATCCTGTCGTACGGGTTGTGGCAGGAATGGTTTGGCGGCCGCGACGATGCTATCGGACGCGCCGTGCAGGTCGGCGGCAAACCGCTGACCGTTGTCGGCGTCATGCCGCAGGGATTTGCGTTTCCGGATCGGCAGACGCGCGCCTGGACTCCGCGCTCGATCGGATCGGTGCTGGGGAATCAAGGCTCTCGCCGCATCTCGATCTTTTCGGCGATGGCGCGCCTTCGACCGGGCGCGACGCCCGCGCAGGCTGCGGCCGAAGGGACGGCCCGCGCTCGAAGCGCGCCGGATCCCGGCCTCGCAGCGGTCGCGATGTTCGGCGGCAACGGCCCGGCCGAAATCGCAGCAGTGCCCGCGATCCAGATGATGACGGCCGAGGTGAAGCCGGCGCTCCTCGTTCTGTTCGCGGCGGTCGTTCTCCTCCTCGGGACCGCGACCGGGAACGTCGCCAGCCTGCAGCTCGCGCGCGCGACGACCCGTCGCCGCGAAATCGCGGTCCGAGCGGCAATCGGTGCCGGCGCCGGACGACTCGCGCGTCAACTGATCGTCGAGAGCGCCATCGTCGGAGCCGCAGGAGGAGCGGCCGGCATCGCGCTCGCCTCTCTGCTCCATCGCGCGCTTCCTTCTTTGCTGCCGGCCGATTTCCCGCGCGCGGCAGACGTGACCGTCGACGGGCGCGTGATGCTCTTCGGCGTCGCGGTCTCGATGGTTGCGAGCATCGCGTGCGGACTCCTGCCCGCGCTGCACGCTCGACGCCTGAATCTCGTCGAGTCGCTGTCCGAGGATGGAAGCGCGCCCGTGGGAGGAGGAATGCGATCTCCGACCGCGCGTGCCCGAACGCTGATCATGGTCGGACAGATCGCCGTCGCCTGCGTTCTCTTGATCGGGGCCGCGCTGCTGACGCGCAGCTTCGTCGCGTTACTGCATGCCGACCGCGGCTACGATCCGCGCAACCTTCTGACCGCCCGTCTGCCGATGCCCGCCAGTTTCACGACGGAGCGGCGCACCCAGATCGTGGAGGGGCTGGCGTCGCGGCTGACCGCGATTCCCGGGGTGAAGGTCGTCGGATTCGGCAACGCGCTGCCGCTGCTCACAGCCGGCGGCTTCCGCGCGTTCAAAATGCGCGCGCCGGCCGATCCATCGATCGAAATGGACGTGAACGCGATCGAACGCGTCGTCAGCCCCGGCTTCTTTCCCGCGCTCGGGCTGCGCGTGACGGCGGGACGGACGTTCGCCGAGACCGATATGATGACGTCCCAGCAGGTGATCGTCGTCAATCGCTCGTTTGCGACGAGATTCCTCGGCGCCCGTCCGGTCGGCGCGATGGTGCCGAACCTCGGCATGTGCCGCGGCGACAACGATCGCTGGGAGGTCGTCGGCGTCGTCGACGACATGCAGCAGGGAGGCGTCGGCGAGCCGCCACAGCCGGAAGTGTTCATTCCGTATCGGCAGATCGGTTGCGAAGCCGCCGTCCCCGATCCGGTCATCGTCGTCCGCACCGTCGACGATCCCATGCCGTACATCGCGACGCTGCGCGCCTTCGTCCGCGAGCTGTCGCCGTCGCTCGCGCTCGACTCGATCATGACGATGGACGATCGCGTGATGACGAATCTCGCCAAGCCGCGGCTCTACGCCGTGGTGCTCGTCGGCTTTGGCCTGTTCGCGCTGACCATTGCCGGCGTCGGGCTCTTCGGGGTGCTGTCGTACTCAGTCGCTCAGCGCGCACGAGAAATTGGCGTACGCACCGCACTTGGCGCCAAACCCACCGACATCATCGGGCTTGTCGTCACCCAGGTCGTCTTCATTGCGGCCTGCGGCGTCGGTATTGGACTCTTGGTCGCCTTCATCGCCGCCCGCTCGCTCACCAAGGTGCTCTACGGCGTGAACCCTCACGATCCGATCGCGTTTGCGGTGGTTCCGATCGTGCTGATGGCCGTGGCGATCGTGGCGTGCGTCGCACCTGCGCGTCGCGCCGCGCGCGTCGATCCGCTGAAAGTGTTGCGCGGGGCTCACTAGTAGGGCGGGTCTTCAGACCCGCCATCTCCGTCAGACTCGGAGGACCCAACCTGTGACATCGAACGTTGAGACCGGTTCGGGAGCCGTCAGCAATGGCCGCTCAACTAGTGACGTTCGTCGCGCACGATCGTTACGATTTCACGCACGGCGCGGATGATCGCGTCCGGAGCTTCTTCGGGCATACCGTGTCCGCTGTCGGTTACCAGCACTTGGCGTCCGCGACGGGACCGCTGCGCGAATCGTCGTTGAAGGTCCACCCATCCTCGTAATACGCCGGAGGCGGCTGAACTGGGACTGGATGGGTTACCTTGGGTGAGTACGATGAGAGGCATCTCCTCGAGCCCACCCGTCGCGCGCACCAGGTCATCGGTCGCACGCCCGGGACCTACCTTCGCGTCGGCAAGCAAGATGTTTCGTTGTCGTCGGAGACGCGACAGAATGTTCCACTCGTCAACACTCCAATGCTTCGGCGGTGGACCGGCATCAGACGCCAGGAAGCGGATCATTCCAAGCCGGCCCAAAACCGTGGAGAGGCCAAGAATCACCGAACGCGGAATCGGCGGCCTTTCGCGATGGGGCATCCCTTGAATCGTGCCGGCATCCTCGAGTGCGGTGTCCACAAACACCATGCCGGATGCCTCGCCTGGGTACGCATGGTGATACAGGCGAATTACGTACCCGCCAAACGAATGGCCCACGAGCACAAGCGGCGGCCTGAGTCCTGCGTTTTGCACCAGGCGATGCAGATCCCGCGCGGCCGCATCGCCCCATGCAGGGTCAGGTCCGGCGTCACTCCAACCGAGGTCAGCGCGGTCATACCAGCACGCGCGCGTAAATGCGGATACGCCACGCTGGGTTGGCGTCCAGACGTACCCAGGTGCTATGCGAGCACTCACGAAAATTACCGTGGGACTGCCTTCGCCAGTGCAGTGGATGTTGAGCGTTCGACCACCGATGTCAACCGAACGCCCAATCTGCTTCAGCACGCGACGATCACGCCACGCGCCGATGTGCTCGTACAAGGCGGCGCCGAGCAGCACGACCGCGACCAGCACAGCGACCAACCGAGCGCCTACTCGAACCAGGTGATATGCAGCTTTCCAGGCGTCGTTAGGCATGAACATGCTTTCTCGAAAACCGGACGAGAAGGCAAGTTCCGACGAGTGCGGCTGGCCCAACCAGGAGGACGATCGCCGGCCCCAGGGGTCGTGGCACCGTCATCGCCGACAGGACAATCACCGCGCCACACGCGACGACCATATATCCTGCCCATCGGTGCACTCGCATCCAAAGCGGACGGTAGCAGTACCGCGCCATGAACACCCATAGCAAGGATGGTGATTAGAAGAACTCACGGCTCGCTTCCTTGCATAATTAGCAAATTAGCTAATTAAATTCGCGGCGTCAACAAGAATTCACGCGCTTCGCTATCAAGGACGTTCACTCGCTGTCAGGCTGTCTGCCAAAGATCACTCGGCAGGTGTGCGGTGGGCGCTCCCGGGATAACAGCTGCCGGCGCATGCACCTGTCGCAGCGGTGTCATGTAGCGCGCCAAAAGGGTCCCTTCCCTGAACTCGGCGAGCGCCAAACGCGTCGCCCTACTCGCAGCGAAGCGCGACCGTCGGATCGACGGATGCGGCTCGTCGAGCGGGAACGAACGCCGCGAACAGCGTGACGGCAAGGAGCAGCGGCACCACCACGAAAAACATGCGCGGGTCGTATCGCTGACCGAGCGGCACGAGCGCGGGCAACGCGCGTGTTGTCGCAGCGCTGAGCACGAGGCCGCACAGAAGGCCCGCGACCGCTGGCATCATCCCCTGCCGGAGGATCATGCTCAGGACGCGGCCGTAACTCGCGCCGATTGCGACGCGGATGCCGATCTCGCGGGTCCGCCGGCTCACCGTGTAAGAGACCAGCCCGTAGAGCCCGACCGTCGTGAGCGTCATTCCCATCAGTCCCATTCCGCCGATCAGCCGCGTGAGGACGTGACCGATCGTGGTGACGCGCGACGCGTAGAACCGTTCCATCGTCTGGAAGTCGTACGCCGGCACGTCGGCGTCGAGCTTGCCAACCATCTCACGCAGCGGTGTAAGGAGCGCCGCCGAATCGCCGGACGTTTGCACGAGCAGGACCATGTTGACGCGCGGCCGCTGGCGAAATGGAAGGTAGACCATGTCCTGCGGCGCCTCGGCGAAGTACCCGTACATGCTCGTTCTGGCAACTCCGATGACCTCAACCCATGGGCCTTCATCGCTCCCCATCCGAAAACGTTTGCCGATCGGGTCGCGTCCTGGCCAGAAATGACGCGCCATGGTGTCATTGACGATGGCAACGAGGCGAGCGGACGCATTGTCGTTCGCGCGGAAGCCCCGTCCGCTGAGGATCGGAATCTCCATCGTGTCGAAGTAGCCTTCGTCCACGCTGTTGCTGTACGTATCAACACCGCTCTGCCCCTCCGGCAGCCGATAGCCTTCCGGTACGATCCTGGTGGCCTCGAAGGAGAAGAGCGGCATCGAAGACGTCACCGTGGCGGATCGCACGCCGGCGAGACGTCGAGCGTTGTCGACAGCGCGTTCGAAGTAGAGCCGCGACTGCGTTTCGCTGTAGCGCCCCTGACCGGGATCGATCGTGACCTTCGCGATGTGGGACGTGCGAAACCCAGGACCGTCGCTGAACGCCCGCTGGAACAACTGGAACGCGAAGACGGACATCGTCAGCAGAACGAGCGAAAGGGCGACTTGCAGCGCGACGAGGAAGCCGCGCACGGTAAGTCGATGGCGCTTTGCCGTGTCGACGTCCGTGGTCTTCAGGGCGCTCGCCAGGTTCACCCGGGTCGTTTGAATCGCGGGACCCAGTCCGAACAGCAGCGCGCTTCCCATCGCGACGGCCAGGCTGAAGAGCAGCGCACGCTCGTCGATCTTCAGCAACGGAAGAGAGAACACTTCCGTCGGCAGATCGATCTGACGCAGGAACACGATGCCTACGTAGCCGATCGCCAAGCCGCCAATGCCACCTGCGATCGCGATCCCGAGGCTCTCGGTGATCAACTGTCGAATCAGCCGGATCCGTCCCGCGCCCAGGGCGAGCCGCAGCCCCATTTCCCGCGCGCGCACGGGCGCGCGGCTGGCCAGAAGACCCGCTACGTTCGCGCAGGCTACGCACAACACGGAAATCGACAAGACGGTCAACACGACCACGAGCCACGAATCGAGGGGACGTCTCTCGAATCGCACTTCGAGCTCGGTCTGCGCGACCAATCCCTGATGCTGGTTGGTCTCGGGATACGCGCGTTCGAGGCTGCTGGCGAGGGAAGCCAGCTCGGCTTGCGCTCCCCTCATTGTGATGCCGGGTTTCAGACGTCCTTTCACCGTCACATGACGGAAGTCGCGCGTGGTCAGTGGATCGACAGGTTCTGAGGCGACGAGGCGCGGCCACATGGCGATCGGGACGAATGCCGCTTCGTGGACGTACGGGTGAAGCCCCGTAAACCGCTCCGGTGCCACGCCGACGATGGTGAACTCGAGACCGGCTATGTGGAGCTTGCGTCCGAGAACGGATCGATCGCCGGCGAACTCCTGTTGCCACGTGCCGTAGCTGAGAACCGTGACGGCGTCTTTCCCGGGTACGCGATCCTCGTCTGGAAGGAAGCCGCGGCCGATCTCAGGGTCGACGCCGAGGACCTGAAAGTAATTTCCGCTGACCATCGACACCAGCTTCACCTGCGGGTGACGGCCGGCGTGCGGCGTGAAGCCCACGTTCGTGGAGACGAGCGCCAGCAGACCCGTGAAGCTCGTGGTTCGATCGCGAAGATCGAGGTAGTCGGGATACGAAGCCAGCGTGACGGTCGCGATCCCGCGAGTGATCCTCGACCCAACGGTTACCAACTCGCTCGGTCGAAGGACGGGAAGCGGCTTGAGCAGCAGCCAGTCGGCCAGACTGAACATCGCCACGTTCGCGCCAGTGCCGAACGCGATCGAGATTACGGCGATGGCGGTGAAGCCGGGATTCTTCAGGAAGACGCGGCAACCGTGGCGCAGGTCCTGCCCGATCGCCTCCAACCACGCGACGCTCCACCGAATCCTGCGCATCGGCGGCTAGTCTAGCCGCACGCGGCACAAACGGCTTGACAAGCGCGGATCGGGGATCCAAAGTGACTTCTTAAAGTCCTTTAACTAACGCGGGAGGCGTCTTCTCTATGCGCAGGATTGTGTGTGTGACGCTTGTCCTCGTGTCACTCGCTGTGCCGTGTCTGGCCCAGCGAATCACGGCGTCAATACGGGGCACCGTGACGGACAGCACGGGCGCCGTCGTTCCGGGCGCGACCGTGACGGTCAGGAGCGAAGAGACCGGCTTCAGCCGTTCAACCGTCACGAACGGCGCCGGATCGTATTCATTCGCGGAGTTGCCGCTGGGGACTTACACCGTGGAGGTGTCGCTCAGCGGATTCAAATCGGCCATCCGAAAAGGGATCACGCTCAACGTTGCGGACGTGCGCGCCGAGGACGTGCGGCTCGAAGCGGGCGGGCTGAACGAGAGCGTCACCGTCGAAGTGCCCGCCGTGTCGATCCAGACGGTCGGCGGCGAAGTCGCGGGCCTGGTCACGGGCGAGCAGGTGCGCGAGCTTCCGCTCAACGGCCGGAATTTTCTGCAGCTCGGCACCCTGATGCCCGGCGTCAGCCAGGGTGACGGGTTCAACACGAAAGATCGCGGCCTGATGTCGGGCATCGAGCTCGCCGTCAGCGGAAGCGGATTGGGCGGCAACATGTGGACCGTTGACGGCACCAACAACAACGACGTTGGTTCGAACCGGACGATCCTGGTGTTCCCCTCGGTCGACGCGATCGATGAGTTCAAGGTCCATCGCAACAGCTACGGCGCCGAATTCGGCGGCGCCGCGGGCGCCCAGGTGAACATCGTCACGCGCGCGGGAACCAACGAGTTCCGCGGCAGCGGATACTACTTCGGCCGAAACGATGCACTGGCGTCACGAGACTACTTTCTGGAGCTTGCGGATCAACCGAAAGGACCACTGAGCATCCACGATTTCGGCGGTACGTTCGGCGGTCCGATCGTGAAGAACAAGATCCAGTTCTTTGCCTCGGAGGAATGGAACCGCGAGAAGCGCGGCCTCACCCGCACGGCCTTCGTGCCGACGGCTGCGGAACGGATCGGCGACTTCAGCGGTCCGCTGATCCCGGACTGCTCATCCGATCGACCGATCGATCCGTTGACCGGCCAGCCGTTCCCGACCAATCGCATTCCGCAGAATCGCCTCAGCCCCGCAGGACTCCTCGTCCTCCAGCTGTACCCGCTGCCGAACACGACGCCGGCTGCCGGGAGCTGCAACAACTGGGTGACGTCCCTCGAGACGCCGATCAACTGGCGGCAAGAGCACGCGCGCGTCGACTACACGCTCAGCAATTCAGCGCGCCTCATGGTGCGCTACACGCAGGACAGCTGGACGAACAAGTCGCCGAGCGCGGAGGAGACGCTGTGGGGAGACGATCCGTTTCCGGCGGTTGATTCGAACTGGGATCAGCCGGGACGTTCGCTCACCGCTCAACTCGCGAAGAACATCGGATCGGCGGCCGTGAACACCTTGACGTTCTCGTATTCGGCCAACGTCATCACGGTGACGCGCGGAGGGTTGACGCCGCAGTTGAACGACCAGATCAACGCGGCCATCCCGGGGATCTTCCCCGACAGCGTCAAGGAGTACGGCGCCAACCGCGGCCACCCGATCTTCTTCGGCCGCGAGAACTACGGCGACGATCTCCAGAACATGGCGCCGTTCAAGAACAACCAGAATCTGTTCGTGTTCAAGGACGACTACGCGTCGGTAATCGGTAAACACTTCTTCAAGGTCGGCATCGTCGCCAGCTACAACCAGAAGAACGAAGACGTCTTCGACCAGGGATCCGCCGAATCGTCGCAGTTCGGGGATGCCGTGGGGCTCACGGGAGAAGGCGACACGACGGGCAATCCGCTCGGCGATCTGCTGCTTCGCGGCATGGCCTTCGACTTCAGCGAAGCGAAGGCGGAGCGATCGATTCAGCAGCGCTGGCGGGATGTGGAAGGCTACGCGTCCGATTCCTGGAAGGTCCACGCACGCGTGACGCTCGACTATGGGCTGCGGTGGTCGCGCTTCGAGAATCCATACGATCTCGGCAACACGATCTCGAGCTTCGATCCATCGACGTTCAAAATTGCGCTCGGCGCGGATCCCTGCAACGGCATGCTGCTGCCGCCCGGCTCGAACGCCTGTCAGGAGGCGGGGCTGCGTGGAGGATCGACAGGACCCAATGGCGCGCTGGCGAAAACCTTGAACCACTTCGCTCCCCGCATCGGCGTGGCGTGGGACGTCAACGGCGATGGCAAGACGTCGGTGCGCGCAGGACTCGGACAGTTCTACCAGCGCGAGTCGCTGCAGAACGGC
>Ga0114129_10008107_pt1 | contig 14970 bp, 9 predicted proteins | sample RhiMetdeltSRZDD1_FD_80071 | JGI IMG/M metagenome (GOLD analysis project Ga0114129, IMG submission 80071) | Populus rhizosphere microbial communities from Tennessee, USA - Rhizosphere MetaG P. deltoides SRZDD1 (version 2) (version 2) | ecosystem: Host-associated > Plants > Roots > Rhizosphere >...
CGATCCGCTCATCCGCGGGAAGGAGTCGGCCCTCGATCAGCGCTCGTGGTGGTGGCTGAACGTCATGGCGCGGCTCAAGAGCGGCCAGAGCGTCGAGGCAGGCACGACCGCGCTGCGCAGCGTCCAGTCGCAGATTCGACAGGCGACGATGCCGGACTGGCAGCCCAGGGATCTCGAGACGTACCTGAAGGAACCGCTCACGCTCGTGCCCGCGGCCACCGGCAACTCCGGCCTGCGCCGCCGATACGAGCGTCCGCTCTTGACCATCATGGTCGTCGTCGCGCTCGTGCTGCTGATTGCGTGCGCCAACATCGCGAACCTGCTGCTCGCGCGGGCCGCCGCGCGACGCCACGAGCTGAGCGTTCGGCTGGCGCTCGGCGCGTCGGGCTGGCGGCTGGCGCGTCAGCTGCTCGCCGAAAGCGCCGTGCTCTCGAGTGCGGGCGCCATCGGCGGCCTGTTCGTCGCGCAGTGGGCCAGCCGGCTCCTCGTCCGACAGCTGTCGACGCAGACCAACACCGTGTTTCTCGATCTGTCGGTCGACTGGCGCATCCTGGCGTTCACCGCCGCCGTGTCCGTGATGACCACGCTGCTCTTCGGCACCATGCCGGCGCTGCGCGCCTCGCGCGTCGCACCGATGGAGGCGCTGAAAGAGCAGGGGCGCGGGACGGCCGGCGACGCGCGGATCACGCTCACGAGCGGACTCGTCGTCGCGCAGGTCGCGCTGTCGCTCGTGCTCGTCGTCGCGGCGGGACTCTTCATGCGCACGTTCTCCTCGCTCGCGACGCTGAAGCTCGGGTTCGATCAGAGCCGCGTGCTGCTCGTGAACGTGAACGTGCAGCGGACGACGATTCCTGCCGCCGGTCGTCTCGACACGTACGAGCGGATCCGCCAGCGCGCGCTCGCCGTACCGGGCGTCGCGTCCGCGGCCGTGTCGTTCGTGACGCCGGTCACCGGCGGCGTCTGGAACAACCGCATCCAGGTGTCGGACTCCGTGCCGCTGCCGGAGCGGCAGCGCATGTCGAACGTCAACGCCGTGACGCCGGGCTGGTTCACGACGTACGGCACGGCGATTCTCGCAGGCCGCGACATCCTTGAAACGGATCGTAAGAGCTCTCCGCCGGTGATACTGGTCAATCAGGCCTTCGCTCGAAAATTCCTGAACGGCGCCAACCCGATCGGTCACACGGTCACGGCCGGGACGAACCCGCCGCGGGAGATCGTCGGCCTCGTCGCCGATGCCGTCTACCGTTCGCTCCGGGAGCCGGTCCCGGCGACGATGTACGTTCCTCTCGCCCAGATGGACGACAGCCGCCAGCCGGCGCCGCCGGGCGTGTCACTGAGCGTGCGGAGCGCCGCGGGGTCGCCTGTGCTGCTCGCGCGCAGCGTGGTCGCGGCGCTCCAGGACGTCAATCGCGACATGGCGCTCACCGTCCGGCCGCTCGCCGACCAGGTGAACGCGTCGCTCACGCAGGAACGGCTGGTCGCGATGTTGTCAGGCTTCTTCGGCGCGCTCGCGCTGCTGCTCGCCGGTCTTGGCCTGTACGGGGTGACTGCCTACGCCGTCAGCCGACGCCGCACCGAGATCGGCATCCGCATGGCCCTCGGCGCCGCGCCGGGTGGCGTCGTCCGCCTGGTGTTGCGGCGCGTGGCCTGGCTGGTAGCCGTTGGCATCGCGGCCGGTGTGGGCGCCAGCGTGTGGGCGTCGCGGTTCGTCGAGACGCTGCTCTTCGGACTGCAGCCGCGCGATCCGGCGACGCTGACCGCGGCAGCGATTGTGCTGGGCGCGATCGGCACGATCGCGGGATGGATACCCGCATGGCGGGCCTCGCGGATCGATCCGGCGGAGGTCCTGCGAGAGTCATAGCGACCGTCGACGTCGCTCGGCTGAAGCCTCGCGCTACAATCAGCGGCCATGACTGGCCGCATCTGCGCCCCGCTCGCTATCCTCGCCGTCGCCGCAGCCGCTCCCCGCGCGCAATCGCCGAAGACGCACCGGCTCGAAGCGACGCCGGCGACCGTCGCGTACGGCTACTACTGGTCGCAGGCGCAGCCGGTGCTGCGCATCGCGTCCGGCGACCTCATCGACGTCGACACGCTCCTCACCAACACGCCGCAGGGTCTGGCGCGCGCGGGCGTGCCCGATGACAGGATCCAGGCGTCGCTCAAGAAGGTCGTCGCGGAAGTCACGGGCGACAAGCGCGGCCCGGGCGGCCACATCCTGACGGGACCCGTGTTCGTCGACGGCGCGCAGCCGGGCGATGCGCTGCAAGTCGACATCCTGTCAATCGATCTCGTCCTCGACTACGGCTACAACGGCTGCGCGGGATTCGTGCGCGAGAACTGCGATCGCAGCCTCACTCTCCGCGTGATGCCGCTCGACCGGAAGACGATGACGGCGACGTTCGCGCCGGGGATTGTCATCCCGCTGAAGCCGTTCTTCGGCAGCATGGGCGTGGCGCCGGCGCCCGAGCGCGGCCGCGTCAGCAGCACGCCGCCGGGCACTCATGCCGGCAACCTGGACAACCGCGAGCTCGTCGCAGGGACGACGTTGTTCATACCCGTCTTCGCGCCGGGCGCGCTGTTCGAGGTCGGCGACGGCCACGCGGCGCAGGGCGACGGCGAGGTCGATCAGACCGCGATCGAGACCTCGCTGCGCGGGAAGCTGCGCCTGACCGCGCGCAAGGATCTGAAGCTCACGTGGCCGCGCGCCGAGACGCCGACGCACTACATCAGCATGGCGGCGGATCTCGATCTGACGGTCGCGACGAAGACGGCCGTCCAGGAGATGATCGATTTCATCTCTGCGACCAAAGGGCTGTCGAAGCACGAGGCCTATCAGCTCACCAGCGTCGCCGGCGACGTCGCGATCACCCAGCTCGTCGATCAGACGCTCGGCGTCCACGTCAAGATGCCGAAGGCGATCTTCCAGAGTCGAAAGTGATGGCGACGGTCGTCACCGCGCGCGTCGCGCCGGCCGTCGAGCGCGTGTATTCGATCGACGTGCTGCGCGGCCTCGTCATGGTGGTGATGGCGCTCGACCACACGCGCGACTTCTACACCGGGGCGCCGTTCGAGCCCGAGGATCTCGCGCGCACGGACCTCGCGCTGTTCCTGACGCGATGGATCACGCATTTCTGCGCACCCGCGTTCGCGCTGCTGGCGGGCACGGGCGCGTATCTGGCTGCGACGCGCGGGCTGTCGCGCGCCGAGCTGTCCACCAAGCTGCGCAAGCGCGGCCTGTTCGTCGCGCTCCTCGACCCGACGATCGCCGCGGTCGGCTGGACGTTCCTCACGCCGCTCCCGGCGGGGCTGGTCCTGTGGATGCTCGGCCTGTCGATGGTCGCGCTGTCGTGGCTTGTGCGCTGGCCCGTTCGCTGGATTGCGCTCTTCGGGCTCGCGATGATTGCGCTGCACGACCTCGCCGATCCGATCAACGCCGCGAGCCTCGGGCAGATCGGCGGAGCCATCTGGAAGGTGCTGCACGTTCAAGGTTTCATCTGGCTCGTGCCCGGCAAGATTCCGCTGTGGGTCGTCGTGTATCCGCTCGTTCCCTGGATCGGCGTGATGGCGGTCGGGTACGCACTCGGCGCATCCTTCGAGCGGCCGCCGCGCGAGCGGCAACGCGTCTTTCTCCTGGTCGGTGCTGCAGCGACGATCGCGTTCGTCGCGCTGCGGGCGACGCATGCCTACGGCAATCCGCCCGCGGGCCTGACCTTCGGGCTTCCGCTGTCGAATGGACCGTTCGTCGTCCAGCCCACGGCGGCGAAGACGGTGATCAGCTTTCTCAACGTCCAGAAATACCCGCCCTCGCTGCAGTTCCTGCTGATGACGCTCGGGCCATCGCTCATGCTGCTCGCGTGGCTCGATCGCCGGTTCACGGACGCGCGGCCGGGGCGCGCATCGGCCATCCTCTTGGTGTACGGCCGCGTGCCGATGTTCTACTACCTCGCCCACATCTATCTCATTCACGCGATCGCGGTCGTGGTGGCGTTGGCGTTTCGCCAGCCGGTGCTGTGGCTCGTGACCGGCGGGTTCCTGCTGAACAATCGCCCGCCCGGCTACGGACATCACCTGCCCTTCATTTACCTGATGTGGATCCTGGTCGTCGCGATGCTGTTTCCGCTCTGCCGCTGGTTCGCCGATGTCAAGCGGCGCCGCCGCGATTGGTGGCTTCGTTATGTCTGAGCGTAGAAGCGGCGCCACGCTCTCGCTCGCGGTCCTGATCGGCGCCGCGGCCCTCGCCCAATCGCCGACGCCGACCCCGACGCCGCCGCCGATCGCGCCCGCGCAAATCGTCCAGCCGCCGCTCTTCAGGGCGAGCGTCGAGCTCGTCGCCGTCGACGTGCAGGTGGTCGATCGCGACGGCCGCCCGATTCTGCGGATGCCCGCCGAGCAGTTCGACGTGCTGATCGACGGCAAGCGGCGGCAGGTCGTGTCGGCGGATCTCGTGCGCTACGCGCAGGGCGCGCCCGGCGCGCCGCCGCGCGTCTACACCGGGCCGGCCACCTCGTCGCTCGACGCGGCGACGGGCCGCATGTTCATCCTCGCGTTCGATCAACTGAGCTTCCGGCTCGGCCAGGCGCGCGCCGCCGCCGACCTCGCGCGGCACTTCATCGATCTCCTTCAGCCCGAGGATCTCGTCGGCCTCTACCCGTTCCCCGACAGCACGCACGTCGATCTCACGCACCAGCGCGCCTCGGTCCGCGGCGCCCTCGGCAGGATCGTCGGCCTGCAGGAGCCCGCGGCCTCGCAGTTCAATCTCTCCATCTCGGAGATCATCGACATCACCGCCGGCGACGACTACGCGCTGCAGAAAGTCGTCCAGCGCGAATGCCCGCGCGGCGACACGACATGCGCGCGCCTCGTCCAGGGCGAGGCCTTCGCGCTCGGCGCGATCGCCGAAGGTGTTGCCTCGCAGAGCCTGTCGGGACTCCACGCGATCCTGAGCAGCCTGAAGTACGTCTCCGGCCGCAAGACGATGGTCGTGCTGAGCGGCGGGATGCTGGCGAGCGATCGCGGCGGCGGCCGGCCGGACATCCGCACGCAGACCGTGGAGCTCGGACGCGAAGCCGCGGCGGCGAACACGAACCTGTACGTCGTGCACATGGACACGAGCTTCCTCGACGCGTTCAGCAACGACGGCCGACGCCTGAACGCGACGACGCTCTTTCGCGACAACCAGGTGCTCGGCGAGGGACTGGATCTCCTGGCAGGCGCGGCGGGCGGCGCGCTGTTCCGCGTCGACGCGGGGACGCCCGCGCGCGCGTTCGAGCGCGTCATGCGCGAGACGTCCGCGTACTACCTGCTCGGCGTCGAGGTGGCCGACGCCGATCGCGACGGCAAGCCGCACTTCATCAGCGTGAAGGTAAAGCAGCCGGGCGCGACCGTGCGCAACCGGCCGATGGTCGTCATCCCGCGCAGCGCCGGCACGCGGTAGCGTCCGGTCAGAATCGTTCGAGGAGCACGCGCGCGAGCGTCGTGAGCTCGGTTTCCGCGTTCGCGTGTGCGGGCACGCCGAGCACGAACACCAGATTCGACCGGCGCACCGCGATCTCCGCGAACCGCGGGCCGCCTGACACGGCGTTGGGCGACCATCGCACCTCGTCTGCGCCCGCCACGGCGATGGGCTTCAATCCCGAGCTCGACTCTCCGATGGCGGTCTCGTAGGTCGCCTTGACGTCGGCCGCGTTCGATCCGGCGGGATAGAAGACATCCAGCTCGATGCCGCCCGTGGCCGACGACTTGCCCGCGTAGACGCAGTACACGCTCGCGCCGCCGTCCTGGACGTTGGCGGCCGCCTTGGACGCGTTCCGGATGCCGACGCTCTGAAAATCCGCAGGCGTCAGCGCGCACATCGCCGCCCCGGACTTTGGCGGGATGGCCGCCGCCAGCGCGGTCAGCGCGCCGGCCGCGCCAGCCATCGCCAGGACGAGTCCGCAGCGCCGCGCACGTCCATTCGACATAGGCACCTCCGCATCGATCGTGTGAGCCGCCCGCCGTTGTAGCATGGGGCAGCGCGGATTATAGCCAACGCGAATGAAGTACGGCGTCACGACGTACCTCTGGTCGGCCGACTTCACCCCGGCCCAGCTGTCGATTCTTCCGTCGATCAAAGCAGCGGGTTTCGACGGCGTGGAGATTCCGGTGTTTCGTCCCGCCGCGTTTGCGGCGCGCGAGGTTCGGCGCGGCCTGGACGCCGCCGGACTCGAATGCGTCGTCTCGTGCGTGCTCGTGGATGGACTGACGCTCGCCGGCGACGATGCCGACCTCCGACGCCGAACGCTGACGCACATCGAGGACGTGGCGAAGGCTGCGGCTGACGTCGGCGCGAGCCTCGTCGCCGGTCCGTTGTACACCCCAATCGGTCACAGGCCCGGCCGGCGTCGAGCCGAGGAGTGGCGACGTGTCGTCGAGGCGTACCGCGAGCTCGGTCCGACCCTCGCGGCGAACACGGTCACGATCGCCATCGAGCCGCTCAACCGGTTCGAAACGTCGTTCCTCAACACGGCCGCGGATGCGGCGCGTCTGTGCGACGAGATCGATCATCCCAACGTCGGCGTGCTGTTCGATACCTTTCACGCGAACATCGAGGAGAAGGACATCGCCGCGGCGTGCCGCACCGTGGCCCGGCACCTGAAGCACGTCCACGCGTCCGAGAACGACCGTGGGATTCCCGGAACGGGCCACGTCGAGTGGGCGCAGGTGTTCCACACGCTCCGCGACATCGGCTACGACGGCTGGGTGAACATCGAGAGCTTCGGCTTCTCGCTCGGCGATCTCAGCACCGCGGCCTCCATCTGGCGGGATCTGGCCGAGACGCCTCAGGCGATCGCGTTCGAGGGCCTGAAGTTCGTGAAAGCGTCGGTGCGGCGCGGCTAGCGCCCCTCACTGTGTTCCTTGGCCGCCGGCTGGAACAGCAGCTGCGCGAACTCGTACAGATGCGGACGCCAGAGTCTCCACTCGTGGCGGCCCGGCGTGATCTTGAAGACGTGCTTCACGCCGTTCTTCGTCAGCGTTTCGTCGATGGCCTTCGCGCCGTTCAATGCGAAGTCGCCGTCGCCGGCCGCGATCCAGATCAGCTTCAGCCGCTTCGCGGCGGCGGCGGCGTTGCCGAAAAACTTCGGATAGGACTGTTCCAGATTCTGTCCGCCGCCCGCGCTCATGATGATCACGTAGCCAAACAGATCCGGACGGCTGAAGGCGGTGTTGATCGTGGCGGCGCCGCCGGCGGACAAGCCGCCGATCGCGCGATCTTCGGCGCGCGGTGACGCACGAAACGTCTTCTCGACGGCCGGCAGCAAGTCGCCGATGAAATCCTGCGCGAACGCCTGCAGCGGCGCCGGACCGGCCGGCGCGGGCGTCGTCGCGCCGGGCGCCGCTGCGCCGCGTCCCGCGGGCGGCGCGACGTTGCCCTTCGCGTCGATGCCGGGCGACATGCCCAGCGGGCCGAGACCGAGGCTGCCGCCCCCGCGCGCCAGCGGCATCGCCACGATCATCGGCCGCGCCTTGTTCTCGGCGAGCAGGTTGTCGATGATGATCGGCGCGCGGCCGGTCGTCGTCCAGCCGGGATCGAGATCACCGCCGCCGTGCAGCAGATAGAGGACGGGGTACCGCGTCGTCGTCCGGTTGTAATCAGGCGGCGTGTAGATCCACGCCTGCCGCGTGGCGCCGGTCGCCTTCGACTCGTAGGTGAGGATCTGCACGAGGCCGTGCGGCACCGGCTTCGCGTCGTAGTACTGCAGACCGTCGCCGGGAACTTCGACCTGACTCGCCAGACCGGCGCCCGAGACGAGCTTCACCCACGGATTGCGCGGATCGGGCGTGTTCACGCCGTCGACGTTGAACGCGTAGAGGTACACGTCGGGCGGCAGCGCAGGCAGCGTCGCGGTCCAGATGCCGTCGTCTCCCCTGGTCATCGGCGCGGGATCGGCGCCGTTCAGGATTTCTCCGGTCACCTTGACGTCGGTCGCCTTCGGCGCGTGCAGCCGCAGCGTGACCGTGCGGTCGGCGTTCACCTGCGGCGACACGACCTGCGGTCCCTGCGGACCGCCGCGCCCGCCGCCGCGCTGTCCCGGCGGCTGAGCGGGAGCCTGCGACAACACCAGCGCGCCAGCCGCCGCCAGCACAGCCATCGTCAACGGAATCGTTCGACGCATAGACCGCCTCCGTGATCGTCCAATACGATGCAATCGGCACGCATGTTACAGCGACTGTAAAGCAATACACATCGCGTACGATACGATCCGGCCGTGCCTCAGCGCCTGCGCGTTCTTCTCGTCTCCACCCTCCTCGTTCTTCTCGCCGCGCTCTGCGTCACGCCGCCCGTCCCCGTCGTCGCCACGCCGCTGCCCGACGCGATCGACGATCGCGCGTTCTGGCAGATGATCGACGACTTCTCGGAGCCGAACGGCTACTTCCGATCCGACAACCTGGTCTCGAACGAGACGGCGTTCCAGCACGTGATCCCCGAGCTGCAGAAGCGCGCCGCGCCGGCCGGCGTCTATCTCGGCGTCGGACCGGACCAGAACTTCACCTACATCGTCGCGCTGCAGCCCCGGATTGCGTTCATCGTCGACGTCCGGCGGCAGAACATGCTGCTGCACCTGATGTACAAAGCGCTGATCGAGCTGTCGGCCGATCGCGCGGAGTTTCTCTCGAGGCTCTTCGCGCGGCCGCGGCCCGACGCGCTGGGCCCGCACTCGACGGCCGAGGATCTGTTCAGCGCATACAGCCTCGTCCTGCCCGATCAGCGTCTGCTCCGGGCGACGCTGGATCTCGTCGTCGATCGGCTGGTCGTCGCGCACGGCTTCCACCCGAAGGACGGCGACATCGCGAGCCTCGAATACGTGTATCGCGCGTTCGTCGACGGCGGGCCGAACCTGCGCTACGCGTTTCAGAGCGGCGGCGCCGGGTTCACGATGGCCGCCTTCCCCACCTTTGCGGATCTGATCCTGGAGAGCGACACGCTGGGCGCGCACCACAGCTATCTGGCGTCGGAGGAGAATTTCGCGGCGCTGCGCGCGCTGGAGCTCGCCAACCTGATCGTGCCGGTCGTCGGCGATTTCGGCGGGCCGCGCGCGCTGCGCGCGGTGGGCGGGTATCTGCGCGCGCACGGCGCGAGCGTGACCGCCTTCTACACGTCGAACGTCGAACAGTATCTCTTCCAGAACGGCGGGTGGCGGCGCTTCTTCGCGAACGTGGCGGCGCTGCCGCTCGACGGCGGCAGCCTCTTCGTGCGCGCGTACTTCGCGGGCGGCGGCTTCCGCGGTCCGCTCGGCGGCGGGCTCCGATCGACGACGCTCCTCGACTCGATGCCGGACGCGGTCGCCGCGTTCAGCGACGGCCACATCCGCAGCTACCGGGACGTCATCGAGCGATCGTGGGCGCCATGAGACGCGCCCACGCCGCTACTTCTGCAGCTCCATCGTCGTCGTCGCGCCGTTCGGCAGATGGGCGACGACTTTCACCACCTGGCGCGTGTCCTTCGCGACCCATTGTGTGGCGGTCTTCGGGCCGTCGGCCACCTCGATCTTGAACGCATCGAACGTGCCGGCCGGCACGGTCACCTGCTCGCTGCCGGCGACCTTGATCTCGACGGTCTTGACCTGCTGCGTCTGCGGATCGAAGTTGCGGAACGCCGTCGAGAAGCCCTCTGCCAGCGGCAGCCGCGCGATCGCGTCCAACGCGCCAGGGCCATCGGCGAACAGCTCGCCGCCCACGTCCGCGGCGATCGGCTTCGGCGCCCCGCCCATGGTCAGCGTGCCGGTCACCTTGCCGTCCTTGCTCTCGTACTCGAGCGTCATCGGACCTTGCTTGAGCGTCCGCTTGCGGAGCACGAGGCTGCCTTTTTCGACGATGCCCTGATCGGTCGCCTCCCCCATCGGCGTCTTCATCGTTTCGGTCACGAGCCACGCGCCGTTCTGTTCCTTGATCTCGCTGGTCGCGGCCAGGTCCATCTTCTGCTGGCCCATTTCCATGCGCAGCGTGTAGCTGCTCTTGCCGGGCTCGAGATCGCGGACGGGCTTCGGCGTGCCGGATCCGAGCGTCGCCGCCTTGGGCTTCTCGACGGTCTTCGGATCGATCGTGATCTCCTTCAGCCGCGCCGCGACCTCGGTGGACATGCCTTCCTGGAAGCGGCCCTGCAGGTGCTTGGCCAGGAACTTCTCCATCGCGGCAAAGGCAGCCATGTTGTTGACCGGCCGCGCGAAGCCGTGCCCTTCGTCGTTCGCCATCAGATACTCGACCGCGAAGCCGCGATCGCGCAGCGCGACGACGATCTGCTCGGACTCGGCCTTCTTCACACGCGGATCGTTCTGGCCCTGGATGACCATCAGCGGCGTCCTGATCTTCGCGGCGGAGTTCAGCGGCGACTGGCGCTCGAGCTGCGCCTTCCCTTCCGGCGTCGACGGATCGCCCATGCGCTCGGTGAACAGCTTGCGCCCGGCTTCCCAGTACGGCGGAATGCTGTTGAGCAGCGTGATCAGGTTCGAGGGCCCGACGAACGCGACCGCCGCGCTGTACACATCCGGCGTGAACGTGACGCCGGCGAGCGTCGCGTAGCCGCCGTACGATCCGCCGAAGATGCCGACACGCTTCGCGTCGGCGGTCCCCTGCGCGACGAGATGCTTGACGCCCCACGTGATGTCGTCCTGCATCTTGTCGCCCCACTGCTTGTTGCCGGCGTCGAGGTATTTCTTGCCGTACCCGGTGGACCCGCGGAAGTTCGGCTGCAGCACCGCGTAGCCGCGGTTCGCGAAGAACTGCGCCCACGGGTTGTAGCCCCACACGTCGCGCGCCCACGGGCCGCCGTGCGGCACGACGATCAACGGCAGATTCTTCGGCTCGAGGCCCTTCGGCAGCGTGAGGTACGCGGGGATCTCGAGGCCGTCCGACGACTTGTAGCGGATGCCCGTCATCGGCGACAGCGACGCGCGCGGCAGCGCCGAGCGGACGACGTACTGCGGCGTCAGCGTTTTGGTCTGGCGATCGAAGATGTATACCGCTCCGGGATCGACATCGGCGCGCGCGACGACGATCTGGAGCCGCTCGTCCTTCGTCGACGACTGGTAGCCAATCTCCTTGCCCGGCAGCTTGCTCTCGAGCAGCTTGTGATCGGCTTCGTACGCCTTGTCCTTCCAGTTGATGCGCACCTTCTCGTCGATGTACACCGTCGCGATGAGATCCTCGCTCTTGTCGGAGAAGAGCGCGTTGACCAGGTCGACGCGGTTCAACGGATCGAGCTCGACGAGCTGCTCCTGGCTGGTCCCGACGTCGAACAGCGTGAGGCGGACGAGATCGGCGCCCTTGTTCGTGATGAAGTAGACGCGCTTGCCGTCCTTGTGGAAGCGGACCGGCCCGCACGTCTCGAACACGTTGCACGTGTAGATCTTCGTGAACCCGTTGTCGTCGAGGCGCAGGACCTCCGTATCGCCGTTCTCCGCGGCGCGCGTGGCGAGCCGCGCCTTGCCGGTCAGGTCGAACTCCCAGCCGGTGAGCCGCTCCGTGTTCTTGCGGATCAGCGTCTTCTCGCCGGTCGAGATCTTCACCTTGTAGAGGTCGTGCCACGCCTTGTCGCGGTCGTTGATGCCGATGTAGATGAGCTCGGGATCGGCTTTCGGCACCGCGTAGATGTGCGTCTGCACGCCCTTGGCGTCGGTGAGGTTGCGCGCCGCCGGCACGTCGGAACCGGCGGCCGGCGCGTCGGCCGGATTGACCGCGTAGACGTTGAAGTTCTCGTCTCCGCCCGAATCCATCGCGTAGAGGATGAACTTGCCGTCGCGGCTCCAGAAGTACTGGCTGATCGGGCGTTTGGTTTCGGCGGTGATCGCCTTCGCGTTCTCGAACGGCTCCGACGCGCGCTTCACCCAGATGTTGCGCGTGCCCTTGTACGGCCGAAGGAACGAGAGGAACTGGCCGTCGGGCGAGATCTGCGAGCCCGCGATCTCGGGGTCGCCGAAGATCAGCTCGCGATCGATGATCGGCGGCATCCCCGCCGTGGACGTGGCGGGGCGCGACGCCTGTCCGGAAACGGACACGGCGCTGACGGCACAGGCGAAGAGAAGGGCAGCGAACGCAAGCACGCGCTTCGGCATTGCAGGTCTCCTGAGTTGGCCTGCGATCGTATCACTCGGCCCGAAGCGATGCCATCGGATCCATCCGCGCCGCCCGGCGCGCGGGCAGCCAGTTCGCGGCCAGCGACATCGCGAGCAGGGCGCCGGACGCGACGCCGAGAATCGTCGCGTCGTGCGGCGAGACGCCGAACAGCAGCTCGGACAACCCCTGCGCGACGCCGATCGACATGGCGACGCCCATGCCGATCCCGATTGCGACCACACCGAGGCTGGCCACGACAACGGTGCGGATGATGTCGCCGGTGCGCGCGCCGAGCGCGACACGGATGCCGATCTCGCGCGTGCGCTGCGAGACGAGATACGAGGTGACGCCGTAGGTGCCGCCGAGCGCGAGCAGCAGCGCGCACAGCGCGAACACCGCCAGCATCCACGAGTACACCGCGCGGTCCGTCGTCGATCGACGGAGGTTCTCCTCCATCGTCCGCATCGCGTAGAGCGGCAGCTCCGGATCGAGACCGTGAACGGCGCCGCGCGCGGCCTCGACGAGCGCGCTCGGCTCGACGGCCGTTCGCATCGCGACCGTCAGCGTGTCAGGCGCCTGCTCGGCGATCGACAAGTACGCGCCGGGCCGCATCGGCTTCTCGACACCGTAATGGCGCGCGTCCCTCACGACGCCGATCACCGTGAACCATGGGTTCTGCGACGACGAGAGTCCGGGGCCCTTCAGGCGGCGGCCGATGGGATCCGCGACGCCGGGCAGGTGCGTCCGCGCGAGGACGTCGTTGATGACGACCACGGGGCCGTCGGTGCGGCCGGCGTCGCTCGGTTCGAGGAAGCGTCCGGCGACGAGCGTGATGCCCATCGCCTTCAGGTAGCCCGGCGTCGCGAACCGCAGGAGCACGACCGGGTTGGTTTCACCGGAGGCGCGGTCCGGCATCCCTTCGGCCTCGAAGAAGACGCCTTGATGGCAATCGAGCGGCGCGCAGTTGACGAGGCCGACCGCGGACACGCCCGGCAGCGCCTGCAGCCGCGCGACGAGGCGATCCCAGAACGCGAGCCGCTGCGGACGATCCTTGTACATCGCGTTCGGCAGCGCGATCTTGAACGTGAGCACGTGATCCGCCTTGAACTGCGGATCGACGCGGCGGACGCGATCGAACGCGCGCAGCAGCAGACCGCCGCAGACGAGCAGGAGCGCGGCCATCATGAATTCCGCCGCGACGAGCACCGACAGCGTCCGCCTGGCGCCGCGCCCGGCGGTCGACCGAGCGGCGGTGGCGTGAACGGCGGAGCGCAGGTCGCCGCGCGTCGCGTGCAGCGCCGGCGCCCAGCCGAAGAGGATCGCGGTCGCCGCCGTCGCGAGGACGGCAAACACCATTACGCGGCCGTCGAGGCCGAAGGTGGTCCACGCCGGCACCTGATCGCCGGCGGCCGCGAGCATCGCGCCGAGCGCCCAGCGGCCGAGCAGCAGACCGGCCGCGCCGCCGGCGGTCGCGAGCAGCACGTTCTCCACCGCGAGCTGCCGGACGAGCTGCAGGCGGCTCGCACCAATGGCGAGGCGGATACCCATCTCGCGCCGGCGCGCGAGCGCGCGCGCGAGCATCATGCTCGCGACGTTCGCGCAGGCGACGATGAGCAGGAGCGCGACGCCGATCTGGAGCGCCGACGCCGCCGTCTTGAACGTGCGCGAGAACTGCTCCCGCAGCGGGCGCACGAACGGGCTGACCACCTTCTCGCGGTCCGACGCCTGCCAGACCGGCTCCTGCGTGCGGAGCAGATCCTGTTCGGCGGCGGCGGCCTCGACGCCGGGCTTGAGGCGGCCGATGCCGGAATAGGAAAACGACCAGAACGGCCCCTGCGGATTCTCGGCCACCGGCACCCAGACCTGCGCGGGCCGCGGGAACTCGGCGGCGGCGGGCAGCACGCCAACGATCGATCGCGCGACGCCGTGCAGCTTGAGCGTCCTGGTCAGCACGTTCGGGTCGCGCCCGAAGCGATCGCGCCACAAGCCCTCGCTGATGACGACGACCGGCGGAGCGTTCGGGCGGTCGTCGTCGGGCGTAAACATGCGCCCGACGATCGGCTCGACGCCGAGCACGGCGGCGAAGTCGTAGGTGACCTTCGCGCCCTCGATGCGCACCGCGCCGCGGTCGTCGGCCAGGTTGAAGCTGAGGTCCTGGTAGATCGCCATCCGCTCGAACGAGCGGGCGTGCTCGCGCCACTCCAGGAAGGCGCGGTAGTTGATCCCCGTCTCCTCGAGGTTCCAGCGCGGCGCCTTCTCGTTGATGTAGACGAGCCGATCCGGCTCCGGGAACGGAAATGGACGCAGGAACAGCCCGTTCACGAGGCTGAACACGGCGACGTTGGCGGCGATGCCGAACGCGAGCATCGTCACGACGAGGAGGCTCGAGGCTTTCTGCCGCGCGACGAGCCGCCACGCGAACCGCAGATCCGATCCGAACATGGCTGCGCTCCTTTCGCGCGGGCCGGCGGGTCGCGGGCGGGCGCGCCACGGTTCGCGGAGCGAGGCGCGCAGCAGATCGAGGGTGGCGCGCAGCCAGACGGCAGCGGCAGCCGCGGCGCCGCCGGATCGCGCCTCGTCCAGCGCCTGCAGGAAGAGGGCTTCCATGCCGGCGGCGTGGCGCTCGCGCAGCCGGCGCGGCGCGAGCCGCAGGAGCCGACGGTAGATCGATGCCGCGATGCGATCACCCACGCGCTTTGACCCGCGCCCGCGCGAGGGCGACGAGATCCGCGAGCCGATCGGTTTCAGCGGCGAGCGCGGCGCGGCCGGATCGCGTGATGCGGTAGAAGCGCTTCTTCTCGCTCTCGTCGGCCGGGCGCCGCCGGTCGTCGTCGAGCTCCTCGATCCAGCCGCGGTCGAGCAGGTCCTCGAGCGCGC
>Ga0114129_10008108_pt1 | contig 14969 bp, 15 predicted proteins | sample RhiMetdeltSRZDD1_FD_80071 | JGI IMG/M metagenome (GOLD analysis project Ga0114129, IMG submission 80071) | Populus rhizosphere microbial communities from Tennessee, USA - Rhizosphere MetaG P. deltoides SRZDD1 (version 2) (version 2) | ecosystem: Host-associated > Plants > Roots > Rhizosphere >...
CGACCGCGCGGCGGCGGGTGGGCGCCGTCGGCCGTTTGCTCTGCTTACCGATACGCAACGGCCGTTGCGTATCGGTAAGCAGAGCAAAGCGCCGCGGGAGGTGACTCCGGGGCGGGCTGCTGTCGGTGTTGCGTATCGGTAAGCAGAGCAACGGGGGCAGCCCCGCGCCGCGCGCCAGCTCCGAGATAATCACGAGCACCCTTCGCGGGTACGCGCGCGGGGCCCCCGACGAGCCCGGAGGCGGCTGAGGATGCGCGTGGTGTGGTGGACGGAGGCGGGGCCGCCGGAGGTTCTCGTGCCGGGCGAGGCACCGGATCCCGTACCCGGGCCGGGCCAGCTGCTCCTGTCCGTCGAGATCAGCGGGATCTCCTTCATCGAGACGATGATCCGGGCCGGCCGGATGCCGCGGCAGGGTGTCGTCCCGCCGGCGGTCCTCGGCAACGCGGTGGGCGGTACGGTCGCCGCGACCGGCCCCGGCGTCGACGGGCGCTGGCTCGGTCGGCGGGTCGTGTCGGGTACGGGCGGCGCGGGCGGGTATGCGGAGCTGGCCCTCGCCGCCGAAGCCGACGCGGTCGAGGTGCCCGAGGGGCTGGACCTGCTGTCCGCGGTGGCGCTGCTGGCCGACGGCCGTACGGGGTTGGGCCTGCACCGCGTCGCCGGTCCGCGGGCGGGGGAGACCGTACTCGTCGAGGCGGCCGCGGGCGGGCTCGGCACTGTGCTCGTCCAGCTCGCGGTGGCGGCCGGTGCCCGGGTGATCGGCGCCGTCTCGAGTGAACCCAAGGCCCGGCTGGTACGCGACCTCGGTGCCGAACCGCTCGACTACACCGCGGCGGGCTGGACCGAGCGGCTCCCGCCCGACGGGCTGGACGTCGGGTACGACGGGGTCGGCGGCCCGATCGGCGCGGCCGTGCTCGCCGCGATGCGGCCCGGCGGCCGGTTCCTCGTGCACGGGCTGGCGAGCGGGGGGTTGACCGACGTCAGCGCGCCGCCGGAGGGCGTCGTCGTGCACGGCATCGGGACGCTCGGCGAGATCGGCGTCCGGGCCCACGAGCTGAGCGTCGCCGCCCTCGCGGAGGCCGCGGCCGGGCGGCTGCGGGCGATCGTCGGGCAGACGTACCCGCTCGCCGAGGCGTCCCGCGCGCACGCCGCCCTGGACGCCCGCGAGGCGCTCGGCAAGACGCTCCTCACTGTCCGCTGAGGACGGTTACGGCGTGACGCGCAGGATCCGGTCGTCGGTCGACGACGGCCTGCCGCGACTGTCCCGGTTGGACGTGAGTACCCACATCGAGCCGTCCGGTGCCCGCCCGACGTGCCGCAGCCGGCCGTAGTCGCCGGTGAACAGCTGCTCGGGTGCGCTGCCGTCGGTGCCGATCCGGTAGACGCGCTGCCCTCGTAGGCACGCGATCCACACCCGGTCGCCGACGACGGCGATGCCGCTGGGCGACGCCTCGTTGGTGGCCCACGTCGCGATCGGGTCGACGAACCGCTGGTCCCGGCCGGTACCCTCGATGATCGGCCAGCCGTAGTTCTTGCCGGCCTCGATGTGGTTCAGCTCGTCGTACTGGTTCTGGCCGAACTCGGCGGCGTACATGCGCCCGCGGTCGTCCCACCCCAGGCCCTGCACGTTGCGGTGCCCGAGTGTCCACACAGGAGAGTTGCCGAACGGGTTGCCGTTCGCCGCCTTGCCGTCCGGCGTGATGCGCAGGATCTTCCCGCCGAGGTACCCGACGTCCTGCGCCTTGTCGCGGTCGCCCGCGTCGCCGGTGCCGGCGTACAGCATCGCGTCCGGCCCGAAGGCGAGCCGGCCGCCGTTGTGGTTGCCCGCCTTGGGGATGCCGGTGAGGATCGGCTCGGGCGCTCCGCCCAGGTGCAGCCGCGCGATCCGGTTGTCCGTCGCGCTCGTGTAGTAGACGTAGACCCAGTGGTCGGTCGCGTACGTCGGCGACACCGCGATGCCCAGCAGGCCGCCTTCACCGCCGGGGCGTACCTCCGAAAGGGTCTGAACTTCGCTGACCTGACCGTCACCGGAGACGGACAGGATGCGTGCGGTGTCCCGTTCGGTGACGAGCGCGCGACCGTCGGGGAGGAACGCGAGGCCCCACGGCGCGCGGAGGTTGGTCGCGATTGGCCGCACCGAGTCCTTCGGCAGCGTGATCTCGACGGGGTCGTCGACCGACGGCTTGGCGAACCAGCCGCGCCAGGCGCCGAACCCCAGCACGGCCGCCACGAGCACGGCCACGGCCAGCGCGGACAGCAGGATGATCCGGCCCCTGGACATGCCAGAAGGGTAGCGCCGGCCCGCCGCGGCGCGGGAAGATCACATTTGTGGAGGTTTTCGACGCACGCGTCTGCCGGCTGGGCGAGGGGCCGCACTACGACGAGCGGACGGATCACATGATATGGGTCGATGTGCTCGGCAAACTGGTCCGCTGGCGGCGGCCCGGCATCGACGAGGTGGGGGAGTTCGTGACACCCGGTCACATCGGCGCGGCGGTGCCGCGGGAGAACGGAGGCCTCGTCCTGTGCCTGCCGGACGGGCCCACACTGCGCGATCCGGACGGCACGCTGCACCCGCTCGGCGGCTACGCCCAAGCCGACGCGGCGGCCGGCCGGCCGCGGGCGGACGGGCCGGCCACGCGCTCCAACGACGCCAAGGCCGATCCGCGGGGACGGCTGTGGCTGGGCACGATGCCGTACGACGAGACGCCCGGCGCGGGAGCGCTCTACCGGCTCGATCCCGGTGCCGACGCCCCGGTCAGGGTCGTCGACGACGTCACGATCAGCAACGGGCTCGGCTGGTCGCCGGACGGCGGCACGATGTACTACATCGACACGCCCACGCGGCGGGTGGACGCGTTCGCGTACGACCTCGCGTCCGGCACGCTCGGTGAGCGGCGCACGTTCATCACCATGCCGGAGGACGCCGGCTTCCCCGACGGCATGTGCGTCGACGCGGCCGGTGGCGTCTGGGTGGCGGCCTGGAGCGGGGGAGCGGTGCGCCGGTACGACCCGGACGGCGCGCTCGACCGCGTCATCGAGATCGGCACGCCGCTGGTCACCTCGTGCGCCTTCGCCGGTCCACGCCTCGACCTGCTCGTCGTCACGACCGCGGGCGGCCGGGAGCAGCGGGACGCGGGAGCCGGGCTGATCTACGCGCAGCCGCTGGACGACGTCACCGGCCGGCCGGTGGACCGCTTCGGCGGATGATGGCCAGGGTGCACCGGGTAATCGGCCTACCCGTAGGCTGCGCGCATGACCGAAGGGGAGACCCCCGACCCGGCGGCCGACCAACAGGTGACCGGTGACACCGGCTCCCGCGAGCCGCGCGACGATTTCGTCACCACGCGGCACACGCTGGCCGCGGCCGGCGGGCGGACATTCGACTACACGGCCACGTCCGGCCGCCTGATCCTGCGCGTCGAGAGCCACACCGACGACACGTTCGACGGTCACGTCGTCAAGGCCGAGGTGTTCGTCACGTCGTACACAGTGGACGGTGCCGACCCGTTGACCCGACCGGTCACGTTCGCCTTCAACGGTGGCCCCGGGTCCTCCAGCGTCTGGCTGCACCTCGGACTGCTCGGGCCGCGCCGGGTCGTCATGGGCGACGCGGGGGCGTTGCTCCCGCCGCCGTACGGGCTCGCCGACAACGCCGAGAGCCTGCTCGCCGAGTCCGACCTCGTGTTCGTCGACCCGGTGTCGACCGGCTACTCGCGCGTGGCGAAGGGGCAGAAACCCAAGGACTTCCACGGGTACACCGGTGACCTGGAAAGTGTCGCCGAGGTCATCCGGCTGTGGACGTCCCGGCACGGCCGGTGGATGTCGCCGAAGTACCTGTGCGGCGAGTCGTACGGGACGCTGCGTGCCGCCGGTCTCGCCGCGTACCTGCAGGAGCGGCTCGGCATGTACCTCAACGGGATCATGCTGATCTCGTCCGTCCTCGACCTGGGCACGCTGGAGTTCGGCGGTCACAACGACGTGCCGTTCACGCTGTACCTGCCGACGTACGCGGCGATCGCGCACTACCACGGGCGCCACGGCGACCGCCCGCTGGCCGAGGTGCTCGCGGAGGCCGAGGCGTACGCCGCCCGCGACTACCCGTGGGCGCTCGCCCGGGGCGCCCGGCTCTCCGCCGACGAGCGGGCCGGGGCGGTGTCCACTGTGGCCAGGCTGGCCGGCCTCACCGAGGACTACGTGGACCGGGTGAACCTGCGTATCGAGCACCTGCGGTTCTTCAGCGAGGTGCTGCGCGACCAGCGCCGTACGGTCGGCCGGCTCGACGGGCGGTTCGCCGGCTGGTCGGACGACTACGCCCGCGAGCAACTGCCTGCGGACCCGTCGTACAAGGCGATCCAGGGCCCGTACACGGCCGCGCTCAACCACTACGTGCGTACGGAGTTGGGCTACCGCAACGACCTGCCCTACGAGATCCTCACCGGCAACGTACGGCCGTGGTCGTTCAAGGAGTACGAGAACAAGCACGTGGAGGTCGCCTCGGAGCTGTCGGGCGCGATGCGGGCCAACCCGCACCTGCGCGTGTACGTGGCGTGCGGCTACCACGACGGGGCGACGCCGTACTTCGCCGCCGAACACACGTTCGCGCACCTGACGGTCCCGGAGGAGCTCCGCGCCAACGTCGAGTTCGCGTACTTCGAGGCCGGGCACATGATGTACGTGCACGAGCCGAGCCGGCTGGCGCAGTCGGCGCAGCTGTGGGACTTCGTTCGGGGATATGTCCCCCACGAGGGAAGCCAATGACGCATCGACTCGTCTAACATCACGGTCGTGGTCGGTCGGCGGCTCGTCGCATGACGATCTTCGGGTGGGACGCGTCCAGCTACGACTGGGACCGCGGCCCGATGAACCTCGCCGCGGCGGTGGCCGACGGCATCGTCTTCATGACGCACAAGGCGACCGAGGGACGGTCCTTTGTGGACCCGCGCTACGACGACTTCGCGCGCCGGGCGCGGGGCGTCGTCCCGCTGCTCGGCGCGTACTGCGTCAACCATCCGGGCGACCAGCGGCCCCAGGTCGACTCGTACCTCCGCGTACTCGACTCGGTGTCCCCGTGGTGGCGGTCGGGCCCCTTCATCGTCCAGCTCGACGCCGAGCGCTGGTCCTACGCGGCGGAGCCTTCCCTCGGCGAGATCCGGGCGTGGTGCGACTACTTCGTCTCGCGGACCGGTGGCCGGCACCGCCCGGTCGTGTACGCCCCGCGCTGGGTGTACGGGGACCGCCTGCGTGGGCTGCCGTACCCGCTGTGGCAGTCGGCCTACGGCGACGACCCCGCCGTGCACTACCGGGCGGCGTACCCGGGTGACGGCAGCATCCGGTGGGCCCCGTACTCGGGGCAGGTCCCGGCGATCCTGCAGTACGGCAGCCAGACCCGGATCGGTACGCAGCGCACCTGCGACGCCGACGCGTACCGCGGCACCTTCGCACAGCTACTGGCTCTGGTGTACCAGGGCGGAGAGGAACCCGATGTGGTCACCGACGACGACGTACGACGCATCGCGCAGGGCGTCTGGGAGCTGTTCCGGGCGCCGGTCGGGCCGGACGGCACCGCGTACAACATGCAGGACCATGTGCTGAAGACGGAGTTCGGGGTCGCCGGGCTGCGTACGCAGGTCCAGGCACTGGCGGCCGAGGTGCAGCGGCTCACGGCGCTGATCGAGTCGGGCGGCGGGAACGTCGACGTCGCCGCGATCCTCGCCGGTATCGACGTCCGGTTGACCGCGCTGCGGGCGGCCGTCGAGGGCGACACCCGCGACGCGGTCGCCGACCTGGGTGAGGGCGGTGCGGCCAAGGTACGGGCCGATCAGTAGTCCACTGTAGACAGAGGAGAAACGACAATCTGCCCGGCCGACCCGGTGGGGCACGACCGGGACATTGCGACCTTGACGCACCTCGAACGTATGTTCGACAGTGCGATGATGGATCTTGTGGGACGTTGGTGGAACTCGCGCTGGGGACGGCTGGCGCGCATGGACATCTGGTTGTACCGCGACGGCACGCAGTTCCTCGTCCGCGCCCGCAAGGGCGACTCGGAGGGTCCGGTGCAGACGTGGACCTACGCGTGCGAGCCCGATGCGCGGGTGATGGTCCAGCAGCTCATCGACACGGGCGGTGAAGGCTGGAAGGAAATCACGGAGCTGTACCGTAGACCGACGTGACCGTCACGCGCTCGCTCGTCGACCGGCTGCGCACCGCCGGGTGCGTGTTCGCCGAGGACGAGGCGCGGTTCATCGCCGCGGCGGCGCCGGACGCGGTGGCGCTCGAGGAGATGGTCGCGCGGCGGATCGCCGGGGAACCGCTCGAGTACATCGTCGGCTGGGCCGAGTTCGACGGGCTGCGTATCGCCGTCGACCCGGGCGTCTTCGTGCCGCGCCGGCGTACCGAACTGCTCGTCCGCCGGGCCGCCGCGCTCGCCGTACCGGGATCGTCCATTGTGGACCTCGCCTGCGGCACGGGAGCGGTGGGCCTGGCGGTGGCCACCCGTACGGGCTCCGTCGCGCTGTACGCGGTCGACGTCGATCCGGTGTCCGTCCACTGTGCACGGCGCAATCTGGCGGCCGTGGGCGGTCGCGTCTACCTGGGCGACCTGTACGGGGCGCTGCCTGTCGCGCTGCGCGGCCGGGTGGACGTCCTCGTCGCCAACGTCCCGTACGTACCGACGGACGCGGTCGACCTGATGCCGCGCGAGGCCCGGCTGCACGAGCCGCTGGCCGCCCTGGACGGCGGCCGGGACGGGTTGGACCTCGTCCGCCGGGTCGGCGCCGGCGCGGGGGACTGGCTCGCGCCAGGCGGGTCCGTGCTCGTGGAAATCGGTGAGGACCAGATCGCGGCGGCGTTAGACGCATTTGCCGGACTCGATCCGACGATAGCGATCGACGACGAACTCGGCGCGACCGTCGTCGTCGGCCGCACCGATGCATGGCGCGCTGAGTGGCGGCCGGAGCCACCATAGTTCTTGCCGCCTCGACCGCCGCCGATGCGATCGCCGCTGCGACAGAGCTGTTCCTGCGCGCCTGCGGAACGCTGAGCATCGATCAGACACAATTTCGCGAGGCCACGGTGAGCCCTGCTTGGTTGGACCCACGCGATCCGCCCTCGTGACAAGGCCACCGAGGTGCATCGGCGCCGGTCAGTCAGGATCATCGCTGCTCAGAAGCCCTATCAGGTCCTCCGCGTTGCGCTGGGCATAGTCGGAGTAGCAGTTGTTCATCAGCACGTGGGTGTCGTCGGTCTCGTCGGCGAGCTGCCGCAGCTTCGGCGCCCACGCGCCCAGCTCGCGGGTGGAGTACTCGTAGCCGAACTTCTCGTAGATGTCCTTGCTCGTCCACTTGTCGCTGTGCCCGTGGAACCGGACGACCGCGAGGTCGGCGGTCGCCTGGACGACCGGCGGGATCGAGGACCGGTGCCCCTGCGGCATGTCCACGACCACGAACGGCAGCTCGTGCTTGCGCAGGAAGTCGAGCGTCTCCGCCTGGTTGTCGCCGTCGAACCAGGACGCGTGCCGGAACTCCACCGCGATCCGCAGCGGGCTGCACCGCCGCGCGACCTCGACGAGATAGTCCTTGTTGGACCGGCGGATCGTGAACCACGGGGGGAACTGGAAGAGCAGCACGCCGAGCTTGCCCGCGTCGACCAGCGGATCCAACGACGACAGGAAGCGCGTCCAGACGTCCTCGTAGGACTGTGCCGGCAGGTCGCTCGGGTAGACGTTCTTCTTGTCGGTCTCCGGCCGCAGGTCCTTGTAGATGGCGTTCACCCGGGTGGGGTGCCCGGTCAGCAGGCTGAAGGCCTTGATGTTGAACGTGAACTCGGGAGGCGTACGCCCGGCCCAGAGTGCGACGGTCTGCTCGGCGGGTGGCGAGTAGTAGGTCGAGTCCACCTCGACGAGCGGGAACTTCGAGGCGTAGTACGCCAGCCGCTTCTCGGCGTTGTCGGCGTCGGGCGGGTACCAGCCCGACGCGAGCAGGGTCTTGTCCGTCCACGAGGCGGTACCGACCTTGATGTCCCCCATGCCCCACAGTATCTGTGGGACGCTCGCATTGTGCACCCGCTGGTGATCGTCGACGCCGCGAACGTGGTGGGCTCGGTGCCGGACGGGTGGTGGCGGGATCGCGCCGGAGCGGCCCGCCGGCTGCGCGACGCGCTCGTCCCGGTGGCCGCCGAAGGGCTGCCCGGGACGCCCGGCCCCGTCGAGGTCGTCCTCGTCGTGGAGGGCAGGGCCCGCGGCGTGGAGAGCATTCCGGGGGTACGGGTCGAGTCGGCGCCGGCCAGCGGTGACGACACGATCGTCGAGCTCGCGTCCCGGGCCGGCGACCGTCCCACGGTCGTGGTCACCGCCGACCGTGGCCTGCGCGAGCGGGTCGTGGCGACCGGCGCACATGTGGTGGGCCCCCGCGCGGTCACCCGTTCGTGAACTACGGTGAACCCATGCCCACCGCCCGCGAGCGCGCCGCCGCGGAGCTGGCCGGCCGGCCGCCCCGCGAGTGGGAGGCGTACCTGCGCGGCGCGTCCGGCCTGCCCGGCCCGCGCGCCAACCTCGAACTGGCCCAGGCCGCCGCCGACGCGGGTGACGAGGCGATGTTCCGGCGCTGGCTGCACGGGGGCGACGAGTACCTGGCCCTGTGCGGCGCGATCGGCGTCGGCCGGCTGATCGCGCAGGGGAGCGACGACCTGTGGCCCCTGCTGCGCGCGGCGGCCACCGACCCGCGGTGGCGCGTCCGCGAGGGCGTCGCGATGGGTCTGCAGCGGATCGGTGACGCCGACGCCGGGCGCCTGCTGGACGAGGTCGAGGGGTGGGCGGACGGGCCGCCCCTGCTGCGCCGGGCCGCCGTCACCGGGGTGTGCGAGCCGCGGCTGGTCACCGACGCCGACGTCGCCGTCCGCGCCGTCGAGCTGCTCGACCGGGTCACGGGTACGTTGCTCGCCGAGCCCGACCGGCGCAGCGCCGACGTACGGACGCTGCGCCAGGCCCTCGGCTACTGCTGGAGTGTGGCGGTGGCGGCCCACCCGGAGGCGGGGGCGCCGGTGTTCGCACGGCTCGCCGCCGTCGACGATCCGGACGCGCGCTGGATCGTCAAGGAGAACCTGACGAAGAAGCGCCTCGCCGGGTTAGGCGCGTGACGCGTACCCCTCGAGGAATTCGGTCTTCTTGGGGTTGCCCGCGCCGTCGAAGCAGATCACGTTGCGGATGTCCACGGTCGATCCCCCGATCGTCCAGGGCGCTTGCAGGTTGCAGTAGTTGGGCCCCTGCCCGTACGCGGTGATCTGCACATGGGTTTCCTTGACCCCGACGAGCGGGTGCCGTACGTGGAAGAGCCCGACCCCCGCCACGGCGACGGAGTTGATCCCGCCGAACGAGTTGTAGTCGGTGGGACCGCCGAGCCCGGGTGTCCACAGGTACGCGTACGCGTTGGGTGGCGCGAGCGCGCCGAACAGCGCGCGCTTGCGGTAGTACGAGAGGTCGAACCACGTGTCGGTCAACACGTTGGCCTGGTCGTAACAGTTCACGGTCAGCGTGTGCCCGTTGGGCGAGGTGATCCAGTTGACCAGTTTGCACCGGCGCGGGCTGTTGGGGTGTTGCGCGGTGACCTGCACGTTGCCGTCGAGGATTCCGGTGCTCATCGCCGACAGGAACACCTGGTACTGCCCCGGACCGATGTGGGCCACCGAGTTCCCCGCCCCCATCGAGTTGTACGAGGTGACGGTGCCGCCGAGGATGTGCCCCTGCACGTAGGCGTACGCCTCGCCGAAGGGGAGCAGCCCGCTGCTCGTCGAGTACATGACGGTGAACCGGGTCGGGTCGATGAAGCCGCCGTTCTTGTAGCACTGGACCTCGACGATCTGGTCGGCGCCCGACGGGTACACCAACCACACCTGGCAGTACCGCGCGTCGCTGCCGACCGCCGTGACGTGCGCGACGCCGTTGCCGGAGGCGAGGAACGGGAACCGTACCCGGTACCGCCCGACACCGATCGGGTCGACCGTCACCATCGCGGCCGGCGCGAACGCCTTCCAGCTGCCCCACTGGCGGGCCGGGTCGGTCACCGTACCGGGAGCGGGCGTGGGGTTGTCGACGTACGCGAAGCCCCACGCGTCGGGTACGGCGGCCGCCGCGGGAGCCGACGAGACCGCGAGCCCGCCGGCGGAGACCGCGAGACCGAGGGCGAGAACGGCGAGTCGCCGTCCGAATGCTTTACCTGACACCTGATCTACCTCCAAATACATAGGAGAAGGTCGATCAGTGCAGGCTAGGAGTGTCCATGATCAGATACCCGTCACGGACGTTGATCCGACTCGATGGATCCGCCGCGGTCCCCGCCCGCGGACGCCGCAACCGACCGGCGCCCCGGCGCCCGGTTAGGCCCGCCCGTACACCGGGATCGCCGCACCGCTCGTGGGTGCCGAGGCGTCGCTCGCGAGGAACCGGATGACCGTGGCGATCTCGGCCGGCGTGACCCACCGGGAGTAGTCCGCGTCCGGCTGCGCCACCCGGTTCGCCGGAGTGTCGATGACGCTCGGCAGCACCGCGTTGCAGCGCACTCCGTCGTGCTTGTACTCGACCGCCACCGCCTGGGCGAACGCGATCACCGCCGCCTTGGCCGTCACGTACCCGGCCGCGCCGGCGAAGGGCGCGAGGGCCGCCCGCGCGCCCACGCAGACCACCGCGCCACCGCCGCCCGCCACCAGGTGCGGCAGCGTCGCCTGGGTCACCAGGTACGTCGGGCGCAGGTTCAGCGCCAGCATCTGCTCGAAGTCCTCGACCGGCGTCTCGTGCACAAGCCCGCCGGCGGCGTACCCGCCCACGAGGTTGACCAGCGCCCGCACCGCCGGGCCGGCCGTGTCCACCAGCGCGCGTACCGCCGCGGGGTCGAACAGGTCAGCCCGCACCAGCTCCAGCCGCTCGTGCCGTTCGACGCGCTCCAGCTCGTGTTCGACGACCCATGGCACCACCACGCGCCAGCCGTCCTCCAGGAACGCCCCCGTCACCGCCGCGCCGAGGCCGCCCGTACCGCCCGTCACTATCACCGTGTCTGTCACGGCGCGACAGCGTAACGTACGACCGTGCGTGATCGTGCGGCACGTATCGCCGACGAGGTGCTCTTCCCGTCCGCCCCCATGGTCGACCACAGTGGACAGATCCCCCCGGGCCACCTCGATCTGCTGGCGGCCGAGGGTTTCTACGGGCTGGGTTCCGGCGGCGAGACCCGTAGCGAGGTCGCCCGGGTCGTCGAGGAGCTCGCCACCGGCTGCCTCACCACGGCGTTCGTCTGGCTCCAGCACCTCGGGGCCGTCCGGGCCGCCGCCGGGACCGACCATCCGGGGGTACGTGAGGAGTGGCTCGACCCGTTGCGCCGGGGGCAGCGGCGAGCCGGTCTCGCGTTCGGCGGCCTGCGCCCGGGTCCGGCCTCGCTGGTCGCGCACCCCGTACCCGGCGGCTACCGGTTCGACGGCACCGTGCCCTGGGTCTCCGGCTGGCGGTACGTGGACTGCCTGCTCGCCGCGGCCCGTACGCCCGACGACACGATCGTCTGGGCGCTCGTCGACACCGGCCCCACCGGTGGCGCGAGCCCGACGATCGACGTGGAACGCGTCCCGCTCGTGTCCGTGGACGCGAGCGACACCGTCCACCTGCGACTCGACGCCCACCCGGTACCGGACAGCCGGGTGACCGGCACCCTCCCGTACGCCCAGTGGCCCGAACGGGACGCGGCCGGCCTGCGGCTCAACGGCTCGCTGAGCCTGGGCGTGGTGTCCCGGTGTGCGCGGCTGCTCGACGACCCCGTGTTCGCCGAGCGCCTCGACGGGTGCCGCACCGCGCTCGACGCGGCCGGTCCGGCCGAGATGCCCGACGCCCGCGCCGCCGCGGCCAGCCTGGCCGTGCACGCGAGCGCCGCCCTCATGGTGGCGACGGGGGCGGACGGCGTCCGGCGCGGCGGGACGGCCGAGCGGCTGGCACGGGAGGCTCAGTTCCTGCTGGTGTTCGGCTCCCGGCCCGGCATCAGGGCCGGCCTCACCCGGCGGTTGACCGCTTGCGGCTGACGAACGCGCGGAGCTTCGCCAGCGGCCACGCGTTGATCACCTCGTCCTTGGTGACCCAGCCGCGTTGGGCCGTACCGATCCCGTACCGCAGGTGTCCCAAGTGGACGGTCGAGTGGGAGTCGGTGTCGACCGCGAAGCGGACCCCGTACCGTCTGGCCCGCAGGATCAGCTCGTCGTTCAGGTCCAGCCGGTCGGGGTAGCTGTTGATCTCGATCGCCGTGCCCGTACGGGTCGCGGCCTCGAAGACCGCGTCCCAGTCCGGCTCGATGCGGGAGCGCCGGCCGATCAGCCGCGTCGACGGGTGCCCGATGATGTTGACGTACGGGTTCTCGCACGCGCGTACGAAGCGCCGCGTCAGTTCGTCACGCGACTGGGTGAAGTGCGAGTGGACCGAGGCGACGCAGATGTCGAAGCCGGACAGGAAGTCCGCGTCCCAGTCGACCTCGCCGGCCGGGTCGATGTTCAGCTCGGTGCCGTGCAGCAGCACCATCCGGCCGGCATCCAGCTCGGCGAGCTGGGCCCGCTGCCTGAGCATCTTCTCGTCGGTCATGCGCTGCATCGGCAGGTTCTTCGCGTGGTCGGTGACCGCGTAGTACCGCAGGCCGCGCGCCCGGGCCGCGGCGACCATCTCGACCAGGGACGACACGCCGTCGGTCAGGTTGGTGTGCGTATGGAGGTCGCCGCGGATGTCCCCGATCTCCAGCAGGGTCGGCAGCTCGCCGGCGAGGGCGGCCTTCACCTCACCCCGGTCCTCCCGCAGGGTCGGCGGGATCCACGGCAGCCCGAGCCGGGCGTAGACCTCCTCCTCGCTCTCGGACACGACCAGCTTGCCGTCGTCGACGCGGAACAGCCCGTACTCGGAAAGCTTGAGCCCGGCCCGGACGGCGATCTCGCGGATCCCGATGTTGTGCTGCTTCGAGCCGGTGAAGTAGATCATCGCGGCGCCCCACGCGGCCGGCTCGACGACCCGCAGGTCGACCTGGAGGCCGCCGGTCGTCCGGATCGACGTCTTCGTCGGGCCGCTGCCGATCACCTCCGCGACGATGGGCAGCTGGCGGAACGCCTCCATCAGCGGGGCCGAGTCCAGGCTCGCCGCGAGGATGTCGACGTCGCCGATCGTGTCCCGCATCCGGCGCAGCGAACCGGCGTACGTGCACCGCACGCATCCGTCCACAGTGGATAGCTCGGCGACGATCTGCTCGGCCGCGTCCATCGCCTCGGAGACGAGCACGCGGCCGCCGCTGTGCCGCAGCAGCTCGATGCCGTGCAGGATGTTGTCCGCGGTCTTCGGCCCGAAGCCACGCAGCCCCTCGAGCCGCCCCTCCCCGATCGCGGCGGCGAGCTCGTCGGGCGAGGCGACGCCCAGCTCTTCGTACAGGGCCATCGCCTTGCGCGGCCCGAGGCCGGGGATGCGGGTCAGCTCCCGTACGCCGGCCGGGACCTTGGCGCGCAGTTTCTCGATCGCGGCCACGGTCCCCGTACCCAGGAACTCGGTGATCTTGTCGGCGATCGAGGCGCCGACGTTGGGGATCGCGCGCAGCTCCTTGGTGTCCAGTGTGGACACGTCCTCGTGGTGGCCCGCGACCGACCGGGCCGCCTTCTCGTAGACGCGGGCCCGGAACGCCTGGCCACCGGTGATCTCCGTCAGGTCGGCGTACTCGTGAAGGAGTGCGGCGACCACGTCGTTCGGCCGAGCCATAGTGCTCAGCATGACAGGTCCGCCGGAAGAGCTCCGGCGGACCTGCCACGACGTGGTGCCGTGGTGCCTAGTAGACGGCCACCCCGAAGACGCCCAGCGGCTCGGAGACCGGCTGGAAGAACGTCGTGCCGCCGGAGGAGCAGTTGCCGCTGCCGCCGGAGGTGAGGCCGAGGGCCGAGGTGCCGGAGAACAGCGAGCCGCCGCTGTCACCGGGCTCCGCGCACACCGTGGTCCGGATGAGCCCGGTCACCGTGCCCTGCGGGTAGTTCACCGTGGCGTTCAGCTGCTGCACCGTGCCGCTGTGTACGCCGGTGGTGCTGCCGCTGCGGCGGACGGTCTCGCCCACGGACGGCGTGCGCGAGTTGGTGATGTCCTGCGTGCTCCCGTTGAACAGGGACACGTTGCCCGGCGTCGCGATGGCCGTGTTGGTGTAGCGGACGATCCCGTAGTCGTTGCCCGGGAAGCTGGTGCCGGTACGGGTGCCCAGCACGGTCGTGTGGCTGGAGTTCGCGTACCACGTCGAGCCGATGTTCGTGCAGTGGCCGGCGGTCAGGAAGAACCGGGTGCCCGCGCTGTTGCGGACGTTGAAGCCGAGCGAGCACCGCGAGCTACCGGTGTAGATGGCCTGCCCGCCCGAGATGGTCAGGCTGAACTGGCCGGAGACCGTCTCCAGCCGGGCCGCGTCGCCGTACTTCGCGAGGACCGACCTGACGAGGTCGAGCCGGGCGCCGGTCACGGTGCTGTCGACCGACACGACGACCTGGTTGGTGGCCGGGTCGACACCCCAGGCCGTCCCGGGGACCCGGGAGGTGCGGTCGAGGTCGGCGGTTACGAGCCCGAGTTGGGTGGCGCTGTACTTCACGAACTGCGGGATCGCGCCCGCCGCGCGGACCTGCGCGGCGGTCTTGGCGTCGGTCACCGTGACGACGGCGTTGCCGTTGCTGTCGAGGTACGTGCCGGCGGTGGCGGAGCCGAACTGATCGGCGAGAGCCATGGCACCGACACCACTGTTGACGGTGCCGGTGCCGGCGGCCGCGAACACGGGTGTCGCGAGCGCGGTGCCGACGAGGACTCCTGCGGTCGCGAGGGTGATCGCGACGCGGGAGGGCGAGAGAAGTCGCACACGAGCCTCCGGAAGTTAGGACACGCGTCGGGGGTCGGCGTGTCAGTGCAGCCGTGATCGACGTATCGGAGGATGCCGATCTAGCCGTGAGGC
>Ga0114129_10008110_pt1 | contig 14967 bp, 19 predicted proteins | sample RhiMetdeltSRZDD1_FD_80071 | JGI IMG/M metagenome (GOLD analysis project Ga0114129, IMG submission 80071) | Populus rhizosphere microbial communities from Tennessee, USA - Rhizosphere MetaG P. deltoides SRZDD1 (version 2) (version 2) | ecosystem: Host-associated > Plants > Roots > Rhizosphere >...
CCCGTGTAGGTCGCGGGATCGGTGACCAGGCCGCCCTCGAAAGGACACACCTGGGTGCTCCACGTTCCGGGCTGGAGGTTCTCTCCGGCGAGAAGGATCTCCTCGTGGCTCGTGATCGTGTCTCCGTGCTTCACATGGTTGCCATTCGGATCGAACAGCTCGAGGGTGATGTCGTTCGCGGCAACATCCGCCGTTGCGACCACGTCGATCTTCGTGTCGCCCTGGGCGACCTGAATGGGATGCTTGGGCCCGCAGGCTGTCCCCGTGATGGAGCCGCTGAAGGTCCCGGTACCACCCGCTGCGGAAGCGGGAAGCACAACCGCAGCACCGAGCGCCACTAGGGCAACGACTTTCCTGGATCTCATTGCTCCCCCTCTTTGTGCGGTGAAGTGACGGGAGCGGGGCCGGACTCCCACCAGCCCCGCTCCCTTCTCCCCTGATGAGGGGGGCCTTGGTGCGCCGCGCCGGGGAGAATATTGATCACGAAACCTCCTAGAGCATCAGGGAGAGAGATTGCGCGGGGACATTACCCGATAACTAGGCAGTGTCAAACCTAATTTCTTGAGGATCTTTTTGGTTGACTATTCAGTCAATTATTGGTTGACTATTCAGTCAACCGATCTTGGAGAAGAAACCAGCAGCGAAGCTGCCGAAAGCTATGCGGGTGTCGAGTATCCGCGCATTCCGTCGATCAGGAAGGCGAAGAAGCGATCCGCCAACTCGTCGGTGTCCCGCCCCGGCTGGAGCCACGTGTAGGCCCAGTTCGCGGCCGAGAGCGTGAGCAGCGCGGCCGTCGAATCGTCCAGGTCGGTCCGGAGCTCCCCGAGCTCGCGCCCCTCGCGGAAAAGGGCGCGAATCCGCTCTTCGTACCGCCGTCGCTCGGCCACGATCTCGTCCCGCCGTTCGCCCTCCAGGTAGCGCCATTCCTGGACGAACACGGTGGCCACGTCGAGCTGCTCCGCCACGACGCGCAAATGCCCGCGCAACGCGAGCCGGATCTTCTCCGTCGCCGGCAGCTGCTCCGGGATCGCGTCGAGGGCTGCGTGGAACGCGTCGGCACCCTCGCGCATCGTCTCGTAGAGGAGATCCTGCTTGCTCTGAATGTGGGCGTAGAGCGTCGCCTTCTGGACACCCAGCGCATCCGCCAGATCGCCGATCGAGGTTCCGTGGTAACCGCGCTCGGCGAAGAGCCGTGCGGCCTCGCGCCTCAGCTCCGTACGCCTTGTGGCCATCCGAAGACCTGGGCTGCGGCGCGATGGAACCCGTCGGGAAGATCGTGCGCGGCGAAGGCGGAGGCGATCTCCTCCATCTCGCCGACCCAGCGCCACCCCTTGGCGTCGGCGGAACCCCGGGCGCGGTCGATCCGCGCCATGAGCTCCGGCATCGAATCCTGCCACTCGGCGAGGAGCGCGTCCTCGACGCCTTCGGCCCGCGCGAGCTCGACGATGTCGAGCAGCATCGCGGCCGTTCCTTTCGACCAGGCGGCGAAGGTGACCTTGACCGCGGAGGCGGCACCGAGCTCGTCCGAGACGACGCGGGTGTCGACGCCCGTTCCCTGGAAGAGCTCCGCCACGGCGGGGGCATCCAAACCGGAGAGGTAGAGGCGAGGAGCAGACGGGCCGCCCACGATGCCGCCGTCGACCCCGCGGACGAAACCCGCGAGGATCTCACGCGCGGTTGCGGGCGCGATCGCGTTCGCGTCGACGTAGATCCCCTCGAAGCCGGCCACCGACCCTGCCACCTCGTGCGCCGCGTGCGGCGGGCAGATGGAGAAGATGACATCGCTTCGCGCGGCCACCGCGTCCGCGCTTCCGACGTCCTCGAAGGCGGCGGCGCGCTTCGCCGTTTCCTCAGATCGTCCGTCCGAGGCCCAGACGACCGGGATGCCGCGCGAAAGCACGTGGGCGCCCACGGCCACCCCCATCTCCCCTGGATGCAGCAGGCCCACGACCACTACAATCGACACCCTAACGATCGTTCGGTTGGGAGGCGAGATGTCGGCACGCAAGCCCTCGGGTCAAGACAAGGAATTCCTCGAGTACGTGCAGTCCGGAGGCCAGGTCGAGACCACAGACTGGATGCCGGACGACTACCGCCGGCTGCTGATCAAGTTCATCGAGATGCACGGGAATTCCGAGCTGATGGGAGTGCTCCCGGAGCGCGAGTGGATCCTCCGCGCGCCGACGCTGCAGCGGAAGCTCGCCCTCACCGCGAAGGTGCAGGACGAGGCCGGGCACTCGCAGCTGATCTACCGAGTCGTCGAGGACCTCGGGAAGCCGCGCGAGCAGTGCCTGGCCGACCTGATCTCCGGCAAGTCCAAGTTTCACAACGTCTTCCACTACCCGACCAAGACCTGGGGCGACGTCGGGATCATCGCCTGGCTCGTCGATGCGGCCGCGATCATCTCGCAGAAGGCGCTGCTCAAGTGCTCGTACGCGCCGTACGCGCGGATCATGAAGAAGATCTGCTGGGAGGAGTCGTTCCACATCCTCCACGGCCGCGACGTCGTCCTGACGATGATGCTCGGGACGGACGAGCAGCGCGAGCTCGTGCAGGAGGCACTGAATCGCTGGTGGGGACCGCTGATGCAGTTCCACGGCAACCCGATCCCCAAGGACGAGGACCCGATGTTCCAGTGGCGGATCAAGAGCCAGGGCAACGGCGAGGCGCGCCAGCAGTTCCTGGACGGCTACGTCCCGCAGATCTGGGAGCTCGGCCTCACCGTTCCCGACCCGGAGCTTCGCAAGGACAACGAGACCGGCGAGTGGCACTTCACCGAGCCGGACTGGGACGAGCTGCGCTCGGTCGTGACGGGACACGGGCCGAAGACGCAGGAGCGGCTCGAGCTCAGGCGGATGAACCGCGAGGAGACCGAGTGGGTTCGCACGATCGTCCTCGCCGAAGCGGCCTAGCCGCCGGTCAGGGGGCGCGGGTGATCTACGAGGTCTTCCGGCAGGAGCGCAAGGGGCAGGCGTTCACGCACGCCGGCTCGCTCGAGGCGCCGAACGACGAGTTCGCGGAGGAGTACGCGCGCGAGTTCTACGGCCGCCGTCAGGAGTCTGAGGCGCTCTGGGTCGTCCCGCGCACAGCCGTGAACGAGATCACGGACTTCGTCGACGAGCTGGAGCGGAACTACCACCGCGTGGACGGCTACTCGCTCAAGGTCAAGCTGCGCGAGGCTCGGGAACGAGCCGGCACGACCCCATCCGAAAATGGCTCCTAGGATCGCAACGGCTGGTCGGCGAAGCCGGGCTTTCAGGCGTGAAAAGTGTGGTTCGCTTACGCGTCGCACTTTTCACGGGGGTAAAACATGAGCGCTCGAGCGGAGCAGCTGCTCGAAATAGCTGACGACGAGCTGATCCTGGGCTGGCGCGACTCCGAGTGGACGGGGATCGCCCCCTTCCTCGAGGAGGACGTGGCCTTCTCGTCCATCTCGCAGAACGAGGTCGGGCACGCGCGCGCGCTGTACGAGATCGCGGCCCGCGACCTCGGTACGACGGCCGACGAGCTTGCGTTCGACCGGCAGCCGGAGGAGTACCGCTCCGCGACTCTGGTCGAGCTGCGTCGCATGGACTGGGCGATCACGATCGCGCGGCACGTCCTGTACGAGGCGGCGGACGAGATCCGCCTGCAGGCACTGAAGGACTCGGACGACGACGAGGTGGCCGGGCTCGCGGCCAAGATGGACCGAGAGGAGGCATACCACCGGATGCATGCGCTGATGTGGGAGGAGCGGTTGCGGGACGAGCCGCGCTTCCAGGCCGCTCTGGACGAGCTGTGGCCGGCGGCGGTGGCGATGCTACCGGAGGAGCTCCGCCCGCAGTTGGCCGAGCGCGTCGGGCGGGAGCTCCCCGCAGACCTCTCGGGCGTCGAGCGCGGCACGCACTCGGAGGAGTGGCCCGCGCTCTGGGAGGAGATGACTGAGGTGCGCCGCTCGGCCCCGGGGGCGGCGTGGTAACCGAGTCCGCCGTCTGGGATGCGCTGCGGGAAGTCGAGGATCCCGAGATCCCGGTGATCTCGGTTGTCGACCTCGGGGTCGTGCGCGAGGTGAAGGTCGAGGACGGCCACGTGCACGTCGAGTTCACGCCAACGTTCCTCGGCTGCCCGGCACTGGAGGTCATGCGCGCACAGATGGCGGAGCGGATCCGCGCGCTCGGCGCCGAGCCCGAGGTCGAAGTGATTCTCGACGACTCCTGGTCGACCGACCGGATCACACCGGAAGGTCGCGAGAAGTTGCGCCGCGCCGGCTTCGCGCCGCCCACGCCACGTGAAGTGACGGCTCCGAAGCTCGTTCAACTGCAGAGTGACGCTTTCCGCTGTCCCTACTGCGGGTCGAGCGAGACGCGGCTGGAGAACATCTTCGGCCCCACTCCATGCCGCTCGCTTCGCTACTGCGAGAGCTGCCGCCAGCCCTTCGAGCAATTCAAAACGATCTGAATCCGTCGGGCTGGATCGTGATCCTGAACGGCGCTCCCCGGTCGGGGAAGTCGTCGATCGCGGCCGCGATCCAGGACGAGCTCGCCGGCGTCTGGATCAACCTCGGCGTGGACGTCGCTCGGGCGGCCACTCCGTCCCGGCTGCAACCCGGGATCGGGCTGCGTCCGGGAGAGCCCGACCACCCGGCGGCGCCCTACGTGGCAGTCCTCTACGCCGCGCTGTACGAGTCCATCGCAGCGCACAGCACGCTCGGCTTGAACGTCGTAGTCGACGTCGGGCACTACGACGCCCAGATCCTCGCCGATTCGACGAAACGGCTCGTAGAGTTGCCCGTCCTATTCGTCGGAGTCCACTGTCCGCTCGAGACGATCATGGAGCGCCGTCGGGCCGCCGGCGCGGAGCGCTACGCCGTCGCGGCCGAGGACGAGCCCGTCCCGCCGCCGGTTCTCCGCTGGCAGCGCGAGGTCCACGGAGACTGGACGTACGACCTCGAGCTCGACACCTCTCGCCTCACCCCGTCAGAGTGCGCGGCTGCGATCGCGGAACGCCTGACACGATGAGGCCTCGATGCCGATCGACCACGTCAAGCTCCCCGTCTCCGACCGGGACGCGAGCAAGGCGTTCTACTCCGCCGCGCTGGCGCCGCTGGGCTGGAAGCTCGTCTGGGACGAGATCCCGACGCTCGGCTTCGGCCGGGGGGACGGTGGCGAGGACGACGAACCCTTCGCCCTCGAGCGAACGAAGCAGCCGATTGCCCGCACGCATATCGCGCTGACCGCGGCAAGCCCTGAGGAAGTTGACGCGTTCCACGCGGCCGCGGTCGCGGCCGGCGGGCGCGACAACGGGCCGCCGGGAGAGCGTCCGTACGGCGGCTACTACTACGCGGCGTTCGTCCTCGACCCCGACGGCGACAAGATCGAAGCAGCCTTCCACGGCGCCGACTCGAGACGGTAGGTTGTCAGTCTTGCCGCGGGTTCGGATCCTCTATTGCCCCACCTGAGGCGGCTACGACCGCCGGGCCTCGAGTCTCGCGGCCGCGATCACCGAGCAGACCGGATTCGACGCGGAGACCACGCCGGGCGCGACCGGCCAGTTCGACGTCTTCGCCGACGGTGACCTGATCTTCTCGAAGCGCGCTACTGGCCGTTTCCCGGAGGAGAACGAAGTTCTGCGGCTGATCAGCGCCCCTTGAATTCCGGCGACCGCTTCTCGAGGAAGGCGGCGACGCCCTCGCGGAAGTCCTCCGTCCGGGTCGCGGCCGTCTGCAGCTGAGCCTCGCGCTCGAGCTGTTCCTCCAGCGTCGATGTCCCGGCCCGGTCGAGCAGTCGCTTCGTCATGCCGACACCGAGCGGAGGGAGGGCCGCAAGCTCGGCTGCGACCTCGCCGGCGCGCGCGAGCAGCCGATCGGCCTCAACCACCTCGGACACGAGCCCGCATCCATGTGCCTCGGCCGCGGTGAGCTTCCGCCCCGTCGCGAGCCACTCGAACGCACGCGAGTAGCCGAGGATCCTGGTCACGAAAAACGTGCCGCCCGAGTCGGGGACGAGCCCGATGTTGATGAAGGCCGGGACGAAGCTGGCCGAGTCAGCGGCGATCCTCAGGTCGCAGGCACATGCGAAGGACATCCCCGCTCCCGCGGCCGGCCCGTTGACCGCTGCGATCACCGGCTTCTCCAGCGCGCGGATGGCGAGAAGGTTCGGGTGGTACGTCGCCCGGAGACGGTCGCCGATGTCGCCCGGCGCCTCCCGAAACTCCGCCAGGTCCTGCCCGACGCAGAAGCCGCGGCCGGCCCCGGTGAGCACGACCGCGCGCACCTCAGAATCCCGCGCCTCCTTCAGCGCCGCGCCGAGCGCCTCGTGCATCGCCTTGTTGAAAGCGTTCAGCACATCGGGACGGTTGAGCGTGATCGTCATCACGCTCCCGTCCCGAATTACCTCCACCTCGCCCACGAAACGAGCCTAGTGGTTTACGGTCAGTAGATCCACGGGCTCCTCGCAGCGGGCTTCGAGCAGGTCGACCAGCAGTACCTTCTCCAGGCGCGGCAGATGCAGGCGCTCTCGCTGGGGGTGCACATCCCGCTCGTGTGCTTCGGAATCGCGTTCCCGGCAATCCTGCTCTTCGTCGAGTGGCTCGGGATCCGGACAGGCGATACGCTCTACCGGACACTCGCGCGCCGCTGGTCGCGGGTCATGATCTCGCTCTTCGCGGTCGGCGTCGTTACGGGGACGATCCTCAGCTTCGAGCTCGGCATGCTCTGGCCAGCATGGATGGCGAAGTTCGGCTCGGTGTTCGGCTTCGCCTTCGCGCTCGAGGGCATCTCGTTCTTCCTGGAGGCGATTTTCATCGGCATCTACGTCTACGGCTGGGACCGATTCTCGCCGCGGATCCATCTGCTGACCGGCATCCCGATCGCGATCACCGGCATGACCGGATCGCTGACGGTGATCGCGGTCAACGGCTGGATGAACCATCCGTCCGGCTTCACGATGCGCAACGGCCAGGTAACCGACGTGCACCCCTTCACAGCGCTGTTCGAGAACTCGTACTTCTGGCACGAGCTCGTGCATATGTACCTCGCCGGCTACATCGTCGTCGGCTTCGTGCTCGCAGGGGTGTACGCCTGGGGAAAGCTGCGCGGCCGCTGGGGACGCTACGAGCGGACGGCGCTCGTGATCCCGCTGACCGTTGCCGCGCTGGCCGCGCCGGCGCAGGTCGTCATCGGCGACTGGAACGGGCGCGCGGTCGCCGCCGAGCAGCCGATCAAGCTGGCCGCCTTCGAGGGTCTGCAGGAGACGACGAAGGGCGCGCCCGAGCACCTCCTCGGCTGGTACAACGGGTCGACCGTAGTGGGCGGGATTCCAATCCCCGACCTGCTCTCGATCCTGGCGTACCACAGCCCGAGCGCAACCGTCCAGGGGTTGGATACCGTCCCACCGAGCGACCGGCCGCCGGTGAACTGGGTGCGCTTCTCGTTCCAGACGATGGTCTTCATCGGGACAGCGCTCACGTTCCTGGGGCTGTGGTACCTGTGGTTCCGGATCATTCGCCGACGTTTGCCGCGCACTCGCTGGTTCTTCCGAGCTCTCGTCGCAGCCGCGCCGCTCTCGATCGTCGCGCTCATCTGCGGCTGGATCACGACCGAGGTCGGCCGGCAGCCGTGGATCGTCTACAACGTGATGCGCACGTCCGAGGCTGTGACGGGCGCGACCGGAATCCCGGTCGGGTTCGCGACGCTCATCGTCGTCTACCTCCTGCTCGCGGGCCTCGTCGTCTGGCTGCTGAGGCGCCTTGCCCGTTCCCCTCTCGAGCTCCAACCACCTGCCGAATCGGTGACCCCCGATGTCGCTCGCTGAGTTCCCGCTCGTCCTGATCCTCGCCGGTCTCGTCGGCTACTCGGTGCTGGCGGGAGCGGACTTCGGTGCAGGATTCTGGACGCTTCCCCAGGGCCGTCTCACCGATCGCGTCCGCGAGCATGCGCACCGGGCGATGGCGCCGGTCTGGGAGGCGAACCACGTCTGGCTCATCTTCGTCCTGGTCATCGCGTGGACGAGCTATCCGACTGCGTTCGCGTCGCTGATATCGACACTGTCGATCCCGTTCTTCATCGCCGCGGTCGGAATCATCCTCCGCGGATCGACGTACGTCTTCCGGTCCGCGGTGGGGACGACCCGGACAGGCGCGGCGGCAGACGTCGTCTTCGCCGTCGCCTCCATCATCACTCCATTCGCACTCGGGGCCGCCGTCGGGGGCATCGCATCGGGCCGTGTCCCGGTCGGGAATGCCGCGGGCGACCTCGTAACGAGCTGGCTGAACCCGACCTCGGCCATGATCGGGGCGATCGCCGTCTTCAGCGGCGCATACCTGGCCGCCATCTACCTGGCCGCGGACGCCCGGCGCATTGGCGATGCAGAGCTGGAGGAGGCCTTCCGGCGAAGGGCGCTCGGCGCGGCGGTGGCCGCCGGGGCGATCGCGCTCGCAGCGCTGCCCGTCGTTCGTGACGACGCTCCGCGCCTGTACCACGGGCTCACGCACGGCGGTGGGCTCGCGTGCGTGATCGTCTCCGCCGTCGCGGGCCTGGTGACGATCGCGCTCGTCTGGGTGCGCCGCTTCGGGCTCTCGCGCGTCACTGCGGCGGCAGCCGTAGCTGCGATCGTCGCCGGTTGGGCGTCCGCCCAGAGCCCGTACCTGCTCCCCACCTACCTCACCGTCGACGAAGCCGCTTCTCCACACGCAACGCTGATCTCGATCATCGTCTCGGCCGTCCTCGCCGCGATCCTGCTGCTTCCGTCGCTCAGCCTCCTCTACGGGCTCCTACTCGGCGGAAGGTTCGATCCTGGCCGCACCACCGACGAGCAGCCGGAGCCCAGGCCTGTTCGCATCGGACGCTGGGAGCTGCTGGTCGGCCTGGCCGCGACGGTCTTCGTCGCGGGCGCGCTCCTGAACATCTTCTGCGAGACGGCCTGGCAGCGTGCAATCGCGGTGGCGGCGCTGCTCGGCGGGATCGCCGGCGGCTTCGTGTTACTGGCAATACCGCCGGAGGAGGACTAGGAGGGTTCGGCCAAACCCTCCTAGCGGCGGAGCCGCCACCAGACGAAGATCGCGAACATGCTGACGAGCTGCCAGCCGATCATCATCTTGATCGGGCTGACGGTCGGCTCCCACGACACCACCCCGTCTCTGATCGCGTAGACACCGGCCGGCTTCGCGGCCAGGCCGAAGCCGCCGCCTCCGTTTCCTTCGGTGTCACTTCCTCCTCCACCGCCACCGGCCACCTTCGCGACGGGGATGACCGTGACGCCGTCCTTCTCGATCGGTTCTCCGTACACCTGCTTCACCGACATGGACTCTTGTGCTCCGCTCAGCAACTCATCGACGTTCATGTCACTCTCCTTTGAACTTGGGCCGTCGTTTCTCTCCGAAGGCCGCCAGCCCCTCGCGTGCGTCCTCGGATGCGAACGCGAGGTAGAGGAGCCGCCGCTCGTACTCGAGGCCGAGCTGGAGCGGGCCTTCGAAAGCACGATCGACCGCCTCCTTGGCGAGCCGGTTCGCCACCGGCCCCTTCGAGGCGATGGCGCGTGCCATCCGCTTTGCCTCTTCGAGCCACGCCTCACGCTCGACCACGCGGGCGACGAGCCCGGCGGCGAGCGCCTCCTGCGCCGTCAGCATCCGGCCGCTCAGGATCACGTCCATCGCCAGCGCCTTCCCGACCGCGCGCGTCAGGCGCTGTGTTCCACCCGCACCGGGGAGGATCCCCAGGCCCGTCTCCGGCTGGCCGAACTTCGCCGTCTCGGATGCGACGATCAGGTCGCACGCCATGGCCAGCTCACAGCCGCCGCCCAGGCAGAAGCCCGAGACCGCGGCCACGAGCGGCGTCCACAGGCCGCGGATCGAGTCCCAGCGCTCGACCCGACGCGCGTAGTACAGCTCGATCGCCGACGCCTGCGCGAGCTCGCCGATGTCCGCGCCCGCGGCGAACGCCCGCTCGGAGCCGCCCAGAACGATGCAGCGGATCTCCGGGTCCGCGTCGAGCTCCTGCAGCGACCGCACGACCTCGTCCATCAGCTCGTCCGACAGTGCGTTCAGCTGCTTCGGCCGGTTGAGGAGGACGACCGTGATGGGAGGCTCGCGCTCGACCAGGACGAGCTGTTCGGACTCGACGCTCACTTCTTCTTCAGGAATTTCTCGATCGCAGCCTTGGGCTCGTCGGTGGCCATCGACAGCGCGAGCCAATCACGGGCGTGGTTGATCGTCTCGTTCCACGCCAGGTCGCGCCAGAAGTTGAGGTGCTGCTTCGCGTACCGCGTCGTCTGCGGGAGCTTGCGCGCGAGGCTCTCGACCAGCCGGTCGACCTCGCCGTCCAGCTCCCCGGCCGGAACGACCTGGTTGACCAGGCCCCACTCCTCGGCCTTTCGCGCGGGAATCTCCTCGCACAGAAGGACGATCTCGCGAGCGCGCCGGTCGCCGACCATGATCGTCAGCCACTGCGTCGCGCCGCCCGCCGGGACGGAGCCATGCTCGGGCCCGACGTGGCGGATGAAGGCGTCCTCGACCATCACGGCGAGGTCGCACGCCATCTGCAGCTCGTTGCCGCCCCCGACGCAGATACCGTTGATTCGGGCCAGCGTCGGCTTCCCGATCTCGCGCAGCCGGTCGTGTGCGTCCTTGAACGCGCCGAACCACTTCCAGTACTCGTTCGGCCGTCCGAGGTAGCCCTCGCTCCACTCCTTCAGGTCGGCGCCGACGCAGAATGCTCGCCCGGTTCCGGTGAGCACGACGACGCGGATCGAGTCGTCCCAGGACGCGTCCTCGGACGCGCGCGCGAGCTCGCGCAACGTCTGGAAGTCGAACGCGTTCAGGACCTCCGGACGGTTGAAGCGGATGGTCGCCCGCGGCGGAGCCTTCTCGTAGACGATGCGCTCGAAGCCGAGCTCGGCGGGATCGAGCGGGGCGGGGCGCGAGGGCTGCGTCACAACTCCACGAAGTAGACCTGGAACGGGATGCCCATCTCCATCGCGTCCTTTCCGGCCGCGGCGAACTCCTCGCTGCGGGTGCCGGCTTTGAACGACTCCATGTCCGGAAACTCGAACTCGGCGTAGTACTTGTACTTTGGCTCGCCGAACGCCGCGCCGAAGACGCCGCCGTGGCGGAAGGTCGCCCCCGGCACCTTGTTCGAGAAGTCGCGGTTGTGCTGCTCGTAGCGGTCGGCGTCCGGGGCACTGCCTTCGTAAAGGACGATCGCTTTCACCATGCCGGCTTCCTTTCGTGGGGTGCGCTGAGCGTATAGCTTCCTCGATGAAACAGAGAAAGGAGATCCCATGGCGGGAAAGCTGGTGCATTTCGAGATCGCGGCAGCCGATGACCGCCGCGCGATGGACTTCTACAAGCAGGTGTTCGGCTGGCAGTTCCAGGACGCAGGAATGCCCGGCGGAACCTACAACTTGACCGAGGCCGGAGGGGATCCGGGAGGAGCGGTCTACGGGATGGAGGGCGTCGAGCCGAGCATCCTCGTCTACTTCGACACGGACGACATCGAGACGTCGATCGGCAAAGTGCGCGAGGCCGGCGGCCAGGCGGAGGACAAGCAGCCCATCCCGGGCGTCGGCTGGTTCTCGCACTGCACCGACACCGAGGGGAACCGCTTCGGCATCTTCCTCAGCGACGAGTCCGTGCAGCCGCCCGGCCCGAGCTGACGAAGAGCAGGACTCCGGTCCCCTCGGCCAGGATCGCCCCGGCGCCGGGAACGACGCCCGTGACGAGGCCCTTACGGACGGTCGAGTGCTTGCGCATCACCGCGGAGACCGTGCAGCGAGCCGCTCGCACACGGCGCTTCGCCGCCGCGAGCTGAACCCCACGCACCGACGGCACGGTGCAGTGGGCAATGCCGACGACGCCCGTGTCCTCCGGCGGACCGGGATCGAGAATGCCTGCCGGCGCAGCCGGGGCGGCCGCAAGAGCGACCACCCCTACCAGAACCGCTGCCCTCGTCACCTCGCGACGATCAGCAGAACCTTGGTGCCGGGCGCAAGGACGGTACCCGCCTCGGGGACGGCCACGAGAACCGTGTTCCGCGCCGCCGTCGACCTCGTGCGGATCGGCGACATGACGCCGCACAGCGACCCACGCAAGCTCTTTTGTGCGGCCGCCAGCTGCTTCCCCTCGACGTTCGGCACGGTGCAATGTGGATAGGCGGACCAGCCCGGATCCGGAGGCTCCCCTCCGGCCTGAGCGGACGTCGCGGCAACGGCTGCGCCGACTGTGATCAGCGCCATCCACTTCATCAGGCTGGTGCTACGCGAAGACCTCATCTCGTTCCTCCTCCTTAGACCTCTGCCCGATAGACGGGCGAGGAAGAGGGGGTCTTCCCTACCGCGGTGTCAGGATCATCGGCTGACGGGGCTTCTGGGAGAAGTCGAAGTCAGCGGTCAGATCGCCGAGGATCCGTGCCCGCTCGCGGACATCGGGGCGCGGGTCGGGCCGTCCGTCGGTCTCGGGGTCGAGCCGTTGCCCGCCTAGGAAGTCGTCCTCGATGAACTTGGCGTACGCGTCGAAGCTCAGCGTCTGGTGGTCGATGTATCCCCTACGCGCGTATGGGCTGATGACGAGCCCGGGGACCCGAAGGCCGTAGCCGTTCCCGTCCACCCGCGGGGGAACGACGTGGTCGTAGAACCCGCCCCAGTCGTCCCAGGCGAGGAAGATCGCAGTGGAGTCCCAGTCGGGCCCCTTCATCGCGGCGTCGATCAGCTTCGTGACGAACTTCTCGCCCGCGCTGACGCGTGCGGGTGGATGCTCGCTGACGCGCCCGTCCGGCTCGATCCAGGAAACCGCAGGCAGGGTTCCCGAGCGCGCGGCCGCGAAGTAGTGGTGGAGCGAGGTGACGTTCCGGAGTTGATGGTCCTGCTTGACCGTCACGAAGTACGGAAGCGGGTTCCAGATTCCCGGCGTTGCTGGATCCTGGAGAAAATCGGCACACCTGACGGCCCCCGTCCGGCAATCGGGCTCGGTGCCCTTCGTGATGTAGTACCGCCAGCTGACTCCGTCGCGGTGCAGCAGGTACGTGAGGTCGGTCCAGGCGTAGATGGGTGGCGGGCCGCCGCGGGTGAAGTCGGGTGTCAGGCCCGGCCGCTGCAGTTCGTTCTTGCAACTAAACGGGTTCGTGGTCGTGCACTTCGCCGACCACTCGGACACCATGAACAGGTGCGCGGGCAGGCTCCAGGACGCATTCGGCTCGAACATGTGGTCCTGGAGCACGTAGTTCCTCGCGTAGTTCCAGTAGTTCGGGATCTCGCGCGCGTCGTGGTAACCCATGACGTCGATGCGGCCATGCTTGCGGCACCACGGGTTGGCCAGGTTCACGCAGCTCTGCTCGGCCCCCTCGGCCTGCGCGACGAACCCGTTCATCTTTCCTCCGTTGACGTCGCGGATCGCATTCCCCATCGCGTGCGGCCCGCCGCGGTTCAGGTCGTACGGGTCGTGGTAGGGCCGATCGCACGCCTTCCGTTTCGGATCGGGAAGGCAGGCGTTGGGCGGCAGGCCGTCGGCGCCCGGATACGTGCCGAAGTAGGAGTCGAACGAGCGGTTCTCCTGCATGATCACGATCACGTGCCGGATCTTGTGGATGCCCTGTAGCCGGCGGGGCACGCGGAGCACACGCCGCACGTGACGAACGGATGCTCTCGCCGGTGCCGTCGATCGCGTCAGTGCGAGGCCCGCGACGGCGCCTGCAATTACGGTGCCGGCCGCGGCCCAGGTCAGGGCGGTCTTCACCGTCGGATGGGGGGAGCGGGAGGCCGAGGGCCGCACATTACGCGACGGCGGAGACAAAGGCCGCAATAGTCGCGAAGGCGGCCACTCCGGCGAGAAAGATGGTGAGCACTCGCATGGAGGGGCTATGTCGATTCATCTCGGCCTCCCGGTGTCGGCAGACGCTCATCTTGTAACTCTCGAGTGCTAAGCACAGATGAATCCCGAGTTAAGAAACGCCTGGACTTGATGTGATTCCGGTAAGAGCGGGCTCAGACGCCGACGCGCCGAATCACGAAGGCGCCGGCGAGCGGGCAGACGGCGGCGAGCGCGAAGCCGGCCCGCCACGAGGTCGCGGCGACGAGCGCGGCGAAGAGCACGGGCGCGAACGCGCCGACCCCGGAGAGGACGGACTGCTGGAAGCCGATAGCGGCCCCGCTGCGCCGTCCGCCGGCCAGCTCGGCGGCGGCGGTGAACGAGAGGCCGTTCCACGACATCGACAGTCCGCCGGCGAGCACGAACGTGGGGACGAGCAGCCACAGAGACGCGCCGGTGAACGCGGCGACGAGCGCAGTGGCGGCGGCAGTGGCGAAGCCGAGGCGCCGAATGGGGACGATCCGGTTCCCGAGCACATCCGACCAGCGGCCGCCGCCGATGCGTAGCACAGCGGCCCAGATCTGAATCGAAGCGAGTACGGCCGCGGCCGCCGCGGCGGACAGGTGGCGCTCATCGTGCAGGAAGAGGACGACGAATCCGATGATCGCCAACTGCGTGATCAGGTAGAGGCCGCTTCCCAGGGACAGCTGCCACAGCCGCCGGTCGCGGAGCGTCCACTCCACCGCCTCGTGCGGTAGCTGGCGCTCGCGTGGCTCGCGGACGGCGAGCACGCCGGCGAGCCCTCCGAGCAGGCAGAGGCCGGCGAGGAAGAGGAAACCGGACCGGACACCGAGATGCGGCAGGACGAGCGCCGACACCAAGCCCCCGACCGGAATCGCAGTCTGCCGGATGCCGAGTGCCAGGCCACGCTGCGAGCGCCGAAACCACTGCATGATCGCCCGCCCGCTCGCGGAGTTCACGCTCGCGCCGGCAGCTCCCGCCAGGCCGAGGAACGCCACGAGCCAGCCGAAGTTGGGAGCAAAGGCGGCCGCGGCGAGGCACGCGGCACACGTCCCCAGTCCGACCGCGAGGACGATCCTCTCGCCGAACCGGTCCGTCGCGAGACCCCACGGAAGCAGGCTGATCAGCGCCCCCACCCATTGTGCGGCGAGGACGATCCCGATCTCCGCGAGG
>Ga0114129_10008111_pt1 | contig 14967 bp, 18 predicted proteins | sample RhiMetdeltSRZDD1_FD_80071 | JGI IMG/M metagenome (GOLD analysis project Ga0114129, IMG submission 80071) | Populus rhizosphere microbial communities from Tennessee, USA - Rhizosphere MetaG P. deltoides SRZDD1 (version 2) (version 2) | ecosystem: Host-associated > Plants > Roots > Rhizosphere >...
AACGACGGCGTCGTGAGCGATGGCCTGAGCCGTCTGCCGGGCCGTGCCCCCCGTGACCCAGCCACCCCAGCTGAAGCCGACGATCATCGTGAACACCGCCGAGGCCGCGCACGCCCAAAAGAGCAGCGTCTTCGTCGGGCGTGCCTCACTCCACCGCTGTCCCACACTCCGTGTGCCTCTGTTCGCTTCCATGCGTTGGCTCCTCCTCCATGACCGCGACGTTGATCGGACTCCGCCCGGAACACCGGGATAGGTCTATCCAGCTGCCGGGGCCCTAGGCGCGCGCGGGAAAGATCGTGCGCTGCGCGACGATCGGCACCATCGCGCCGACGGCCGCGACAAGGGTCACGGCCACCATGCCCGGGTCGGAAGGAACCCACTGGCTCTGGAAGACCCAGCTCGCGACCACGCTCCCGATGAGGCCGAGCGCGACGTCCCATCCCCGCCCGTAGCCCCCGCGCTTCATCACAAACCCGGCCACCAAGCCCGCCAACACGGCCACGAGTACCCACATGACGAAATTCATGACGCTTCCCCCTTCACGGGCGATGGCCCCGCCGCCTGACTGCCCCGTCGCCGTCTCCGCCAGGCTGTACCCTGGCAGGGGACGTCCGGACTGCACGAGGACCGAGCCGCCCCCGGGCGAGAGGGGGCACGGTGGTCGGGCGGTCGCCGTCTTGCTGTGCCAGGATGGCCCCAAGCATCTGGATGGCCCGCTGGTTGAGCGCCCGGTCGTCGAGGATCACCGGCATCGTAGGACCCACGAGCCCTCGGACCCGCTCGGCCGCCGAAGTAGAACAGACAATGACGTCCACACGCCGCACCAGGCGACTCAGCGCACTCCGTTCGGCCGAGCAGGCCTCAACCCGGGCGATGTTCGGCAGGGCCGCGTTGGCGATCGAGTGCTCCAGGTTGTGGGCGGTCTCGGGCTCGGCGGAGACCACGCCGACCCGCGTCCCCGACGGAAGCTGGGCCAGGCGGTGGAGGGTCTCGAGATGCGCCTCGACGAGGAGCGCGAGCACCGGGACCTCGAGGCCGTCCAGGCGGCGCTCCACCTCCGGGAGATGGCCAAAGCTGGTGACCGCGGCGGCCCAGTGATTGGCCCCCGTCTGCCGTCGGACGGTGGGCGCCAAGTCCTTGAGGAGCACCTTGGCCACACGGACCGGGAGGTGAGCCTGGAGCTCTCGCTCGAAGAAATCGAGCTCCGGCATGCTGCACTCGACGAGGAGGACTTCGGCGGCTCCCCGAAGGGCGGCCAATCCAACGTCAGCCACGCTCAGGATGCCCACCGCCACGTCGTCGGGGGTCATGCCGAGGGCGGCCGCGCGGATCGCCGTGTCCTTCAAGAAGCCCTCGCGCAGCGTCGGGGACGGGCGTGTCGGCAGCGCCGAGGCCACGAACACCCCCTTGCCCCGCCGCGCTTCCACGTACCCGCTCCGCTTGAGATCCTCGATCGCGCGCGCCACCGTGTTCGGATTGATCCCGAGGAAGCCGGCCAGCTCGCGGATGCTCGGCAGCGCCTGGTCTCGCGGGACGCCGCCCCCCTCGATGACGTACTTCAGCTGCTCCGTGAGCTGCCAGCGGAGTGGGATCGGGCTGCGGGCATCCACGCGCAAGCGCAACGGGATCTTCATACTGTATGACTACAGTAGTACAGTAGTACGAACCTTGTCAAGGACCGACAGCCGTGGTTCAGAGTCGGGGCGTTGGCGAGCTACGCCACGGAGTGCAGGGGCAAGCGCGCTGGAAACCCCGGGGTCAGCCCAATACGTTTCGGGCCGATCAGGCTCGAGCTGCCGCGCTGAGGGCTCAGGGCTGTCACGGTTTCGCTCGCGAGTCACGCCAGCGTGGGAGCCCCGGGTGAGGTCCCCGCTGGACATGCGTGGCTGGGGTGCGGAGTGAATCAGTCGGAGGAACTACCGGGGCCGTCCCCCTCGCGCTCGGCCTGATCGGGTGGAAGCGCAACGGCGCAGGGGCTTCGGCCCCTGCGCCGTTGCTCTCGACGTTCGGAGTCGTGATCTACCAGCGGGCTGTCTTGCGTGGGCCGCCGAAGCCGCCGGACCGCGCCCCACCGCCCGACCCGGGCGCCTTCGCCACGTTCACCATCAGCTTGCGACCCTCGAACGACTGATCGTTCAGCTTTGAGATGGCCGCCTGCGCCTCGGCCTCCGTGGACATCTCCACGAAGCCGAACCCGCGGGAATCACCAGACATGCGATCGGTGATCACCGTGGCCGACTCGACCGTGCCACACTGGGCGAAGTACTCCCGCAGACTCTCGGAGGTTGTGGAATAGGACAGGCCGCCGACATACAACTTGGACGCCATGGGGCGCCTCCTTCTGCCCCCGACGGGTCGGGGGTCATCGACTCATCCGCTTGCCGCACACGCCCCGCAGATGCGGATGAACCGACGGAGGCGAGGCCAGTCTCTCAACGAGGGGAAGGCTGGCACCAAGACCCTGCACAGTTGGCGGACACCTTGGAGGTTTCAGTCAACGCGCCAGGTCAGTATAGCAGACAATTGCCCCGGCCGCGCGGCTCGAACGCGCCCCGGTTCGGGTGGATCGCCGGCGCCCCTGGGATGGCGCGTGTCACCTCCGTGGCCGTCCGGGCGGGAGGCCCCGAGGCACCCTCTACCGACAGACCCTGCAGAGGCGCTGCATCTTCGATTCGCTCGGGAAGGCCCGGCTGCAGTTCAGGCAGAGGAGGCGGCGAACCCCTTCAGGCCAGCGATTGATCGAGGGTGGAGGTGCCGGACACTCGAGGTGCACCATTTCTCCCTGGTTCAGGATGCTATAGGCACCGAGCAGGATCGGACGTGAGCAAAGGGGGCACATCGGGCTTAGCGCAGGCATAGATCCACCGCCGGCACTGGAACTGCGGCCGCCGGCTACCACCCGCATGCGCGGTGTCGGCCACCTGGTCACGTCTTGGCTCAGTCAGCCGTGGCGGGAGTACGCCGGGCCGCCTTCCGGCGCTTCTTTCGCGCTTCGGCCTGCTTGCGCTTGCGCTTCACGGACGGCTTCTCGTAGTACGCCCGCCGCTTCATCTCCTTGAACACACCACCCTTCAGCATCTCCCTCTTGAGGGCCTTCAGGGCGGGCTCAATCTGATTGTCGAAGACCTCGATCCTCAACGGCCGACCTTCGCCACTGGCCCCACTGGCCGGGGTCCCTCGTGGTCACGAGTACCGTCTCCGTCCGGCACTACACGCCGGGCGCCACGACGCGGCAAGCCATTCGGACTCCGGCCGACCAAGACCCGCAGTCCGCTTGTCAGGGCGGCCCACCACTGAATCAGTTGGGGGGAGTGCGCGAGCTGCACGAATGGTTCCTCCTCCGCGCCATCAAGACGCGAGAACCCGGAACTGCGCCGCCACGCCTCAGACCACCGTCGGATCAACTCCCGGCGTTCTCCGCCAGTCCCCGGTCAGCGCGGCGACATAGCCTAGCCTCTACTATGCTGTATCACAACGATAGTACACTAGGACAATTCTGGTCAAGCCCCGCCGCGGTGCCGCGCCCGGCAGCGTCCCCCTGGAAGCCTTCCAGCAGACCCAGTTGGCTCGTGTCAGGGGGCTGGCCGACGGCCCCGCCGCGGTGCCGTGGCGCTCTGTCGCCACGGCCTCGGAGAGGCGACAGCCCCTGCCGGCGGGACAGGGACCTGAGGGTGAGGGCGGGTTTGCGCCTAGCGGGCCGACTGGAGGGCGGACGGGTGAGACGACCCGCGATGCGGTGCCAGCCGCCAGCGGCCGTAGGCGACGAACGCCGCGAGGACCCCCACCACCAGCGAGATCAGCGCCGTCGCGACATCACCGCCCACCAGCGTGATCACGGTCGCACCGATCATGATGATCACCAGCCCGGCGGCGGCCAGCGGTGTCAGGCCCGGCCGAACACGCAGGAGCCCCGGGAGGATCAAGCCGAGCGCGCCGAGCACCTCGACCACGCCGAGGAACCGCAGGAACAGGCCCGGCAGCGGCACCGGCATCTGCTTCATCATCTCCTCGATCGGAAGGACCAGCTTCACTCCACCAGCGAACAGAAAGAGGACCGCGAGCAGCCCTTGAACGATCCACAGTGCGTAGGTCATACGCCTTCCTTCGGCCACGTTCCCTCTCCTTGGTTTGCTGGCTCAGACCTTTGCCAGCCCTTCGGCGAGCCGGTCCAGCATGCCGGTCCAGCCTCGCCGACTCCCCTCGCAGTGCCCGAGCTTCGTCCTGCCTTCAGGCCCGGGGACCCCGGGGACCGTCATCGCGAGAAACACTTCTAGCGGCTGGGCCCGAGCATATACCGCCGCTTGCGGTCCGCACCCGTGTACCGCCCACGAGTCGCCCCACTATTGCCGGGACGCCGCTTCCGCCACCGACTTCATTTGCGCCAGCCCCTTCTCGAAATCACCACCGACCATCTTGTCCATGTTCATGACCAGCCCGACTGCCTTGGCTGTGAAGTTCCGCTCCCCGGCCATGCTCCAGGTCACGGCGGTTTGATTGCCGTCGGGCTTAAAGGTGAACTCCACGGTGTTGGTGGCCGCGAAAGGCTTCATCATTTCGAGCTTGATCCTGATCAAATCGCTCGGGCGGCTCTCCGTGATCGTCGTGCGTCCTTCGCCTACTTCGCTGTTGCCGGCCCAGGTGTAGATTGCGCCGGTTCCGGTCAACGCGCCTTCGTACGCCTGCCTCATCGCCGGATCACGCTTCGCCCACGGGGACCATGTCTCCCACTTGTGGAGGTCGTTCACCTGCGCGAACACCGCGGGGGCCGGGGCGGCGATGATGGCCGTCCGCGCGATACGGAACTCGGACGGTTGCATGGCGACGACTACGACACACACGATGAGGATCACGGCGACCGCGATGAGGATGCGTGTCAGCATGGTGGCCCTTCTCCGACTCGGTCTGCGGTTGTCTCTTCCGTCGGCCATGGCTCTTCAGGCCGCCACGTAGGCCTCGAGGCGTTCCAGGGTCTGTGTCCAGCCCGCTTCCATCCCCACGAGATACGGGGCGGCCCCGGCGGTCGCCCTGACGACGCGCGCCCGCAACGTGAGCGCCGTCCCGCCGCCCTGCCCGGCGAACGTCACCGTACCCAGCACTTCAAAGAGTGGATTACCCTTTTCGTCGAGCGCCGCGCTGGTACAGACGAGCCGCCCGGGCTCGACGACCTCCCGATAAGCGCCACTCATCGGATAGAGGGTGCCGTCGGGCCCGCACATGTCGATGCGGATGGCGCCGCCGGGCCGCACGTCCAGCTCGCAGACGGGGCTCGTAAACCCGTGCGGGCCCCACCACTGGGCCACGTGCTTGGGACCGGTCCACGCCCTGAACACAAGCGCTTGCGGCGCGTCGATGATGCGCGTGATGACAAGCTCGCGCCCGGTCGACGCGGGCTCCAACGTCGTGGGGGAGCACTGCGTCACGCTGGGCGCGGTACGAGCTGGCTCGCTCGTTCTCTTCCCCGGTGATCCGTTGGCAGACCGGCGATCTCTATGACCGGCCGGACTTCGACCGTGCCCCGGCGTGCCATTGGAATCCGCGTGGCGACCCCGATCGCCTCGTCGAGATCCCTGGCATCGATCAGGAAGTACCCGCCCAGCTGCTCCCGCGTCTCCGCGAACGGGCCGTCGGTCACGAGCCGTTTGCCCGCGCGTACCCGGACGCTGGCCGCCGTCGACGTCGGGTGCAGCGGGGCGGCCGCCAGATACTGCCCGGCCGAATCGAGCTGGTGCGCAAGCTGGACGGACTCCCGGTAACATTCCTCCCGCTCGATCTCGTCGAGGGCCTGCTCGTCTCCGTAGATCAGCAACATGTATTTCACGCGTTTGCCTCCATTGCCGCGAGCTATCCGCCCGCCATGGCCCCCACGACCAGCAAGGGCTCAACCCCCCTCGCGACCGCGTCGGGCAGCGGCGCGTCCGGCAGCTCGTGGGACAAGTCCTCCTCGCAGGCGAAGAACCTCACGAATGCGCGGCGCTGTTGTGTCACGTGGTCACGGATCGTCCCACGCAACATCGGATACGTGGCCTCGAGCGTGTCGAGGACCGAGCGCTGGGTCACCTGACCCTCGACGTGCAGCGTCACCTCGCCGTCGACGCGCGCGAGCGTTCGTAGATGCGCCGGGAGCACGACTCTGATCATGGGAGCGTCTGGACTTCGACCGACACCACGGACGGAAGATCGCGCACGATGGGCGTCCAGCTGTCTCCGGAGTCGGCCGATGCGTACACCTGCCCCCCGGTGGTGCCGAAGTACACGCCGCACGGATCGAGCGAGTCGACGGCCATTGCGTCCCGCAGGACGTTGACGTAGCAGTCGCGCTGCGGCAGGCCCTTCGTGAGCGCCTCCCACTCGTTTCCACCCGTTCGGCTACGGTAGACGCGCAGCTTCCCGTCGGGCGGATAGTGCTCCGAGTCGCTCTTGATCGGGACGACATAGATGGTCTCCGGCTCGTGCGCGTGCACATCGATCGGGAACCCGAAGTCGCTCGGCAGGTTGCCGCTGACCTCGTGCCACGACTTTCCCGCGTCGTCGCTGCGCATGACGTCCCAGTGCTTCTGCATGAACAGCACACCCGGGCGCGACCGGTGCATCGCGATGCGGTGAACGCAGTGGCCAACCTCGGCCGTCGGGTTCGGGATGTACAGCGAGTGAAGCCCCCCATTGATCGGCTGCCACGTCCGGCCGGCGTCGTCGGTGCGGAATGCACCCGCCGCCGAGATGGCGATGAAGATCCGTTCAGGATTGCTCGGATCGAGCAGGATCGTGTGCAAGCACATCCCACCGGCGCCCGGCTGCCAGGAGGGCCCGGAGTCGTGGCCGCGCAGTCCGGCGAGCTCGTGCCACGTCCGCCCGCCGTCGGTCGAGCGGAACAAGGCGGCGTCCTCCACCCCCGCGTAGACGGTGTCCGGATCCGTCAGCGATGGCTCGAGATGCCAGACTCGCTTGAACTCCCAGGGATGCGGCGTGCCGTCGTACCACTGATGCGTGGTGAGGGGTTTGCCGGTTTGGGGAGACGTGTCGTAGACGAACTTGTTGCTCTCGCCCTTGGGCATACCCTCGGGGGTGGTGGTCGGTTCGCCGGGGGGGGTGCCCGGTTGGTGCCATGTCTTGGCGCCATCATCCGAGCGCTGGATGATCTGCCCGAACCAGCCGCTGGACTGCGACGCATACAGCCGATTCGGATCAGCAGGAGATCCCTTGAGGTGGTAGATCTCCCAGCCCGCGAAGTGGGGGCCACTGACGTCCCACCGTTCGCGCTTGGCGTCCGACTTCAGGACGAACGCCCCCTTGCGTGTCCCAACCAGCACTCGTACCTTGCTCATTCCTTGCTCCTTCCTGAGCTTCCGGCCATCTCGGCCGGCCATTGTCACGCCCGCCCCGCCCCGATGCCACGCGACACACAGTGGCGCCTCTTCTCACTGTATAGTCGAAGAACCCGGCTCCACATCGACACCCCGGAACGAAAAAGGTCGGGGCTCCCGTGTCGATTTCGGGCTCCCCGGAACGACTATCGGGCGTCCGCAGCCCTTCGACCACGACCAGGAGGGGACCATGAAGTACCTCTACCTCGTCTACTACGACGAGAGGAAGCTGGACGCTTTGTCCAGGCGCGAGTACGACGCCCTCCTCGGCGAGGCCCTCGCCTACCGTGAAGTGCTCCGGAAGAGCGGTCACTGCATCGTCTCGGACGGCCTCCAATCTGTCCAGGCCGCCACGACCGTACGGATACAGAACGGCAAGGTCTCCGCCACTGACGGCCCCTTCGCCGAGACCAGGGAGCAGCTGGGCGGATTCATGCTCGTCGAGGCCAGGGATCTGAACGATGCCATCCGGGTGGCCTCCAAGATCCCACCCGTGCGCCTGGGGTGCATCGAGGTGCGGCCGATCAGGGAGCTGAAGCAGCCGTAGCCACGCGCCCGCCGCTGGTGACCGCCGACTCGTTTCTAGCCCCCGATCGAGTCGACGTTCATCGAGGCGATGGTCGCCTCGCCATCGCAGACCACCTGGCCTCTGGCATGACCGGTGTCGGACAGCACGGCGCTAGACGTCGACCAGAACCTTGAAACCGCCGTAGACCATGCGCTTCATGTCGAAGGGCATCGACTTCGCGTCCATCATCCTCGCCAGGCGCGGGTCCTTCATCACCTTTCCGTTGACGCGATCGCGATGGGCGCGGGACTTGAACACGATCCAGGAGAACATCACCGTCTCGCCGGGCTTCAGCCTGACCACTCGCGGAAACAGAGCCCCCCACTTCGCCTTGAGGTCGTCGCCGACACACTCGCGGAACTCCAAGGCACCGTGCCCCCGCCAGATCCTGCCCGCCTTCTGCGCGATGCGGCGGTACGCTTGGAGGTTCTTCTTCGGAACGGGCAAGACAAATCCATCGACGTATCGCATGCGAACCCTCCTGAGGGTTGCGTCTTCAATCCCCGGAACGCATCCGGAGGCTACCGGGAGGCGCGCGGCGACGCTCGCGCGCCTCCCGCCGGAGCGAGTGGTCAGGCCGCCTTCTCGTCCGTCTGCCAGATCGCGAAGACGTTCCCCTCGGTGTCCTTCAGCCACACGAACCAGCCCATCCCTGTCACCGGTGTCTTCGGCATGACCTCCTCGGCGCCGAGACGCTTGGCCTTCTTCGCATACTCGTCTACGCTCTCGACGCCGATGTAGTTCACGGGCAGGTGGCCGGCGTGCTGGCGGCGCATCAGCCCGCCATTCACGCCGGGGCGGGTGGCCTGGCCCTTCCCGTCCGTCGGGACGGTCGAGATCATCCAGTATTCGGGTCCTCCGTCGGAGCTCCACTTCTGGATCTGCCATCCGAAGAGCTCCCCGTAGAATTTCGTCGCCCGCTCCGGGTTGTCCGCCGGGATCTCGAAGTGCACGATCGTGTGGTCCACTTTGTCAGCTCCTCTTCTCTTTCTCTGCAGGGGTCTCCGGTCCGTTGAAGGCAGGCCGGACTCAGCGGGAAGGTCGCCCGGGCCCCGTCGCAAAACGACGGCAGCCAGGCTTCGATCTTCTTTGCCCTCCTCGCCTCTTCCTTTTCAGGGTACCCAACACAAACCGGGACATCAATCCGCCGCGACGGACCAACCGAGGCCCGTTCCCCGCATGGGCTTCTGTCCCCTCGATCTATAGTCGAAGGGGACGGCGCGAGATCGACATGCGCGGCGCGCCAGGGGTCGTCGCGTGGCCGAGTGAAGCACCTGAGCCGGTACTACAATGAGGAGCAGATGCCGGACGCCATGTCGATCGAGTTGGACGCGTTTGTTGACGAGCCCTTGGCCTTCGACGAGCTGCTCCGGCCGACCGGTCACGTCCGGGTCGCGGAGGGCCTCCAGCCCGTTCAGACCGCCACGACGGTGCGGACCCGAAGCGGCAAGGTCTGGACCACCGACGGTCCTCTCGCCGGGTCGAATGCGCAACTGGGTGGCGTTTTCTTCATCAACGCCAAGGATCTGGGCCCCGCAATTCGGCGGACCTCGAAGATCTCGTCCGCGTTGAAGCAGCCGTGGCGCCGGACGCGCCGCCGGTGAACGACGACGCGACCGAGCGGGTGCGCGAGAGGGTGGAGGCCGTCTACCGCTCCGACTCGCGCCGCGTCCTCGCCACTCTGATCCGCCTGCTCGGCGACTTCGACCTCGCCGAGGAGGCGTTGCACGAGGCTTTCACGGCCGCGGTGGAGCGATGGCCCCGGGATGGCGTGCCCGCCAATCCTCGGGCCTGGCTCGTGTCGGCCGGCCGCTTCAAGGCCATCGACGGCCTGCGCCGGCGCGCCCGGTTCGACGCGTCGCTCGCAGAGCTCGCCGAGCGGCTCCACGCCGATACGAATGACGCCGGGGGGCGGGACGAGGAGGGTGTCGAGGACGACCGCCTGCGACTGATCTTCACCTGCTGCCATCCCGCCCTGCCGTCGGCCTCGCAGGTCGCGCTGACGCTGCGCGAGGTGTGTGGCCTCACGACCGAGGAGATCGCACGCGCCTTCCTCACCGCGCCGCCCACGGTCGCCCAGCGCATCGTACGCGCCAAGGCGAAGATCCGCGACGCGCGCATTCCCTATCAGGTGCCCTCGCGGGCCGACCTGCCGGACCGGCTGGACGCCGTGCTCCACGTGGTCTATCTGGTGTTCAACGAGGGCTACTTCGCGTCATCCGGCGTGTCGCTGACGCGGCACGATCTCTCGGGCGAGGCGATCCGCTTGGGGCGGTTGTTGGTCGAGCTCCTGCCGGAGCCCGAGGCAGTGGGGCTCCTGGCGCTGATGCTGCTCCACGAATCGCGCCGGGCCGCGCGAAGCTCGGCGGCGGGCGAGCTGGTCCTGCTCGACGACCAGGACCGCTCGCTCTGGAGCCGGGAGCAGATTGCGGAGGGGTCGGGGCTGGTCGAGCGGGCCCTGTCGTCGGATCGGTTCGGCGCGTACACGCTCCAGGCGGCGATCGCGGCGGTGCACGCCGAGGCGCCCACCGCCGCCGCGACGGACTGGGCCCAGATCGTCGGGTTGTACGAAGTGCTGATGCGCGCGGAGCCGTCGCCCGTGGTCGAGCTGAACCGCGCGGCGGCGGTCGCGATGCGCGACGGGCCGGCGGCGGGTCTGGCCCTCATCGACGCGATCCTGGCGCGCGGCGATCTGGAGGACTACCATCTGGCGCACTCCGCGCGAGCGGACCTGTGCCGGCGGCTGGGACGAACGGCGGAAGCCCGAGTCGCCTACGAACGGGCGCTCGGCCTCACGCGACAGGAGCCGGAACGGCGGTTTCTCGAGCGGCGGCTGCGCGAGCTGCCGGACTGAGGCCGCCGAGGTTCCTTAGGGCGCGAAACGGAAGAGCGTCGCGGCTCCCCGGACACCGGAGGGCGACAGGGAGTCCGCCCATCGACACGCCGGCCCGCCACGGGACCTGAATCCCGAGCGGGACGGAAGCCGTCTTGTCATATGGAGGAGCGGGACATGTCCGAGTCAAGGAGAGTGACCCGGGTCGTGACGCCGCCGGAGCCGGTCGTCGAGGGCGCCGGCGTGCACCTCGGCCGCAGCATCGGGACCCGGCGGCTCGATCACCTCGATCCGTTCCTGCTGCTCGACCACTTCGAGTCAGCCCAGCCCGCCGACTACCGGGCCGGCTTTCCGTATCACCCGCATCGCGGCATCGAAACGGTCACGATCGTCCGGAAGGGAGAGGTACGGCATCGCGACTCCCTCGGCCATCAGGGAAGCATTGCCGCGGGGGACATCCAGTGGATGACGTCCGGAAGCGGCATCCTTCACGAGGAGATGCCGCAGGTGCGCCCCGAAGGGATCGCGGGGCTCCAGTTGTGGCTGAACCTGCCCGCGCGCGAGAAGATGACGCGGCCGAAGTACCGGGACCTTCAGGGCGATCGTCTGTCCGAGGTCGAGGTGGCCGAGGGTGCCCGGCTCCGGGTGATCGCGGGCAAGGCGGCCGGTGGACGGTTGACGGGCCCGGTCGAAGGCCTGGCCGTCACCCCGAAGTTCGTGGATGTCACGCTCCCACCGGGCACGGCCTTCCGGGAGGAGGTGGCGCGAGGCCACACCGTGTTCGCCTACCTCGACCACGGGGACGTCCACTTCGGTCCGGAGCGACAGCTCGTCCGCGGCCCCGCCCTGGTGGTCTTCGGTGATGGCGATCTCGTGGAGGCGTCGGCCGGGCCCGATGGGGGCCGCTTCCTGCTCGCGGGGGCTCGCCCCCTCGGCGAGCCCATCGCCCGCTACGGACCGTTCGTGATGAACACGCGAGCGGAGATCGAGCAGACGCTGCAGGATCTCCGCACCGGCCACTTCATCCGCGACGAGCCGGGGGACGAGTGACCGCTCTGGCGGGTGCCTTCCGCCGCCCACGGGTCGGGTGAGTCTAGCAGTCCGTCGTCAAGCACCCGACTAAAGGAACGAGTCCGAGGCGACGATAATCCCGCTGAGGGCGGGCGAGATGTCGCTCCACCACCCGAGCCTGGTGCACGGCTCCCCGACAAACCGGGCAGCCAAGCGCCGGATCGGCGTCGCGATTCGCTACGTGCGTCCATCGGCTCGGTGGGGGGCGGGCCCGCGTGAACAGGCCATGCTGGTCCGTGGTGTGGATGCGGCGGGCTCCTTCGACGCGCTCCCACGTCCGGAGCGAGACGGTGCGCCGGAGGCCCTGGCCCGGCACGCGGAGCTCATGCGTCCCATCGCGCCCCGTCGGGTCGTGCACGTCGGCCTCGAGCGGTGGGCGCGGCCGGTGGCGCTGCGCGGTACGCTGCGAGATGGGCGGGGAGTCCTCCTGTGCGGCCCTCCCGGCTGCCGGAAGTCTGCCCTCGCCGCCGCCCTGGCGCAGCATGAGTGGACTCCGCTCGTGAGCGAGTCCGATGCGAGCGGGAACGGCGTCGAGGCGCACCATGCCAGCCGCGGCACCGCGAGCCGGACCGACGCGGCGCGTCCGGCCGCGTCGGTCTCGCCGGGATCCTACGTGTCGAGCGTGTCCTCACCGAGGACGAGCTCGAACGGGAGGTGCTCTATGGCGGCGTCCCCCTCAGCTCAGTCCGGTGGAGTGGTGAGGACGCGGGTCACCGCGACGGGCCAGCCTTGACGGTGGCCGGGTCGCTTTAGCGGGCTCCTCCTCTAAACCCGTACACGTCCCTCAGTGCCCGCAGCGTCGCCTCGGCCGTTGGCTCGACGAATGGCGGGTCGGGGACCTGCGGCCGAGTCGCGCCCGGGTCCTTCAGCCCCATCGACGTGATCAACGCGACGACCGTCTCGTCCGGGGCGATCCAGCCCTGTTCGCGCAGCAGGCGGGCGCCGGCCAGCGCGCAAGCGGACGACGGCTCGGGGAAAAGGCCTTCGGCGCGGGCGACTTCGAGCTGGGTGGCGATGATCGCCTCCTCGGGCACCGCCACGGCAGTGCCGTGGGTGGCCCGGATCGCGTCCAGCGCCTGGATGGTGCTGACGTCGGTGTCGATCGAGATCGCGACCGTCGGACCGGTAGGAACCGGCCGGACACGGTCGAGGCCAGCCGCCAGCGCCTGGCCGAGCGGGCCGAAGCGCTCCGCGGCGACGAGCCGCGGGAGCCGGTCGATCAGCCCGAGGCGGTGAAGCTCCTGGAGACCCTTGGCCGCGCGCGCCACGGCATCACCGTAGTCGGTCGGGAACACGATCACGTCCGGCGGCCGCCAGCCGAGCTGTTCCGAGATCTCGAAGGCGATGGTCTTATAGCCCTCCAGGCCGTAGGGGTTGCCGCCGACTGGCGGGTCGCTAAAGTTGCACACCGGGTACCAGCCGAGCTCGCGGACGCAGGCCTCGAGCGTTCGGCGCCGGGCCTGGTCGTCGTCGATCTGGAGCACCATCGCGCCGTACGCCGCCATGAAGACCTTCATCGTCCACGGCACCCGCCCGAACGTAAAAACGACGGCGGGCAGGCCCGCCTTGGCCGCATGGGCCGCGGTGGCTGCGCCCTGGTTGCCGGTCGAGGAGTCCAGCACGACCCCTGCCCCGGCCTCGACCGCGCGTGTCACGGCGACCGCCGCCAGCCGGTCCTTGAACGACCAAGTCGGGTTGCGCGTCTCGTCCTTCGCGTATAGACGGCCCAGGCCATAGCGGCCGGCCAGCCGCGGCAGCTCGGTCAAGGGTGTGCCGCCTTCCCCGAGGGCCACGCGGCGGCCCGGGTCGACCGGCAGCAGCTCGACGTAGCGCCACATGTCCCAGGGGCGCCCGGCGAGGGTGTCGCGCGTGAGGGTGCGCGCCACGGCGGCCTCGTCGTAGCGCGGCCAGAGGTTGACGCCGAGGCCGGCGCGCCGACACGCGGGGCAACCATCGAAGAGCGGCCCGGCGGCGTACGCGGCCCCGCAACGCGGACAGGCTAGCCCGGTGACCACACCCATGGGTTCAGCTCGCCGCTCCCCACGGGACGCGGTCCGACGCGGATTGTCAAGCGGCGCCCGGGGTGATCAGGATTCGGAGCCGGTCGATCCTCCGGCGGGCGTATTCCGTGCGGAACTGCCGGTCCGGACGGCAAAGGACTTCGCGCGCGGTCGAGCAGGCCCGCACCGGGGACCTGCTCGGCGGCCGGTCCGCCCGGCGCTACCTCGATCACAAGAACCACACCTGCCATCGCCGCATCGTCTGCGTCTCCTACCTCGTCGATCGCCGGTTCACGGACGGTCTCCCCCGCGAGCTGACGGGTCGGACGTCGGCTGTCGGGTGCTCGTCGGGACCGACGACGCCACCCACTGCTTCTCCCGCTGCTTCTTGACCCGGTGCCGAACCTCCGCTTCCTCGATCGAGTGGGACCGCGTCAGGCTGTCCTCGTGCCTCGCGATCTCGACGAGCCTCCGGTAGTGCTGGCGGAGGGTCCAGACTTCCCGCTCGGTAAGCTCTTCGACGTTGATCAGCCGGTTGCTTGCGCCTTCCAGGGCTGCGACGATCTCGTTCAGCTTCAGGTGGATCGCCAGCGAATCCTTGTTCTGCGAGCGCTGAATCAGGAACACCATGAGGAACGTGATGATGGTCGTTCCGGTGTTGATCACGAGCTGCCACGTATCCGAGAAGCGGTAGAAAGGCCCGAGCAGGGCCCAGAGAACGATGACGCCGACCGCGCCTCCGAATGCCCACGAGCTGCCGGCCCATCCCGTGACCCGATGAGCGAACGCTTCCAGGCTACCGCCGATACCGATGCGCCTTCGTCTGTTGCTCGTCATCGTCGCCCCTCAGCCTGGCTACCAGCGAGGTAGCCGGCCCGCGAGCCAGCGCCACGTCGGCTCATCCGCCCACTCGAGCGCCGATTCGTTGAGCGCCTCGAAGACCGCGCTCGTGGCGTCGCCGAACCAGCGCGCACTCTCGCCGCCGTGTCCCCGGACTGCCTCGAGTACGGCCCGGCACACGGCCTCCACCACCTCCTCGGGCGCGCCGAGCTGACGGACGAGCCGGCATGCTGCGCGCGCCGCCGCAGCCGCCGTCTCGCTCACCGCGCGCGGCCCGATCGACCCCGCGCCGAG
>Ga0114129_10008113_pt1 | contig 14965 bp, 11 predicted proteins | sample RhiMetdeltSRZDD1_FD_80071 | JGI IMG/M metagenome (GOLD analysis project Ga0114129, IMG submission 80071) | Populus rhizosphere microbial communities from Tennessee, USA - Rhizosphere MetaG P. deltoides SRZDD1 (version 2) (version 2) | ecosystem: Host-associated > Plants > Roots > Rhizosphere >...
CGGCGGCCTTCTCGGTGAAGGTGATGGCGAGTATCGACTCGACGCCCACCTCGTCCTCCGTCACAGCCCTAACGAAGCGCTCCACCAGCACCGTCGTCTTGCCGGTGCCCGCCCCGGCGCGCACCAGCAGCGAGCCGTCGCGGCGCTCCACGGCGCGCTGCTGCTCTGGCGTCAGCTCGGTCACCGGTCGCTCCTGCAGATGGACGGGTACTTGCAGCCCCCGTTCCAGTCGCAGCTGTCCGGGCGCGAGCAGATCTCCCCGCTGCGCATGCGCGCGTCCGTCTCGCGGATGCGCTCGAGCGCCCAGTCGAGCTTGGCCCGGAACGCGTCGGAGCTCAGCCGGTCGTTGTCGAAGTAGCCGCTGCCCAGCTCCTCCACGTCGGCGGCCACCATCCCGCGCGGGCGTGGGTCGTCGCTCGCCAGCGCCACGTACACGCCGCCCGCGGCGCGCAGGCCGAGCAGTCGCTCCACGACGAGCATGTAGAGCGCCGCCTGGAAGCGGTTCTCGGGCTCCCAACTCGCCACCTTGTAGCGGTCGACGCTGCGGCCGGTCTTGTAGTCGATCACGAGCGCCATGCCGTCGTTGACGTCCACACGGTCGATGCGCCCGCGGAGCCGCAGGCCGCCCTCGATCTCGACCGGCTCGCCGCCCTCGCCGAATCCGAACTCGAGCTCGAGCTCGGCCGGCTCGAACCGTGTGTCCGAGTCGGCCTCCGAGCGCAGGTAGCGCAGCAGGTCGAACTCGAGCCGGCGCGCGGCGGCGCGCACGCGCGTCTGCTTCGGAGACAGCCTGAACTCGGAGCGGCGGTCGCGCAGCTCCTCGACCAGGATGCGCTCGGCATCCGCAAGGTTGGCGTGCGTCACGCGCCGCGTGCCGGTCTCCTCGCGCAGGCGGCGGTAGGTGTGCTGAAGCACCTCGTGCGCGTACGACCCGCGCACCATCGCCTCTGGGTCGGGCGCCAGCTCGTCCGGCTTCAGCAGGTCCTCCACCAGCCACTTCACGGGGCAGTCGGCGAAGTGCTCGAGCGCGCCGGCGGAGACGGCTTCGCGCGCGGCGAGATGGTCGAGCAGCGGCTCGGCCGTGAGCTGGCCGGGGGGCGGCTCCGGGCGCCGCGGGCCGGCGGCCGCGTGGGCGCGGTCGAGCTCGGCCGCGGTGGGCGCGTCCTCGGCCGACCAGGTCACGTCCGAAAGCGAGCGAGTGCGCAGCTCCGCGTCGTCTTCGAGCAGGTCACGGACGTCGTCCACGAAGTACGACTCGGCCTGTGGGTTGCCCTCCTCGTCGCTCGAGCGCGAGCTGAGCACCAGCAGGCGCTCGGCGCGCGAGGCGCAGACGTAGAAGAGGTAGCGCTCGCGGTCGAGCCGATCCTCGCGCACGGGCAGCACGAGCCCGCTCGCGGTGGCAATCGCGCTGCGGTCCTCGTCCGACAGGAACGGCTCCGGCGAGGCGCCGCGCGGGAACTCTCCCTCCTGGAGCCCGCACGCGAAGACGACCTCGAAGCGGCGAGCGCGGATGGCCTCGGGCGTGGCCACCTGCACGCGATCGGGCTGCGGCCGCTCGCCGATGTTCACCTCGAGCTGGTCGAGCACGCGCAGCACCCGGGCGGGGTCCACGCGCTGGCGCCCCAGCACGGCGCGCAGCTCGGCGAGCGCCTTCTGCGCCTCCCTCAGCGCACGCGCCTCGTCGAGCTGCGGTCCGCTCAGCACGGCGGCGGTGCGCTCGTACGGAGCCGCGAACAGCCGCACGAGCCGCGCCTCCAGCTCCGCCACGAAGGCCGCCGTGTCGCGGGCCCGCGCGAGCCTGTCGAGCTCCTCGAGCTTCCAGTGGTCGCGCTCCCAGAGAGCGCGTGCCTGCTCGGCGCGGTGTGCTCCCTCCTTGCGGACGTCCGCCTCGAGCCGGTCCGCGAGTCCGGGCACCCGAAGCAGCCCCGGCGTGCGGAGGTACGTGAGCAGGTCGTCGGCCGCGCCCGCCGGTGTGGCGCTGCGGATCAGCGCCAGCAACCCACGACCGAGAGCGCTGTGGCCGAAGGGCAGCTTGCGATCGATCGAGTACGGGATGCCGTAGGCGCCGAAGACCTGTTCGAGCAGGGATGAGTAGCGCACGGGGTTGCGGAAGACCACGGCCACGTCGCCCGGCTCGACGCCCGACCGCAGGAGCTCGAGGATCCGCGCGGCGGCGAGCTCCACCTCGGCGCGCTCGCCTCCGGCCGAGTGGAAGGAGATGGCCGCGCCCGGGTCGATCCGCGCCCCCGGCTCGTCCTCGAACAGGAGCCGCTCGACGTGGTGGAGCGCCGCGCGCGACTCCGCTGCGTAGTGCACGTCGACCGGCGCGAGCTCCTGCTCCTCCGCGCCCAGTGCGAGCAGCTCCTGGTGCAGCGTCGCAACGGCCTTGAACGCCCGGCGTCCGGGCTCGAACGGGAGCGAGACGGTGACGTCGGCCCCCGTGACGTTCGCGATCGTGTCCAGCGCGTCGAGCTGGAGCCTGTCGAAGTCGTCGAAGCCGTAGGCGAACACCGGCGTCCGCCCCCAGGCGTCGCGCGCGTCGCGCAGCGCGTCGAGCGCCCGCCACCCGAACAGCTCCTCGTCCGCGAGCCCCGCCGTCTCGAGGCCGTCCCGGTACGCGCGGTAGACAGCGGCCACCTCGTCGGCGTAGGCGCGGCGCGGGCCGTCGCCGGCCCACCTGCGCAGGGCGGCCGTGAGCCGCGGCGGGTCCACGCGCGTGCGCCCGAGCTCGGTCACGAAGCGCGCGGCCGCGCGTGTGAATCCAGGCTGGGACGCGGACTCCGCGAGCACGCGAAGGTCTGCGCGCCGCACCGCCTCCTCCACGATCAGCTCGCGCTGGAAGTCCGAGGCCACGGGCTGGCCGTAGCCAACCCTCGCCGCGATCTCCTCGAACAGCCACTTGAAGCGCAGCACTCGGGCGCCGAAGACCGCGCCGCGCTCCGCCAGCTCGCGCTGGGCATGCTCCACGTCGCCGAGGGTCGGCACCACCAGGATCGGCTCGTCGTCGAGCCGGGCGCGCAGGCCGCCCAGCACCTCGCCCGCCTTGGCGGCGTTGGCCGGGCCGGTTACGAGTCGGAGTGGCACACGGAGATAGTCGCTACTCCACCGGATCGCCTGCGAGGACGCCCTTCGCGGCCGCCGCCTCGAGCGCCCCCAGGAAGCGCTCCGCCGGCAGCAGCACGGGCGTCTCCTGCAGCTCCCAGCCCCGGTTCGGGCGCATTATCCAGCGGGCGATGCGCAGGCGCTCGTCGTCCAGGCGCTCCACCCGGAGCTCGTCGCGCAGCTCGCCAGAGCGCCCCGGGCTGGCACCGTGCCCGCCCACCGCGGGCTCGCCCCGCCAGTCGAGCTCGGGATCGGCGAGCAGACCCTGCTCCGCCGCCGAGCTGAGCAGCCCGGCCAGGTCCTCGAGCGCCACGACAGGCGCGTCCTTGACCAGCTGGCCGGCGTTCCAGGCGGCGAGGCGGAGGCCCCCGGGCACCTTCTCCAGGCGGACCTCGCGGCCGTCGTCGTAGGGGCCGGCTGCGGCGAACGGCCCGCTCGAGACTCGTGTCGCTCCGGCGGCCTGCACGCGGCCCTTGGGGCTGGAGCGGCTGCCGGCGCGGGCGCTCGGCCGTGGACGGCGCTCCGGCTTGCGGTTCGGATCGAGGACGGTGCCCTTGGAGCAGATCGGACACTCGGCGACGAATCGGTTGTGGCGACAGAACAGCGACACGCGGCAGCTCTGAATCTAGCGGCCTGACACCATGCCCCCGATGCGGACCGCGGTTATCTCGGACCTGCACCTCGGCGGCCTGGCCGGGCACGACGTCGCACGCGAGGGCGCGGAGCGCGACGCGCTCGTGGCCGCTGTCAGCGATGCCGACAGGCTCGTCCTGCTGGGCGACGTCGTCGAGCTGCGGGAGCGTCCCCTCGCCGACTCGCTGGAGGTGGCCCGCCCGGTGATCGAGCAACTCGGCCGCGCGCTGGCCGGCCGCTCGGTCGTGCTCGTGCCCGGCAACCACGACCATGCATTCGCCGAGCCGTGGCTCGCCGGCCTGCGCCTCGACGCTCGCGGCCTGCCGACCGAGACCGAGTGGCCCGTCGGGCCGGGGGACGGCGCCGCGGGCCGGCTCGCCGAGTGGATGCCCGACGTGGAGCTCAGCCTCGCGTACCCCGGGCTGCACCTGCGCGAGGGGGTCTACGCGACGCACGGCCACTACCTCGACCTCCACCTCACGGTCCCGCGGCCCGAATCGCTCGCGGCGTCGGCGATGGCACGTCTGACCGGCCGCGGCAGGTCGTCGCGGTCGGCCGCGGACTACGAGGCGATCCTCGGTCCGCTGTACGCCTTCTACGCGGGGCTGGCGCAGGGCGCCTCGCCGGCGTCGCTGTCGCGGGGCAGCGGCATCTCGCGCCAGGTCTGGAAGCGCGCCAGCGGCAACGGGCGCCCCGCGCTGGCCCGCTTCCTGCTCGGCCGAGTCACGATCCCGGGAGCGGTGGCCGCGCTCAACGGCCTGGGCTTCGGCCCCTTCCGCGCCACGCTCACCGGCGAGGAGCTGCGACGGGCCGGCCTGCTGGCCATGGCGCGTGTGGCGGAGGTGCTTGCACCGGGCGCCGAGCACGTGATCTTCGGCCACACCCACCGCCCCGGCCCGCTGCCCGGGGACGAGCAGGCGGAGTGGACCACCCTCTCCGGCACCCGGCTCTGGAACACGGGCAGCTGGCTCTACGAAGGCGCCTTCGTAACGGCCGGCAGCGAGAGCCCGTACTGGCCCGGGACGGTGCTCATCCTGGAGGACTCGGGGCCGCCGCGGCTTGAGAACGTGCTCCGGTCGGTGGACGAACTACGGCAGTGACGGGAGCCGTTCCGGCGGCGCCAGCCGAAGCTCAACTAGGCGGGCTTCAGCGGCCAGATCAGCGTGTCCTGCCGCGCGCTGAAGTGAAGTAGCGGCTCGCCCTCGAGGCGGACGCCGATCTGGTCGGCCATCCCCTGCGCCTCCAGATCGCCCTCGGCGGGCTGGAGCGGCCACGGTGGGTGGTGGATGTCCACTCGCAGTGGTCGGCCCTGCTCGTCGACGACGTACGCGCAGTAGCGCTCGGCGAGCCAGCGCGCGAGCTGATCGTCGCTCCGCCCGTCGAGCGGGCCGTAGGAGCCGCGGAATCGCGCCGCGGGTCCCGACGAGTCGATCCGCTCGCTCTCGTAGTCGATGCGCGAGCCGACCCGCTCGGCCCGCATGCGCGCGTGGAAGTACGGCAGGCGGTACAGCCGCCTCGCTGCGATCACCGCGGCGCGGCGCGCGGCATCGAGGCTGAAGAAGTAGACGCCGGGCTTGCCGTCGAGCTCGACGTACGTGCGCACGTTGAGCTCGGGGAAGCGGGACACCCAGGGCAGCGGCGGCGTGCCGCGCAGCCGCACGCCGGTCACGACGAAGGGCGTGACGCCGAGCCAGGCGCTTCCGTCCTCGTAGAGGTGGAGCGGCAGGGCAGGAGGCATGAGCCGCCGCAGCTCGTGGGCCGGCACCCGCCAGTGCGCGAAGAGCAGGTCGCACCAGGTCTGGCCCTGCAACCAGGGTCCGTCGGGCAGCGGCCACGGCCGGTGCCCCTGTTCCTCAAGCGTGCGCCGCTGCAGCGCGATCGTGCCGGGCACCGTTCGCAGATACCCGCGCGCGGAGCGCGTACGCCCCCTCGTCGAACTCACGGGTGCGGTGGCGGAAGGGCCAGGTGTATGTCGGCCACAGCGCGGAGTTGTGGCCGTTGCGGTCGATGTAGTAGCTCTGGCAGCCGCCCGACACCCAGACCGTGCCCTCGGTCATACGGTCCAGCTCGGCGTTGTACGCCGCCTGCGCCTCGGGCCGGACCTCCACGGTCGCCGCACCGTTGCGGCGCAGCGTGCGAAGGGCGTCCAGCACGTAGTTGATTTGCGACTCGATCATGAACACGATCGAGGTGTGGCCCAGGCCCGTGTTCGGTCCGACGAGGAAGAACAGGTTCGGGTAACCGGCCACGGTCGTGCCCTTGTAGGCCTGCATGCTGCCGCCCCAGACCTCGGCGAGCGTGCGGCCGTCGCGCCCGCTGACCCGGTTTGCGATCGGCACGTCGGTCACGTGGAAGCCGGTGCCGTAGATGATCGTGTCGACCTCGCGCTCGCTGCCATCCTCGGCGACGACCGAATGCGGCCGGATCTCCCTGACGCCGCCGGTGACCACCTCGACGTTGGGCTTCGCGAGGGCGGGATACCACTCGTCGGTCGGCAGGATGCGCTTGCAACCCATGCGGTAGTCGGGCGTGAGCTTCCTACGGAGCTCCGGGTCCTCGATCTGGTCGCGGAGGTGCTTCATCGGAATGCGCTCCAAGAGCTTCCTCACCGCCCGGTGGCGGAACTGGAGCACGAACAGCTCGCGCGCCCAGTAGATCCCGGCCCTCATCGCCAGCTGCGCCGGCGGGAAGAGCCGGTATAGCGCGCGCTCCCAGCCCTTCAGCGGGCGGTTGCGGTGCGGGATCACCCACGGCGGCGTCCGCTGGAAGATGTGCAGCTTGGCGACCTTCGGCTGGATCTCCGGCACGAACTGGATCGCGGAGGCTCCCGTGCCGATCACGGCCACGCGCTCGCCGTCGAGCCTGTGGTCGTGGTCCCACTGGGCCGAGTGGAACGACGTTCCCTCGAAGCTGTCGATGCCCGGAACTGCGGGCAACGACGGGTCACTGAGCGGGCCCTGGGCTGCGATCAGAACGTCGGCCGTCATTGCCTCGTTTGATGTCTCGATCCGCCAGAGCTGCTCGTCGTCGTCCCACTCGGCCGACTCGAGCTCCGTCTCGAAGCGCACGTGCGGCAGAACGCCGTAGCGGCTCGCCGTCTCCCGCAGGTAGTCGAGGATCTCCTCCTGCGGCGAGAAGGTGCTCGACCAGTTCGGGTTCGGCGCGAACGAGAACGAGTACAGGTGCGACGGCACGTCGCAGCGGCAGCCGGGGTAGGTGTTGTCGCGCCAGGTGCCGCCGATGTCGCCGGCGCGCTCGAGCAGCACGAAGTCGTGCTCGCCCTCCTGCTTCAGCCTGATGGCCATGCCGAGCCCCGAGAAGCCGGTGCCGACGATCGCGATCCGATGGTGCTGCGTCACGTGAACCTCCGTAGTCCTGGCAGGAGCAGCTCGACGGTCCAGTCCGCGAGCTGCTCGAGGGGAACGTCGGGGTGGTCCCACATCCAGTGGGCGACACCCTCGTAGGCCGAGTTGACGGCGTGCGCCGCCAGCTCGAGCTCGCGCGGGTCCACGCCTGCGGGCGCCAGCTCTCTCATCAACTCGAGGATCAGCGCCGCCTGGCGCCGACGGACGCTCACCACCGCGTCCGAGAAACGGCCCTCGTAGAGGAGCTCGTAGGCCATGCGGTTGTCGGAGGCGAAGCGGAGGAACGCGAGCCCGCCGGCGCGCAGCCGCGCCTCGGGGCTCTCCTCGGCCCGGGCGGCGTCCGCGATCTGCTCCGCAAGCCGCAGCGCGAGGCCCTCAAGACAAGCTCTGAAGAGGCCCTCCTTGGATTCGAAGAGCTCATAGATGACCGGCTTCGTAACGCCCGCCCTACGCGCGAGCTCGTCCATCGACACCCGCGCGAACCCGCGCTCGGCGAACAGCTCCTCACCGAGCTCGACGAGCTGGCGCTCGCGCACCGCGCGCGGCACACGACCGTGACGAAAGTCCTCTATGCGACCGGCAGCCTCCACTTACCACCGGTAGGTTACCGTGAGTAACCCCCGCCCGTCAAGGGGTCGGTCAGGGGCGGGCGCGGGCCGGGTTCAGCGCTCCCGTTTAAGCCGCCGGCGCTGCCCGCTCGGGCTCGGCGTCCGCCGGGTCGGGCTCGTCAGAGCGGCCCTCGCCGGCGCGCTCCGCCGCCTCGCGCTCGGCGCGCTCCTCCTCGGACTCGCCCTTGGGGGGCTCCTTCGCCCACTCCTCGTCGAACTCCACGCGCCACTTGCCCTCGTCGGTCTGCTCCAGCCGGAGCTTGGCGCGGAACGTGCGGCCGGCACGCGACCGGAAACCCGTCACAGCCTTTTCAGTGCGCCCGACGCCGGGATCTTCGCCGCTCTCACGGGAGACCCTCAAGGACTCGATCAGCTCCTTCGCCACCGACACCGGCAGGCTCTTGCCCGCCTTCTTCTTCCAGATCACGAACCCGCAGCCGGGATCCTCGCGCGACCAGCACGAGTAGCCCTTGCGGTTCTCGGTGATCTCGCGGCCGCAGATCGGGCACGGGCCGAGCTTGGCGCGCTCGATCTGGACGCCCTTCAGCTTGTCGAGCTCCTGAACCGTCTCGGTGGTGAACTTCTTGATGTCCTCCATGAACGCCGGGCGCGTGTCCTCGGCGTGCTCGATCAGCCGCAGGCGGCGCTCCCAGCTGCCGGTGAGCTCCGGCGAGGTGAGCTTGTGCTCGCCGAGCAGGCGGATCACCTGAATGCCCTTCTCCGTGGCCACCAGGGCCCGGCCGTCGCGCTCGATGTAGCCCACGTCCACCAGCCGCTCGATGATCGACGCCCGCGTGGCCGGCGTGCCGATGCCGGAGTCCTTCATGGCCTCGCGCAGCTCGGCGTCCTCGACCTCCTTGCCGGCGGTCTCCATGGCGCCCAGCAACGAGGCATCGGAGAAGCGCCGCGGCGGCTGCGTCTCCTTGCGCATCAGCTCGACCTCGCGCGTCTGAACGCCCTCGCCCTGCTCCAAACGAGGCAGCAGCTGATCCCCGCCCGAGTCGTCGTCGCTGCGGTCAGCCTCTGAAAGCTCCCCGTAGACGCTCCGCCAACCGGCCTCGATCAGCCGCCGGCCACTCGTGCGAAAGACGTTCTCCCGAACCGTGGTCTCAACTCGAGTCCGCTCGAACACGGCCTCCGGGTGGAAGATCGCCAGGAAGCGCTTCGTCACGAGGTCATAGACCTTGAGCTCGTCCTGGCCCATCTTCGAGAGATCATGCTCCGAGCGCGTCGGGATGATCGCGTGGTGGTCGGTGACCTTTTTGTCGTTTACGACGCGGCCAAGGGGCAGCGACTCAAGCGAGGTGACAAAGCGTGAGGCGGCGGCGTACGCGGCGTTGTGGCCCACCAGCTCGGCCGTCGGCTTGATCTCCGGCACCATGTCGCCGGTCAGGAAGCGCGAGTTGGTACGCGGGTAGGTGAGCGCCTTGTGCTCCTCGTACAGGCGCTGCGCGGCCGCGAGCGTGCGGCGGGCGGAGAATCCGTACAGGCTGTTCGCGTGCCGCTGGAGGCTCGTGAGGTCGTAGAGGAGCTGCGGCTGCTCGCGCTCCTCCTTCCTCTCGAGCTTCGTGATCTCCCCCGCCTGGTCCCTGACCGCGTCGACGATCGCCTTCGCCTCGTCCTCGCTCGGCAGGCGCTTCCCGCCCAGGTAGCGGCCCGCGTAGCGGCGCTCGCCCGAGGCCTCGAAGCGCGCCTCGACCAGCCAGTACGGCTCGGGGACGAAGTTGCGGATCTCCTCCTCGCGGCGTGCCACCAGCGCGAGCGTGGGTGTCTGCACGCGGCCGAGCGAGACGGCACCGTCGAACGCAGCGCGCAGGCGCACCGAGGCAGCGCGCGTGGCGTTCATGCCCACGAGCCAGTCGGCCTCCGAGCGCGACCGGGCGGCCTCCTCGAGCGACTTCATCTCCTCACCCGGCCGCAGGTGCTCGAACGCCTCCGAGATCGCCCGCTTGGTCATCGAGGACAGCCACAGCCGCTTGACCGGCTTGTGCACCGGAGCGAGGTCATACAGGTACGCGAAGATCAGCTCGCCCTCGCGGCCGGCGTCGCAGGCGTTGACGATCGTCTCGACGTCGTCGTCGGCCATCAGCCTGTGGATGGCCCGCAGCTGCTTCGCCGAGCGCTCGTCGTTGGGGATCAGCTTGAACTCGTCGGGCAGGATCGGAAGGTCGGCGAAGCGCCACTTCTTCAGCTTCGGGTCGTACTCGTCAGGGGGCGCCAGTCCCACCAGGTGCCCGACCGCCCACGTGACTACGTAGCCGTCGCCGTTGGCCGATCCGTCCTGGGTCTCCAGGTGCGTCTTGTCCTTCGCCTGCTTGAAAGATCCAGGCAGCGTGGACGCCAGATCGCGGGCGACCGAGGGCTTCTCAGCTACTACAAGGGTCTTGGCCATCACGGGTCACGATACGCACATCGCTGGTCACACCGGCCTCAGTAGGGGCGATTGGGATCGAAGCTCCGCCCGCGGTCACGGCCGCGGCACCCCATCCGCGGGCGGTCGGACCGGTAGGGAAGGCGAATGATCGCCTGGGCCTCGTTGTTGTCCTCGTTGGATTCGTAGATGCCGTTCTCGGGATCGGCGATGTGCACGTACGCGAAGCAGCCGCGCAGCCCGGTCACGTCGATCCACTGCTCCGGATAGGCCGGCGGGTAGATGTCGGCCCAGCCGGGCGAGGTGCCGAGCGTGACACGCTGGGCATCGGGGTTGGTGCTGCACGCCGGGTAGTGCGGAAGCCTGGGTGAGCGCGGGAGCATCGGCCGCGTGCGGGTCAGGTCGCGGAGGCAGTAGGCCACCTTGGGCCCGGTGCGCACCAGCCGCGTGCGCTTGCCCTCCGCGTCCACGCGCCAGAGCTCGAAGCGGGCGGCGTTGTAGAACTTCCACCAGTAGCGGCTCTGGTGGGCGAACTTGAACTGGAGCCGGGCGTTCGTGGCCACCCCGATGCGCCCGCCGCTGCGCGTGTAGATGCGCTGCCGCCCGCGCATGAAGCGCGGGCCGATGCGGTTGCCGTGCAGCTCCGCCGGGCCCGCGCCGACGCTGTCGATCACGTTTCCGGCCCTCAGCACGGTATGGCCGGCCTTCGTGAGGCGGTCCGTGTAGAGGCCGTAGGGCCGCCGCATCACCAGGTCGGGGCAGCGCAGCCGCTTGGCCTGCGGGCCGATGCAGGGGTTCTCGTCCACCTGCGCCGGCTCCACGGCCGCGGCCGGGCCGACGAGCGCCACGGCGGCGCAGCACAGCAAGGTCAGAAGGGCGGCACGCACCCACGGAGTTGTAGCGACTACGTTGAACGGCATGCGTGTACTAGCGATAGACGGGGGCGGCATCCGCGGCCTCATCCCGGCACTGGTGCTGACCGAGATGGAGCGGCGTGCGGGGCGCCGAATCTTCGAGATGTTCGACCTGATCGCCGGCACCTCCACGGGCGGAATCCTGGCCTGCGCGCTCTGCGCGCCCGATCCCCTGCCCGCCTCGGAGCTCGTCGCGCTCTACGAGGAGGAGGGGCCGAAGATCTTCGATCGCTCGCTCTTCCAGCGCATCAAGAGCGCCGAGGGCCTGCTTGACGAGAAGTACGACGGCAGCGCGCTCGACCGCGCTCTCGAGCGCTTCCTGGAGCACAAGCGCCTGGCCGAGACGCGCCCAGACCTGATCGTGCCCGCCTACGACACGGCCCTCCCGGGCCCGTACTTCTTCAAGAGCACCAAGGCCCGCGAGACCCCCGAGAGCGACGACTTCCCGCTCTCGGTGGTGGCGCGGGCCACGTCGGCGGCTCCCACCTACTTCGAGGCACTGGAGGCCGGCGACCGCGCGCTCGTGGACGGGGGTGTGTTCGCCGGCAATCCCGCGATGTGCGCCTTCGCAGAGGTGCGGGGCGAGGTGGACGCCCGCGAGGTGGTCCTGCTCTCGCTCGGAACCGGCCAGCGCACCAGCAAGCGCTCGTTCGACGAGATCAAGGACTGGGGCGTCGCGAAATGGGCCCGTCCGATCCTGGACGTGGTGTTCGACGGGGTCTCCGATGCCGTCGACTACCAGCTCGACCACGTGCTGGGCGGCGACCGCTACTGGCGCCTCCAGACCGAGCTCACGCTCGCAAGCGACGACCTCGACGATGCCTCCGACGACAACCTGGCCAAGCTACGCGGTCACGCCGACGACCTGATCCGCGAGCAGTCGGCCCTGCTGGACGCAGCGCTCGCGCGGCTCTAGGCGCACGGCCCGGTGTCCACCCGTCCGCGCGCGCGCCGGAGCGCGTCGCGCACGACCGAGTCCGGCACCCCGTAGCCCGTGCGCCTGCGGCTTGTGGCCGCGGCGAAGATCGTGGTGACCACCCGCCCGGAGGCGTCGACCGCCGGGCCGCCGGAGTTGCCGGGCCGCACGAGCCCCCGCACCGAGGTGATCATGCGCTGCACCGGCCCGCGCCCGTACGCGTCCTGGGTGACCACCGTGACCGTCTGGCCGAGTCGCGCGGGCTCCACGTCGAGCGGCCCGTTCTCGGGGAAGCCGAGCACCGCAGCGCGCGCGCCCGCCTCGGCGTTCACGTTCATCCGCAGCCGGGTCGCACCCGACAGCCCGGGCACGCGCAGGATCGAGAGGTCGTTGCGGGGGTCGTACCAGATCGCCTCCGCGTCGTGGGCGGGTCCCTCTCCGCCGGGCTGCACGGTCGTGTCGTCCTGGCCCGCGACCACGTGCGCGTTCGTCACGACGATCCCTCTGCGGGCCACCCAGCCGCTCCCCTGCACCCCGAGGCCGCAGGCCGTGCCGAGCACGCGCACGACGCCGCGGCTTGCCTCCCGCACGTCGGGGTCGCGCGCGATCTTCGCGTCCGGCGGAGGCACGTTCGCCGACGGGCCGGTCACGGACGGGAACGGGTCGAAGCGCGCCAGCGCATTGAGGATCGCGCCCGACGGCGGCAGCACCTCGTTCAGCTCCTTGAGGATCTCCGAGCGCTGGATCGGCTCGCGCAACTCGCGGGCGCCCGGCGTCTGGAGGGCGACCGTGCCGCCGATCCAGACGAGGAAGAGCCCGAGGCAGGCCACCAGTACCGAGCCGCCCACCCCGTCGATCACCCCGAGGCGCTCGCCGAGCCGGCCGCGCAGGTGGAAGCCGAGCAGCTCCAGACCCGAGGCGAACACACCTCCGATCATCAGCGCGCCCAGCAACGCGAACAGGGGGGCGTACGGCGAATGGGAGCCGTCCTCGAGCAGCAGCGGGCCGAGGCGCGAGCCGATGAACGCCCCCGCGGCAAATCCGGCGAGCGAGAGCCCGCCCGCGATCAGACCCTGCTGGTAGCCCCAGACCGCCATCAGGAGGGTGAACGCGATGATGATCCAGTCGAGGTTCGTCAAAGCCGGATTCAGGCTATTCGCCGCGGGTACCATCGAGCGCAGTCCCCCCAGCCGCTGTCCCCTCCCGTGAAGAGCATCCCCGCCGAGCGCCAACGGCGCCTAACCCACCGCGCTCTACCCGCCTTGGGCGGGCTTGCCGCGGTCTCGATGGTCGCCGGCGCAATGGTCGGGTCGAGCGCGCAGTCGACCTCCGAGCGGGTGGCCGGGGAGTTCTCCGAGGCGTGGGAGCGCGGCGACCTGCGTGAGATGCATGACCTGCTGAGCGAGCCGGCGAGCCGGCGTTTTCCGATTGCGCGCTTCCGGCGCGCCTACTCCCGTGCCGCCGCCACGGCCACGATGACCGCCGTCGAGACAGGCGAGACCGAGGGCGTCTATGACGGGGAGGTGACCGTGCCCGTGGTGGTCGACACGCGCGTGTTCGGACAGCTGCGCGGCGACCTGCGCGTGCCGGTGTCGGGCGAGTCGGTGGACTGGACTCCGCGGCTCGTGTTCCCCGAGCTGCGCCGGGGCGAGCGCTTTACGCGCATAAGCATGCCGCCGGTCCGCGCCACGCTGCGCTCGCGCGACGGCAAGGTCCTGGCCGAGGGCCCGGCGGACGAGCGCACCTCACCGCTCGTCGGGATTGCCGACTCGATCGCAGGCCGCATGGAGCCGCAGGAGAGCGCGGAGGAGCGCCGTGCGCTCTACGCGCACGGGTTCCCGCGGGACTGGCCGGTCGGGCAGAGCGGGCTCGAGGAGGCCTTCGAGAAACAATTGCGCGGCCGTCCGGGTGGCGAGCTCGTGGCGGGCAACCGGGTGCTGGCTCGGGCCCGTCCGCGCGCGAAGCCGGCTATCCAGACGACGATCCACACGGGCCTTCAGGAGGCGGCCGTGGTGGGGCTCGCCGGCAGGCTGGGCGGGGTCGCGGCGCTCGACCCGCGCAACGGCGAGATCCGCGCGCTCGCCGGCATCGCGTTCTCGGCACCACAGCCGCCGGGCTCGACCTTCAAGCTCGTGACCACCGCTGCTGCGCTCGAACGCGGACTCGTGAAGCCCTCGACCGAGTTTCCCATCGAGTCGCACGCGATCATCGACGGGGTCGAGCTCGAGAACGCCAACGGGGAGTTCTGCGGCGGCAGCTTCCGCGACTCCTTCGCGCACTCGTGCAACTCGGTGTTCGCGCCGCTCGGGCTGAAGATCGGCGCGCCCGAGCTGGTGGAGGTGGCGGAGCGCTTCGGCTGGAACGCGCCGGCCACGATTCCGGGCGAGGTGCCGAGCACGCTTCCGCCGGCCGCGGAGATCGATACTCCGCTCGAGCTGGCCTCCACGGCGATCGGGCAGTTCGAGACGCTCGCGACCCCGCTTCAGATGGCGTCGGTGGCCCAGGCGATCGCCAGCCGTGGCGTGCGCCATCTGCCCACGCTGAGCCCCCGCCGCCGCAACCAGGGCACGCGCGTGATCTCGCGCCGGATCGCGCGCACGATCAGCTCCCTGATGGTGGACGTGGTGGCCTACGGCACGGGCACCGCGGCGGCCATCCCGGGCGTGCGCGTGGCCGGCAAGACCGGCACCGCCGAGCTCGAGGACACCCGCGACCCCGAGACGGGCGAGACGCTCCCGCCCGACCCGACCAACACGGACGCCTGGTTCACCGCCTACGCGCCCGCTCAGCGGCCGCGGATCGTGGTGGCGGTGATGCTGGTGCGTGCCGGCGCCGGCGGTGCGACGGCAGCGCCAGCCGCGCGCGTGGTGCTGGACGCCGCGCTCTAAATGTCCAGCTCGAAGGTGAGGTGGTCCTCGCCCTCGCCCTGGATCTCCAGCTCGAGCGGCCGGTACTCGGTGTTCTGAAGCGGCAGCCTGAACAGCAGCATCGAGCCCGCGCTCGGTCCGAGCTGCGCGACGCTGCCCTCCTCGGGGATGCACTCGTCCGGCAGCAGC